>Ga0153948_1000479_pt1 | contig 21746 bp, 28 predicted proteins | sample TSNJ032MetaG_FD_104696 | JGI IMG/M metagenome (GOLD analysis project Ga0153948, IMG submission 104696) | Attine ant fungus gardens microbial communities from New Jersey, USA - TSNJ032 MetaG | ecosystem: Host-associated > Fungi > Mycelium > Unclassified | place: USA: New Jersey, Wharton State... | reverse complement strand
GAGGAACTTCAGGAGCAGCCATGGCCACTTTGACGTTCATGGTCGGAATAGAGAAAAATTCTCCTCATATCCCACTTCTATGGCATATATTTTCCTTCATGGGAAAGTCCTTACATGCCATGGGTGGACCGTCTCTCGGTCTGGCAGCCAAGCTCAGCAACAACTATCTCTCTGGAATGATCGCACTTGCAACTTCAGAAGCTATGAACCTCGGTATGCGATTGGGATTGGACCCAAGAACACTGAGTGACTGCTTTGCAACAAGTTCTGGCGGAAGTTGGGTCAATAGCACGGTGAATCCTGTGCCTGGAGTTTGCCCTGATGCCGTCACTAGTAAAAACTATCAAGGTGGATTCAAAGTTCAGTTAATGAAGAAAGATATGACTTTGGCGATTGCTGCTGCGCGAGAGGTAGGCGCGAAACTTGTGCTCGCCGACGCAGGACTTGCTGCTTACACAGCAGCATCGGATGATCCCAGATGTCGAGATAAAGACTCACGAGTCGTGTACAGGTGGTACGTAGGAAACTTCTTTTCGTGACCCTGTGACGACTGATGACTATGTCAGGTTGGGTGGTGTGGAACCTGAGGTAGAGAAACGAGATTCATCACTGTTCACAGAAGCCTCGGGACCAATCTAAATATAGGATTGGAAACCCATTTAGCGGAATAATACCAAGAGAGGGTTTATTCATAGCGCTTAAAATGCTATATCAAGAGGATCAAAGGCAATTTGTAACTCCTGAACAATGGCTGAGTCACCGTTCGACAACGTCAAGTTTCCTCGATTTGATGAACTACCCTTCCGCAAGGGTGATCCCGATAGTAAGTTTGGGTCTATCATGAACTGCGTCGAAGTCAAGTCCTCAGATTCTATCAATCTATAGAAGCTATCTGGGGATTTTATGAGCACGTATCTGGTGCAGCAACACCTGATGAACTTGGAGCATTAAACTTGCTCACTCAACGACGGATTCTGAAAGCGTCTCGTACGGAGATCCAGTTTGGGAAGGTCTGCAGCCTCAATTGGGCTATGCACAAACCGACGCCAAGCAAATTTGGACGTAAAGGTCTAGAGCATAAAGTCAAGGGATGGCAGGAGCAGCCTCGCATAATCGATGACGAGATATCATTTAATTCGCAATGCAGTTCTCAGTGGGACGGCTTCCGCCATTTCGGACATCCATCAGGTGAGACGAGAACTCCCTTGGCTTGTTTGGTTGCTTGATATAACATTATCCAAGGATTCTTTTATAACAGACTTCCGATTAACGAGATTGTAGACAGTGCGGGAAACAGCATACCTTCATCACCAGACAACCCTCAAAGGAACGGCATACATGGTAGGATTTAGTTCAATATTTTGTCATGATAGTGATCAGTTCAGTTATATTTGAACAGCATTCCAAGGGAAGATAGTGGGTAGAGGCATCCTTTTGGATTACTATTCTTACGCACAAAAAAATGGCATCCATTATTCTGCGGTGGAGGCGCACCTCGTGACAGCAAAAGAATTGGAAGCATGTGCAAAGGCACAAAACTTGATATTCGAGACGGGAGATATCCTGTTCGTCCGAATGGGCTACACCGAGTGGTATGAGAAGTCATCTGAACAGGAGAGAGTGGAAGGACTCGAAGTTCCAGAATTGGTTGGGATACGCCAAGATACCGAGGAATTAGAATGGTTTTGGTGCGTCTTATGAGCTGTGTTATAATAGCCTCTCTAACAGCATGTAGGAATCGTCATTTCGCAGCCGTGGCTTCTGATACACCCTCTTTCGAAGCGCGCCCCACTGTACAGGATTGGGACTTCCACGAATATCTTCTGAGTCTCTGGGGAGTAAGTTGTCATCAGTCATTAAATCACACGCGACTTGACTTGTCGATGCAGACACCCATTGGAGAATTTTTCGATTTAGAGGCTTTGGCACAGACTTGTAAGGAACTTGACCGATATTCCTTCTTCGTCACATCTAGCCCGCTTCATGTGGTCAATGGCATTGCCAGCCCGCCAAAGTGAGATTTTTCTAGTAACTACTGAAAAATGGAGTTGACTCGACTGTACAGCGCATTAGCGATATTCTGATGTTGGAAAGCTGCCTCTGTGGGAGGAGGAGGAGACAAAAGTAGCTCGAGTTCTGGATTTCGCAAAGAATGTTGGTCGTTTTTGTGGTAAATCAATCAGCCTAGCAGAGATGCGTGGTGTGTCAACCATCTATATCAGATGTCTGATGAGACTGGGATTGACACTACTATGGATCTAACTCGCAGTGGGGAAAACATTTCGGGTACTCACCACCTCTATGATTGCGGGTAATCTATGTCCAATTAAGCGTCCTGTCTTCATACCTCCCCAATTACGGTTCTTTGAGTTCGAAATCCAGTTCACATCTATGACTACGGCATAGGTCAGGATGATCTTATCCCGTAAGTACAAGTATAGAGGCCCCATTGCGTCCGACTTTCCATGCGGTCAAGATTCTCCACAGCTGAGATCGGAACTCGTGTAAAAAACGGTCAGGAAACGGGTTCGACCCGAATCTCGGTTGAGCAGATCTACAAAGAATCATGAGGTGTATTATTAATTATTCACACGACTAGTAAGCCAAAGCCGATCCTCGTGGTTCTACTTTGGTTGGGGGCAATAGGTGTCATGAGCTCAATATCGCTTCTAAACAAACACTCAGATACTATGGCAGGTTGATTTTGTTCACTTTTCGCTTTGAAAATCTCTTAACAACTATTTCATCGATCTCACGAAGGATCTTACTCCGCTCTACCTTTTTGGAGGTCCGAATATCCTATTGCTCATAACCAACATGAAAAGACGAAGCAGTAGATGGACAATACGTGAACACTTGGCACTTTGCTATTTTTGACGACAATGATTTCCTTTCATCTTGTAATGCCATCATTCGAGGACTTCATCTTGTACTTGAAACGATGTCCATCTTTACTGTTTGGTAGAAGTCCACCAGTCCGATGTATCGATACGAAGTAACAAATGATGCAGAGCCTCAGGTCCAGCAGGCCGATTTTGTTGTCCGATAAAGTAGTGCTCCGCGTAGGATCTGGAGGCACTTTTTTCGACTAATCCTCTCAATACTTTTGTCTGTTCATGTGTCAGATAGAAGTGTTTTCAGCACATGAAAACTTACCAAAATTGTCATCTTTGCCTTGAACTTGCTAAAAAGATCCGCCACCAAAGGTGCAGCCTCATACTCTTGTAAGCGCTCTCGGTGTAACTCTCCAACGACAACAGCGAATTCCAATATAATTTCAGTCGTCTGTCGGAGAAGGTCTCCAGCTGCTCGTTGCCCAGAACGCATCAGACAAGCACTGAGGATATCATCAAGAAGGCTTGAATGATGTTTTGCAAGCTCAAAAACGTCAGAAAACCTTCGTGACTGTTGATCACCATTCTCATCCCGCAAAGGCGTCAGTTCGGCTAGGAAAGGGTCAAAATTCCCGCCAATCACGGTGTCAAAAACATAGCCAGACAATGCGTTCATGAAAGTTTGTGCCACAAATCGGAAATGCAGAGTCATGTTTTGCATTGGTATCAGCGTGGGGAAGATAGGGGCAGAGGTTGATCGTATCATCCTTTCAACTGCATGTAGTGCATGCTCGACTACAAACTATGAGCGCAAATCCAATTCCTGGTTGGAAGCTTGAGTGTACCTCTGATCAACCTTAGGAGGAAGGTGAACATTCTTTGATACTTGGATAAGACCTCAGGGGGGATGAGAACCTCCAACGGGTGAGGGGGCTTGTAGTCCATGTATAGAAAATCAAGAGCCCTGGCATAAGTGGCATCAGATCACCCTCGAAGAGAAGATAACCCATACCCACTCGACACCTAGAAATGTATCAGATAACATATGCACCACAATAAGCTGACGTACATAAGGGATTAAGCCATTTATCTCGACCGGGTCCAGTAGGCAAATCCCGGATAGCGAAACCAAGCCTCCAGGACGCATTGGTTACAACCTGTTTAGGCAGATCACCCTGCGGATAATCTAGCGAATCTACAATGACCGTGCGCAAAAAGAAGCTAAGATCAGCTCCTACAGGAGGCCATATTTCCCTTTCAAGGAGGGCAGATGCTAAACCGACAGCCCAGGGCTGAGTACTCTCTGTAATCTGCTTTCGTTGCCTCAGGGTCTGAAGGGACAAGGCGCGATTTTTATTATCAATTTCATAATCCTCCTTGTCTGAAAATAAGGCAAAAGATAGCTTGAGCCTGAATGAAGAGGAGGTAATGAGAAGAAAGTCGCGAAGGAGAACCAGGTGGGACCGGAAATTGAGTTCGCCGGTATGAGCTAGAAAGAGTCCCAGTAATGTCGACGAGAGCATCGACGAGTGTTTAACAAGGTCAGAGAAGACAACAGAACCAAGATGACTAAATGTAGGAGTGATAGGAGGTAGAGAATCGGGAAAAGAATCTATGAAGTCTTGCACGGAACCTGACGTCGTTTTGGAAGCTAGTGATGCATTCTTCAGAAAGGTACCCGGTTCCATATCGAAAACCTCGAGGCCTTCCAGGCCAGTTTTGTACTTCTGAGTAGAGCCTTCAAGATGAGAGTCAAGTTGGTCAGTTTGGGTGCATTGTGTGTTATTACACGACATCTGATTGCCGATGTAAGCGGCTTCAATATCCTCTGTCCTCCAAATCCATCGCAATTCTGCTTGCGGAGTCGGTTGACTTAGCAGAGGGTGCTCAGGCTGGGCTTTCTGTAACAGAATCAGAGACCGCCGGGCGGCCGGCAAAATGGCGAGCAGCTCAGGAGGAAAAAATGAAGGGTAATCATCGTCTACTTTTTCAAGTACCTCAAAGATATCCTCTTCATACTCCTCCGGTTCCTCGTCGAGGGTATATTCATTAAGTGAGGGAAAGATACGCTCCTGTTTCTGCGGCGGACGAGGGCCATATCCTACTGATTGAGCGATCCAGCGCAAGTATTCGTGGGATGTACTCGATAAAATGTAAGCCAGTATAGCAGAAATTTCTCGAGCTGATTGTCGAGTGAAATGTGTATCGAGGTGAGTGTGGACGTGAGAGAGGAGATTTATGGGACTATAGTCAAAAGGATGAAACTCTTGAGGTATCTTGATCTCCTCCTATGAGTGTTTTCTGAGATAGACTGTTCAAGAGGCGCCAAGGTTTGACTTACACGACCGCAGAGCGATGCGAGAGAAGTTAGGATACCCTGATAGACTTCGTATTGAAGCCATATCTGCGTGATAGGGAGACTGTTCTTTAACAGCTCTATAGGCAGTGGTGGGCAATCTGCAAGCACTTTGCGGAGCCAGTCTAAGACATTGGAGAGTGCATGTGCGAACGCATGTATAGTTGGTCCATCTGTTGTAAATCTGAGAAAAGTAATGAGCACGAAATTAATGTGCCGCTATATAGTCACCAACCTGCCACGTAAGGTAGTCAAAAGGATTTCCAAACGCCTCAGCAAGTTTCCTATTGTTAAGAATCGCGATATAATACTGAGATAGTCAGGAAAATGTTATCTGGTTCAAATGTACATGCCTACCTGTTACTAATGACTTCATCCTTCCCATCGAGAAACAGAAAGCCTGACTCCTCTTCTTTGACTCCTGTCTGGACGAAGCGTTGCAGATCTGCATTCCATGAATGATAGATGGAAGAATTTCCCAGGACGGTCATCTTAAGAGATAAGAATAAATCCGATTGCTTGATGTACACAATATGCGTCGAAGAGTCTCTCATCCGTGGCTGAACGCTGATAAATACTATAAGAACAGTACTCTAGGCTATTTTGTCATTGCTCGCTCACAGATGCCGCGCTGAAGCATAAACAAGGCCATCTCTTTCTGAAAGGAATGGAGTGGAAGTGCGTACTTGATTAATTGGTCGTAGTGCATCCCAGGAAAAGAGTTGCCTCTAGAAGGTGATAAGCACGTCCGGGGTTCGAGAATAGGGGGGTGTACTTTGTGGTTGTCTAAATCCAATTTACCCCAGACAGAGAGATCTGGCTGTTCATTCTTCGTCTCCAACCGCGTTAAATCTGCCGTGATACTATCGAGTTCAGAAGGCAGCAATTTTCCAGACGTGTTCGATCCTTTTGCCTTTTCACGAGTATTGAGGCGCTCTACGATGGGATTCTGCGGTTTGTCCTGTAGACTGGGTACCGAGAAACAAGGAAGAAGAGGAGGCAACTCCCCGGAGCCAAGTTCATCCACGTTGTTGATTAGATCTTCATGATTTAAACAGAACCATGGAGGACCTTGCAGTCGGTGTTTGGCCATGCAACAAAAGTCTTAAAGTCACGCTCACGCGTTTGGTACCTCGGTGCCTTCGAATGGAGTATTTGTACTTGTTGGACCCACCCTTTCATCATAAGAGATGGTATTTTTAGTCGGTTACTTGGGTGCAAATACAATATACATAAATCCAGAAGCTATCGGCAGAAAATGGGGCAACGTGTCATTCATAACGACTGATTTATCGTCACGATTCAGTCAGTACACTGCGAGGGATACCTATGTCCTGCAGATTCCGTCCTTAAGAGAAACACCACACCGAGAACATCTAACCTCCTGGTCAAGCAAGCAAAGCCCAAGTCCGAGAGGGAACCAAAAGACTGCCGCTAAGATACCTTGATTTTTCAAGGTCAGGATTTTTATATCCGCACCAGTCAAAGAATAGCATACCAAGAAGTCCAAACTTCGTCTCCGTCAGATGACCACTTTGCAGACAGATCATCTCGGGATGGTCTGGTGGAAGCAGCGAAGTGATATGTTCACTCGTGCTCGGATTGACGTAGTGATAGACATTAGGTGAGTTGAACATGCTTTGTTGTGGAGTGCAGGAAGGCCCAGCAATCATGGCAGGAGCATGAGAAATAGTGTGAAATGATGATGGACCGTTGCCTGGTGTGTTCAGTGCGGGTGTAGGTGATGACTTCCCATAGTATTGGACTAGAAGTGTAGATTAGCAGATTAGTTGAGTGCAATAATAATCACACATACACTGTTGGTTTGGAGTTAACTCATAAGGCGGAGGGTTCTCCGAGCCAACTTGTGTCTTCTGCTGCTGGGCCAGTACATTCGAGTGTGAAGAATAAACAAGGGAGCAGTACTGACCTGATGCATGTCGTTGTCAAGGATTATGTACCGATTTATGCAACATCGTCATTTGTGGCTGCGGATGCGGAGAGACATATGTAAGATCACGTGAGAGTGCCAATTTTGGTTTACCGACCAAGGAATTTTCACTGAACGCCATTGATCCAACTTTCTTGATCAAACTTTTTACTTCTCCCTTCTGCTCACCATGGCCAACGCCGGACCATCTACAAGCAATGGCACAGAGGGCCTCAAGTATTATGACATGACTTCGAAAGACTAGTTGCGCTCGTTCATCGCTTTTATTAGACAAACCAAGTTCTGACAACTCGTTCTGATCATCCAACAAATGACAGCTATGCCGATTCTTACGCTCATTTTGGTGAGAAAAATTCCTGGAGATACACCATTATATTGAGCTGATTTCTCAGGCATTCATGAGGAGATGTTGAAGGATACTGTCCGAACGGGCTCCTACCGCTCAGCCATCGTGAATAATCCTCACCTCTTTAAAGGGAAGACTGTTCTGGACGTAGGATGTGGCACGGGCATCTTGAGTATGTTTGCTGCTAAGGCAGGCGCAAAGCATGTCGTTGGCGTGAGTGGACTATTGCTCTTGCAAAGAAATCATGAATTGATGATTTCACTAGATCGATATGTCAAATATTATCGATCAGGCACAAAAGATCATTGAAGCCAACGGATTCAAAGATAGTGATTCTTTTGAGGTCTCTTCTCTTTTTTTTGCCTTCCTGACATAATGGAATAGCCATCACGCTCGTTAAGGGTAAACTTGAGGAAGCTGAACTCCCCATCAAGGAATTTGACATCATCATTTCGGAGTGGATGGGCTATTTCCTTCTCTATGAATCTATGCTTGATACTGTCCTCCTAGCGCGGGACAAGTATCTCAAACCAGGAGGCTTGATTTTCCCCGATACGGCAACACTTTATCTTGCCGCGATTGAAGACCAGGAATATAAAGAGGACAAGATCAACTGTATGTATTACCCCATTCGTTCTTCTGTTCGTCGTTTCTGAAATCCATCACTGTCTCTAGTTTGGGACAACGTGTACGGTTTCGACTACTCGTGTATCAAAGATATCGCCCTCAGAGAACCTCTTGTCGACACGGTCGAGCTCAAAGCAGTCGTGACAGACCCTTGCCTTATCAAGGTAACCGTCTTTTCCGCTGATATTCCCCTGGAAATACATCGTTAATGAAAACACATTTAACGATGTGGTTAGCATATCGACATCCTCACGGCAAAGAAAGAGGATCTCACTTTTGAAGCACCTTTCTCGCTGAATGCAACGCGAGATGATTGTGTGTCGCGTACTATTCGATTTCATCTCACCTTACTGACCCACCTGTCTGGTGCTCTCGCCATGTTGGATCTGTAACACACAGATATCCACGCATTCTTGGCATGGTTTGATATCTCTTTCGAATGCACACACAAGAAGGTGAAATTTTCCACTGGTCCTCATGCACAATACACCCACTGGAAGTATGTCAGACCTTCCAACTCCATTTATGATCGATTTAATTTAATTTACAATCAATCCCCGATGCAGGCAAACCGTCTTCTATACACCTGAAACGCTCACCATCAATTCGGGCGACCAAGTCCGTGGTATTTTGAGCTGTGCACCAAATGCGCGGAACCCTCGGGATCTTGACATCCGCATTAAGTATAGAATCAATCAAGACGGAGACCAAATGGCAGTCCAATATAAAATGTGCGTCCCATTCGTTCTCTCTCCACAGTTTATCTGGATCTCTCGATTCATATTGTGAACGATGACTGACCGGCTGTCAGGTCTTGATGACGATCTATCCCATCGTGTCGTACTTGCCGCGCTTATCATCCTGTTGCGTCAAAAACATTATGATCTGATATTTGCTTGGTTATGATTTCAAATGTATACAGGTATTAGCACCACGCCCAGTGTGTCCTGTTATCGTCTGGAACTCGTAACTAATACTCCCCCTTGCCCCTTATGACCAATGACGCATCTATTGACGCATCTATTGTAACTGCTATCCATATAGAGCCCTTTCTTGATGCATACTGCTGTTATCTAGTACTTGTCTACATCAGGTTTTCTCAGCAATCCTAAGATAACCTTATGGCTCCAACCACTCATTCAACATATGGAACACATTCTCATATTCCGAAGATCCTCTAACCGTCGATCGAACAGAAAAAGATGCATCTAACAAAATAACAATATACATAAATTAGAACATAGTATAATCTACTTCTACAAACGAGTCTTCTAGGAATATTACAAATCAATACAGTAGCATGAGTCAATGGTATAGAAAAAATCCCCTCCAGTATAGCATGGCATGTAAAATGAAATATATCTAACTAAAATTCAAGATACAAGTCCCAAGCTGAGACCAATACCGACAGCACCAACACTCGGAGAAGAAGAAGGATGAAAGGACATTCCAAGCCTCCCTCTTCTGCCGCCGACAACAAACCCCCAAGCAGCTAGCACAACAAGGGCTATGCAGAAGAAAATCATCCTGACCTCTTCCCCTGCACTGCTTCTTTCGAATGCTAGGCCGATCAAGCCTCTAATACCCCCAACGCCTCGTCCGAATCCCCTTCGATGTCGTCCATATGGTCCAAGTTCAGTCTCGTACCTTTTTGTTCTTACAGTTTCACCTAGCCCCCACGGCCACATCACACGCGATGTTTCAGTAGCCTGCAGCACCGAAGGTAATCCATGAACGTCTGTAAGAAGGGAAAACACGCCGGATGTGCATGTAAATCGGGGAATAGGCAAGAACGAGAGTGAGACTGAGAATGGCTGGATAGAGGCTGAAGCAATGGCCCCGATACCCATACCAAGATGAACAAGGCCAGGATCAGTGCTGACTAAAGTATCTGGAGTCCAGACGAAGGAAACTGAAGGTGGATAAAGAGGAGGAATAAAGGCGAGGAAGAACTTTTGTAGGCGCGGATTCGATTGTGCAATTCTAACTGCACCACTGGCAATTGTCTCGTCGCCAGGATACTTGACGATAGTCAAGTGCAGTGATCGCAACTTGGGAAAGCCGCGTATTGTTTTGGCAAATGCATCCTGAGAAACAAACACGAAAGATTAGAAGAAATTCGATGGGGGAACAAAAGGTACAATTTACCAGCTGGAATGAAGGTTTATATGCACATGTTAATTCGAGATGTCTGAGATTTGGACAAGACTGGATGAGCGACCGGAGGAGATTACCACTGTCATACATTGAATGTAGGGCAAACATGATCCTCAGGTCCGTGAGAGAGGATAGTTCCCTCAACAAAGATGCAATGGTTGGTGCCGAAACTTCTCTAGTTTCGACAGGGTCTCTGAAGGAAACTTGCTTCAGTGAGGGGTGGAGGTGAGGCAAAGCTTGAAGCTGTTGATGAGTTCCTGAAAACGACGTTACACCTGGTAGACATGTGGAATTGAGGGAGGAGAAGTGGATTGGTTGGATATTATGTCGCGAAAGATTAATGACCTTAAGGTCTTGATGCGCTTCCAGGAAGGCAATAAAGGGCCGCTTCTCGCCCAGCGTCAGCGGACGAGGAATCCAGTCAATGCAAATGTCCCCGAGCGTGAGCTTCCTAAGCTTGGGCCAACGGCCTTGAACAAGAGCATGTATGTCAGCTGGTATGGTCGAAGTACCCTCAATGGAAAGTTCCTCAAGATTAGGGCAGCGATGAATAAGCATGTCCCAAAGTTTTCGAGATATCGGCTGATCCTCTGCCAAGTATTAGTCAAAAACAATCATGGCCGGTAAACTGAGACGGACCATCCATAAAAAGATCTACATGGGATTCATAAAAGCCGGAACTTAGGTGAAGTGCGAATCCCGAGAGATCACAGAAATCAAAAAGCTTGACAAAAGCCGTCAGCTTTAGAAAGAAGGACAATTTCAGGACTCACGTGACTATTCAGGTTGGGTAGCGTAGAACCGAAGCTAGCTCCGATGAAACGTAGCTGAGGGCAACTGAAAGGACAGAGATGAGAGAAAAGATACCTGAGTCTATTGGCATCACGTACCCCACTCTCAGAGCAAACCACACATCCTCATCAAACGGTAATTCATCAGCATCCCACACAAATTTGCAAAGCGCGTCTAAAGCCTTGGATGAGGCAACATTAACAACAGCTGTACAAACGGCTTGTCTATCGCTCGTGGACAAGGCAGCATGCTTGGGCTGGAGTCGGATGGTGAGCTCACGGACGTGACGTGCTATGTCGATGTGACGGGCGAGCATGCCGAGAGTGGAGATGCATTGTTGTACGGTGGTTAGAACAACAGATTCATATAGTACAGAAGAAATGTGGAAGAAGACTGATGAGGACTGAAAAACGATGTCAGTAGCTATGATGAACGGCAGAGATCTGACAGACAGTGAGGCCGAGATGGAGAAGATCTGCACGGGAGTCAAGCCAAAGGCCGATTTCTATGAGGAGATCTGCAGGAGCATTTTCAAAGGGCGATGGTTCTGGGAAAGAGGACTGGCTACGATAGCGGATGAGATGCATAGGCAATGTGGAAACACAAATACTCGGGTATATATCAACCTATCAATTCCATAAAAGGCAACTCCTTCCGTCATAATGCTCTGCTTCCTTTCCCATCTATCAATTTTCTCCCTTCGTGCTCTCCCACCGCTTCAGACCTTTACCTCATGGAACTCTAACGATGTTGTTGTTGGCATCTCCTTCGTGCCACTGTCAGATTTAGCTTAGCCAGAACCAACAAGTCACATTCTCATCGGACTTCTCGCCGCCCGAGATCATTTTGCTGAGCCAAAATTTCGCATGCGGACTGATGTGTGAACCTTCCCAGTTGTGATCCAAGTCTTCTTTGAGAGAATTCAGATCTGGATGGGTTCCTTGACCCAGTAGTCTTCTCTGCACGTTGCTCTTTTCTGGTGTGGGATATCGTCTTGAATGGCTATGATTCTGATGCTCAGCCCTCAGGGACTTTAGGTCTAGCCCATAGGGCCTCACGGCATTTGTCGTTTCATGCTGCAGCAGTCAAGACCCATCAGCAGAGATCGATTGACTCCCGACCAAGAACATCTGAAGTGCCGGAATGTCATTTCGGGACCAATGTGAAACCACACGGCACGGCACTGCGGCTGGTGCTGTGATGAGTTACCGGATATTCGGTATAAGTCTTCCTTCCACGTTTCATTTCAAGTCTCGTGTTTGCAACTATCATGCTTAAGTCAGTCATAGTCATCTGGGGTTGAACTCAGATTTTGTAGACTCGCAGCAGCTCGTCTATTCTTTTCTTCATTCTTCTTGCAGATGCATCACGTTACGGTATATATAATCATGCAGCAGTGTAAATCATGAACAATTGTGTGAATTATGTCTTCCTAATCCCAGGTATTGACAGTTCTTATCATACCGAAGCCGGGGGAAAGATTCTACAAGTGCCAATACAATAGCAGCCTGCGAGACTATTTCGTCAGTGGCGTACTGAGAAGATTTCTTGGAAGACGTCGCTCCCTTAAACTAACCATTTTATCCGAAGAAGACGAGTAAATGTTGAAGCAGCTCCAATGGTCCTCCAATGGTCTCAGTGCCAGCAACTATGAGATTAACAGCAGATCGATCAGCTCTACATTTCTTCCCAATGAATCAAATGATACAATTGGTGTCGTCAAAGTTCTTTTCTCATAGGTCCTCTAGATCCTCCAGAAGCTTGCCGACCATGTTGCGCCGCCTGCTCGCTCGTTGGTTAAGGAATGATAACCAGAACATTGACTACTCCAACCCGCCCCGTCTATATGAGGTTAGATTATCAACCGCGATGTCTGCTTGCAAAATTTCCTCCATGTAAGCCACGAACGAGCGACGGCGATCCCCATCTCAACGGCCGGATCCATCCGGTTAACAGTCACTATGTAACGCAGGCATCAAAACTTCAGTATCAAATTACCATGGCTGCCGGTGAACCTGCTTCAACTGCTGAGTCTTCCAGAATGGCTGAGAAAAATTCAAACACATCTTCAAATTCTGGGGGCACTTCTGTCAAACCTAGTCACATCCAGAATCCTTATGCAACCCTTGCAGACGCACAACACTCGTATCAAAACTACTGGCAAAATGCCTGGTCTATGAATTCCTTGTATACTGGAGGTGCATCAATTATTCCGCCAACTTCGGACTATGCTCGATCCGCATATGCTCCTTATCAAGCTCATTATTATGCCATGCCAGTGCGACCAGCTGCTTTGACTGCGATTTCATCGGCGTCCAGTAGCAATGATATGTTTTCCTCTCCGGCCATAATGGCTTCGCAAGCGATCCCTTCGGAGAAGATGGAGATTGATGAAGATCCAATCGTGCCCTCGTTGCCGTCATCACCATTCCCTAAGTATGAACATTGGGATGAAGTAGTTGGAGAGTTCTTGAAGGATGCAGGGCTGATACAGGCATTGAGAGGTTTTGAGTGTGATATGATCATGATGAATCTACAATGGGAAAAGACTCAGGTTCCTATAGCACTGGAGAATTTGATCGAGAGGCTTAGCGTAGGTTTCTTCTGTTTGAACAATGACAGCTTGAGGCTTATGGATGTTGAAGCGTACTCGTGAGTTCCGGTCATCGAAAGGAAAAGGAAGAGAAACCTCTTTCATCCCCTCCTCAGACCAAGATCCAGCGGAACCAGATATCGATCTCAGTTTAGACGAACGAAAATTGAATTACGTGAATCTTTCCAATGGCGAAAAGGCTCGTACACCGACTTCGGTGTGTTGCATTTCTTTGATGCGTCATTATGATTGGCTCAGAAGGCTACTCATCGCCGGACTTTTTTAGATCAACAAAGAAATATCAGCGTTTCTTGCTCGAAATCGAGCTCGCAATGATGCATCTAATCGATCCGAATTTCTTCTGAGCCTTGCAGAAAAACGCAAACGTCAGAAAAGCGGAGACAATCATGAAGATGACACTATCTCCTCCTGTGCCCGTACAGATGCAAAGACAATTGACCGCGAGGCGCAAATGAAGTATGATATAGCCAAAAATGATGATGGTCCCTTAAGCCGAACGAAGGCCAAGAAAAGTAACGGATGGCAGCCTGAAGTGTCAACAGCAAGCAGTGATCGGGCCCGAGATCCCATAGTTGTACCAAATGACGAGACGGCGCTTCCTGGACACCATCCTGCCATCGATGCGCGGTTGACCGACATCGAAACCCATTTGGCTGTCCGATATGGTTAGTATGCAGTTTTCCCTCTTGATCTTTCCGATAACTAGACTTTTCCCGCTCAAGTTCCATCACCACCACGAACATTATGGGCTCGACTCAAGTTCATCGAAGATCATATCATCAGATTAGAGAAAGATTATCCTCCCTGGGCAGCACTTCATTTCAATCAGCCAAACCGAGGCGTCAGTTTTTTTCGGCTCTACTAGTCTTGTTACCTAATTCATCTCCTTTAGTGGCCACCACCTCCTCGGGCAACACCCATCATTGTTCCTCCTAATCTTCGTAACTCAGATCATAAGCCGGATGCCAGTGGTCCTCAGGTTAATCGACAGAGCTCGGCTTCTGTGCCTCCTGTGCTTCAAGTTGGAAGGACCAAGCTTCGAAATACGAAATCCAGCTTGCAAAAAGCCATTCTGGAAAAACTGGAAGTCAAGAAGGCCATAGGAGAGAGCATGGATCTCAGCACTTGAACAGAGGAGAACCGTTGATTCACTGAGGAAGTGTTCTCAATGATCGCCGAGGAGTGAAACCACAACATCGTTGATGATTACCTCGGACCAACGAAGACGGAACTGGATTGACTGTTGTTCATCTAGTATTTCTAGCCAATGACAATGGTTAGCACACGTTCAATAAATTATAACAGCATGACAAATTGATGAGCAGAGTCCCAGCGTAGATCCAAGCTTAGATAAAAGTAACGTCCTCAGCTTTTCCCCTATCCGCCAGTCTTAACGCAGCAACTTGTGTACTTAGACTTGAATATCCGTTTCCAATGAAGCCCTCAGCTCGCCTTGCTAGCTCGACATCAACGGCGACATTATAGTCACTTTCTCCCCATGTCTTCACTCTATCTACATCACTGCTTTGCCATACCTGTGTCATGGGACCACCAGGCCAGTGATTCCTCCTAGCCCAGTCCCCATTCATTAATGCTTCCCGTAATTTGTAAAATTGTAAGTAAACTCCCGGATGATCGATAGCGCCGTCGTGTAATATGTATAATGTCCGTGCATTAGGGTGAAGTCGGGCTTGTAGAGAAATGCCAGATAGTATACGATCTAGGGATGGGTAACAATGCATGAGTACAGAGGTGGCGTTGGTTGTGTCGAGTGGTGGTGAGAGGATTGAAGATTGGAAATTGGGAAGAGTTGCCCAAGTTGTTAATCCCATTTTCACTTCACTAAGATATCTACAGTGAGACGCAAAGTCGCCTGTGAAAAAAAAGAAGATTATGGTCAGCCTTCCACATCTAATCTTATCCGGAATGATCGAACTGACCTCGACGAAGGTGGAGAGCCAGGTATGCTTTTCTGGTCGTGGAAAATGATGTTGTCCGAAGATCCAATTGGTTTTGAACGCGATGAACGAGGCCAAGGATAGCCGGCGACCACTCAAAGTGATTTTGTAGGTATTTTTGAAACGATGGCCACACAGAGTGTAGGCCCTCATCTGCCAAGAACCTGGAAAATGATTAGACAGGTATTAGGTCAAAGGATCAAAGAAAAAATTGACGTACGTCCAATTGAATATCCAGTCGTCTATCATCACACACCGCTCATCACCCGCGAGCACCTCCAAAGCATGCTGCCACTGTATTGCACTTTCGGCGCTAAGCGACAAATGTACGATATCGTTTTCTGGACATATTTTGTGAAAGACCTTGGAGCTAATACTGTCCTTCGTGACACCGACAAGGAATGCACTCAGAGGTACGTAGGATTTCTCTCCACGAGGCCGCCAGACAAAGGGCTGATAGACGTATGTTCGGGATGCTGCAAGAGCGAGGTTGTGATACAGCAATATGTCTTGAACCTGAAGCAGATTATGGTTGTGTCCAACCAAGTACACAGTATCAGAGCACACCTGATTATTGAACCCAGCGCCCCTGAGCTGTCTAAACATAACATACTTCTTTTCTTCAGACTGCACTAGTTGTTCCGAATTGTTTACTTCTTGGGAATCTAATTGGCTATATAGCGCGTAAGGTGGTCGAGTGTTGAGATAATAATAAACCAGAAATAAAGTCAGGCAGGATATTGAAAAGAGAAAGAAACGGAGAATTTTCGCGCGAAAAAACATGATGATGAATGGACATTTGTCAGTGTACTTAAGAACGGAGCATGGGTGAGTTGCTTCAGAAATGACAGAACAGTAAAGTGTGTACTTGTGGTTGTGTGCAACAAATCAGACTAGGCCTTTGACAGTACGAGACCATCATTTTGATTGGACCCCAAATGGACTCTAACATCGCATCTGATATATCCTACAACCTCACTGGTTCAACACCAGTGAAATAAGGTAGGTTTATTAAGTATTGGAATTAGGGTCTACCAAGGGTGACCTTAGGGTAGATAGCAAGTTGCTCAACCACAGCACTCTATCATACACTTTCCTACTGCTGCCAGTTCTCTTTGCAACTTCTGGTATATCAGAACCAGGGTTGTAAAGAGTCAGCACTTGTACTGTAGGTTATAGTCATTAATGACTTCTTCCTGAATCTTCTTGTAGCATAAAAGTTGTTCTGTCATCTTTTATCATCTAGTCTTTCATTGATTAGTAGATCTTCGTTTGATCCCCTTATTAGTGTTGATCAGTAACCAGACAATATTTGCCATGTAGAATAGGGCAGACGCCTCATATATTATTTTGTCTATCAGTTCTGCGGTATATTATCATTGAAGATAATATTTACTGATTGTATCTAGAGATCTCCTTGACAGGTAGACTAGAATACAAATTAGCCCCGCGCATTCGGAACTGAGAGCTCTCCTTGACAGATCTATCAAACTACTTGTCAAGTCTATGCAGACAATCCAGATTTAACTAAGTGTCCTCCCAAGGGATTACACCCAGTGTTCTCTTCCACCAAAAAACTTCATGTACATTTTCCTTATACGTACTCTGAGTAAACCCACACTTTACTTAGTGTCAATTTGCTTATGACAGGGTTTTCTAGCGCCAGTCTCAATAAGTTTTGCTGCCAAAATGCAACGCCATTGTACGTGGTATAGGCCATAGAAATTTGTGTGATGCGTATCAAGTCGAGACTGCCTTTTTGTGAATGCCTCTAAATTTGCCAAAAGGTCATGGAAAGTCGTCTTTGCTCATTTTGAAGGCAAACTGTATGTCTGGGAAAGATAGGGATAAGGGTTGACACCATTCTGCTCTTGGCTACTCCTAAGGATCGAGTTTACTCACACGGCGGACAATTAGCTGTCCATGCCGGCCGCATAATGCTGTCCACTGACCACTAAATCTGGATGTCACAAATGTCACATAGTTCCGGGGTCCTAAACTGATCAAGCTCTAGATGAGTATAGGACCCGAAACCATGTGATGTAACATTTGTGACATCCAGATTTAGTGGTCAGATCAGTGGACAGCTGATTGTCCGCCGTGTCATGACAGGTTTTGAAATAAGCAAATTCCCATGCGATCAATCATGACTAAGCCACCATCGCTTCTCTCCTACGTACTACCATCAAAAATGGTAGCGCCCGTAGAAGAATTTGCGAATATACCAAAATTTCCCCCCCACACACAGTCCACAGACCTACTGAATACTCACTATCCTAATACCAATGCTCCTCCCCCAAGTACTAACCATAGAGGACGTTCCCTGACAGTCAATGGCAACTTCAATTCACAAAGACTCCCCTCGGAAGAATCCAACATCACCACTTCGTCATTAGACTATGCAGAAAGAATGGAGGTCGAATCTATCAAAGCATCATGGACAGACCAGGTTAACATGGAAGAAGACATTTCCCCCCCTCCCCCAAATCAACTACAAAAACAAATTCCAGAAGCAGAAGCCATCCCCAGTCAGACAATGTCCAGCCTCCACTCTGTGGAATACAATACCATTGAACCATGCCCCAACACAGAACCAACCGCCATTCCATACCAAACCAATGGTCCCGCAGATCCCAACCTATGGGACGGCAATTTCACCCCCATATCCCTACTTGGTGTTGATGAATACCTCAACGGCGATGCTAAAAACATCTCATGCTCCCTTCAAAGGATAGCTATATTCATGAAACAGCGCTCACTAACCAATTGAGATATCAACCAATTTCCCCAGTTCATGGAGATTGGCTACGCCGCTTGGGAATTCATCTCAGCTATATATGAGGCTGGCTGGGACAAACTCCCCACTAGAGAAAATAACAGATCCCTGCGACAAATGGTAGCATCCCACTTCAACAGGAAAAGCCAAAACTCCTCTTTTCCTACATCCCCAAGCAATCACAATAAAGTGTCAAAGATCCCACCCCCTATTCCCCCAAGACCCAGTGCAGCTACGCTTGCAAAATCCAGACACAACCAAGGTACCAAAACATTTGCCTAAGCCACAAAAAATGGCACAGCAAATATTTTAAAACTTAGGGAAGCTTTCCCTTCCCTCCCATCAAAAAAAGTCATTGAGATACATGACGCGGCCTTTAATAACAACTCCCATAGCCGCCCCAGGATCAGCATGACCACCAAGGGCCCATCTCGAAAGCATGTCCTCATCCCAATGAATGAGGACAACAAAAATATCATTCTCTACCAAGCTGACGTCCATGTAGGAATCATGAATAGCCACTTCAAGACCTGCAAATCGGACACAACAATTGATTGTATTAGAGCAGTATGGAATGGAATCACCGTCACCACCAACAAAGTCGCTGCACCTTCCGATCTATCCATTATGGAAAGATACTTCAAGGGACTAGAAGATATCAATGCCGATGATAACTTAACCCCCCGACTCCCTCAGTCAAAATCTTATCTCAAAATTCTAGGAATTCCCTTCTATGGGAACAACTCATCAGCTCCCATTACCAACACTCAAGTCGAGGGGGTACTGTCCCGGCTAAGTATGTTCGACAATATCACTCTAGCATCACGTCCCCGTGTTGTTAGAGTGTCTCCCAAATCTGATATGGCCGTAGTATGGATTGATATCTGGGACTCGCAAAGCGGCACAAAAGCCAAGACTCTTGTCAACAGGAGTTTCAATTTTGGGCGTCACATAGCCATCTTCCGAGGCACTAACATGAACCCTGGAGTACCACAGTGTAAAAACTGCTGGAAATGGGGTCATACCACATATACATGCCGAGCACATGGCGCTAGATGCCAACAATGCAGCGGACCTCACAAGCTCGAACACCACTGACAAATGGCATGGTGCTGTAAGGGGAACCCTAACGCAAATCCACCTATACCAGAAACCAAGCAAGACGAACCCTGTCCACATACATTCAAGTGTATCAACTGCAAAAATAACCACCTCGCCGACAGTACCGAGTGTCCTTACTGGAAACATCGGTTTAATAGAGAATGGCATACTCAAAAGGCCCAGGAGCTCAGAGAAATCCGAGCCAATTCAATCCGCTCAGCTGTGAGCGGCAAAAGACTATGAAAATTAAAAGCCTAAAGATTTACTCACAGAACGTGCGAAGGAACAAGCTACTCACGGAAATCATCCTAGAAGAACGTAAACTTGAGTACGATATTATACTTCTGCAAGAACCCCCTTGATACCCCTTCAGGTGGGCTCCCAGCCACCTATCAGAAAACAGCGAACTAGTTGTAGGAGCCCCCTACCACCCTGAGTGGAGCCTCTTTGGCCGAACACCTACCAACAACAATGATCAACCAAGAGTACTCACATACATCAACAACTGACTAAAATCTCTTAGATTTACAATGCGCACCGACATCTTAAACCACAGAGACATCAGCCTCGTCTCCTTCATAAACAAAGACAGCACATACTTCATACTCAATGTGTATTCAGATAGCCAACAAAATGCCCTAACACACCTCAAGAACACAGAAACAAATCTAAGCGACGTACTCATTATGACAGGAGATTTCAACATCAGGGATTCAGACTGGGACCCATTCTTCCCCTATCACTCCCCCCACACTGAAACTCTCCTCGAAATTGCTGATAACCTTGGACTCCAGCTATCAAATCCCTCCAATCCTGGCCCCACCCGTTATGCTGATAATCCATTAGACTCCAACTCAGTCATTGATTTGATGTTTCTTCAACACAACAACTCCGCCCTCCACAACCACATTATAATACCCAACCTCCGAAACCCTTCAGACCACGCTCCCCTCGCAGTCGAAATTGCCATCCAGGAAGAAATCAACCAAAATGTCAAAAGCACCCTGGTCAAAGACAGCGACGAAGAAGCCGACTTCCTCCAAGGCCTGTCTCATGTTCTTTGCAGCACTGACACCACCGACATCCATAATGCCACTGACCTTGAAAGCGCAGTCAATACCTATGCCATAACTACAGAAGCCCTATGGTTCAAGTACTCGAAGTGTCCAAACATTACCAGACACTCCAAAGAGTGGTGGAATTCCGAATGCGCAAGAAACATTGCCCAGTACCGCCTTACAGGCCAGCCCCAAGATTGGTCCGCATTCAAAAAAACAGTCAAGGACGCGAAGCGAACGTTCTTTGATGAAAAAATACAGGAAATTGCAGCACTAAAGAAAAGACCATGGGATCTAATGAACTGGGTAAAGAAAAGAAAACTTCCAACTACTGAAACCCTTCTATTCAACAATAGACCGTGCACTAACATAGACGACCTCTGGAACGCACTTCACTCAACCTATAACTCTGCCCAAAACAGACCAATAAATCCCAAAATCCTCCAAGAAATACCAACCGTTCCCACAACTAAATGGCCCCCCTTCTCAGTTGTGGAGCTATGCGATGCTCTAATCAAGTGCAATAACAGCTCAACCCCAGGACCCGACCATATATCATGGCGTCATCTAAAGACCATCCTACGTGATCCCAAGTGTGCTGCTAATGTGGTCAACATAGCGAATGCATGTATCAGACTCAGATATTGGCCCAAACACTTCAAGAAATCCACTTCAATCATCATTCCCAAACCCAATAAAGCCAATTACAGTTCACCGAAATCATTCCGCCCCATCGTCCTTATCAACACCATGGGTAAGCTAATAGAAAAGATGATCAGCAAAAGACTCCAAATCCACACCATAACATCTGACTTTCTTCATCCAAATCAGCGGTGGTATCATACAACGCTCCCCCACCACTGATGCGGGCGTTCTCCTCACCCATGTCATCAGAGCAGGATGGATCAAAGGCCTAAGAACAAGCGTTCTTGCCTTTGATATTGCTCAATTCTTTCCATCCCTTAACCACCAGCTGCTACCCTTGATCCTGGCCAAAGCCGGTTTGGACGCTAATGTTGTAGGATTTCTCTCGGACTACCTCACAGGTAGACACACACAATATGTGTGGAACAGCTTCATCTCCCCCCTTCCAAACCGATGTTGGAGTAGGACAAGGATCATCTCTTTCACCTATTCTCTCAGCTATCTACTTCGCCCCAGTTATCAGAATCTGGG
>Ga0153948_1000477_pt1 | contig 21844 bp, 22 predicted proteins | sample TSNJ032MetaG_FD_104696 | JGI IMG/M metagenome (GOLD analysis project Ga0153948, IMG submission 104696) | Attine ant fungus gardens microbial communities from New Jersey, USA - TSNJ032 MetaG | ecosystem: Host-associated > Fungi > Mycelium > Unclassified | place: USA: New Jersey, Wharton State... | reverse complement strand
TGGCGACGCGGATTGCGGTGATGCGCAACGGGCGCATCGAGCAATTGGATACACCAGAGAATGTTTATAATCGCCCTGCGACCCTTTATGTGGCGACATTTGTCGGCGCTCCGCCGATGAATATGCTGGAAGCCACGTTTAACGGGGATCGTTTGACGATTGATGGCACGGAAACCAGCATTCCGGCGAGCAGTCTCCCAAATGTTACCCATGGCAAGCGGGTCCTGCTGGGTGTCCGGTCAGAAGCAATCGGACGGGAGCGCAAAGATCACAGTGTTGCATTGCGTATGAAATGCGATATCGCAGAACTCACCGGCCCAGAACTGATCGTCACAGGGACGGTGGGTTCGCAAAGGCTCGTGGCAGCGTTGCCGCCAAGTCACAAAGTACAGCCGGGTGAAGAGTTCGATGTCATGCTCGATCCCGAGAATGTCCATCTCTTTGATCCCGAAACCGAATTGCGACTGAACTGATTTCTCCGGCTTAATACAGCCCGGGGGTCAGTCCAATAGCTTCATCGCCGTCTCTTCGTCCGTAATGAGGCCATTGATGATCTGGCCTCGGAGCGCCGACAGCAGTGGCTGTACTTTGCGCTGTCCTGAAGCCACACATATGCGTTGTCTGCTGACATTGATTTGCGGCGCGACGCTGGTAATCCGCAGATTTGTCGCGCCATTGACGATCTTCCCGTCGATATCGAATGCCCAGCCGCAAATCTCGCCAACGCCACCGAGCCTGTTGAGTTCAAAAAGCTCATCACGGCTGAGAAAGCCTTCTTTGGCGAGTGGAGAATCCGCAGCCAGATCGCTGATGCCTGTCAGCCAGAGGTCGGCAGTTGACGCCAGTTCATGAACGCGCCGTACCGGCTCAATTGCCAGCAAGGCATCCCTTTCTTCCACTGACGAAAGATAAAGCGGCAGGAGGAGAGGGTAATGCTGTGCGCTGACCGTTTCCGACAGTTTGATCAAGGCATCGAAAGGGCTTGCCGATCCGTCGATGCCGATATGGCCCACCAACGATACCAGGCGATGAACAGAGCCGTTGAGTGGCGAAACGCGCTGGACCGTGGCGCGCATGGTGCGGCCGGTGCCAAGCGCCATGACGATGGCGGTTCTGGATCGCAATTGCCGTTCGATAAAGACGGCAGCCGCTTCAGGAACCGTCGTCGAGCCTTCCGGCCACGCACCTTCCGAGGGGACGACGTCGCAGTAAACGAGGTCGAATTTCTCCGACAGTCTTCCTGCAAGCTCCATGCAGTTTGCAATTGGATGGTTCATCCGAAATGTAATCAGCCCTTCGGACCGGCATTGCGAAACAAATCGCTGCGCCGTCGGGCGGGAAACGCCCAGCATCTGGGCGATCTCGTCCTGGGTCTTGCCGGCAATATAATAAAGCCAGCCCGCTCTTGCGGCATCGTCCAGTCTGGGCTTGTCGTTATCGGCCATCGGCGGAAATTTCTCTTAGTAAGGAAGGTAGATCGGCAGCATGCTTTAAAATGTGATCCGCACCGGCATTACGCAATGTTTCAGTGTTGTCCAGTACGGAATAGTGACTCCCACCGGTAAATCCGACAGCCGTCATGCCTGCAGCCTTGGCAGCTTTCACGCCGCTTGGGCTGTCCTCAATGACGACACATCGCGAGGCCGATACGCCCATCTGTCTGGCCGCATAAAGAAAGAGGTCAGGAGCTGGCTTGCCATGCTTCACCATCGTTGTACTGAAGATATTGCCTTCGAAAAGCGGCAGCAGACCCGTCTGCCCCAATGATATCTGAAGTCGCTCCTCATCGCTAGACGATGCAACGCAGCGGGGCAGTGGTATCGCTTCAATTGCCGAACGAATTCCCTCGACGGCAATCAGTTCCTTTTCGAAGCGTGCAAAAAGATACTCTCGCCAGCTTGAGACAAAGGTGTCGGGCAGCGGCTTGTTGGTTTGCTCGGTAAATGCATCCGTCACTGCCGATGCCGGACGCCCCAAAAACGTGCGCAGCGCATGATCGAGTTCCGTTGGTACGCCATGCCTGCTCAGCACATCGGCCACTGCGCCGCAGCTGATGATTTCGCTATCGACCAGCACGCCATCACAGTCAAAAATCACCAGATCGAATGCCAGTGGGGCGGAGTTTTTGGGATTGATATCCATTGAGCGACTCGTGAGAAAATGATTGATATATGAGCGTATGATAAGCATGACGTATTGCGAAGAGCAATAAGTCTTCGGTAAAATAGTCGGCTTAATGCGATTAAAGCGTGATTATGCCGAATCTCGCGCGATTATAAAAATTGGCTGGACAAACCTATATCGGAGCGTATGCTCATTATTAAAGCACTTGATCGATATGGGAGGAAACGATGAAGCGTCTTCTGGTGGCATCTTTGATGCTAGGCTGTTCTATGCTCTCTACGCTGGCAGCAGAGGCCAAAACGCAGCTCGAATTCTGGCATGCGATGGGAGGCGTGCTTAACGACCGCGTCAGCGAACTGTCCAAGAAGTTCAATGAATCTCAGGATGAGTATGAGGTTGTCCCGGTAAACAAGGGCAATTACGAAGAGCTCATCAATGCGATGATTGCGGCTTATCGTGCAAAGCGGGCGCCTGTCATCGTGCAAACCAATGAGCGTGCATTTCTGACCATGCTGAACTCGTCGGCGATTATCCCCGTCGCCGATTTGATGGCCAAGGAAGGCTATACTATTGATTGGAGCACGGTGATTGCGCCGGTTGCCGCGTATTACAGCGACAAGGGCAAGCTGCAGGCTTTACCATTCAACTCGTCAACGCCGATCCTTTGGTACAATCAGGATCACTTCAAAGCGGCAGGTTTTGAAAAACCTGCCGACAACTGGGAAGAGCTGACGCAACAGCTGCACGCAATCCATGACAAGGGCGTTTCAAAATGCGCAATGGTCTTGCCGGGCGACTATGAATGGAGTTTCCTCGAAAACTATGCTGCCGTGAACGACTTCCCTTATGGCACAAAGCGCAACGGCATTGACGGTATCGACACCGAGTTTATTTTCAACAAGTCTCTGACCCGTCAAGTTGAGCGTATGCATGACCTTGTTTCGAGTGGAGTGATGGAAATCGCGGGTCAGGGAATTCAGCCGGTCCAGCTTTTCACTTCAGGCACCTGTTCGACGATTATTGCATCGACTGCATCCCATGCCGCCGTAGAGGCTTCGGCCAAATTCCCGTGGAATGCGACTTTCCTTCCCCATGAAAAGGACCGCACCGCACATAACAGTGTCATCGGTGGCGGCGCTTTATGGGCAATGAAGGGCCATTCCGATGATGAATATAAAGGCGCTGCAGCATTCTTCGATTTTCTTGCTAAGCCCGAGACCCAGGTTTGGTGGAGCAAAAACACCGGCTATGTTCCTGTTACGACGACAGCTTACGAGGCGCTGAAAAGCGAAGGCTACTTCGACAAGCACCCGACCCGGGCCATTGCGATTGAGCAGCTTATGCGCAAGCCGAATTCCGATAATTCGCTTGGTTTCCGGTTCGGTAATTCCAATCAGGCCAATATCTTCATTATGGAAGAAGTGATGGCAGCCTCACTGGGGCAAAAGCCGGCACGGGAAGCGCTGGATTCCGCTGTTACACGGGGCAACGAAGTGCTTCGCCGCTTCGAAAAGCTGAACGCAGGAAAATAATACAATGAAAGCACAAGGTGGAGGTGCTTTCCGACTGCGCTCCCCATTTGGGGAGCGGCAGGAAAGCGGTCTGAAGCGCGCGCATTTTCGGGAATGGAAGACGCCGGTTCTGCTACTGGCACCGCAATTGCTCGTCCTGCTATTCTTCTTCTTTGTTCCCTCATTCCGAGCGCTGATTCAGGCGTTTCAGCTCAACGATCCGTTTGGCGGCTCGGTGCAATGGGTCGGGTTTTCCAACTTTGCGGCATTGTTCGCTAGCCCGCCTTATTGGATGTCAGCCAAAATGACGCTCTGGTTCACGCTGGCACAGAACGCAATCACGCTTTCGGTCGCGCTGCTGTTTGCCTTCGCGACCAACCATGTCATTCGTGCGCGTGGCGCTTATCGTACGATCCTGCTGCTTCCTTACGCAATTGCTCCTGCAGTCGCGGGCATTATGCTGGCATATTTGTTCAATACCCGTGTTGGTCCCATCGCACAGATGTTGCATATGCTGGGGATCGGCTGGGACCCCACAAAAAACGCCACTGATGCGATGATCCTTGTCATCCTTGCGGCGTCGTGGAAGCACATCTGCTACAATTATATCTTTCTGGTAGCAGCATTGTTGGCTGTGCCCCGTTCGATCCTGGAATCTGCAGCCATTGATGGTGCTGGACCACTTCGCCGGTTTCAGCGAATTTCCCTACCGATGATCGCGCCCACACTGTTTTTTCTGGTCGTCATCAATTTCGTCTACGGCCTGTTCGACACATTCGCGATTATCGATGCCACCACACGTGGCGGCCCCGCAGGTGCGACGTCGATCCTCGTCTATAAGGTCTATCAGGATGGCTTCGTCAATCTGGACATGGGCTCATCAGCTGCTCAATCCGTTATATTGATGATACTCGCTCTCGCCCTCACATTCGCGCAGTTCCGCCTCGTCGAGCGGCGCGTCAATTATGCGGTGTAACTCATGCATGAAAGAACACCGATCCTCGATGCAATTTGCCATGCGGTTCTCATAATCGGGATCGTTCTCGTTTGTCTGCCGCTTTATTTCGTGGTGGTCACGGGTTCGTTGAGCCAGCAGGACGTGTTGAAAGTGCCGATGAGTTGGCTGCCGGGCGATCAGTTTCTGGTCAATTCGCGCGAAGTTCTGACAACGATTCATTTCGGACAGCTTTTGCTGAACACATTTATCGTGGCTCTTGGCATTACGGTTGGAAAACTGGCTCTGTCAGTGCTCGCCGCCTTTGCGGTCACTTACTTTCGCTTTCCGTTCCGAATGACCGCTTTCTGGCTGATATTCATATCGATGATGCTGCCAATCGAGGTCCGCATTGTTCCAACCTATGAATCCGCAGCCAATATGGCGCTGCCGTTGAACATCATTTTTGCGTGGCTCGGTGTTTCGGTAGAGTTGAACTGGAACATGGTGAACACCTATCCCGGACTAATCCTGCCGATCATCGCTTCCGCGACGGCCACATTTTTGTTCAGACAGTTCTTTCTGACAATTCCGGACGATCTGTGTGAAGCAGCGCGCATTGACGGCGCCAAGCCGATGCAATTCTTCTTTCGCATTCTGCTACCGCTATCGCGGTCGAACATTGTGGCGTTGTCGATTATTCTCTTCCTGATGGGCTGGAACCAGTATCTGTGGCCTTTGTTGATGACGACCGACCCCAATATGGCAACGGCCGTTGTGGGTTTGAAACAGGTCATGCCGCAGTCGGACGGTCTTCCGACATGGCATCTTCTGATGAATGCCTCGCTTTGGACCATGCTTCCACCAGTGCTGGTGATCCTCATTATGCAGCGATGGTTCGTGAAGGGCCTCGTCGACAGCGGCAAATAGCAAGATAATTGGAGAATATGAAAATGGTGAAGATCATTGGTCATCGTGGCGGGCGCAATCTGTGGGCTGAAAACAGCATAGCCGGATTTCAAAACCTGCTCGCTTTGGATGTCGACGCGGTGGAGCTTGATGTTCATTTGAGCTCTGATGGTGTCCCGGTTGTGATCCATGACCCATTGCTTGATCGCACCACGAATGGTCGGGGGGCGGTTCAGGCGCAAAGTGCAGAGGCGCTTGGAAAAGTCCTCCTGAATGACGGTCGCGGTCAAACTGTACCAACTCTGGCGGCCGTTCTGGATATCTTCGCTCCCACCAAGCTGGAGCTAGAGCTGGAGATCAAGATAGATGAGCGTGGGAGACCTTATCCCGGTATGCCCGAAAAGATCATCGCGCTTGCTCAAGAGCGCAATATGCTCGATCGCGTCTTCCTTACCTGCTTCGTGCCGGAAGTTCTGGAAGATGTCCGTATGAAATTTCCCGACCAGCAATTGCTGATGTCGATTGACCGGCGCTCGGCGGAGTTCTTCGGTGGATTTGAAAAGGTGCTCAAGCGCGGCAACGATGTTGCAACGGTTCTGGCCTTCGAGAAGAGCTTGCTCGAGATCGTATTGGACCAATGTGTGGCAGAGGTTGGGACGCCAAGGCTAGGATGCTGGGTGCCTAACACGGAAACCGAGCTTGAGTATTGGTTGAGCAAGCCAATCGGCCAGCTGACGACTGATAGGCCCGACCTTGCAGTTCTTGTTTCTGGCCGACAGTCATCATCGGTCAATCGGCAGAAAGGGTGAGCCTATGGCATCGGTTGAGCTTCGTTCAATTCACAAGACCTATGGCAATGTGGAAGTCATTCCGGGTATTGATCTGTCGATTGCTGACGCCGCGTTTGTTGCGCTTGTTGGACCTTCAGGGTGCGGCAAGTCAACATTGCTTCGCATGATTGCCGGTCTTGAACAGATAACCTCTGGTGATCTGCATATTGGCGACAGGAATGTAAACCGTGCTAATCCCAGCGAGCGTGATGTTGCCATGGTTTTCCAGAACTATGCGCTTTATCCGCATATGTCTGTCTTCGACAACATCGCATTCAATCTTCAGCTTGCGGGCCGACCGAAAGCCGAAATACGGGATCGGGTGAATGAAGCTGCTCGTATGCTGGATCTGACTGCATTATTGGACCGCAAACCGCACCAATTGTCTGGAGGTCAGCGCCAGCGTGTCGCAATGGGGCGCGCCATTGTGCGAAAACCTTCTGTTTTCCTGTTTGACGAGCCGCTTTCCAATCTGGATGCAAAATTGCGCGTTCTGATGCGCGCTGAGATCAAGGAACTACACCAGAAGGTAAAGATCACGTCGATCTATGTCACGCATGACCAGATTGAAGCGATGACACTGGCGGATAGAGTGGTGGTGTTGAACAAAGGGCGGATCGAACAACAGGGAACGCCTATGGAACTCTACACAAAGCCCGCCAATGTCTTCGTCGCAGGCTTCATTGGTTCGCCGTCCATGAACTTCCTAGACGCGACCGTCGAGCAGGGTGCGGCAGGCGCTGCTATCGTTCTGAGAAATGGCGCAAAACTGGACCTGCCCAATAGCAATCTCGATAGAAACGGCACGGTCGTGCTGGGGTTACGCCCAGAGCATCTGGAAGTCCGCCGCGACGGTGGCATTCCGGCAAAAGTGCGTCTTATCGAACCCACCGGGGCTCAAACGCATGTCGTGCTTGAAGTCGGCTCCGAAAAATTGACGGCTGTTGTTGACAGTGAAATGCCGCTGACAGTTGGTGATGTGGTCGGTCTGAATATCGCGCAGGAGCGCGTGCATCTATTCGATCCGTCCAATGGTGCTCGTATCAACTAGTGACCGCCGCATGGCATGTCGGTAGAGCTTTAAGAACGCTCATTTTTGATGGCTTCAAAAAGCCAGGGGCAATCGGCGACAGCCGGTGCGCGAATGCCGCGAGCGGCAGCGTCGAGCCGCATGTCGCGCAGCCGCTTTCGACCACCTTCTTCTGTCAGGTAGAGACGCTCATGCCCCCAGAAAGAAGGGCCGTCTGTTGTTTCATGCGGCTCCCAATTTGCGGGGTCAATCTGTCGTCCACCCCAACCATTTTCTACAAAGAAACCGGAAGGTGTGTTTGCATAGAATGATGTCATATAGTCGTTAGTATGGCGTCCAAGCGTATAGGCTAGCCTGCCGTCTTCAAGCCCTGCAAGGTCGTATCCTTGTCCGACATCATCGAGATTCTTGAACTCAACCATAAAGTGATGGAAGCCCTGTTGACCTGAACCCACCATCGCAAAACTATGGTGTCGGTCATTCACATGGAAGAAGTAGAGCCCATAGGGCTTCAGTCCATAATCCGTGACATGGAAATCCAGATTATCCCGATAGAAGGGCATCATAATCTCGATATCCTTCACATGCAGCACTGCATGTCCCATGCCGAGCGGCCCGGTGTTGAACCCTGATATGGGGCGGCCCGGAACGAAAAGATCGGAAGCAATCATCGGTTGCCAGATCAGTTCGACGCGATTGCCCATCGGATCGTCGAACCATACCATATCTGCGCAAAATCGCTGATCGCAAAGCGCGGCATTCGCGCGATGAACGCGGGTGCCGACCGCTTCCAGACGCGATGCATAGTGATCGAGGTCTTGTTGAAACGCGACTTCCCAGCCCATGCAAGCCAGTGTTTCGCCCGGTTCATCCATCACGATCAAGCGCTGCATGCGGTCATCCATCCGGAATGCAAGTTGCCCGGCCGTGCGGTCAATCTTCTGCATGCCAAGCAAACCGGATGCAAAGTCGGCCCAGTCATCAAGCTTGTCGGAGCGCACGCCGATATATCCCAGAGCAATGATGGCCATGGCCTTTTCCTCCTCGAAAGTTCCGATTAGCCCCGCTTTGGGCGGGGCCGTAAGCATCAGGCTGCGTCGGCAATTGGATTTGACAATGTGCCAATGCCGCTGATTTCAACCTCAACGCGGTCACCCGCAAACATATAGAGCTGAGGCTCACGGAATTTGCCGACACCGCCAGGCGTTCCGGTGGCGATAACGTCGCCGGGCAGCAGTTTGGTCACCGTTGAAACATAGGCAATGATTTCGCCAATCGAGAAAGCCAGATCGGAAATCGGGGTCGTCTGGACTTCCAAACCGTTTACCCGGGTGCGCAGATGCTGTTCTTCCGGGTTCGGCAGCTCGTCTTTCGTGACCAGCCATGGTCCCATGGAGCCGGTATCATCAAAGCTCTTTCCGGGCCAGAACTGGGTCGTATGGCGCTGGAAGTCGCGGATTGAGCCATCGTTGAAGCAGGAATAACCGGCAATGTAATCAGCGGCATCTGCGGCGCGGATATTGCGGCCGGCTTTGCCGATAATGACGGCGAGCTCACCTTCATAGTCGAATTCCTTGGAAACGGCTGGCCGCAGCAGCGCATTCTCATGCCCAAGAACCGAAGAAGAATAGCGCGTGAAGATCGAAGGATATTTTGGCTTTTCGCGACCGGTTTCTTTGATATGTGCGGCGTAGTTCAGGCCGATGCAGAGAATCTTGTCCGGGTTTGGAATTGGCGAAACCAGCGTGACATCCGTTAAAGGAACCGGCGCTTCAGCATTTGCAGACAGTTCGGCTACGGCGTCGGCGTTCAAAACAGCCCGGAGATCGCTGTATCGAGCCTTTAGCGCGGCGGTAGCCTTGTGCAGCCCCGCATCCGTAATGAACCCATATCCTGCACCTTGATCCGCTGTCGTGAATGAAACCAGTCGCACCGTTGTAACTCCCTTCGATCCGTCGAGCGCGGCCCAACCGGGGTCGCGCATTCGTTGGCCTTATGGTGTGGGCAACGAAGCAAGGCCAGATCGAATTGGGGTTGCGTTCACCAGATGAACGGCGTGCTTCAGGCGGAGTGTCTAATCCGCAGCTTCTATGCTTTCGCGCTGATAACGCATTGTCATATCGGGAAAGGCTTCGCATTTGTGGGCGATGCGCGCTGCGCATTCTCGCGCAGGTTCGAGGAAACGGCGGATACCTTCGGCAACAGGAAGCGCGGATACAAACCAGACGACGGTCACCACGGCCTGCACCCGGCCTTTGGCATGTACGGGTACGGACAGGCTGTTGGTTGCGCGGATCAGTTCGCCACAACGCAGACCATATCCTTGCTGCCGGGTGGTGGCAATCTGCTGTGAGATATGGCGACGATCGCCAGCAAGCGCCGCCTGATTGGCCGGATTCTGCGCAAGCCGGTCCAGAATGGCCTCTCGTTCTTCATCCGGGCAGAATGCCAGATAGGCGCGACCGGATGACGTGTGAAGAATGGGTAATCTCGTTCCGACCAGCCCATGCTGGATTGAAAAGGGGCTGGTGCGGTGGGTGGACTCTCGCACCAGCATCATGTCGTTTTGTAATGTGTGCAGGTCGACCGGCCACAAGATCTGCTTGCCAAGCCGTTCGATCTCGGGTGCTGCGCATTCGCGCACCCACGCCTCATCATTATATCCGTCGGAAAGCGAGCGCACATAAAGCGTCGGATACCAGCTGCCGTCTGAAGGGCTGCGTTCGACGAATCCCAGTCCTTCAAGCGTTTCCAGAAGCCGAACCACGGTCGGACGCGGCAAGTCGAGCCGCCGCGCAATCTGCTGCGGATGCGCGCCTTTGTAGAGTGACAGGTCTTGAAGCAGGGCCAGACCGCGCTCCAGAGCGCGGACAGGGGCAAAATTTCGTTTGTTGGTCGGTTCCATGGGCACTTACGCTCGGCGGCGCGGGAGATTGCGTTCGACAGGTGAACTCTAGTCGAAAATGGGTTGAAGTTGAAGTTTCAATATCCCAAACCCGCCGAGAGTTTTTATGGGAGATAATCATGCCGATCAATCGTCGCAACCTGTTGCTGTCGAGCGCCGGGCTTATGGCCGCTGGGCTGTTGCCGGGTTTTCAGTCTGCTGCCCGCGCCGCCGCAGGTGATCCGTTGAAAATCGGCTGGTTTGCCGCACTTTCCGGTCCGTATTCGACGGGTGCGCTGGCGCAGGATGCAGGCCACAAGGCAGCAATTGCTGAACTGAACGGCAAAGGCGGTGTGCTTGGCCGTCCGTTGCAGCTTGTCGCTCGCGATACGGTTGCCGATCCGGGCAAGGCTGTAAACTTCGTGCAGGAACTTCTGTTCTCGGAAAAGGTGAATGTGCTCTTTGGGCCGAACACGTCCGGCGAAGCGATGCCGATCCGCGACTTCATTGCGGAAGCCAACACAATCAACATGCCGACGGCCCTGATCGATCATGTGATCGACCCGGAAGCCTATCCGACGATCTTCCGCGTTGGCGGATCAGCCGGACAGCAGATCGAAGCGGGTATCAATTTCGCCGTCGAACACTATAAGAAGCAGAAAATCGCGCTTTTCGTCGACAATCTGTCTTATGGCGTGCTCTGCCGTGATCTCGCTCTTGAAAAGATGAAGGCACGCAACATCGAGCCGGTTTGTGTCGGCACGCTTGACGCCAACAAGGTTGATCTGGGTGACGATGTCATCAAGGCGCGCGACAGCGGTGCAGATGTACTTCTGGTGTGGTCAGCTTCGTCATCCTTCATGGCGCGCGTTTTGACGGCGCGCGGCGAGCAGAAGTGGGGCATCCCTGCGATTTGCGCCCCGATTTCGCTGAACGCCCAGATCACCGATCTGGTGAAGAAGGAATATCTCGACGGCGCTGTCGGCGTCGGCTTCCGCCACCTTGCGGTGGATGGCGCTGGCAAGTTTGCAGCTGGCATTGAAGCACTGCTTGCCGAGCAGGCACCGATTGTCGGGCCACAGCTCAAAAACGGCATTACCTGGATACTTCTTGGCTACGCTTCCACCAAGCTCTGGGCCGCAGCCGCCGAAAAAGCCGGTAGCGTTGAGACAGATGCTGTGATCGAGGCGCTCGAAACCATGGGAACGACGGACACGCTGTTTGGTAAAGTCGGTTTCGGCTCGGGACGCCGTGAAGGACTTTCGATGGAAGAATATGCGCTCTTTACGATTTCTTCGTTCCAGAACGGCGGCTTCACGCTGGCCTGATCGATTGTAGACGGACTCCCGCATGTTGTGCGGAGCCCGTCACCAAGAGGACTAAACCATGTTTCTCGTTCTGATCTCGGGGCTTGCTCTGGGATGCCTCTACGCCACGGTGGCGCTAAGCTACAACGTGATGTACTCGACCTCGAAGGTGCTCAGCATGGGTGCCGGACAGTTCGCCATGGTTGGCGGCATTGTCGGCGCCTGGACGTTGGGCGATCTTGGTTGGCCGATCTGGGCTTCACTACCACTGGTTCTGCTTGTCGGCCTGATCTTTGGCTGGCTGACAGAACTGGTTGCCATTCGTCGCACGATGAATGGAGGTGATGATCATCTCTGGATTCTCTCGACGCTTGCCGTTGCAACCATTGTCCAGCAAGGCATGGCGCTTTGGTGGGGAACCGAGCCGAGACCGTTCCCTCGGCTCATTCCACAAGACTATGCAGGCGTACTGGACCAGAAATACTGGTTGCCGATTGTGACGGCCTTCGTCATGGCGGGCGGGCTTGCGCTTTTCTATCGCAAGACGACTATCGGCAAAATCTTCGTGGCGCTTTCCGACGATACATTTGCTGTCAGCGCCCGTGGCATTTCGGCGATCCGCATGCGCTCGCTTTCCTATGCCATTGCGGGTGCGCTCGGCGCTCTGGCCGGGTTCATGACGGGGCAGCTCACTTACGCTTATTTCGCACTTGGATTGTCGCTGACGCTGAATGGCTTCATTGCACTTGCGATTGGCGGTATCGGCTCCAACATCGGCGCGGTGGCAGGCGGCATCATTTTCGGCGTGGTCACCACCTGCGTCGCTTATGTCTTCGGCTCGGAGTTCCAGCAAACCATCGCCGTCGGGACGCTTGTCATCCTCCTGACCTTCATCCCTTCGGGATTGTTCGGCAAGAAGCGGGTACGCCAGGTATGAACGTGAAATCGCATCAGGGCCTTCTCTTTGCCCTCATTGGTATCGGCCTTGCCGTTGCCTTCCCCTTTCTCACCAGTGATCGCTATCTGCTCCGGATCGGAGAAATGGTGCTGATCTACTGGATCATCGTGGCCGGTCTGAACCTGCTTGTGGGTTATGTCGGACTGATGTCCATTGGCCATGTCGGTCTTCTGTCGATTGGCGGTTATGCATTCGCAATTCTCGCCGGCAAGCTGGGGCTCCACCCCTATGCGGCGCTGATTGCTTCCGGTGGTGTTACGGCGCTTGCTGCGGGGCTTCTTTGCCTGCCATCGCTGAGACTTCCGGGCTTCTATTTCGCGCTCGCCACGATTGCCTTTGCGCTTATCATGGTGGAACTGGCGCTCGGCTTCTCCGGTCTTACCGGTGGCACCGTGGGGCTTGCGGTTCCAGCCTTTCCAGCTCCCTTCAAACGGACGATTGGGGAATATTGGCTGGCACTTGGCATCGCCACAGTGGTAACGGCCATGACCTGGAATCTGGCACGCAGCATGTGGGGCCGCGCGATGATTTCCATTCGCGATAGCGAAGTGGCGGCGCAGAGTGTTGCGGTATCGATCTTCCGGACAAAGCTCACGGTGTTCCTCTTCTCCGGCTTTTGTGCGGGCGTTGCAGGCGGACTTTTCGCTCGGGCTCAAAGCCACATCACACCCGAAGCCTTCAACTTCGATGACTCGTTAATGTTCTTCACGGCGATCATCATTGGCGGACGCGGATCGATCCTCGGTCCAATGGTTGGCACTCTGTTGTTGGCAGTGATCCCCGATGTGTTCGCTTCGATGCAGCGCTATACCGCATTCTTCTACGGCGGCATTCTGCTTGCTGTCGTGCTGGCGATACCGCAGGGCTTGGGCGTTTGGGCCAAGGATCATCTTGGCAACATCTTCGGAAAGAGCACAGCAGACGATCAGCGCGGCGCGCAACAGCCCAACATGCCTGCATTGACGGCCCTTTTGCAGGAGAAAGCCTGATATGAACATGATCGATCCTGCAATGAGAAAGAGCGTTGGGGCTTCCAGTCCGGATATGCTGGAAGCGCGTAATGTCTCCAGAAGCTTTGGTGGGGTGAAGGCCGTCAACAATGTGTCGCTGTCCATTCAGGCTGGCCAGATTCATGGGCTGATCGGCCCCAACGGATCGGGCAAGACCACCATGCTCAATCTTATCAGCGGCTATTACATGATTGATGAGGGTGCCGCGGTACTCGGCGGCGACAATATCAGCCGTCTTGACGTGCGCGCCCGTGCCCGCGCCGGTATTGCGCGAACCTTCCAAAAACCAAGACTTCTGCCGTCCTTGAGCGTGCTCGACAATGTCATGCTTGGCGGTTGGGGAGCCGTTCAATCGGGTTTCGTTGAAACCGCGCTGCATTTGCCGCGTCCAAAGCGCGAGGAGCGTCAGATGCGCGAACGCGCCCAGGCGTTGCTCGATGCTTCGGGCCTCGGGCATCTATCAGAACGGCGCTGCGAACATCTCGAACATGCTGAGCGGCGTTTCCTTGAAATCGTTCGCGCACTGATGATCAGGCCAAAGCTGTTGCTTCTCGATGAACCTGCTGGCGGACTGACGGGCCGCGAGATTGAGTATCTTGGTCAGATCATCCAGTCAGTGGCGCAGGCAGGCATCGGTGTACTGCTTGTCGAACATCATACTGATTTTGTCTTTCGCTTGAGCCATCACGTCACCGTCCTGAACCTCGGCGCGGTTCTGGCAGAGGGCGCTCCGGACATGGTGCGTAATGATGCGGAAGTCGTCCGCGTTTATTTGGGGAGTTGAGAGCATGGCAATGACGCAGAACGGCACGCCGTTGCTCGAAATCACAGATCTGAGCGTCGCCTATGGAAAGGCGCCGGTCGTCATCGGCGCATCTCTCAAAGTGCATGCCGGTGAGTACCATGCCATCCTCGGTCGCAATGGAGCGGGAAAAAGCACCATGCTTCACGCGGTCTCCGGTTTGATTGGCAAACGCAGCGGTCAGGTCCGCTTTGGCGGCGAGGATATCACCAGCGCTAGCCCCGAAAAGATCGTCGAGTTGGGACTGGTTCAAGTATTGGAGGGTCACCGTATTTTCCCTTCACTGACAGTGCAGGACAATCTGGAGGTTGCCGCTTATCCGGGAAAAAAGCGCGGTAAAAAGCCTGATTACGAGCGCATCTATCAGTTTTTCCCTGAATTGGCTGCCAAGAAGAATGATCCAGCGTCCTCGCTTTCCGGCGGACAGCAGCAGATCCTGGCGGTTGGTCAGGGCATTCTTGCCGAGCCGCGCCTGCTTGTTCTGGACGAGCCGTCCGGTGGTTTGGCGCCTATCGTCGTGGATCGAATTCTGGATGTTGCGGCGCAGCTCGCAAAAGAGGGCGCGGCGATCATTCTGGTGGAGCAGTTGGTTGAAAAGGCGCTGCGCCATGCCGATACGGCGTGCGTGATGGATACCGGACGTGTGGTGCATACGGGCAGCGCGGAGGAAATCGCTTCCAGTCCTGTCATTCGGGAAATCTATCTCGGCCACGCATCGTAACCTATCCGACCTGCCAGCTAACAGGCACGTCAACATGGGGCGCAAAACACGCGCCCCGTGAAAGATTTCTCATGTTCAAGGATGAAGCAAGTGTCAAAGACGACAGAACTCGCGCGCTACCACGGCAGGGTGGCTTTGATTACCGGTGGGCTTGGCGCCATGGGATTGGCTATTGGTCGGCGGCTGACCGAAGAGGGCGCAACCGTCTATCTGGCCGATCTGACCGTCGATGATGGCGGTCGAATCGCCGAAGCTTACGTGGGCGTGACTCATCCGAAGGTGCTTGCCCTTGATGTCAGTTCGGCGGAAAGCTGGGAAGAGGTGATCGATGTGATCCTCACCGCAAGCGGTGCTTTACACCTGCTCGTTAACAATGCAGGCGTGATAACGCCAGTGCCTCAGCCCATTACCGATATTCCGCTGGCCGAGTTTCATCGCGTGCTGAAGGTCAATCTGGACGGCGTTCTGCTTGGTACTCAGGCCGCTTTGAAAGTGATGAACCCGGGAGCAGGGGCGGCAATCGTCAATCTCGGTTCACTGGCCGCCTATACCGGGTCTGCGGATAACGGCACTTATGGCGTTTCGAAAGGGGCGGTGCGTTCGCTGACGAAACATGCTGCACTTTCGGCGGCGCGTAATGGGCATGATGTGCGCATCAACGTGGTGCATCCGGGTTATGTCTGGACGCCACTGGTGGCGGCAAAGGCGGCTGGTCAGTTCGGAACTGAAGAGGCTGCGCGCGAAGCTTTTTCGAGAATGAACCCATCGGGCCGCATCGTCGAACCGTGTGACGTCGCAGCCGCGATTGCCTTTCTAGGCTCAAGCGATGCACGTATGATCCACGGAGCGGACCTCGTCATCGATGGTGGTCGCCTGATCCAGTGATAATTCAGGGCGCGGCCTTCAATAGGAGCGTGTATGGCTCTGGTCGCGCCCGATCTACTGTCCTTCAGGAATGATTTTGTCTTTCCTCGAATGCGCATTGACATTCTACCTACTAGTAGGTAAGTACTACGTATGAGCAATTTGACGACCACCTCTGAAGACATTCTGAACTGCGCGCGATCTCTGGTCATTGCGGGTGGATATAATGGCTTCAGCTATGCCGATATCGCCACCGTTGTCGGCATCCGTAAGGCCAGTATCCATCACCATTTTCCAAGTAAGGTGGATTTGGTGAAGGCGCTGATTGCCCGCCATCACGAGGATACGGAAGCGGGCTTTGCCAATCTTGAACGCAGCATTTCTGACCGGCTTGAGCAGCTGCGCGCCTACACGCACTATTGGGCTGCCTGTATCAAGGATGCCAGCGCATCTTTTTGCGTCTGTGCTTTGCTTGCCAGTGAGTTGCCGGTCCTTCCTGCCGAGATTGTTCCAGAGGTCCGGGCCTATTTCAAAATGCTCTCGTCATGGCTTACCTCTGTGCTCGAACGGGGCGCGCTAGAGGGTCGGGTTCGCTTGAACGAAGCCCCGCATATCGAGGCTGAAGCATTTATGGCGACGGTTCATGGGGCTATGCTATCGGCAAGAGCATATGGTGATCCGGATATGTTCCCACTGGTGACTGAGCCGTTGTTGAGGCGATTGTCAGCGGAGTGACCTCCGGCGACTGAATGCAGACAGCAGGCCGGTTCTATTCGTATGATGGCAGTTTAAAAACTGTGCGGCATTAATAACTACCTACTAGTAGGTAAAAATGAATGTGATGATCAAAAATCGCTCTCGATCCGCGAAAAGGAGCTTGAAATGTTTGGTATTTCCTCGCTTGGATGGGTTCACACCCTTGGTAGTTTGCCTGCGATCCCTCTGGCTTTTTATATGCTCGCCCGACACGGGCGGATCGTGCCGCGCTCAACGCCGGGGATCCTCTATTTCATTTCAATGCTGGTTGGGGCCAGCACTGTATTTCTCGTCGCAAAACAACCAATCAGCAGTGGCGTTGGTGCGGCGACATTGGTTCTGTTATGCGCGGGATATGTCGTCGGTCACATCGCGATTTTGGGGCGTGCTGGAAAATATCTGGAGACTATTCTTCTAAGCCTGACGGTGTTCCTGCTCATGGTGCCGACGGTCAGCGAGATTCTTCGCCGTGTCCCTGATGGACATCCTCTGGTGACGGACCTCCACTCTCCACTTCTTCTGGGTGCGCAGGCCAGTCTGCTTGTGCTCCTTATTGTCGGCTTGACCGCTCAGATGATTTATCTTTGGAGACGTAACAGGACTAAAACGACTTGATGAGCACCTCATCTCTCCGTTTTGGTCAGGTGAGTGATGAAGAGTTGGAAAAGCTCCGACTGGCTCGATATGGATAGCCGTTTGTAAATATTGTGGCGATGAATCTTTGCGGTCCCCTCTGAAATATTCATATGGCGTGAAATCGAGATATTGCTATGGCCGCGCAGGATCAACTTTGTGATTGATTGCTGCGCGGGCGTGAGCTGCCCATGGAATGCACCAAGAAATGTCTCCTCGATGTCCTCTTTTGTATATTCATGATTGATATAGCTCGCATTGTTGCGGCAATGGGTTGAGATAGAGGCAGCGATAACCGGCTCAATCTGTCTTAAATTATCCAGTTCAGACCTCGTAAAGGGAACGCTTCCGTGGTTGCGCATCAGCGAATAGACAGCTGCCGTTCGATGTCGCAACGGCACGATAATGCCTATCTCCTCCACAAGCGCGCCGGCTTCGGATGAAACGCAGGGATGGATATCCTTTGCGATGACAAACTCCGATGTAAAGAAGCTGTCGGGGGCAAGGTCGCCCATTCTCCAAACGCCAGATGTGTGTTCGTTGATCGACGCCACATAGAACGGATCAAGCAGATAACCGCCCCGCAAATAGGTTTCCAGCGTCTTGCGCGGTACGGAACTGCAATAGCCGTCATGGAGGAAAAGCGGGGTGTTATTGAAGCTGAACAGGAAAATGCAGCTCATGTCGAATTGCACCCGGCCACTGATGGTCTGGTCGAGTCTCTGGCCGAGCCCGTCCGTTCCGATGGACCGGATTATCTCTGACAGTCCGTTGGCATCCAGCGGAAACACGGTTTCTCCTCCCGTATAACTTTCGGCATATCGACGCATCTGCGTATGATTTCTAGACTTCGCATCAAAAGCAAGAGTTCGGCGGATGTATCGAACCGATTGGGGAAAATAGTTGGACTTTGTCCAGAAGGAGGAAACATGGCTGGTCGTTTGTCAGGAAAAGTAGCGCTTATAACAGGTGGCGCTGGAGGCTGCGGTCTCGCAGCATCGGAACTCTTCGCTGCGGAAGGGGCAAAAGTCGGCATCGTGGATTTACCGTCAAGCCCCGGCGCCGATGTTGCCAAAAGGCTCAACGAAGTCGGTCACGAGGCGGTCTTTGCGCCAGCCGATGTCTCGGATGCCGCGCAGGTCGCATCGGCAGTGGAGAAAATTATAGGGGCTTTCGGACACATTACGGTTCTGATGAACCATGCAGGCACACTGGCGGCAGGTCCGTTTCTCGAAACGAGCGAAGAGGAATGGGACCGCCTTATGGCGATCAATGTGAAAAGCATGTTCCTCGTCTCAAAGGCCGTACTGCCATCGATGATCAATGCGGGTGGCGGTAGCATTATCTCTACGTCGTCGATTTCAGGCGTCGTCGGAACGCCCATGGAAGTGCTTTATTGCACGACCAAAGGAGCCTGCCACATGTTCGCACGCGCCCTTGCCGTAGAGTTTCGCGACAGGAATATTCGGAGCAATGCGATCTGCCCCGGCTTCATCGCCACGGCGCACGGACGCAAGGAATTGGCGTTGCTGCAAAGCTTCGGCGTCGATGTTTCGGAAGAGGCAATAAAAACTGCGCAAGGACGGCTCTGCCTGCCATCCGAAGTCGCTTCCGCCGCACTTTTCCTTGCAAGTGACGAGGCAAGCTTCATCAATGGCGCGCATCTGTTTGCCGATAATGGTTACACTGCCATCTGACAAAGCCGTGTCGCTTCCAGCGACACGGGACGCCCACAACAGCAATAAGCAAAAAGATGGGAACGAGAATGTCGAAGCAGAGCAATATGAGTGCAGGCGGCCACTGGCGCAATTGGGTCGGCAATCAGTCATGTGTGACATCCGCTATGGGCACTCCTGCCAGCGAGGCGGAACTTTGCGAGATGGTCAATTCCGCAACGTCTCAAGGATTGAATGTCCGATGTGCGGGGTCTGGTCATTCCTTCACGCCAGTTGTCGCGACCAGCGGGCTTATGCTCACTCTTTCAGGCATGAAAGGGGTGAAAAATGTTGACCATAATCGCAAGCGGGTCACCGCGGCGGCGGGTACGACCATCAATGAGCTTGGGCGATATCTCAAGAACAATGGTCTATCGATGGTCAATCAAGGCGATATTGACAGTCAGGCTTTGGCTGGCGCGCTGACAACCGGCACGCATGGCACGGGCGCAAAACTGTCCAATCTGGCATCATCGATTGTCGGTATGAAGATCGTCCAGCCCAACGGTGCCATTCTGACAGTCGACGAAACCACGCCGGATATCTTGCGTGCGAGCCGCGTTTCAATTGGTACACTCGGTGTGATTTCCGAGATTACCTTGCAACTCATGGATTCCTATAACCTCTATGAAAGGCTCTGGCGGGAGGATTTCGATGCATGCATGGACATGCACGACGAACTTGCCTCCAAACATAGGCACTTCAGCTTCTTCTGGTGCCCGACGGAAAAAAGCCGTCATTGCTATTGTCTTCCGGATACGGCTTCGACGTCCCGCTCGGGAAAGACAACCGATGTCTGCGAGATGAAAATCATGGACATTACCGACCAGCCGCCAATGAGCCGTGGGTTTGAGAAAGTCGCATATAGCTCGGAGATTTATCCAATTGAGTATGTGCCAAACTTCCACGAGCTTGATTATGCGGTGCCTGTTGCGCACGGCAAAGAGGCGGTCAAGGCAGTCCGAAAACTGATGCTGGAGAAATATCCAGAGTGCATCTACCCTATCGAGTATCGCTTTACGGCTGGTGATGATGCGTGGATGAGCCCATTCTTTGAACAGGACAGCGTGACGGTGTCGGTCTCAGGCGAGCCCGGAACCGACTATTGGCCCTATCTCAGGGACGTGGATAAAATTTTGCGGGATTTCGGTTCACGTCCGCATTGGGGCAAGCTGCACTTTCTGACGGGTGCCGATGTGACATCGATCTATCCGAAAGCCGATGCGTTTCGCGCCTTGCGTCGCAAGCTTGACCCGCAAGGCTATTTCCTGAATGACCATCTGACGCAGTTGTTCAGATAGGTGAGATCAGCGCTTGCGGCATGTGCACGGTTCGTAGCCTCCTGCAAACAAGCGCCCTGGTTTCATGCCGATCATCGCCGGAACCTCGCTCAATGCTTGCGCACCTAGCGCGCGCGCGATCGAGATCGTGGTTTCGGCGCAGATCGCTGCGTCTTCAGCCGCGTTGTGATGCTTGAAGGTGAGGCCGAGGTGAGAGGCCAGAACATTTAACTTGTGCGATCCGAGGTCCGGCCAGACCTTCTGCGCCATCTTGACCGAACAGAGATACTGAAATTCGGGATAGCTCTGCCGGTACTGATCAAGACAGGCGCGCCAGACGCTGAAATCGAAGGCGGCATTGTGAGCGATCATCGTCGCGCCCGCAAAATCTTCCGCGAATTCATCCATGACTTCGGGAAACTCTCCGGCATCTTCCACATGTTCGGGGCGAATGCCGTGGATCGCGATATTGAAAGAGGAAAAGCGCATGTCCTTTGGTCGGATAAGGCGCTCTTCAACGCGCACGACGCGACCATCTTCAATCCATGCCAATCCAACTGAACAGGCGCTTCCACGCTGTTCATTGGCCGTTTCAAAATCAACTGCGATGGTTTTCAAGGGATGCTCCGGCTGGCTTTGCCACGCTTCTACCGTCAAGCGCACCATTTGGCAAAACCAAAGCATCATCTGCACCAATTCGAGAGAAATCGGTGCAGGAGAAACTGTGCCGGTTATTTCAGTTCGACAACGGCGGCCTTTATGTCCGGCTTTTGCGGAATGATGCCGCTCTTCGCGTACCAGTCAGCAATTTTTCCGATCTGATCGACATCTGCTGCCGTAACCGCTGTGGTCGGAACAGCATTATTCGCGCCGATCACCGCACCCAGTTCAGTCGGAATATTCATTTCCTTTGCCCAGATCGCGCCTGCATCGGCCTTGTTCGCCACTGCCCAGGCATTGTCCTGCTTCAGGACATCGAAAATGGCCTGAAGCTCGTCGGCTTTCTTTTCAGCGAATTCGCGGCTTGAAACGAGAACGACGGCATTGTCCGAGCCGATGGCCGCGCCATCCGCGATCACCTGACCACCATAGGATTTCTCAGCGATTGCCACGAAGGGGTCCCATGTTGCCCAGGCGTCGACATGTCCCTGCACAAAGCTTGGACCACTGTCACTTGGGCTAAGATAGACGCGCTCGACGCTTTTCGGATCGACGCCGTTTTTCTCCAACCCTTGCATCAGGAGATACTCGCCCGTGCCACCTCGGTTGACGGCAACCTTCTTACCGGCCAGATCCTTGATCGACGTGATGCCTGCATCCTTTTTGGCGACGATCCCTTCAGAGCCAGCCGACATTTTCTGATAGCCGAAGATCGTCAGTGGAATATTTGCAGCTAGTGCTGCAATGGCCGATGTGGAACTGCCAGCGGTGATATCGATGCTGCCCGCGTTCAGTGCTTCAAAAGCGGGAGCGGCAGCGGGAAATGGACCGGCCCATTCCACCTTGATGCCCTTTTCTGCGAGTGCCTTTTCCAGTGTACCGCGCGATTTTGCCAGGGTGATGTCATTGGGGCCGC
>Ga0153948_1000471_pt1 | contig 21952 bp, 21 predicted proteins | sample TSNJ032MetaG_FD_104696 | JGI IMG/M metagenome (GOLD analysis project Ga0153948, IMG submission 104696) | Attine ant fungus gardens microbial communities from New Jersey, USA - TSNJ032 MetaG | ecosystem: Host-associated > Fungi > Mycelium > Unclassified | place: USA: New Jersey, Wharton State... | reverse complement strand
CCCAGCGCGGTGTACAGCGACACCGTCTTGCCCGAACCGGTCGGGCCGGTCACCAGCACCATGCCATACGGCTTGTGGATGGCTTCCAGGAACAGCTTCTGCTGGTCCGGCTCGTAACCCAGCTTGTCGATGCCCAGCTTGGCCGCGCTGCCGTCCAGGATACGCAGCACCACCTTTTCACCGAACAGGGTCGGCAGCGTGCTCACGCGGAAGTCGATCTGCTTGGTCTTGGACAGGTTGAGCTTGATACGTCCGTCCTGCGGCACGCGCTTCTCGGCGATATCCAGCTGCGCCATCACCTTCAGGCGTGCGGCGATGCGCTGGTTCAACTTCACTGGCGCGCGCGCGACCATCTTCAGCAGGCCGTCGATACGCAGGCGCACGCGATAGTCGTCTTCATAGGGCTCGAAGTGGATGTCCGAGGCACCCTTGCGGATCGCGTCCACCAGCACCTTGTTGACGAACTTCACCACCGGGGTGTCATCGCCCTTGGCGTCAATGCCGGAGTCGCCACCGGCGCCGAGATCCTCGTCTCCGGCCGATACATCCAGGTTGCCCATGCCATCGTCGTCACCGCCCAGCGCGTCGCCCAGCGTGTCGTGGCTGGCATGCCACTGCTCGAGCGTGCGGCGGATCTGGTCCTCATCGACCAGGATCGGCTCCACCACCAGATTGGTGTGGAACTTGATCTCGTCCAGCGAATGGGTCGGGTTGCTGGTGCCCACGAACAGCTTGCCGCCGCGTTTGAACAGCGGCAGCACGTTGTGCTTGCGCAGCAGCTCCTCGCTGACCAGGCTCATCGCGTTCTGGCTGGCGTCGAACGTGGACACGTCGAACAGCGGCATGCCGAATTCGACCGCGTTGGCGGCCGCCAGTTGGGCCGCCCCAACCACCTTGTTCTGCGCGAACCAGGTCGGCAGCGGCTGCCGGGCGGCAGCGGCCTTGGCCATGGCATCGCGGGCGGAAGCCTCGTCCAGCGCACCATCCTGGACCAGGCGACGGGCCAGGCCGGTGATGCCGACGAGATTGGCGGTGGTTACGGCGTTCATATGGATCCTTGGCTCATCATGGGTCAGGCAGTGCGGCGCGCCTTCCAGGGGCACCGCACAGGGCAGCAGAACCTGCCGCGACCCGATGGCCGACGACGACGCCAATCCTTCAGCATGACTGCCTCGCCCGGCACTCCCAGCCCGGCAGGCACGATCCTGACTCCCCCGGGGATGATAGCCCCGTCAACGGCTGGGTCACAGGCCTGGCTGGTCAACCGTCAAGACAATTTCGGCGCTCAGCCAGCCCGTGATCACCATTCTGCAGATCAAGTTCCCGTGCAGCCAGAAGGCAGGAACCGCTGTGAAATGGTGGACGTGCACCGCCAGATGATGTTGCCTTCTGGAGATTGCCCGGCCACGAGAGGCGACTCTGCCGCTCCGTAGGGAGTCAGAATAATGCTCCCACCCCCGGCTTTCGGTGTCGTTACAACGGTGATCGCACCAGATTTGCCATCAATACTTGTGGAAGTGACGTTTGGCGACTTGTCAGCCGCGGATGTCAACGTGGCCCCTAGTCCCAAGTCGGAAGCGTTACTCGAAGCATTGGCGATCACAACTTGCTTCAATCCACCCGCCAGCACCAGCGCCTCTGAAACTCTCGCTTTGATCACATAGTTCTGGAAGGCAGGGATCGCAATTGCCGCGAGAATCGCAACAATCGCCACCACAATCATTAGCTCAATCAGTGTAAATCCATCTTCGCGCTTCTTGCTCACCAGACATCTCCCCATGCGATGTTTGATTTGATACCGGTGCTTCTAATCCCCAAGAAAAAAGCCCTCGCTGTTCCGAGGGCTTCTTCCCAACTCAGCGCTGGACGCGCCTATTACTTGACAGAACTGGTGCAGGAAGCCGGCAGGTACTTCTGCTTGATCTTGGTGGAGGTGCAGGTCCACACGATCGTGCCTTCCGGCGGGGTACCTGCGACCAGCGCCGCACCGCCAGCCTTCGGCGTGAAGATCACGTCACCGTTACCAGCCTTGCTGGAGGTGGTAACAGTGATCGCACCGGTGGTCTTGTCGATAGCCGTCGAATCCACGTTGGGCGAGCCATCAGCAGTGCTGGTCAGGGTCGCACCCTTACTCAGGTCGCTATCACCCTGCGCGGCATTGTCTGCCACAACAGCCTTCAGGCCGTCAGCCAGCACCATCGCTTCCGACACGCGCGACTTGACGACATAGTCCTGGTAGGCCGGCAGAGCAATGGCGGCCAGGATGGCGATGATCGCAACGACGATCATCAGTTCGATAAGGGTGAAGCCCTTCTGGTTCTTCATTTGGTACATCCCCAAGATAGTGGTGGTTGATTTCAGAGAGCAGAATCGGTCTGACCAGCGGCCAGCTGAGCGGGTCCTGCCCCCTGCGGGTGGATCAACGCAGGTTGCGTGCCAACCCCGGCACGCCTCCCCCTGGATTTCCCCGCACCCATGATGGCAGCTATTTCACGGATGGGAACCCCCCGGATGCGAATCTGCGATGGACGCGGCAATGTGACGCAGTGCGTCACCTTTGGTCGGCGCCCGGCACGAATTCGCAAGATGGGCCCTTCGGCAACTGCCCAGATGGGCATGAACCGGCTACCATCGACGGCTAGACGCCCGCCTGGGGATGGCGGGCCTTGGGGAGTCCACATGTCTGTCAGTCGCAGTGCGATCAAGAAAGAACCCGTGGCGCGTAGCACCATGGAATTGCAGCCGTTTGTCTGGGAGGGGACCGACAAGCGCGGCGTGAAAATGAAGGGCGAGCAGCTGGCCAAGAACGCCAATCTGCTGAAAGCCGAGCTCCGCCGTCAGGGCATCAGCCCAGGTCAGGTCAAGCCCAAACCGAAGCCGTTGTTTGGGGCTGCCGGCAGCGCAGTGAAGCCCAAGGACATCGCCTTCTTCAGTCGCCAGATGGCCACCATGATGAAATCAGGTGTGCCTATCGTCGGGGCACTGGACATCATTGCCAGCGGGCACAAGAACCCGCGCATGAAAAAGTTGGTGGATACCATCCGTACGGATATTGAAGGCGGCTCTTCGTTGTACGAGGCCGTCAGCAGGCATCCGGTGCAGTTCGATGATCTTTACCGAAATCTGGTTCGCGCCGGCGAGGGCGCCGGTGTACTGGAAACCGTGCTTGACACCATCGCGACCTACAAAGAGAACATCGAGTCACTTAAAGGCAAAATCAAGAAGGCCCTGTTCTATCCGGTGATGGTCTTGGCGGTTGCGCTGGTCGTCAGCGGCATCCTGCTCGTCTGGGTTGTGCCCCAGTTCGAAGACGTATTCAAGGGCTTTGGCGCCGAACTGCCAGCCTTCACCCAGATGATCGTCAACCTCTCCCGGTTCATGGTGTCTTGGTGGTGGCTTATGCTGCTGGCCCTTGTTGGCACAATCGTGGGTTTCACAGCGGCCTATAAGCGCTCTCCCAAAATGCGCCACACGCTGGACAAGCTGGTCCTGAAAGTACCGGTGATCGGCCAGATCATGCACAACAGTGCCATCGCACGCTTTGCCCGCACCACAGCTGTGACCTTCAAGGCCGGTGTCCCACTGGTTGAAGCTCTAAGCATCGTCGCAGGCGCTACAGGCAACAAGCTCTACGAAGAATCTGTACTTCGTATGCGTGACGACGTTTCGGTGGGCTACCCAGTCAACATGGCCATGAAACAAACCAGCCTGTTCCCGCACATGGTCATCCAGATGACCGGCATCGGTGAAGAGGCGGGCGCCTTGGACGCCATGCTGTTCAAGGTGGCGGAGTATTATGAACAGGAAGTCAGCAATGCGGTCGATGCCTTGAGCAGCCTGCTGGAACCGATGATCATGGTATTCATTGGCACCATCGTCGGCGGTATCGTTGTCGGCATGTACCTGCCCATCTTCAAACTTGGCGCCGTCGTCGGCTAAAGGTATCAATGGCATTTCTCGACCAGCATCCCGGCCTCGGCTACCCCGCCGCGGCCGCCCTGGGGCTGCTGCTGGGCAGTTTCCTCAACGTCGTCATTCTGCGCCTGCCCAAGCGGCTGGAGTGGCAGTGGAAGCGCGATGCGCGCGAGGTCCTGGAGGAACCGGACTTCTACGAGCCCCCGCCACCGGGGATCGTGGTCGAGCCCTCGCACTGCCCGCACTGCAAGCACAAGCTGAGCTGGTACGAGAACATCCCGCTGTTCAGCTGGATCATCCAGGGCGGCAAGTGCCGCCACTGCAAGGCGCCGATCTCGCTGCAGTACCCGCTGGTCGAGGCCCTGACCTCGGTGCTGGTGCTGGCCTGCGTCTGGCAGTTCGGCTTCGGCTGGCAGGGCTTCGGTGCCATCGTGCTGACCTGCTTCCTGATCGCCCTGTCCGGCATCGACCTGCGCACCCAGCTGCTGCCCGACCAGTTGACCCTGCCACTGATGTGGCTGGGCCTGATAGGCAACATCGACAACCTGTACATGCCCGCCAAGCCTGCCTTGGTCGGCGCGGCGGTGGGCTACCTGTCGCTGTGGATGGTCTGGTGGCTGTTCAAGCAGCTGACCGGCAAGGAAGGCATGGGCCACGGCGATTTCAAGCTGCTGGCCGCGCTCGGCGCCTGGTGCGGGCTGAAGGGCATCCTGCCGATCATCCTGCTGTCGTCGGTGCTGGGCGCCATCATCGGCTCGATCTGGCTGTACACCCGAGGCCGTGACCGCGCCACGCCGATCCCGTTCGGCCCCTACTTGGCCATCGCGGGCTGGCTGTACTTCATGTGGGGTGCGCCCGTGGTGGAGCAGTACCTGGTGATGAGCGGACTGCGCTGAGGGGAATCCCCATGAGCCGGTATGTGGTTGGCCTGACCGGCGGCATTGCCGCTGGCAAGAGCGAGGTGACCCGGCGCTTCGAGGCGCTGGGCATCGTGGTGGCCGACGCCGACCTGGCCGCCCGAGCAGTGGTCGCTGCCGGCAGCCCCGCCCTGAGCCGCATCGCCGAGCGCTTCGGCGCCGACATGCTGCTGACGGACGGCAGCCTGGACCGGGCGCGCCTGCGTGCCCACGTATTCGCCGATCCGACCGAACGGACGGCATTGGAAGCGATCACCCACCCGGCCATCCGCCTGCTGATGCAACAGCAGTGCGAGCAGGCCACCAGCCCCTATGCGATTGCCGCCATTCCGCTGCTGACCGAGGTCGGTGGGCGGCAGGCCTACCCGTGGTTGGACCGGGTACTGCTGGTGGATGCGCCCGAAGCCGTGCAGCACGCCCGGCTGATGCAGCGCGACGGCATCGACGCTGCGCTGGCTGACAAGATGATCGCCGCCCAGGCCAGCCGCGCGCAGCGGTTGGCACTGGCCGATGATGTGGTGGTCAACGATGGACATCCCGAAGACCTGCAGGCGCAGGTGGAAGCGCTGCATGCGCGGTATCTGGGGTTGGCTGGGGGTTGAGGCCTGGCTGCCGGCCAGCGGCCGGCACTACCAAGGCGTATCCACGCATGGCGTGGATCTACTGGACGACTCGATTGCCGGCCAGCGGCCGGCACTACCAAAGCCAATCCACGCATGGCGTGGATCTACTGGACGACTCGGTTGCCAGCCAGCGGCCGGCGCTACCGGATCGCGCATCCACGCATGGCGTGGATCTACTCCAGCTGCAGGCGGGCATAACGGGCGAGTTCGCGAGCGCCGAGCAGCAGGCCGTCGACGACATCCGGGCTGAGCTGTTGGTGGGCACCACCCTGCTCGCGGGCGGCTTCGGCGGCGTGCAGGACCTGCATGAGTGCATTCAAACCAGCCAGGGTGCGGCTGAGGCCGGCCATGGTGGCCGCCTGTGCCGGGCTCAGGCCCTGCACTTCCAGCCGCCGGCCGTCGGCAGCATCGCGGCCGTCCATGCGGGCCAGCAAGGCGGGCAGCAGATCCCTGGGATCATCGAGCAGGGTTTCGATGCGCTCGGCGACGTCGGCCGGCAGCAGGTCGGCGGCTTCGCCGATCAGGGCGTGAAGTTGAGGGAACAGTGGGCGTGCGGACATGGTGAGGCTCCTCGCAGTCGGCAGGCCACCTGCGGATGCAAGGTGGCGGACGGTGCGGGTTGGCGTACCGGAGACCCAACAACTCAAAAGCTAAGGAAAAAGACTCCAGCGGATTCTGATGAATCCCCACGCACCATCCGCCGAAACGAGGCAGGTGATGCATTTTCCATGATGGCCGCGGCGCATCTGGTGCTTTTGAGTTGTCGGTTTTTTTCAGGACGCCAATCCCGGCCAGGGCACCTGCCCCAGCCGCCCCATCTGGCCATCACGCAGCAGCGTGATCTGTAAGGAAATTCTCAAGCCGCAGTTGGGTGCACGAATGCGTGCATGCGGGCACGCACGCGGCGTGGCGGCGATCACGGTGATGTCGTGTTGGGCTTCTGGCCGATCATTCCCGCGAGGATGATGCGGTGGCACAAGCGACACAGGGCGCATGCAAGGTCGGCAGGGTTCGTGCCGACCAAGGTCGGCACCCACCAATGCAGGGGCTCTTACAACGGCTTCGGCGAGAACGTCAGGGTGGCGATCACGCCGCGCTCGCCGCCGGGGCGCACGCTCACCTGCCAGCCGTACAGATCACATAGGCGGCTGACGATCGACAGGCCGATGCCACCGCCCTGCGAATGGCCAGCATGCGTACCGCGATAGCCACGCTGGAACAGCTTGGCGGCATCTTCTTCGCTCAGGCCCGGGCCACTGTCAGTCACCGACACCGAATTGCTGCCGACAAAGACGCGCACTTCGCCATCCTGCGAGTACTTCACCGCGTTGCCGATCAGGTTGCCCAGCGCCACCGACAATGCCGCCTCGGGCGCATCGATCACCAGGTTTCGCTCGCCTTCCAGCGCCAGCTCCAGCGGCTTGCCACCCAACTGGGCGCGGTGCGCATCCAGCAGCTGTTCGGCCACGCGGGCGACATTGCTGGTGCCCTGCCCGCGCTCGTTGCGCGACAGCAGCAGCAGTGCGCCGATCAGGTCGCTGCACTGCTGTTCGGCACGCTGGATGCGCTGCAGGCGCTGCAGCACCTTCTCATCCAGGCCGGGCCGGGTCAGCAGCAGTTCGGTGGCGCCACGGATCACCGCCAGCGGTGTGCGCAGCTCGTGGCTGACGTCGGCATTGAACTCCCGGTCGCGCTGCACCACTTCGGTCAGCCGCGACGAATAATCATCCAGCGCCTGTGCCAGCTGCCCCACTTCGTCATCGGGGAAACGCGGTGCCAGCGGCTCGGGATCACTGGTGCCGCCGCGATAGGCGCGCAGCCGCGCGGCCAGGTCCGAGACCGGCTTCATCACCTTTGATGCCGACCACCAGCCCAGCACCAGCGACAACAGGCTGAACACCAGCACCGACAGCACCAGTGCGCGGTTGAGCTGCTGCCCGCCGCGCACGCTGTCGGTCATGTCGTAGGCCAGGAATGCCCAGGCGTCGGGCGTCTTGCGCACGGCCAGCTTGTAGGAATAGCGCTGGCCGCGCTCGTCCACGCCGCCCATGTTGTACAGGCCATCCTTGAACTCGTACCAGTCCGGCTCTTCCTCGCGCAGCGCGTCAAACTTGTCAGGCTTGATCAGGCGCGCACGCATCTGCTGCACGGGCAGGTCGGGGTTGCGATCCGGGCTCTCGTAGAACCGCCGCACGTACTCGTTGATGTTGCGGTTCATCACGTCTTCCACCAGCTGGTTTTCCACGCGCATGCGGGCCCAGTTGGTGGCGAACGCGAACAGTGTTGTCAGGCAGAAGCCCAACAACACGAACGAGACGATGATGCGGCTGCGCAGGCGCCGCCGATACGGCGAACGCCGGCGCTCCCCCTTGGTTGCCACGGAATCAGGCTTCCGGGGTGGCGATGCGGTATCCGATGCCATGGCGGGTCTGGATCAGCGGCACTTCAAACGGCTTGTCGACCACCGCACGCAGGCCGTGGATGTGGACGCGCAGCGAATCCGAGTCGGGCAGCTCCTCGCCCCAGACGCGGGTTTCCAGCTCCTGGCGGGTGACCACGGCCGGCGCGGCCTCCATCAGGGCCTGCAGGATCTTCAGCGCAGTCGGGTTGAGCTGCAGCAGCTTGCCCTGGCGGCGCACTTCCAGCGTGTCCAGGTTGTATTCCAGGTCGCCGGTTTCCAGCACGCGGGTCTGCACGCCCTTGCCGCGGCGCGACAGTGCGTTCAAGCGCACTTCCACTTCCTGCAGCGCGAACGGCTTGATCAGGTAGTCATCGGCGCCGGAATCGAAACCGGCCAGCTTGTTGTCCAGCGAGTCGCGAGCGGTCAGCATCAGCACCGGGGTCTGCTTGCGCGCTTCGTTGCGCAGCTTGCGGCACACTTCGATGCCGTCCATGCCTGGCAGGTTCAGGTCCAGCACGATGGCGTCGAACTCGTGGACCACGGCCAGGTGCAGCCCGGTCACGCCGTCGGCGGCGAAGTCCACGGTGTGGCCACGATCCTCAAGGTAGTCGCCAAGGTTGGCGGCGATGTCGCTGTTGTCTTCGATTACGAGAATGCGCACTGGGACCTCTGGTTCTTGAAGGGTCGTCGGGGGGCCAGGCCCACCCGCTCAGGATGCCCCTGTGCGGGTGGACGCGACGTCTACCTGCTGAACGATACAGGTTCCATTCTTAACATTTCGTACCGAAGGGGCGACACCGGCAAAAGCCCCCGCGTCAGCCGGTTCAGCGGCTGATGCGCTGCTGGTCGGTCAGCGCCTGGCGGCTTTCTTCCTGGGCCTTGCGACGCTGGGCGACCGTCAGGCAGACGCTGGTCGGCATGTTGCTGCCGGTGAGGCGCTCGCGGCGGCAGATCATGCGGCTGTCGGCCTGGGCACGGGTCATGATGGTGTTGACGATCTCCTGCTCGTTGAACAGGTCGTTGCGCTCCTGCGGCGCCAGTTCGTCCACCTTCTCACGGCCATTCATCTTGACCCTGATCCGGTTCAAGGCCTGCTGCACGCGGCTCTTGTCCTCCAGCCCGATCTCGCTGTAGTCCTCGCTGCCCATGGCCGTTTCAACGCGGCGGATCTGTTCGGACACCGGGGTGAAGGAATCCATCTGCACGGTGTCCTTCTGCACCTTGGCCTGCACGGTGGCAACCAGGCCCAGCGACAGCATCAGGGCGAGAGTGGTCTTGCGGTACATGACGAGCTCCATGTTCGTCCATGAATAGGGTCTCGACTTTACGATTCCGCCGATGCGTCCACAAGGGACGCACGGCAGGGTGACCGATGGCGGCATGCGATCGGTCCGGCAGCGATCAGGGCTTGTAGTTGTTGAAGCGCTGGTTGTCGTTGAGCGCCTTGCGGCTGTCTTCCTGCGCCTTGCGGCGCTGGGCCACGGTGAGGCAGACGCTCTGCGGCATGTTGCTGCCGGTGGTGCGTTCGCGGCGGCAGACCATGCGGCTGTCGGCGTGGGCGCGGGTCATGATCGTGTTGATCACTTCCTGGTCGTTGAAGATCTCGGTGCGGTCGTGCGGGCTCAGCTGCTCCACACGCTCGTGGTCGCCCATCTTGATCTTGATGCGGCCCAGCGCCTGCTGCACGCGGCTTTTGTCTTCCAGCCCGATCTCGCTGTAGTCCTCGGTGTTGATCGCCGCTTCAACGTTGCGGATCTGTTCGGCCACCGGGGCGTTGGCGTCGAACTTCACCTGTCCTTTCTCGGGCTTGGCGTGGGCGGTGGTGGCCAGTGCCAGGCCCAGCATCAGGGCGACGGGGGTCATGCGCTGCATCGTTACCTCCAGGTTCTTCCATGAGTGGAACATCGACCCTGCGGTGCCACCGATACGCCATCACAGCACGCTCGATGGACCGAAAGGCAGTGCGGTCAACGCCCGGCGGGCGGTGGGCTGAGCGTGTTGTAGCTGCGCTGGTCGTTGATCAGCGCCTTGCCTTTCTCTTCGATCCGGCGCCGTTCGGCCACGGTCAGGCAGCGGCTCTTGGGCATGTTGCTGCCGGTGGTGCGTTCGTACTTGCAGATCTGGCGACTGTCTTCATGGCCACGCGCCAACAGGGTGTTGATGCGTTCCTGCTCGTTGAAGACCTCGGCCTGCAGCTGCGGCGGCAGCTCCTGCACGGTCTGGCGCTCGCCCATGTGCTGGCGGATACGCGACAGCGACTGCTGTACCTGGCCGCGATCATCGGCAGACAGTTCGGCATAGTCGGGGGCGGCCAGGGCGGTTTCCACCTGGCGCACCTGCTCGGCGACCGACCCCTGCCGGTCCATCTGTACAGCGACCTTCTCCGGCTTGGCGGCAACAGCGCCAGACAGGCCCAGCAGCAACGCGATCGTCATGATGCGGTACATCGCCAACCTCCCGATCCATCCCGGAACGAAGGGCCAACTCTACGACCGTCACGCGGCGTCCACAAGAGACCTTGGGCACAGGGCCGACAGGCATAAAAAAGGCCCAGACGGTGCACCCGCCTGGGCCTGAAGTCGTATCCCGATACCGATCCTGCTGAGAGGCAGAGCTGCGGTTCGCTGAAGCCTACGCCGGGGCCGATTAAAGCCTCGTTAAAGCCGTGGATCATTTACCCATGAGATTCATAACACAATGAATAATCAAGGTTTTTTGATCTTTTCCACGTGTTCGATGATGCGTGTGGCCACGTCGACCCCGCAGGCCGCTTCGATGCCTTCCAGGCCGGGCGTGGAGTTGACCTCCAGCACCAGCGGGCCGCGTGCGGAGCGGATCAGGTCCACGCCGCACACCGACAGGCCCAGCGCCTTGGCCGAACGCACCGCCACCTGCTGCTCGGCACGGCTGGCCTTGGCGGCCACGGCGGTACCGCCGGCGTGCAGGTTGGAGCGGAAGTCGCCCTCCGGTGCCTGCCGCTGCATTGACGCCACCACCTGGTCGCCCACCACGAAGCAGCGCAGGTCGGCGCCCTTGGCTTCGCCAATGAATTCCTGCATCAGGAAGTTGGCGTACAGGCCGCGCAGCGCTTCGACGATGCCGCGCGAGGCACTGGCCTTTTCGGTCAGGATCACGCCGCGCCCCTGGGTGCCTTCATTGAGCTTCACCACATGTGGCGGCGGACCGAGCATGGACAGCAGATCGACGGTGTCGTCGGGGTTGTCGCCGAACACGGTGACCGGCATGTCGATGCCCTTGGCCGCCAGCAGCTGGTGCGCGCGCAGCTTGTCGCGCGAACGCAGGATGGCATCGGACGGATTGGGCGTGCGCGCGCCCATCAGCTCGAACTGGCGCAGCACCGCGGTGCCGTAGCGGGTGATCGAGGCACCGATGCGCGGAATGACCATGTCCACGCCGGTCATCGGCCGGCCCTTGTAGTGCATGGAAAAGCCATCGGCGGCGATGCGCATGTAGCAGCGCAACGGGTCTAGGATGCGCACGGTATGGCCGCGCGCGCGCGCCGCCTCGACCAGCCGACGGGTGGAATACAGGGAACTGTTGCGGGACAGGATGGCGAGCTTCATCGCAGTGGGTTCGGTCGGCAGGCGCGAAGCATAGCGCGGGCGTGTGGCGGGTGGATGATGCCTGGCCTGAGCTGCCTGCGCCGCCGGAAACACCACACGCCCGCCTCTGGATGCGGGCTGACTCCGGCTCAGAAGCCGCGCGCGGATTCACCCAGCGCCGCGATGCAGGTCATCTGCGTGGCCGATCCGGCCGAGGTGCTCTTGTAGATCTGCCACAGCAGCTGCGCGGCCTTCGGCCCACCGGCGCGACCCAATGCACGCAGCGCTTCCAGCTGCCGGGAGGTGCCGGCACCGGAGTTCCTGTAGATCTCATGGAGGCTGCCGACGACGTCGTCCTTCGTTTCCATGCGCTGCTTCCCGTGTAGAAAATGCGGCAACGCTAACCGGGCGCGGATGGCCGTGGATATGAAACTAATCAGAAATGAAGAAGGCCGCAGATGAGCGGCCTTGCTGGGCACCCCAAGCGTCTGTGCACACGCACACTGTCATTCGATCGCGAATCCCGCAACACGGCCTTTCTCGTCCAGCCGTACCGTGTAACCGATGAACGCGCCCGGGCCGAACTCGGCCACATAGCTGTACAGCGTTCCTTTTTCACCCTGGCGTGTTCCCTTGAACACCATGGCGGTCGGCGCGCCGTAAGGGCCCAGGGAACGCATCATGTTGGCACCGATGCCGGCCACCAGCTTGCCACGCAGGTCGTCGCTGAAGGCGCTGTAGTCGGCGCCGTCCTGCAGCTGGCGGAACGATGCCTTCGCGCTTTCGCCAATGGCGGCAACCTCGCCGGCAACAGGGCGTTCCCAGGCCGCGACGATGTCGGGATGCAGTGCGGCGAACACCAGGTTGGTCATGGTGATGCCGGCCTCGGGTTTCTTGTCGCCCAGATTGCTGAAGGCCACGATGCGCAGGCCCAGATCCGGGAAGTACATGTCGGCGGTGGTGAAGCCCTGCGTGCCGCCGGTGTGTCCGACCCGCGCCTGCCCGTACACCGAATCCACGAACAGGCCGAGGCCGTAGCCCACGGGCTTGCCATCGGCGGTGGCGAAGGAGGTCTTCATCTGCGCATAGCCGGCTGCGGACACCACCTTGCCACTGCCCAGGCCAGCGTCCCAGCGCGCCAGGTCGTCCAGGGTACTGACCAGGAAGCCGGCCGCGCCGCTCCAGTCCGGGTGGAAGTAAGGCGCGCGCTGCAGCGTGCCTTGCTCATGCCGGTAGCCAACGGCCATGCCGGCCAGGCGGTCGGTGTCGGCCAGGGTAAAGGTGTGCGTCATTCCCAGCGGCGCAAGCAGGTGCTGCTGCAGGTAGTCACGGTAGCGCTCGCCCGATACGGTTTCGATCACCTTGCCGAGCAGTGCGTAGCCGGTGTTCGAGTACGACCAGCGCGTGCCCGGCGCAAAGTCCAGCGGCTGGTCGGCAATGCGCGCGATCAGGTGGTCGAAGTCGATGGGTTGGGTCACCAGAGCGTCGACTTCCGCATCCGGCCCGTCGAAGTAGTCGTGCAGCCCGCTGGTATGGGTCAACAACTGGCGCAGGGTCACCTCGCTGGCGTGCGGCGCATGCGGCAGATAGCGTGCCAGAGGGTCGTCCAGCTGCAGCTTGCCCGCTTCCTGCAGCTGCACGATGGCTGCGGCGGTGAACTGTTTGGTGATCGAGCCGATCTCGAACGGTGTATCGGTACGCGCCGGCAGCGCGCGCTCGCGATCGCGCAGGCCGTAGGCGCTGGAATAGACAGGCTTGCCGTCAACGGTCACCGCGATGGCCGCACCAGGCACCTGGAAGCGCTGCATGACCTGCTGCATGTCGGCATCGATGCGCCGTGCCATGGCGGGGTCGATGGCGGTGGCATGAACGCCACTGCCGCCGGCAGGTCTGGACGCCATCGGGGGCGAGGCCGAGGCGCCGCCGCAAGTGACGACAGCGGCAGCAAGGCCGCTGACAAGGATCCACAGGTATCCAGTACGCATGCCCAGGCCGCCATTTATTCAATTTTGATCTATAGTTTGAATTATGAGCAGACCCCCAGCAAGCCCCCCTGCCCCGCGCGGACTGAAGCTGACCCCGGACCAGCTGGGCGCCATGGCGTCTTCGCCGCGGTTGGCGATCCTGCAGCGCCTGGATGTCGACGGCCAGGCCACCGCGCGCGAGCTGAGCGAGCGCCTGGGGCGCCCGATCACCGCGCTCTATCACCACCTGGAGCGGCTGGAAGCGGCGGGCCTGGTGCAGGTGGTTGAACGGCGCAGCACCGGCCGCCGGCCCGAAGCGGTCTATGCCGTGGTATCGCGGCAGCTGTCTTCGGCCGACGCGCTGCGCACGCCGGGTGGGCGCAGGAACCTGATCAAGGTGGCCAGCAGCGTGGTGGGCGCCAGCCTGCGCGCGTTCGCGGCGGCCGCCACGCAGGCGGCGGCGTGCTTCGAGGGAAGCCAGCGCAACTGTACCGTGCGCCATCTCGCTTTCCGTGCCGACGCTGCCCAGTTGGCACGCATCAACGCGCTGATAGGCGAACTCGAACAGGCCAGCCTGGAAGGCAGTGAAGCGGCCGGGGATAGCCAGCCCCTGCTGTTGACGGTGGTGCTGGCCTCGGTGCCGGATAAGTGCAAGAGCTGAGTCTTGATCGGCGGGGCCCGCTGGATGAGCGCGAATTCATCAATCGGCCTGAATCCTCAATCCGGTCAATCCGTTGCGAACGGGGAGATTGAAGTGGAGCGGGCGATGGGAATCGAACCCACGTCAAACGCCTCGCGCGCGATCGACACAACGCAGCGGCAGGCGTTGGCGGGATTGTTTACCGAGGGCTATGCGCAGCGACTGGCGCAGAAGATGCCGTGATGCGTTTCATTCCGGCACTGGCAGACGTGATGTCAGCCGAATCGATTCTCTTCTTCGCTGCCCGGAAGCAGCATGACGGGGAACAGAACGAACACACCCAATGGAATGAAGGCAATGACGACGTACCAGCCGGACTCGTCGATGTCGTGCAGTCTACGCACGGCCAATGCCAGCATCGGGGGAAGGAAGACGAGGACCGCGATGATCGCCAACACCTGTCCCAGTTTCCCAAGGTGCCGGGACAGCTCCCAATCGAACAGATCAGTGCCGATCAGCCAGTAGCCGATGTTCATCAGGCTGTAGCTGAGTCCCGCCGCCAGAAGGCCCAGCAGGGAAAACGACCAGAATTCGATGCGGTCGGAGCGCCCTGAAAAATCAAGGCACCGCCCGAGCGGCGCAAGTGCAGCGATCATTGACGCTCCAGTCAACGTGGTGATGGAAACCAGCAGCTAACGATCTTTTAGCACTTTCAAACCCAGCCACGACTGAACCTGACAGCGGGGTAGATCGGCGAATACGGCAAGCCATCCATCGGCCACTACAACCGGGATGCATGTACGAAAGAAGAGCGCTTGCAACGCCACTGCCATGCGATGGACTGTGAAGCGGCGCAGAGGGAACGGAGCGCCTGAGACGGCGCAAACCGTTGGGAGACATGGAGCGGGCGATGGGAATCGAACCCACGTCAGTAGCTTGGGAAGCTCGTCAGGAGCACATGTATTTCAATGAATCACCCCTGATTTCCGCTCCGCAATGTGCCGGGTTGCATGTCAATTTTTGCCGAGAGAAACGCAGTATCCGCACCAATTGCGGAGCGCGCTCGGGCCTCTCAGACGCCGCGCTGCAGCTGCTGAAGCCCTGCCCTCACCCACGCCTTACGGGCGTCCTTCGGGCGGGGCTTGGTCGCCGGCGGCTTGGCCGGCTCCAGCGCTTCCTTGACCCGCGCCGTGGCGATGGCCGTTGCCTCGGCCAGCCTCGATCCACGTCCGGTAGGGCAGCTTGTCCTTCAACTGGCGTGCGTCCACCGTGTCGCCGGGCGTCCATGCCTCGATCCAGGCATCAAACGTCGGCTTCTCGACCACGCGCTCCTCGCCCTCCACCATGACGGTGACCGGCAAGCTGCCGGTTTGGACGACGAACGCCGCGGCGGTCAGGTCGCGCAGCCTCCTCACCCAGCAGCTGCGCCACCGCTTGCACCAGCAGCCCCACGTGCATGGCCAACTCGGCGATCTGCTTGCCCTGGTGTTCAATCGCGGTGACCAGCCGTTCAATACGCTCGTCCATCAGAACTCCTCCACTTCCCAGCCACCGCCGTCACGCTTACGCCGCACCTTCACCGCAATGAAGCGAAACGGGTAGGCGCCCGTCATCGCAGCCCGGCAGGCTCGGCGAACTGGTCCGGTGAGGATGGACGGGCGCGGGTGGGTGCGGGGACCGGATTCGAAGCGGCAAATCTCCGGGTTTTGAGCCCGGCAGCCTGGACTGGACTACGCCCGCAGAAACGAAAAACGGCCCGCCGGCGAGGGCGAGCCCCGCTGGAAAAGGGGAAAAGAAAAAGCCCCCGGGTTCGCCGGAGGCTCTTATCTGATCGTGCCTGAAACGGTACGCTGGAGGTGCACACCTGTCAAAAACCGAGTCATGGACGAAAAATTCAAAGGCCGCTTTGGCAACCAACTAGCTTTAGAGAGAGCCGCCTTGCGTGGCGTGCAGGCGATCAAGAACTGCGCTGAACTTGCCACCCTGGCAGGGCTTTTTACGTTCATTTCGAATACGTACGACTCGAAGCCGGCGTTCTGGGTTTCTCTGGCATTGGTTGCGAGCCTCGCCACATTCATCACCATTCACGTGAACAACCTATTCCTCGGCATCGCCAAGCCAGGGACCAAGCGCTATGTGCCGCTGTTCCTGTTGTCTGTTGCCTTGGGCTTCACCTCAACCGTCTTAATTCAGGTCAAAGTTATGGTGCCGGTGCTTTTGGCCATCGAGAAACAGATTGCATCTGCGCCGCCCGCACCCCAGCTTCCAATCTTCCCCTCACACGCTGAAATCCCAGCTCCACCATCACCAGGTACTGCCGCACCGAAGCCGGCCGATGCCCCCTCAGCGGCAGCAGCTGCCACGTCGACACGCTAGTTCTGAAGGCCACGGCGTTCACGCCGCCAGCCTGTTGGGGAGTGATCTGCGCCATAGCATCTCCGAAATAGAAAAGCCCCCGGCTTTCGCCGAAGGCTTCTCGTGCAGGTTTACAGGGCTCCATTGAGCCTGCGATTGGGCCTATCTTGAACCCGCTGCCTGCTTCTCTGCATCGCTTAGTTGCGACCAATGCAAGTAGGCACCAGGAACCGGCGGAACCTCGACCAAAACCGGAGCCGCGTGATTGCGCCCCTGGGCCTCTCCGCCGGCACCGATAAGACCAACGGTCCCACCGTCCTCTCGAGCGCCCCAGCATGCCAGGCGCCAGACGATGGGAGTACCACCTCCAACGCGATCATGGACAAAGAACCAATCAACGGCCGGTGTCAGGGCAACGTAAATCCTGTTACTCAAGTCGAAATCTCCTCTCTTGGAGTCTCAACACTATCGCCAACTCCGGCTCGGCTTCAATTATCATCAGTGCTGATCGAATCTAAACGCACGTAAAGAAAGCCCCGGCATGGCCGGGACTTGCGTCTGGATGCTGGGAAGATTGCACCCGTTTCCGATGACCTAGGAAGTCATCGCTATGCAGCGTTGGAAAGAGCCCTGCTGAACTTCCTTGCTGCGCGCGCCTCGGCGGCACGGAAGCTGCACAGCATCCACTCGTACACCGGGCGCCAGAACCGGCTGTATGCCGACCAGTCGGCACCGATCGCGGCAGCGCGCTTACGGCCGCTCAGCGGCTCATGGCCGCTACCGCCGCACTCCACGCAGTTCACGACACCTGCGACGCGCGGGTCCAGCAGAACCCTCTTGCCATTGCAGTGCGAGCACTCGCGCGCGCCAGCCATTTCAGCGATCACCGCCCCGGCCAGTACTCCCAACTGTTCCATCGTGTTGTTCGGCCAGGCCGCAGCGCGTGCATCGTCCAGAGCTTTTTCCGTACGGAGCAGCTCCCGCCGCTGCGACTCCGTAATCGACCCGCCGCACCAGCCCATGCTGGCCTTGGCAATGCCGTAGTCGGTGCGGGCGTCGGCAACAGCGTGCATTTGGCGGGTGAACTCGGGCGCGACCAGGGAGATAACCGCCTGGCGCAGCTGCTCGCGCCTCCATTGACCGCTCTCCGGCCACCACAGCGCCTCCAGCAATTCGCGGCCAAGGCCGGCCGGGACATACGCCAGAGCGGCCAGAATTTCCCCAGTGCTCGGTCCTCCGATGCTTCCGTCGAAACTCAGCGTCCTCGGCCCCGTCCGGCTCGACAGCAGTTCGCGTGCCTCGTTCATTCCCATGCGCCTTCCCCTTGGTTAGCTCGTACAGCGCGCGATCGCACTGGCGATCCGCCATCGCCTCCACGGCGGTGCCGGACAAGCGGCCCACCCTCGTGGTGATCTCCAGCAGCTTCGTCTGGATGGCGCCGACCTCGTCCGACCAGCCGCCCTCCGGCGGCGGCGGAACGGTGGCGACCGCCATTCCGAACTGCCCGGCCAGGGCCTGCATCCAGTTCAGTGCGTACTCGCTGCCGCCCGCCTTCTCCTGCATCCACTCGGTCAGCAGTTCGGCAATCTCCATCGTCACGGACTCACCCTCCAGCCCGCGCAACTTCGCGCGCAGCGCCGCCTCACCCCGCGCGAGTGCGAACGCCTGCAGGGTGCGCCGGATGACTGGACCCTGGTGCCGAAGCTTGGCAAGCCCCGCAAGCAGCGCAAGAACGAGCCTGATTCGCACTATGCCGACTACATGCATCGCCACTCGGGCGGAACGGATGGCGGTCCCCTGATGGCAGACGGACCGCGCTACCGGATGCTCGGAAACAGCTTCGCCATTCCGGTCGTCCAGTGGATCGGAAAGCAGATCCACTCAACGCATGAGGCGTCCGCATGACCACACCCTTTCCTATTTCTCCAGCCACCGTTGTCGAGGCCACCAAGGCATCGTCGCCTATCTGACAGGCCAGCGCGTCGGCGACGTGTGGTCTATGGACGTGCGCCAGGTCACAGCGCGCGGCCTCATCATCGAGCAGTCGAAGACCAGCACCCGCGTCACCATGGAGATCACGGGGGAGCTGGCTGCGCTACTCGAGCGCATTGCAAAACGTAAGGGGGAGAAGTGCCCGACCGGGCGACAGAAGGTCTACAGCACGCGGCTGATCGTGGACGATGATGGCCTGGCCCTAGGCCGGGCAGCGCTCCGATACCACCGGTTCGATAAGGCCAGGGAGGCGGCGGGTATTGCAAAAGGGGAATTCCAGTTCCGAGATCTCCGCGCAAAGGCGGGTACGGACAAGGCCGATTCGGCAAAGGACATTCGCGAGGCACAGGCCCAGCTGGGTCATTCATCCATCACGACGACCGAGATCTATGTTCGGAAAAAGAGAGGATCAAAAGCTACGCCCACCCGCTAAATCCGCGAAGCCACCGATGCAGTACACGGAAAAATTTGTTTTTAATCCAATAACTTAGAAGTGAGACAATACCTGCCCGATATAGAACAAGAGGAAAGGTAATGAAAAGCGCAGCAAGCGGAGAGCAGTTTCAGTTCCACGGAAATTCAATCACTGTTCACCCTTCGCAGAAGGCCGAGATCGGTCGGCTCCTGAAGGAAGCTGGCGTTACGAAGTACGTGTGGCTGCCAGGGATCGGAGAGGTGCGGCCCTACTCTGAATCAGAGGAATACGACTACACGCCAGTGAATGAACTCTTGGCAATACCGGACAAGGAGGACAGGGAGGCGCTCAAAAAGCTTCTCGATGCGCAGTGAAGCTGAGTAGCACCTTTAGCTGGACGACCGGCTCCCTCGCAACTTTAGCTTGAATTGCGGAGCGGTCTGGATATTGCGGAGCGCCTGAGACGGCGCAAACCGTTGGGAGACATGGAGCGGGCGATGGGAATCGAACCCACGTCAGTAGCTTGGGAAGCTACAGCTCTACCATTGAGCTACGCCCGCAGCGCGGATGAAAGTCTATGCGGTGGGGCCGGTAGAGCGCAATGGTGGCTACCGCATCCGCGCGGGATCGGCGCCCTTTCCTTGCGGAAAGGGATCCGACCCCGGCGGTTGCTGCTTAGAACGTGCCGCTGAAGTTGGCGAACAGGGTGGCGTCCTGCGCGCGCTTCTGGCCGGTCGAAGCACTCAGGCCGAAGTTGCTCTGCAGGCCGAACAGTTCGGTACGGGCACCCAGCACGACGGTGGCGTAGTTCTTGTCGAAGTTCAGGCCCGGCACGCGGTAGTTGCCCAGTTCCGGCAGGGTCTGCAGCCAGGCGCTGGCCTGCTTGGTGTCCTCGAACTCGTGATCGTAGGTCACCTGCGCGTACGGCTTGACGGTGCCGCCATCGAAGCGGGCCTGCCAGCCGATGCGGCCGACGGTCGAATCGACGTTCTGGCGGTCGTAACCCAGCGCGGTGGCCAGGGTGCCGGCCGCGGCGCTTTCGGTGTAGCCGTCGATCTTCACCTTCTGCCAGATCACCGAGGCGATCGGGCCGTGGCGGAAGCCGCCTTCGGTGCCGAACTCGTAACCGGCGTTCAGGGCGGCAGTCAGGTTGCTGCCGTCCGGCGAACCACCGTGCTCGCGGGTGGCCGGGCCCAGCTGGACCTTGCGGTTCACGTCATAGGACAGCCAGGTGTAGCTGACCTGGCCGTTCACCCAGATGCGGTCCCCATACCAGCCGGCGAACAGACCGGCGGTGGTGTCCTTCTGGGTGAAGTCGCCGCGGCTGTTGCCGAAGTCGGCATTGAGGCGGCCGAAGCCCGCGAAGCCGCCGAACACCATGCCGTCGCGCGCCCAGTCGATACCGAACAGGCCGGCCGGGGCCAGGCCGTCGTACAGGTCGGCGTGGTCGTAGCGCTGCAGGTCGCCTCGCACGCCACCCCACCAGGACAGGCCGTCAGCCGGACGACCGCCCAGGTGCATGCTGACCTGGTCGGCACGCGAGCGGCCGATGGTCTGTGCCGAGTGGCTCAGCACCTGCTGCAGGCGCGGCGCTTCCAGCACCGAGACCGCGTACTGGCCCAGCAGCTGATGGCCGGCGGTGGTCGGGTGCACGCCATCGGCGAACAGGTAGGTGTTGGCCGCATCCGGGCTGACGTAGCTGGTCGGGTTGCAGGTCAGGATGCTCTGCGTCGAGTTGGCCGGATCGATCTTGCAGCCGGTGCTGGTGACGTTGGTGAAGCCGTACATGCCCGGATTGGCGGCGACTTCGCCCAGCACGGTGAAGGTATCCAGCGGGATGAACTCGATGCCGGCCTGCTTCAGGCCGCCGTACAGGGCCTTGTTGTAACCGGCCGACAGCGCGGTGGCGGTGGCGGCATTGGGGCCGCGGAAGGCCGGAGTCAGGCCGGCGTTGGGCAGGTTCGGCACCAGCACGTATTCGGCACCGGCCTGCTTCAGCGCGCCCACCAGGGCGATCTGGTCGGTGACGGCCGCACCGATGATGGCCTGTGCCTGCGCCGGCGCAGCAGCGGCGGCGAACAGATCGTTGGCGCCGCCCCACACCGTGTACAGGACGTTGGCGTCAGCCTTGCCGCCATTCGCGGCCAGGTAACGGGCCGCCTGCGACTTCAGCGACGGGATGGTGCCCATCGCGCTCGGCACGTCCACGCCGACGCGTGCGCCGCCGACCGCATAGTTGTCACCGCTCTGGCCGTTGCCGTTGGCCGCGCCGTTGACGCCGTAGTAGTTGGCAACCTGCTGCGACCACACCCAGCCCGGGTTGGTGGTGAACTGGCCGGTGACCGGCTGCACGCCGGCCGGCAGCAGCGGGCGGAAATAGCCGGCATCGGTGAGGCTGTCACCGAAGAACACGGCCTTGGAATACGGGGATTCGCCTGCCATGGCCGGAAGCGCGGCCAGCGCGATCGCGGCCGCCATCAGGGAGCGGATCGGGCGTTTGCTGAGCAGCATGTAAGAAACTCCTGTGGGGAAATCGTTGAGGACCCGGCGGACGTACGCCGGCGCACGGTGAATGGTTTCACTGCGCCGCGTTTTGCTCACGCTGCGCCGCCGCATGGATTGTCGCCGGGTCCACCGCTGCGGAGTGTGCCGGCGGTCGCGTCCTGGGCGGATTGCAGCGGTTCTGACTGCAATTGCGACGATCAGCGACAATGACCGGATGAACATCCAGCTCAATGGCGAACCCCGTACCCTGCCCGCTTCGGCGACCCTCCACGACCTGCTGCTGGCCGAGCAGCTGCTGCAGCGCCGGGTGGCGGTGGAGGTCAACGGCGAGATCGTCAGCCGCAGCCGCCATGGCGAGCACGTCCTGGCCGAAGGCGACGTGGTGGAGATCGTGCACGCGCTGGGTGGGGGCTGAGGCCTGCCTTGGTAGTGCCGGCCGCTGGCCGGCAATCCGACGCTGTGAGGCACCCTGCATCTGCCGGCCAGCGGCCGGCACTACCCTCACCCTCCTGCGGACAGCACCACCTTGCGTGACCCCATCTTCAGGCGGATAAGCGATAATCGCGCCATGAACGTTCATGTCTCCCCCGATTCGCTGGTGATCGCCGGCAAGACCTATGGCTTGCGGCTGCTGACAGGCACCGGCAAGTTCAAGGCCATGG
>Ga0153948_1000468_pt1 | contig 22002 bp, 10 predicted proteins | sample TSNJ032MetaG_FD_104696 | JGI IMG/M metagenome (GOLD analysis project Ga0153948, IMG submission 104696) | Attine ant fungus gardens microbial communities from New Jersey, USA - TSNJ032 MetaG | ecosystem: Host-associated > Fungi > Mycelium > Unclassified | place: USA: New Jersey, Wharton State... | reverse complement strand
TCGATCGGACCCGCGACCCCGCGCGGCGGCGGTTCCCCGTCAGCCGGCAAGAGGCCGCGCTCCTCGCGATCACCGCCCTCTGGGGATCGACCTTCCTCATCGTGCACCTGGCGATGGAGCACAGCGGGCCGTGGTTCTTCGTCGGGCTGCGCTTCGCGGTCGCCGGGCTCCTCGGCCTCGCGATCTTCCACCGCTCGCTGCGCGGGATGCGCTGGCGCGACGTCGGTGCGGGCGCGGCGATCGGCGTCTCCATCGCCCTCGGCTACGGCCTGCAGACGATGGGCCTGCAGACGATCAGCAGCAGCACCTCCGCCTTCATCACCGCTCTGTACGTGCCGCTCGTCCCACTGCTCCAGTGGGTGGTGTTCCGCCGGGCGCCGCGACCGCTCACCCTGGTGGGCGTCGGCCTCGCCTTCGTGGGGCTGATGCTGCTGGCCGGGCCGGACGCGCTGACCATCGGGCTCGGGCCCGGCGAGATCGCCACCCTCGTGAGCACGCTGCCGATCGCGGCCGAGATCCTCCTGATCGGCCTGTTCGCGAAATCCGTCGACGTGGGCCGCGTCACGATCGTGCAGCTGCTGGTGGCTGGAGGCGTCGGGTTCCTCGCCATGCCGATCGTCGGGGAGGCCGCACCCGCGTTCTCCTGGGCGTGGCTGCTGCCCGGGGTCGGCCTCGGCATCGCGAGCTGCGTCATCCAGCTCACGATGAACTGGGCCCAGCGCTCGGTCTCCCCCACCCGGGCCACGATCATCTACGCGGGCGAGCCGGTCTGGGCGGGCGTCGTCGGGCGCATCGCCGGCGACCGGCTGCCCCCGATCGCGATCGCGGGGGCCGCCCTCATCGTCGCCGGCGTGATCGTCAGCGAGCTGCGACCGGCGAAGCGCCGTGAGACGCCTCCCGGCCTCGGCTAGACTCCGGCGCGCGGGCGTGTCCTCCGGCCCGCGGAAGGAGCTCCGATGACCGCCCGGGACCACCGCGTCGCCGTCCTCGTGCTGGAGGGCGCGAAGCCGCTCGACGTCGGCATCCCGTCGCAGGTGTTCGCCCACCGGCCGAGCATGCCGTACGAGGTGCGCGTCTGCGGCGCGGAGCCGGGACTCGTCACCGGAGGCGACGGGCTGTCGTACCACGTGGCCGAAGGGCTGGACGCGCTCGAGCGCGCCGACACCGTGTTCGTCCCGGGATACCGCGAGCCGGCGAGCACGGAGCCGCCCGCGGCCGTCGTCGCGGCGCTGCGCCGGGCGCACGAGCGAGGCGCCCGCCTGGCCGCGATCTCCACCGGCGCCTTCGCGCTGGCGGCCACCGGGCTGCTCGACGGCCGGCGGGCGACCACGCACTGGCACTACACGCGCGCCCTCGCCGAACGGCATCCCCTCATCCGCGTGGATGAGAACGTGCTGTTCGTCGACGAGGGCGACGTGCTGACCTCGGCGGGCGCCGCCTCCGGGATCGACCTCTGCCTGCACCTGGTTCGCCGCGACCACGGGGTCGGGCTCTCCAACCACGTCGCGCGGCGCCTCGTCGCCGCGCCGTACCGCAGCGGCGGCCAGGCGCAGTACGTGCCGCGCAGCGTGCCGGAGCCGCTCGGCGACCTGTTCGCCGAGACGCGCGAGTGGGCGCTGGGTCGGCTGGGCGGACCGCTCACCCTGGCCGAGCTCGCGCGCAACGCGAACGTCTCCGAGCGCACTTTCTCGCGCCGCTTCGTCGAGGACACCGGCTACACGCCGATGCAGTGGGTGCTCCGGGCGCGCGTCGACCTCGCGCGCGAACTGCTGGAGCGCAGCGACCTCGGCGTCGAGCAGATCGCGCACCGCGTCGGGCTCGGGACGGGGTCGAACCTGCGCCTGCACTTCCACCGCATCCTGGGCACCTCCCCGACGGAGTACCGCCACACGTTCTCGGCCTGACGGGCCCTGGCGGGATCCTCGCGAGGGGTGGCACACACGCTGGCGCGATGCTTGCGTGCACTGTCGTGGGAGCCACTTTCGTGGGCCGCGCGGGCGACGGAGCATGGATGGCGGACCGGGAACGAAAGGAACCACCCCATGACCCGCATCGCCATCAACGGCTTCGGCCGCATCGGCCGCAACACCCTCCGCGCCCTCCTCGAGCGCGACACCGACCTCGAGGTCGTCGCCGTCAACGACCTGACCGCGCCCGACGCCCTCGCGCAGCTGCTCCGCTTCGACAGCTCCCTCGGCCGCCTCGGCCGCACCGTGGAGGTCGACGGCAGCACCCTCGTCGTCGACGGACAGCGCATCGAGGTGCTCGCCGAGCGCGACCCCGAGAACCTGCCCTGGGCCGACCTCGGCGTCGAGATCGTGCTGGAGGCCACCGGCCGCTTCACCTCCGCCGACGCGGCCCGCGCGCACCTGCGCGCCGGCGCGAAGCGCGTGCTCGTGAGCGCCCCCTCCGACGGCGCCGACGTGACGCTCGCCTACGGCGTGAACACCGACGAGTACGACCCGGCGACGCACACCATCGTCTCCAACGCCTCTTGCACCACGAACGCCCTCGCGCCGCTCGCGAAGGTGCTCGACGACCTCGCCGGCATCGAGCACGGCTTCATGACCACGGTGCACGCCTACACGCAGGAGCAGAACCTGCAGGACGGCCCGCACCGCGACCCGCGCCGCGCCCGCGCCGCCGGCGTGAACATCGTGCCCACCACGACCGGCGCCGCCAAGGCGATCGGCCTCGTGCTCCCGGGCCTCGACGGCAAGCTGTCGGGCGACTCCATCCGCGTGCCCGTGCCGGTCGGCTCCATCGTCGAGCTCAACACGACCGTCGCGCGCGAGGTCACCCGCGACGAGGTGCTCGCCGCCTACCGCGCCGCCGCCGAGGGGCCGCTGGCCGGCATCCTGGAGTACTCGGAGGACCCGCTGGTGTCGAGCGACATCACCGGCCAGCCGGCGTCGTCGATCTTCGACTCGGCGCTCACCCGCGTCGACGGCACGCACGTGAAGGTCGTCGCCTGGTACGACAACGAGTGGGGCTTCTCCAACCGCGTGGTGGACACCCTCACCCTGCTCGCCCGCTCCTGAGCCCGGGTTCGCCCGCGAGAGGTGAGTCGTTGCGGGTGCGGGTCCGCCTGCACCCTCGACGACTCACGTCTCGCGGGCGTGTCTGTTAGCGTCGAGCGCGTGAATCACAGCTCGACCCCTGTCTCGGACATCTCCGCCGACGCCGAGCTGGTCGGCCGGATGATCGCCGAGCAGCACCCGGACCTCGCGGGGCCGCTCCGGCTGGTCTCCGACGGCTGGGACAACCGCATCTTCCGCCTCGGCGACGACTTCGCGGTCCGCGTGCCGCGCCGGGAGGTGGCGGCGCACCTGATCGAGCACGAGCAGCAGGTGCTCGGCGACATCGCCGAACGGGTCGCGGTGCCCGTCCCCGCGCCCGTCCGCATCGGCGTGCCGAGCGCGACCTTCCCGTGGCCCTGGAGCATCATCCGGTGGTTGGAGGGCATCGACGGCGCCTCGGTCGACGCGTCCGCCCGGGCCGTGATCGCCGAACCGCTCGCGGCCTTCGTGCGCGCTCTGCACGTCCCCGCGCCCGCCGATGCGCCGGTCAACCCGGTGCGCGGCGTCCCGCTCGCCACCCGTGACGCGGCCGTCCGCGATCGCATCGCGCTGCTCGCCGCCCGCCTCGACACGACCGCGCTCACCGCGGCGTGGGAGGACGCACTGGCCGCACCCGTGTGGGACGGCCCGGCGCTCTGGCTGCACGGCGACCTCCACCCCGGCAACCTCGTGCTCCACTCGGCCGACGGCACCGCGGAGGGCGTGGACGGGCTCGCCGCTGTCATCGACTTCGGCGACGTGACGGCCGGCGACCCGGCGACCGACCTGGCGACGGCCTGGCTCACGTTCGACGGCCCGGCGCGGGAGGCGTTCCGCGCCGCGTTCGACGGGTCCGTCGACGACGCGACCTGGCGACGCGCCCGCGGCTGGGCGGTCACCATGGGCACGGCCCTCGCCGCCCACTCGGACGACAACCCCCGCATGGGCGGGATCGGCCGCCACGCGCTCGCGCAGCTGGCCGGCTGAACACCGCATCCGGCTCCGCGCACGCAGAAGCCCCCGCCCGCTGTGCAGCGGACGGGGGCTTCGTGGTGCGAGGGTCGCTTACGCCTCGGCGGCGGCGAGGGCGCCGGCCTGCGCGAGGTCGGTGAGCAGCTGGTCGCCCGGGATCGCGGGGACGAAGTCCGCCTCGATCTCGGCGCGGTCGAGCAGCTCGTTCATGCGGCGCTGACGCTGACGCGGGATGAGCGTGACGACGGTGCCCTGCTTGCCGGCGCGGCCGGTGCGGCCCGAGCGGTGCAGGTAGGTCTTGTACTCGTCCGGGGCGTCGGCCTGGATGACCAGGTCGATGTCGTCGACGTGGATGCCGCGGGCGGCGACGTCGGTCGCGACCAGCACGTTCACGCGGCCGCTGGTGAGCTGCGCGAGGTTGCGGGTGCGGCGGGACTGGTTGAGGTCGCCGTGCAGGCTGACGGCGGGGATCCCGGCGTCGTCCAGCTGGTCGGCGAGCATCTCGGCGAACGCGCGGGTGCGGGCGAAGATCAGGGTCTTGCCCTCGCGGTCGGCGAGCTGCTCGATGATGGCCGGCTTGTCGCGGTGCTCGATGACGAGCACGCGGTGGTCGATCGTCGAGGACGCCTGGTCCTCGCCGGCGACCTCGTGCACGGCGGGCTCGACGAGGAACTCGTCGACGAGCTGCGCGACGCCCTTGTCGAGGGTCGCCGAGAAGAGCAGCTTCTGGCCACCCTCCGACGTCTCGCGCAGGATGCGCTGCACCGGCTCGAGGAAGCCGAGGTCGCACATGTGGTCGGCCTCGTCCAGGACGGTGACGACGACCTCGCTGAGGTCGAGACGACCCTGCTCGAGCAGGTCCTCGATGCGGCCCGGGGTGCCGATCACGATGTCGACGCCGCGCTGCAGCGCGCCGACCTGACGGCCCTGGGGCACGCCGCCGTAGATCTGCGTGGTGAAGAGGCCGACGCTGCGGGCGATGGGCTGCACCGTGCGGTCGATCTGGAGGGCGAGCTCGCGGGTCGGGGCCAGGATGAGCGCGCGGGGGGCGCGGCCGATCTGACGCTTGCCGCCGGCCTTGCCGGACTCGGCCCAGAGCTGCATGAGGCGCTCGACCATGGGGGCGCCGAAGGCGATGGTCTTGCCGGAGCCGGTGCGGCCGCGGCCGAGCACGTCCTTGCCGGAGAGCACGTCGGGCGCGGTCGCGGCCTGGATCGGGAAGGGCTTGTCGGCGCCGAGCTCGGCGAGCGCGCGCACGACGTTGCCGCCGAAGCCCAGGTCGGCGAAGGTCACGCCGTCGACGTCCGCGGCCTGGATGGCCTCGGCCTCGAGCCGCTCGAGCACGACGTCGTCCTGCGCCTTGAACGCGGGCTTGTCGTCGCGCGAGGGGTAGAAGGAGGAGTCGCGGCGCGGTCGGTCGTCGTGGTCGCGGCGCGGGGCGCGGTCGGCACGGTCGTCGAAGGAGCGGCGGGGACGGTCGTCGAAGTCGCGACGCGGGGCACGGTCGCCGCGGTCATCGAAGGAGCGGCGGGGACGGTCGGAGAAGTCGCGACGCGGGCGGTCGTCGTTGTCACGGCGCGGGGCACGGTCGCCACGGTCGCCGCGGTCGTCGAACGAACGACGGGGACGGTCGTCGGCGTCGCGGCGCGGACGCTCGGGGCGGCCGCCGCGGTCGTCGAACGAGCGGCGCGGGCGGTCGTCGTTGTCACGACGCGGAGCAGCACGATCGCCGCGGTCCTCGAAGGAGCGACGGGGACGGTCGTCGTTGTCACGACGCGGGGCACGGTCACCACGGTCGTCGAACGAACGACGCGGGCGGTCGTCGTTGTCACGACGCGGGGCACGGTCACCACGGTCGTCGAACGAACGACGGGGACGGTCGTCGTTGTCACGACGCGGGGCACGGTCACCACGGTCGTCGAACGAACGACGGGGACGGTCGTCGTCGCGGCGCGGACGGTCGGCGCGGTCGTCGAAGGAGCGGCGGGGGCGCTCGTCGGCATCGCGACGGGGGCGCTCATCGCGACCGGCACGGCCGCGGCTGTCCCACTCGCGCTCGGTGCGGCGCGCGTCCTTGCCGCGGGGCTCCCAGTTCGGGCGCTCGCTGCGGCCGCGGCCGGCGGCGTCGGAGCTGCCGCCGCGGGTGCCGTAGACGGCACGGCCGCGCTCGGCGCTGCCGCCACGGGTGGCGCGGTCCTCGGCGGTCCAGCGGGCCTTCTTGCCGGCGGTCTGCTCCTCGGCGCGGTAGCCGCGGTGCTTGGGGCTCTTGCTGCCGACCTGCTTGGGTCGGTCGTTCTTCTTGTACGGGGGCATGCGTGATTCTTCCTGGGTTGTCTCAGGTGCGCGGCGGCACGCAGAAGCGCACCGGGGAATCCCCGTCGAACATCGTCCGGGGCCGTTCACATCGTGATTGTCCGCACCTCTGATCGGGTGCAGAACCGGCCCGCTTGACTTACAAACCCATCCGCGCGACATGCGCGGTGTCAAGAGCCGACCTCCCAACGATACAGGACGGAGGCTGTGAAGCGGCTGCCGATCCCGGAACCGGTTTCGAGAGCACGGGGTATACAGGAGGTATGCCCTCCGACTCCTCGCTCGACGCCGTCGTGATCGGCTCCGGCCCGAACGGGCTGTCCGCCGCCGTCACCCTCGCCCGCGCCGGATTGTCGGTGCGGGTGTACGAGCGGAACGCCACCGCCGGCGGCGGGATGCGGACCGAGGAGATCACGCTCCCCGGCTTCCGGCACGACATCTGCTCGGCCGTGCACCCGCTGGCGTTCGCATCCGGCTTCTTCCGCCGGTTCGGGTTGGAGAAACGGGTCCGGTTCGTCACGCCGACCGCGTCGTACGCGCATCCCCTCGACGGCGGCCGTGCCGCGGTGGCGTACCGCGACATCGAGCGCACGGCGGACGCCCTCGGCCCAGACGGCGCGGCCTGGCGCGCTCTCATCGGACCGCTGGCCCGGCATGCGGACGAGGTGGCGCAGTTCACGGGCTCGGCGATCGTCGGCCTCCCGCGCCATCCCCTCGTCGCCGCCCGGCTCGGGGCGACCGCGCTGCTGCAGGGCGGCCCCTGGTGGAACCTTCCGTTCCGCACCGAGGAGCCCGGCGCGCTCCTGACGGGCGCGTTCGCGCACACGACCCTCGCGCTCCCGAGCGTCGCGGGTGCGGCCGCGGGCCTGACCCTCGCCGCCTACGGCCACGCTCGCGGCTGGCCGGTGCCCATCGGTGGCTCGCAGAGCATCGCCGACGCCCTGGTGGCTGATCTGGAGACGCACGGCGGCGAGCTCGTCACCGGCACCGAGGTCACGAGCCTGGGCGACCTCCCGGAGTCGCGCATCGTCGTCTTCGACACGCACGTGCGCGCGGCGGCCCGGCTCGGCGAGGACCGGCTCGCGCCCTCCTACCAGCGCAGCGTCTCCCGCTTCCGCAGCGGGAACGGCGTCTGCAAGGTGGACTTCGCGCTCTCGGGCCCCGTGCCGTGGGCGAACCCCGAGCTCAACGAGACCGCGACCGTGCACGTGGGCGGCACCCGTGCCGCCGTCGCCCGCTCCGAGCGCGAGGTGGCGCGCGGCGCGATCGGCGACGACCCCTACGTGCTCGTCTCGCAGCCGTCGCTGTTCGACGACTCCCGCGCCCCCGCGGGCAAGCACGTCCTCTGGGCGTATACGCACGTCCCTCACGGCTCCGCTGCGGATCGGACGGAGGCCGTCATCCGCCAGCTCGAGCGCTTCGCGCCGGGCTTCCGCGACCTCGTCCTGGCGAGCACCTCCCGCACCGCCGACCAGATGGAGCTCTACAACCCCAACTACCTCGGCGGCGACATCTCCACCGGGATGCCCGACCTGCGTCAGCTGATCGTGCGGCCCGTCCTCTCCCCCGACCCGTGGCGCATGCCCGGGCGCGGACTCTATCTCGCGTCGGCCTCCGCCGCTCCCGGACCGGGTGTGCACGGACTCGGCGGGTACTACGCGGCGCGCAGCGCGCTGCGCCACGAATTCGGCGTGACCCGCATGCCGTCTCTCGCCCCCGAGGAGTGACGCCATGTCCGTGACCGTCCGACGATTCCGCTGCACGCCCGACCAGGTCTTCGCCGTGCTCGCCGACCCCTGGGTGTACCCGAGCTGGGTGGTCGGAGCGTCGCGGATGCGCGCGGCCGACGACACCTACCCGGCGGCCGGCTCCAAGCTGCACCACTCCATCGGGGTCTGGCCGTTCGTGCTGAACGACGAGACCCGCGTGGACGAGTGGGATCCGCCGCGCCGGATGGTGCTGCAGGCCAAGACGCGCCCCTTCGGCGAGGAGCGGGTCGTCATCGACGTGCGCCCGCACGGCGACGGCTGCCTCGTGCGCATGGAAGAGCATCCCGTCGCCGGCCCGGCCCGGCTGATCCCCGCGCCCCTGGCGGACGTCGCGCTGCACGTGCGCAACCGCGAATCGCTGCGCCGACTGGAGTGGGCGGCGCGGGGATGGCGGAGCGCGGGACCGGGCATCCTCTCCTGAGGGAGAATGAGGCTCCCTCACCCGTCTCTCAGCGACCGTTCAAAGCGTGATCCGGTGCCGGGAAGGGCGTGTCGCGACCGCTCGACGAACGAGCGCGCGAACCGTCGGTCCCAGGCGCTAGCGTGGGGTGCGCCGGACCGAGGGAGAGATCGATGAGCACGCCCACCACGCCTGTCGGAGACACGCGCATCGCCGACACGCACGTCGCCGACTCGCACGACCTGCTGCGGGTGCAGGGCGCCCGCGAGAACAACCTCAAGGACATCAGCGTCGACCTGCCGAAGCGGCGGCTCACCGTCTTCACGGGCGTCTCCGGCTCGGGCAAGAGCTCGCTGGTGTTCGGGACGATCGCGGCCGAGTCGCAGCGGATGATCAACGAGACCTACAGCGCGTTCGTGCAGGGCTTCATGCCGTCGCTGGCCCGGCCCGACGTGGATGTGCTGGAGGGGCTGACGACCGCGATCATCGTCGACCAGGAGCGGCTGGGCGCCAACGCGCGCTCGACGGTCGGCACGGTGACGGACGTCAACGCGATGCTGCGCATCCTGTTCAGCCGGCTGGGGCAGCCGCACGTCGGGTCGCCGCAGGCGTTCTCGTTCAACGTCGCGTCGGTGCACGGCGACCGCGCGGTCACCATCGAGCGCGGCACCGGCAAAGAGGCGGCGGGCAGCTTCACCCTCACCGGCGGGATGTGCCCACGGTGCGAGGGGATGGGGACGGTCAACGAGATCGACCTCGCCGAGCTGTTCGACGAGACGAAGTCGCTCGCCGAGGGCGCCATCACCATCCCGGGCTACACGGCCGGCGGCTGGGCGGTGCGGCAGTATGCGGAGTCCGGGTTCCTGGATGCGGCCAAGCCGATCCGCGACTACACCGAGACCGAGCGCAACGACTTCCTCTACAAGGAGCCGACGAAGGTCAAGATCTCGGGCATCAACCTGACCTTCGAGGGCCTGGTCCCCAAGATCCAGAAGTCGTTCCTCTCCAAGGACCGCGACGCGCTGCAGCCGCACATCCGCGCCTTCGTCGACCGGGCCGTCGCCTTCGCGGTCTGCCCGGACTGCGGCGGCACCCGGCTGAACGAGGGCGCCCGCTCCTCCCGCATCGACGGCGTGAACATCGCCGACGCGTGCGCCATGCAGATCAGCGACCTGGCGGAGTGGGTGCGGGGCATCCAGGATCCGACGGTCGCGCCGCTGCTGGCGAACCTGCGGCACACGCTCGACTCCTTCGTCGAGATCGGGCTCGGCTACCTCTCGCTCGACCGGCCCTCCGGAACGCTCTCGGGCGGGGAGGCCCAGCGCACCAAGATGATCCGGCACCTCGGCTCGTCCCTCACCGACGTCACGTACGTCTTCGACGAGCCGACGATCGGGCTGCACCCGCACGACATCCAGAAGATGAACGAGCTGCTGCTGCGCCTGCGCGACAAGGGCAATACGGTGCTCGTCGTGGAGCACAAGCCCGAGGCGATCGCGATCGCCGACCACGTGGTCGACCTCGGTCCCCGGGCCGGCACCGCGGGCGGCACGATCTGCTTCGAGGGCACGGTGGAGGGGCTGCGCGCGAGCGGCACCCTCACCGGCCGACACCTCGACGACCGCGCTGCGGTCAAGGAAGCCGTCCGCACCCCGTCCGGCGCGCTCGAAGTGCGCGGCGCGACCGCGAACAACCTGCACGACGTGGATGTCGACATCCCGCTCGGCGTCCTGGTCGTCGTGACCGGGGTGGCGGGGTCGGGCAAGAGCTCGCTCATCCATGGGTCGGTGTCGTCGCAGGACGACGTCGTCTCGATCGACCAGGGCGCGATCCGCGGGTCGCGGCGCAGCAACCCGGCGACCTACACCGGTTTGCTCGAGCCGATCCGCAAGGCGTTCGCCAAGGCGAACGGCGTGAAGCCGGCGCTGTTCAGCGCCAACTCCGAGGGCGCGTGCCCCACCTGCAACGGCGCCGGGATGATCTACACCGACCTCGGCGTGATGGCGAGCGTCGCCACCGTCTGCGAGGAGTGCGGCGGCAAGCGGTTCCAGGCGTCCGTGCTCGAGTACACCCTGGGCGGCAAGGACATCAGCGAGGTGCTCGCGATGCCGGTCACCGAGGCCCGCGAGTTCTTCGGGGCCAGGGAGGCGCGCACCCCCGCGGCCAGCGCCATCCTGGACCGGCTGGAGGATGTCGGCCTCGGCTACCTTAGTCTCGGCCAGCCGCTCACCACCCTCTCCGGCGGCGAGCGCCAGCGCCTCAAGCTGGCCACCCACCTGGGCGAGAAGGGCGGCGTGTACGTGCTCGACGAGCCGACCACCGGCCTGCACCTGGCCGACGTCGAGCAGCTCCTCGGCCTCCTGGACCGGCTGGTCGACTCCGGCAAGTCGGTGATCGTCATCGAGCACCACCAGGCCGTGATGGCGCACGCCGACTGGATCGTCGACCTCGGCCCGGGCGCGGGCCACGACGGCGGCCACGTCGTCTTCGAGGGCACCCCCGCCGACCTGATCGCCGCGCGCTCGACGCTGACCGGCGAGCACCTGGCGCGCTACGTCGGCGTGTGAGGGCGGCGGCCGCGACCAGTGGTCATGACATGCCGTCCGCGCACGTGCGCGCGCGGCATGTCGTGACCACCGGCTGCGTTTCGGGACAGTGAGCTGACGAACGCCGACGGCCCGGACACCATCGGGTGTCCGGGCCGTCGTGCGTGAAGCGCGGCTAGCGGGTCAGGTGCCGGCGCCGGCGGCGGACCGCCAGTGCCGTTCCGAGCGCGAGCGCGAGCAGGGCGCCCAGAGCCGCCAGGCTCAGGTCGGCCGCACCGGTGTCGGCGAGGTCGCCGCTGCCGGAGCCCGCGATCGAGCCGCTCCCGTTGTCGGCCGGGGTCGTGCCCGATCCGCCGCCCGTGCCGGGGCCGGTGCCCGGGTCCGTGCCGCCGTTACCGGGATCCGTGCCGCCGCCGGTTCCCGGGTCGACGACGCCGCCCGGCAGGTGCGCGTCGGCGGTGATCCAGAACGCCACCGTGTAGGTCCGGCTCGTGTTGCCGTCGGCCGAGGTGACCGTGACGGTGCGCGACCGAGCGGAGGCGTCGTCGACCGCCGCGAGCGAGCGGAAGCCGGCGGAGAGCGGCTCGGTCACCACGACCGTCGCGCCGTCGGCCGTGGCCGTCGCCGTGACCGCCGGGAGGGCGCGGCCCGCGGGCCAGTCCACCACGTAGGTGCGGGTGGCCGGGTCGAAGCCGTCGAGCGCGGTGCCGGCGACGCTGATCGCCGAGGCGGTCGCGATGCTGCGCTGGGTGGCGTCGGCGTAGTTGGTCACCGTGACACTGCCGTCGGCATTCACCGTCACCTGCGCGGTCAGCGCCTTGGCGAGGTTGAGGCGCTCCCAGCTGGCGTCGCCCTGGGCGGTCAGGTCGAGCGGGTCGCCCGAGTCGAGCGCCGTCTGCTCCAGGATCTGCGTGCGCTGCGCGTCCGTCAAGTCCGGGAAGGCGGTGGTGAGCAGGCTCGCCGCCTCGGCCGGCACGGTGACCTTCGCCCCCGTCGCCGCGACCTTGGTGAAGCCGTAGTCGAGGCGCTGGGTGTAGAGGTCGGTGGCCGCGGCGTCGTCGAGGCCGGCGTACGGCGTGCCCGAGCAGACGGCGAGGGTGTCACCGTACCCGTTCGCCTGGCACTCCTGCACCAGCACCTGCTCCAGCTCGTCGTGAGCCTGGAGCATCAGGTCGGCGAAGGCCGGGTCGGCCCAGCGGTGCGCGACCGTCGCCTGTGCGTCCATCCGGCCGCCCATGACGTCGAGCGGGTAGTGGAAGCCCAGGATGATGCGGTTGTTGCCGTACTCGGAGGCGCGGGCGAGCAGCTGCGGAGCGAGCTCCGGCAGCAGGGTCGCCATGGTCGTGCCGAACGTGTACCCGCCGAACGTGTGACCGCTCGGGTAGGAGCCGCTGCCCGCCAGACCGTCGTAACCGCCGGTCTTGTTGTCGTAGATCAGGCCGCCCTGGCTGGCCAGGCCCATCCGCACGTACGGGCGGAGGTACTGGAAGTAGGGCTTCGCGGCATCCGCACCGCCGAGTCCCGAGGCCACCCGGTCGAGGATGGCCTGGGTCTTCGGCAGCTTGCCCGCGCCGATGGCCGCCGCGTAGAGCGTGCCGAGGCGCGATCCGAGGGCGTCGGTCATCGTCGTCGCCGGCGAGTTGTCGGCGTCGCGCTGGGCGCGGTCGACCTGCGCGCTGGTGGCGGCGTGGTTGATCGCGATGACCTTCTTGTCGTTCTCCGCGGAGATCGTGCTCAGGTCGGCGACCTTCTCGTTGGCGCCGAGGGTGCCGGTGCCGAGGGCGGAGAAGCCGCGCAGGATGTACACGTTGTAGTCCACGCCGGTCGGGGTCGCCGGCCAGGAGTCGGACGGGTACGACGCGGTGATCGTGCCGCTCGGGAAGGGCGTGGACGCGAGGGCCGCGAACGTCTCCGCGACGGCCGGGGCCGCCTCCGGGGTCGCCGGTGCCGCGGTCGAGGGAGCGGAGGCTCCCGTCGCGTTCAGCGCGCTGACCTGCGCGGTGTAGGCCTGCCCCGCCTTCAGCCAGGTGAAGACGGCCGAGAGCTGGGTCGGGTCGCTGATCGTGATCGTGTGGCCGTCGTCGAGGGTGACGAGGTAGCCGGTGAGCGGCGATCCTCCATCCTCTGCCGGGGCGGTCCAGCGCACGGCGACACTCGATCCGCTGACGGTGGCGGTCACCGACATCGGCGTGGCCGGAGCCACGACCGGCTTGGCGGCGAGGCCGTCCTGTGCGGAGGAGAGCGCGACGGCCGCGGCCTGGAGCGCCTCATCCGTCGCCCCGGAGTCCGCCAGTACGGCCTTGCCGGCGTCGAGAGCGGACTGGAAAGCCGCCCACGACTCGTCGGTGTACCGCTCGTTCGTCACGGCCGACGCCACGCTCACGAGGTGGGCGAGGGTGAGCCGCGAGACCGGGGTCAGCTGGCTGGCGGCCAGGCTCAGGCTGCGCGCCTGGGCGTCGACCGCGCTCTGGGTGGCGGTGTCGGAGGCGAGCAGCTTCTTGGCCGCGGCGAGCTCGCGGAGGAAGACCGCGAAGTCGATCGAGCCGTAGACGCCGGTCTTGTCGGCCAGCGGCGCGGTCGTGTCGATCGCACTGCGCAGCGCGGTCTTGTCGACACCCGTGGTGAAGGTCAGCTTGTCGATGTTGGCGACGTACGGGTGGTTCGCATCCGCCGTCGTGTGCAGCACCAGGTAGACCCGGTGGCTGCCCGTGATGGACTTCGACAGGGCCAGCTGCGCGGTGCCGGACTTGACCCAGTCGGCGCCGGTGGGCGCGAGCGGGAGGGTCGCGTACGGCGTGCCGGGGGCAGCCGGATCGAAGGCGTCGAGGTAGAGGTCGATGCGCGAGTTCGTCCCGCAGCGGGCGGAGTTGTTCACGTAGTGCGTCGCGACCTGCGTGACCGCGGTCCCTCCGAAGTCGATGGTGCCGTAGTCGAGCCAGGCGCCGTCGTAGGTGCCGCCCAGGTCGACGACGGTGCCGTCGCTCCAGGTGGAGGTCTCGCTCTTCAGGGCGCCGCCGCTGTTCGTCTTCCACGCCTCGGCCTCGAGCACCGTGGTGGTGTTCTTGGTCGGGACGAAGGTGACGTTGTCGATGTTGGCGACGTACGGGTGGCTCGCGTCCGGCGTGGTGTGGAGCACCAGGTAGAGGCGGTGGCTGCCGGTGATCGTCTTCGTCAGCGTGATGGAGGCCGTGCCCGCCTTCACCCAGTCGGAGCCCGTCACCGCGAGCGGCACGTTGGCATACGGCGTGCCCGGGTTCGCCGGGTCGTAGCCGTCGAGGTACACGTCGACGCTGGAGTTCGCTCCGCAGCGGGACGAGTTGTTGACGTAGTGGATGGCCACCTCCGAGATCGGCGTGGTGCCGAAGTCGATGGTGCCGTAGTCCAGCCACGCCTTGTCGTAGGTGGCGCCGAGGTCGGTGACCGCGCCGTCGCTCCAGGTGGACTGCTCCGACTTGAGGCCGCCTCCGCTGTTCGTCTTCCAGGCCTCCGCCTCGACGACGACCGGTGCCGCGCCGTCCGACGCGGTCGCCGAGAACTGGAACCAGTCGAAGTTCGACACCCAGGCCTGGCCGGCCGGCGCCGCGAAGGTGAAGGTCACCCGCTTGGCCGCGGCGAGCGCGACCGGGTCGGTGACCGCCGCCGTGACGGTGACGTAGTTGCCCCAGCTGCCGGTGCCCGGGAGGCTGACGGTGCCGACGACCGGCCCGTTCTCGTCCCCGGCGTGCACGGTCGCGGTCGAGGGCGCCGCGTTCGCGGCCTGCGAGTTCGCGTAGCGGATCGCGATCCGCTTGGGCGTGGAACCGGCGAAGTCGAGGTTGTTGTAGCGCACCCACGAGCCGGTGGTCACGCCGCCGAGGTCGCCGGTGGACTGGTAGGCCTCGTTCTTGAGCGAGCCTCCCGACCACTCGTCGGACTGCTCGGCCTGCAGCACCCGGTAGGCGCCCTGGTCGAGACCGAGGCCGTCGATCGCGGCCTGCAGCACACTGGTCGCGCTGCGCAGCTTGGAGCTGGTCGCGGACGCGTCGGCGAGCACCTTCTGGGCCGAGGTCAGCGCCTTGGTCAGCGCGCTGTACGAGGCGAACGAGTAGTTGCCCGGCTGCACCAGCGCGGCCTGGTCGACCAGCTTCTGCAGGGCGACGCGGTCCGCGTTGGAGACGGTGAGTTCGAGCGCCGACAGGTCGGAGACGCCCTGGCCGGTCAGCGCTGCCGCGGTGGCTCCCCCACCGAGGGCCGCGTCAGCGAAGTTCACGTGGAAGCGCGCGTTCTTCGTGAGCGTGCCGGAGAGGCGGAGGGTCGCGGTCGTCGCCGTGGTGACGCGCAGGTCGGCGGTGACGGAGGAGGGCAGGCCGCTCACGGTCGCGCCTCCCGTGCCCGTGATGCTGGAGCCGACAGCGCCGGTGAAGGCCGCCCCGCCCCCGAGGGTCAGGACGATCGAGCCGGAGACGGTTCCGTCCGCCGCCGCCGCGAGCGAGGTCGCGGACGCGGTAACCGGGTAGGTCTTCGCGCTGCCGCCGTCGCCGCCGCCCGGGTTGCCCGGGGTGCCGGTGGAGCCGGTGCTCATCGAGTAGGCGGGCTTGGTGTCCGCACCCCACGAGGTCGCCTTCGCGCCCATGTCGAAGGCGAGGGTGCCGCCGCCGACGATGGAGGAGTAGTCCACCCAGGTGTTGTTGTAAGCGGCGCCGCCCAGCGTGGCCGACTGGATGTAGAAGTCGTCGGACGAGACATTGCCCGCCGAGACCGTGAACGACCGGCCCGTGTCGTAGGTGATCTTCGTCGAGTCGAAGAACGGCGAGCCGATCTGGTACTGCGACGACCCCGCGGTCACCGGGAAGAGGCCGATCGCCGCGGCGACGAACATGGTCGACATGGTGCCCGCGTCGTTGTCCATCGTCGGCAGGAAGCCGGCCGGGTCGAGCTTGTAGACGTTGGTCTTGATCGGCGGGGTGAACTCGCCGTTGCCGCTCGGCGCCTCGTTGGTGCTGCCGGTCGCGATGTACCGGTTCCAGGTCGGCTTCGTGTAGATCGCGCGCGCCCACTTCTGGGTCAGGCTCGGCTCGCCCACGTAATTGAACAGGTAGGGCGCCTGCAGGTCGATCTCGTTGGCGTTGGAGTGGAGCATCCCCTTGCCGTCGTCGGTCGCCGCGTCCTCGCCGAACATGTGCTCGACGGCCAGCTTGGCCGCCTTCGAGCCGCCCATGGCCTGGATGGTGCCGGCCATGTCGTAGGCGCCGTACCAGTTGTACTGCCACGGGGTGCCTTGATAGAGGTTGGCGGCCTCGAAGCGCTCGTAGTCGACGCTCGTCCAGTCGCCCGCCGCGTTGCGCGGGGTCAGCAGGCCGACCTTGGTGCCGTCGGCGGCCGTCCAGGCGCCCGCCTTGAAGACGTTCTGGAACGGGAGGGCCGCCTGGGCGCGCAGGTCCTTCGCCTCGTCCGTCTTGCCGAGGGCGTCGGCGATGATCGCGAGCGCCCACTGGTCGTAGCCGCGCTCGAGCGACGAGCCCGGGCGGTCGGCGATGTAGCCCTGGCGCAGCTCCTGGCCGGAGTAGTACCCGACGAGGTTGTGCAGGGTCGGGTAGGCCTCGTCGAGGCGGGTGAAGCCCGTGTAGCCCTTCGACAGCGCGTCGGCGACGATCACGGCGGAGCGCTCCCAGCGCACCGTCGGGACGCCCTGCACCAGGCTGGCGAGGTTGGCCGCGCCGGACGCGTTCTGGTCGGCGAAGAGCGTGATCAGCGACTGGATCATGTCGCGGTACAACGTCGGGTCGACGTAGGCGATCACCGAGTACTTGCGGAAGTCGTCCCACGACGACCAGCCGTCGTAGTACGTGTAGTCGTCGACCTGGTGCACCGCGCCGTCGACGCCGCGGTAGGTGCCGGAGGTGCTGGTGGCGTTGGTCGGCACCGCGAACATCCGGTACAGGTGCGTGTAGAAGAGCTTCGTGAGCGTGCCGTCGGGGTCGCTCTTCGTCGACGCGGTCACGTCGACCGCGCCCAGGCGGGCGTTCCACGCGGCGGCCGTCTCGGCGCGCACCTGGTCGAAGGTCTTGCCGCCGACCTCGTTCGCCTGGTCGATCTGGGCCTGGGCGGCGCTGATCGGCGAAAGTGTGATGCGCAGCTCGACCTGCGAGCCGGCGGCCGGGTCGAAGGTGATCACCGCGCCGGTGTCGGTGCCGGTACGGTTCGCGGTCGTGTCGAGCGCCGAGCCATCGGCCCAGGTGCGCACGGAGGCGACCTTCTGGGCGGTCTCGGCGTAGTACGACATCGCGTAGGACGCACCGTTGAAGTTGCCCGCGAAGGTGCCCGAGAGCGCGATGCGGCCGTCCGCGAGCGTCGTCGTGGTGATGGAGGAGCCGGTGCGGCTGGTGAAGTTGTTGTTAAGGTCGAAGACCAGCGAGGGGGTCTTGCCCGCCGGGAACGTGTAGCGGTGCATCGCCGTGCGGGTCGCGGCGGCGACCTCGGCGTTGATCGTGCCGCCCGGCGCGGTCACGGCGCCGTCGGTTCCGGCGATCTCGCCGAGGCCCACGCGGTAGTAGCCCGGCGTCGCGTCCTCGTCGCTGTGCGAGTACGGGTGCGCGTACGAGCCGGTGGAGGGGCGGGCCGAGTAGCCGACCTCGGTCGGGACGACGAGGATGTCGCCGCCGCCTCCCGAACCGCCCACGCCGTCGAGGTTGGTCTGGGTGAAGCCGGCGATCTTCTTCTCGTTGTAGTCGTAGCCGGTGTGGTTGCGGTTCGGCGTGGTGAGGGGGTTCACCTTGGCGAGACCGTTCGGCGCCTGCGCGCCTGGGAGGTCGTTGCCGTCGTCGCCCGCCGTGCTCACGAACGGGTCGACGAACGACGTGTAGTCCGTGGCCGCCGGTGCCGCGTCGGGCGCCGCCTGCGCCGGCAGCGCCGTGAGGCCGGTCCCGGAGGCCACCAGCGCGACGGCGGAGGCGACGGCGGCGAGCCGGCCCGCGAACGCGCGGCTCCTCGGATGCGCGGAAGGCGCAAATGACGTGCGGGGCATTGATGAGCTCCTGGTTCTGGTTCTGGTGAAGGTGTGACCGGATGACCCCGCGTGTGACAGCGCTGTCATGGCAGAGAGCTAACCCTACCGGCGCCGTCTTCGTCAAGCGCCTGCGAGAACCGATAGGGAGGCTATCGATCCCGGATGGAACGAAAGGGGCCCACCCGGTGTCCGGCAGGCTGCCTACACGTGTCCGAACCGTGAACTCCCCCGCGCCCATCCCGCCCACCCCGCCCGGCGCCTCTCCCGCGCGCACCTCCCCCCTCCCGCCTCTCCGCAACATTCGGCACGAATGTCGTGAATGGCGCCGCCTTTCCCGACATTCGGCACGAATGTCGGGGTGCGAATCGGGGCGCGAATGGGCGTAGCGGGGCGCGCATCCCGCCCACTAGCCTGGCGCCACACCCTCCAGGAGGCGCCATGACGGACCAGCAGCCGACTCCCGATCCGCCCGCGCACCAGAGTGCCGCCGCCTCACCGGTGCCCGATCCGGCCGCCGCACCCGATCCGGCCGCCGCACCCGATCCGGCCGCCGCACCCGATCCGGCCGCCGCACCCGATCCGGCCGCCGCCCCTGTGGATGCAGCCGCCGCGCCCGAGCCGCCCACCGACGATCCCGGCACCCCCACCCGCGCCGGTTGGGCCACCGCCCTGCTCGTGACGGGAGCCGCGCTCACCCTCATCGCGGGCGGCTTCATCGCGGGGACCATCGCGACCACCGCCGTCACCGCGGGCAGCAGCGGATCCTGCGACGCCTCCTCCGTCGCGAACACCGTCCTCCCCACCATCGTCACCATCGCGGTCACCTCTTCGTCGGGCGGCCGGAGCAACGGAAGCGGCCAGATCATCACCGATGACGGCTACATCCTCACGAACAATCACGTCGTCTCCCCCGCCGCTTCGGGAGGCGCCCTCTCGGTGCGGTTCAGCGACGGCCACGAGCTCGACGCCCGCCTGATCGGCCGCGACCCGAAGACCGACCTCGCCGTCGTCAAGGTCGACGACGATGAACCGCTCCCGGTGATCTCCATCGGCGACTCCGGCGGACTCTCCGTCGGCCAGCCGGTGGTCGCCCTCGGTGCACCGCTCGGGCTCTCGAGCACCGTCACCGCCGGTATCGTCAGCGCGCTCGGTCGCACCGTCCCCGTCCCGAGTGACGACGACCGCAACGCCGTGCTCGTCGGCGCCATCCAGACCGACGCCTCCATCAATCCCGGCAACTCCGGCGGCGCGCTCGTCGACTGCCGCGGACGCCTGGTCGGGGTCAACACGGCCATCGCCACCGTCCCGGGCAGTGGAGGCCAGAGCAGCACGGGCAGCGTCGGTATCGGCTTCGCGGTTCCCGAGTCGTCGGCCATGCGCATCGCGCACGAGCTGATCGACACCGGGAAGGTCTCCTACCCCACCACCGGCCTCGAGGTCCTGCCCATCCCGCCCGGCGTCGCCGCCGCGTACGGGATCACGGACGGCCTGTTCGTCCAGTCCGTCGACGCCGGCGGCCCCGCCGCGAGTGCCGGCCTGCGCACGGGCGACGTCGTCACCAGCCTGAACGGCACGCCGGCGAGCAGCGTCGACGTGCTGACCGCCCTGCAGATCACCTCCGACCCAGGCGACGAGGTCACGGTCGGCTACGTGCGCGGCGGTCGCGAGAGGGAGGCGACGCTCACGCTGGCCGCGGGATGAGGTAGCGGCTGCGCTACGCGCCGCCTGGCGGGTACCCAGTGGTCGTAACACGCCGCCCCGCCACCGGCTCGCACGGCATGTCGCGACGAATGGATACTGGCCGCACATCCAGTAGTCACAACACGCCGCCCCGCACACGCTCGCATGGCATGTCGCGACAAGTGGATGCTGGCCGCGCATCCATTGGGCACGGCACGCCGCCCCGCGCACGCCCACACGGCATGTCGCGACAAGTGGATGTCCGCAGGACGTCGCACTCCGCAGGGCGTTCTCACGCCCGCACGCCTCACGCCCCGCGGATGCGCCGCGACAGCTCCGCCGCCGCGTCCCGCACCCGCGCGGCGAGCGCCTCCCACTCCTCCGGCGGCACGTTCTCGCGCGGGAAGGTCACGGCGATCCCCGCGGCTGGCCACCCGGCGTGATCCCGCACCGACACGGCGACGGACGCGAAGCCGGGCGTGACCTCGCCGTCCTCCGTCGCGTAGCCGCGGGTGCGCACGTCGGCGAGCACCCGGCGCAGCTCGACGTAGGAGTGCGGTCCGGCGCCGGTGCGCTCCTCGAAGGCGTCGCGGTCGGGGTAGAGGGCGCGCAGCTGACCGGCCGGGAGGGTGGCGAGCAGTGCGCGCCCACTCGCCGTCAGGTGGGCCGGTAGGCGTACGCCCACGTCGGTGACGAGGCGCGGGCGGCGGGGCGCGCGCTCCTCGACGATGTAGACGACGTCGCGGCCGTGCAGCACGGCGACGTGCCCGGACTCCCCGATGGCGTCGACGAGCCCGGCGACGATCGGGCGGCCCAGCCGGCTGAGGGGCTGCTGGCGCGAGAAGGCGCTCGACAGCTCGTACGCCGCGACGCCGAGTCCGTAGCGTCGGGCTTCGGGGAAGTGCAGGACGAACCCGTGATCGCCGAGCACCGAGAGCAGGTGGTAGACGGTGGAGCGCGGCAGGCCCAGGGCGGTCGCGATGCTCGCGGCGGGCACGGGTCCGCGCTGCGTGGCGAGATGACCGAGGATGAGCAGCGTGTTCTCGGCGGCGGGCACCTTGCTCATCGGGCCTCCTCGCTCGGTCGCCGTCTGGGATCCCGGACAGAGTCGAGTGTACAACCGGCCCGCCACGGCGGCCGCGCGGCGAGGATCGGAGCATGCTCCTGACTACCGCCCCCGTCACCGTCGGCGCCGCCCCGCTCACTGTCGCGGACGTCGTCGCCGTCGCCCGCCACGACGCCCGCATCGAGCTCGACCCGAACGCGCTCGAGGCGGTCCGCGCCTCCCGCGCCATCGTCGAGGGCCTCGCCGACGACGTCGAGCCGCACTACGGCATCTCCACCGGCTTCGGCGCCCTCGCGACCACGTTCATCCCGGCCGAGCGTCGCGCGCAGCTGCAGGCCAGTCTCGTGCGGTCGCACGCCGCGGGCAGTGGGCCGGAGGTGGAGCGGGAGGTCGTCCGCGCCCTGATGCTGCTGCGTCTCGCGACCCTCGCGACGGGCCGCACCGGCGCCACGCCGCGCACCGTCGAGACGTACGCCGCCGTGCTGAACGCCGGCATCACGCCCGTCGTGCGGGAACATGGATCGCTCGGCTGCTCGGGCGACCTCGCCCCGCTCGCCCACTGCGCCCTCGCGGCCATGGGCGAGGGCCAGGTGCGCGTCGACGGCGAACTGGTCGACGCTGCGGATGCCCTGGCCGCGGCCGGCATCGAGCCGCTCGTGCTCGCCGAGAAGGAGGGCCTCGCGCTCATCAACGGCACCGACGGGATGCTCGGGATGCTGTCGCTCGCGCTGCACGACCTCCAGCGCCTCCTGACCACCGCCGACATCGCCGCCGCGCTCAGCGTCGAGGCGCTCCTCGGCACGGACGCCGTGTTCGCCGACGACCTACAGCGTCTGCGCCCGCAGGCCGGTCAGGCGGTGTCGGCCGGCAACCTGCGCGCCCTGCTCGCCGGTTCGCCGCTGGTCGCCAGCCACAAGGGCCCGGAGTGCACGCGCGTGCAGGACGCGTACTCGCTCCGCTGCTCGCCGCAGGTGCACGGCGGCGCGCGCGACACGGTCACCCACGCCACGATGGTCGCCGAGCGTGAACTCGCCTCGGCCGTCGACAACCCGGTGCTGACGCTCGACGGCCGGGTGGAGTCGAACGGCAACTTCCACGGCGCCCCTGTCGCGTACGTGCTCGACTTCCTGGCGATCGTCACGGCCGATGCCGCGTCGATCGCGGAGCGGCGCACCGACCGGCTGCTCGACCCGGCGCGCTCGAGCGGCCTGC
>Ga0153948_1000467_pt1 | contig 22021 bp, 27 predicted proteins | sample TSNJ032MetaG_FD_104696 | JGI IMG/M metagenome (GOLD analysis project Ga0153948, IMG submission 104696) | Attine ant fungus gardens microbial communities from New Jersey, USA - TSNJ032 MetaG | ecosystem: Host-associated > Fungi > Mycelium > Unclassified | place: USA: New Jersey, Wharton State... | reverse complement strand
TGTCGCCGAGACGCTGAGGCATGGAACAAGCGGATCCGCACAATTGGTGATGGGAAATGCATAACTCAGTTCAGCCAATTATAATTTGGTAGTAAATATTTTCGTCTGTCACACATTGTCACACAAACCTTGCTGCCGCCGTTAGGCATCACGCCAATCACGTACTGTTCTCCTCGGGAATAGGTCGGTAGCAGTATCAGACATTGTTTCTTGATTGGAAATTCTGCGCTGATAAATCCTCCAGTTCTCTGATCGAGATCCAAACCGATTAAGGAAATTTATGTCTTTCATAATTTAGCTGCACAATCGGTCCCGGAGGACGAAATGATGATGAGACCCTTAGGATAGTGGGGAATTGTATACAATACAGACTACGAAAAGACCTCCCAGAAAGACGCCTTTAGCTGCTTGGGCGGAGGGAGACCAAGGTCGTTTGTGATGTCCTCAAACAGGCCAGGCTCGGATTGAGGTTGCTCAGTAGATGAAGGCACAGTGGCAATGATATTTTCATCCTCGCGTAAATGTTGGAGGTTGTGGGTAGGGCCGTCACCTTGGTACGTGCTCAAGCCACCAACGACGACCATTTTTGGGAGGAATTCAGAATTGACTGGAGAATGATTCTGGAAGGAGACATTTTCCTGCATGTAGGGGACTCGGGGCTAAAGAAGCAATTGAGGGTTACTATAGCCTGAAAGGATGATGGACGCACCACACGGATGGGGGGTTCAGGCTCAGGCTGGGAGAGATCGGGCAGAGAGACGGTGAGGAGCTGGTGTTTTGGAGGGGGCGCAGGGGGAGCTGCAGAGGGAGGCAGGCCTGGGCCGGGGGCTACGATGAGGGGGGAGTGTGTCGAGGCAGCGACATGGAATTGTTTTCGGAGAGACGCAGTGATCGTCTGGCGCAACATCGAGAAGACACACGTGACTGGTTTTTGTGTCGCCTCGTGTGGACATCGTGGCACTGCAGTGATATTTCCCTTGAGCCAGTAAATGAGTATTGCCCCTAAGATATTCTTGTTCTGTCATGCTCCTCTCTCCTGCGTGCGCCCCTCCTTTCTTAGTCTCTCACTTATCTGCCAACATGCTTTTCTTCAACAGATCCACTAGCGCCGGTCTCCCCCCCGCCCAATCCTCTTTCTGGGGAAAGCTCAAACCTAAGAATAAAGAGGGCGATCTGCGCCAGCAAGCAACTACACAAATGGCGATCGCCCGTCAGCGTCTAGTCACCCTCGTTTGTGGTGAACATGAGACCCTGCATCTCGTAAGTTCTCACCCTGTATGTTTCTTACTCGGTATATAATCTTATCTTGGTTGCACAGCTTCCGAACACATTCGCTGTCCGTCTCTTGATCCTCCCTTTCCCTAAACTGTATTTGACAATTTTCCCAGGAATTGGAGGATCTCGCTCGAAATTGGACGAAGCCTCCGCCCGACGCCCAGTTCCATCTTCGCGTTCCGGTCGAATATGCTTCTCTGCATGCTGCTGTTCGTCACCAGACATTTTTTGTTTCAACGCTGAACTGATGCATAACATAGCGATTGGTCGCAGGACTGTATATCTATGTATGTTCGGGTGTCCAGCGTATAGAATGATGTTGATCTTCGTCTCAGCTGACAGGCGAAGACTCGTTTCAAATCGCAATTATGGGTGTACAGGGCTTGCGTGTGGAGATTGTCACCGATGCTCCTCCTCCACCCGATGAGCCTCCGTGAGTTATGATGACGATCACAAGCCTTGACCCATTGCTCATCAGCTATTTCTGTTTCAGTCCCCCACCGTGAGTATCAATCTTGCCCGAAATCAAGGCTTCTCGGATCTAACCAACTCACAAGACCACCGCCAGTACTTGAGATGCCGGCCACTTTCAATCTAGAACTTGTACCTGGTCAGAATGTTGCTCTCGAAGTATCCGTCGTATCCGACGAACTTGACATGGCGAGAATGGACGATGGTACAGTTGTTGATGGACAATTTTGGGGGAAGCTAGATCTCGTTCACCGAGGTGATGACCACAAGCTCGAATTTCAGGGAACTCGATTGCCACATGGTTCAGAGAATGCTCCAGAAGCCATGTTTGATTCTCGAATGATTAGCCGCCTGGCCATTGCATCAAAACCTCCAGTCGCCAGATGTCAATTAAGTGTTATCTGTCCAATCATCCAATATTGTGACCTCGTCTTGCAAACCTCTGCGTTTTGGAAGCTGAGCATGACCTGGCCACCGGCAGAATCCCTCGACGGTGACCCTAACAAAGTCAAATTTTTTTGTCGCAGTCACCCAGGAGGGGCACTGGAGCATTTTGATAGCGAAACCGTGACAACTGCTTTATATTACGAAGCAACGTGAGTGTGTGCCAGCCTCAACTCAGCACGCTTGTTGAGATGAGGTTTCAGCCCAGATGCATCTATGATTGAGCCGAATTCCTTTATTGCCCCACGAAACGGATTTGCTATGCCGTTCAGGGACTTCCTGTTACATCTCAAGAATGTCTTGGACCAACTTGGGTTATCAATCCATGCCCGTACAAACTTTATCAAGTACGTCATTCTCTCAGAACGAGCTTCTTTGTTGATCATCGTCTCCCAGCAATAACATTGCTGCATGGTCTCTGCATAAGAATATCGCATACCGTTTTCTGAGTCCAGCAAAGATTGCAGCCGCAATTGACATAACTGTCGCGGCAGACCCATGTGTCTTCACTCGACTATTCCTTATCTGGCGAGGCCTGACTGACGAGGAATCAGGCAACTTTGCTGGGGCTGGAGAAAAAGAAGCTAATGGATATAATTGGAGAGAGATCATTGGATGGTCTGAAGAGATGAAAGACCCAAGTCTATTTCGTATCCTGGAGCTCTCTATCATGGAGGTCACATAGATCCTTTCATGGTTTGGCCCAGACTCAGTCTTCTCAGCCCTGGAACGTCGGTCTTCTTTCCGGTTCTCTTTATCCCCGCTGATGGAGACCAGATCTGCTACTTCTGACGCTATTTATCTCTAATACCATGGTGCACGCGTTATGCTTGAAGTCAACTTACTATAATCCTTCATTCACCCTTTAGTAATCCTCTGTTGCTGTACTAAAAGTATTAATTGTTGCTGCTTATTGTACCTATATATATATCAACTTCGACCATCGATCATTGCGTGATGTCACGTCTAAACGACTGAACCGCCATGCCCAAGGACACCATCCTTGCAACACCGATACGTCGCTCAAAGCGCTTTCAACCTCTTGCGACACCTTCTGGAAAGTCCACCACAAAACTCGACTGTTTTTGGACTTCAAGTCCCATTTACACACGAACCTTGAATCCGGATCTAGATTTGCTCCAAGATGAGCGTGATGAACTCTCTGAAGACGACACATCCAGTCTAGAAACGAGATTCTACGATGCTCTCAATATGGGTACTCAAAAATACAAAATATACAGGGGCGCAAAGAAGCGCGTGAAGATTGATGAGAAGAGGGAGGTTTATCAAATTGGAGATACAATTCTCGTCGAGACGGATGTACTTTATAGAGTGAGGCGACCACCTAGTGTAGCAGTGATTGTCGCTATGTGGGAATGTGTAGACAAGAATGGAGTTGGGGAGGAAGTGGATTCGAACAAGATGAGGATTCGAGTACATTGGTTTTTGCGGCCGACGGAGATGGCCTCTATACGGGCGAAACGCGAACATGCACAGGTGCGTAAATTTAAAATTGCAAGTATCCTGCCACCAAAATGACAAATTATTGTTGATGGGCAGAATGAGGTTTATTATGGACTCGAATCGAACGAGATCATCCTTCCTGAAGTGGTCGTCTCGCGTTGTACTGTTTTTGGCAAAAGTCGACTTTTGAAAAGCATCAAACGCTCTCTTACGCAAAAGCGAGATGCTGGACGAAAGAATCCAGCCCATTGCTCTGACGACGAGAGCGATAACGAAGAAGAGGAAGACGCAGAAGAAGCTTTCTCTTGTAATTTGGCTGTGGACTCTTACCGTGGACTCTTTTATGACTTTCATTGGAATGCACATCGCAAGTCTGTTCTATCTCTCACCAAGCCCCCTATCATTACGGATGACAATGAAGAGGACACATCTTGGGGCAGTGGTATACCTTGGAATGTTGAAATAAAGGAATCAAAGAGAGGTAGTGGTGCTGGAAGGAAGCGGAAGCTTGAGGAGGAAGGGTCTGAGGATGACATCGAGTCAAAAGACGAATATCAAGCCTCCGAAGATGAAAAGGACAAAGAGGAACAGGAGGAACAGGAAGAAGACGTAGCGATGACTCTACGAACACCAAGCAAGAAACATGCTCGTCGGGATCTCTCAGGCGCATCCTCTCCTCATAAATCGACTACAGCAACTCCGCGCAAGCGCCTTACAGTTGTGAAACCCCTCGCGCAACCAACACCTCATTCCAAGAGAGCAGCTGCCGTTCGAGGAAGAAAATTAGGGGCTCAGCTCTCTCCTTCCAAAAAGAAACAGAAATTCACCATTCGACCACGAGTTTTTCCTTGTATCAATTGGAGCAGTTCGCAATCAAACTTGGGTTCAAAAGATCCTTGGCTACGTGCAATGCACATGCTGCATGTTGGGAATCGACCTGATTCGTTGCCCTGTAGAGATACGGAATTTGACAACGTGCTAAGGTGCGTCGGTGAGTTGCTGGAGGAAGGGAGTGGAGGCTGCGTTTGTAAGTGCACGCTCTTGATAACTAGTGCAGAAGAAGGCTGATGTTCTATGCTGAGTAGATATTTCCGGGGTTCCTGGTACAGGGAAAACTGCGACCGTACATTCAGTTATAACTGAACTCACGGCGATGGCACAAGCTAATGTAAATCGATCTCTTTGAACAACTTTTATTCATTGTTGATATTTCTACAGGAAACCAACCCCTTCACATTTGTTGAGATCAACGGTCTGCGATTACCAGAGCCAACAGCAGCGTACTGTCTACTCTGGGAGGCTGTGTCTGGTCATGACGTCTCAAGAGATGGCCATCTCACCATTTCGTCTAAGGAAAGCCTCAAGGCCCTTACTCGATATTTTAGTGGTGGTGCAGGACGAGGTCCTGTAGGTCACGCGTGGTGGGTACGGCCCCTTACATCCAACTGAATCGACAGTGAATTCTCTATAGCATTGTGTTAATGGACGAACTAGACCAGCTAGTCACCAGTAAACAGGATGTTGTTTATAATTTCTTCAACTGGCCGACACTTGCTGGGAGCAAGCTCGTTGTCATCGCTGTCGCTAACACAATGGATCTGCCAGAAAGGGTGATGACAGGACGAGTAAGAAGTCGATTGGGTTCGTCCACATTAAGGCTGAGTTAGTCAAAGACTAAGTCTTTCATCGGTGAATAGGGATGATACGAATCAATTTTCAGCCATATACTCGACTACAACTGGAGACCATTGTTCGTGCGCGGCTGACGTCTGCGAAAGAAAGTCTGGATGGAGAGAATATAGATGTAATTGAGGACAAGGCTATTACGATGGCGTCCATGAAGATTAGTGGTATCAGCGGTGACGCTCGAAGAGTATTAGACATATGCAGGTAAGAATTGGGTCTTTTTTACACACAGTTTGAGGCTGATTTTTTTTGAAATGGAAGACGGACAATCGAGCTTGCTCAGCCAGATAAAAGGTTGGCAACGATAAAAGATGTCCAGGAAGTATTCCGGGCTATGCAACACAATCCTGTGACAGCGTTTTTGAAGGATTGTAGCTTCCATGAACGCCTCATGCTTGCCTCGCTGGTGAAATGCATGAAACGTGAGGGTATTGAGGAAATTAAGTGGGGAGAAGTAAGCGAGGAGCTAAGACTTGTCAGGTTTTTCATTTCTCATTTTTTATTTTGCAGATTTGTCACCAGCATTTGATATATATGGATGTTATACCCTCTGATTCAGATCCCAAGACAAGACCGACGATAAACGAACTGCTCATGGTACGTGATTCGCTATCGTCATCAAGGGCTATAGTTGTGGAGGAAGGAGCCATAGTAGCTCGAAAACATGAAGACGATCGGAGAGTATTGTTGAACATTGAACAAGGTGAAGTGGAACGCGTTTTAAGCGATGTGGGAGGTAGTGCCTGGCGGAATATTCTGTGCTCATAATGATATGGTATGGTTATACATAGATAGTGTTTTACGATAGTTAGACAAACGCCTATCTATTCATGATATCATTAGAATAACTGCCCATGACTCTATTATTTGATGCTCCGGAGAGCAGGTCAAGGTATGCGATGCAAGATAGAACATGTCAACTCGTTGGCACAAATGGTCCTCCGTAAATATGGACCTCTTGCAGCACGAAAACCTCAGCCTGTCAAGAATAATGGGCCAGCCACAATAGTTTGATCAATCTTGCCTAGAAACTGTTGGATATAGCTACGACAAGACTAGACCGCAGCAAACGCGCACCAGTTGTGTATCGATTTGGTACTGTATATATAGTAGATCGGAAACGCAACCATTATGTCGATGAACAGATCATTCTGAGGTATAACAAACTCACAAACCTCAATGTTCTCATGCGATAAATTGGTTGAGGAAGCTATGAAAAGGAGCTTACTTATGAGAAACCTGTCAAAATAGCGGCTAAGCAAGAATAGAAAAAGTACGGAGTGTCTATAAGGTCAATAATGATGTCCACAAGGTGGATATCACTAATCGTGATTTGTGAGTAACCGTCAGGCTGGCCAGAGCCTAGTCGGCATTATGAGCAATAAACTCGAATGGCACATAACCTGGAGAGATATTAGTGATGAGGACAAAAGTATACATGTGAAGGATAAGGCCCCAAATGCTGGGGTGGTCAAGCTTGTTTCCTGTGCATCCAAGCTCCGGCTCTATATTGGGACAGCATTACTTTGCGGAAAGCTTCGAATTCAGCTACCCTCAACGTGGTCTGAAGATGAATAACAAGCTGCTCCGACTGAGCTCTCCGCAACTGAATGGAAGCCACATTGAATGGAAGCAGCACTGAATGGAAGCAGCACTTTGACAGTACTGTCAGATGTCTGCGACAAGCTCCTGAGCTGCAGTTGGAAGCGAGCGGATCTCTTCATACTTGTCGAGGCTTGGAAGCACGATGAACAGGGAATCAGAGGATCAGACCTCGGACTTCGTTGTAAATAATCATCATATCGGTAGCACCTTCGACGTCAGAAGTCATTTCGAAGTGGGAGTTCATAATGAATTTCATTATTGCTGAAGTTCTAGCTTGTTCATATCTTGCAATCCATAAGTGTGGATGAGGCGATAGCGAGACCAGAAACGCAATCATTGAAGGTGCGATGGATGCAACACCGCATTCGACTCCTGGGTTGTTCTCGCCAGATTATTGGGATTCATAGGTTGCTTGTTAAATTTCAGATGCAACATACCCACAAATTGATTCAGTCGATACCTGTAAGTCATTTTCTTATACTGGTGATAGTTGAAGTATAGTAGGGACGCAGTCGATATGATATGATAGCACGAAGAGTCACACACACGTGATGTCATAATTTACAACCATTGGGGGATCCAATGTAGCTAGTCTTGCACAAGTATGCCCAAGTTATCACAGTAGTGAGTTTTATGTGATTGATCGCCTGGAACTGTCTTGACTAGAATCTTATAGCGAGCTTGAACGCGAGGCCAACATCGCGCGTAATCGCATTCTTATGGAAGGACTCGAGGTCAATCGAATCTCCTCTGCCATCGGGATAGCGAAGGCCAAGCCAACTGCGAAACCTGTGCAACCCGCGAAACGAAAACGCAAAGATCCTGAAGAGGAGGCTCCAAGGCGACAGTCTGCACGGTTGAGAAATATTGTGATTGTGTCAAACGAAACCCCTGCAAACAGGAAAAAGCGAGAGGTACGCTATTTTGATCGTTTCCCGAACTTCTGACACAGTGGCTTTCAAAAGGCAGAAGAAGAAGCTTCTCGAATCAAACAAGAGGAGGAATGGCTGGAAGCAGAGGAAAAAGCTCGTGCTGCAAAAAGACCCCGAAATGGAGACCTTAAGCTACACAAACTAGTTGAACAGGATCCTGAAGACATCTCAACACTAGAATTGGCTTTGAAGGTCATTGTGAGTCGTCCTCACGCTCGTCGTGTTGGTGATTTCGACACTTTTGAATACGACGACGGTAAGAGAGATGAGCGTGAGGTGGAGAACTTGAAGAAGCGTCTTGGGTCAATGAAGGTTGTTGCTCGAGCAAAAGTTACTCAGAACCGCATATATAGTTGTGCATATCACCCTGACGTCTCAAAAGACTTGATTTTCTTTGGTGGTATGTTCAATCTCTACTGAAGAGGAGAGTGTTTCATGTTGGAAACCAGATAAACACGGGGAGCTAGGCATTTGGGATGCCACAGCACCAATAGATGAAGTCACTGACGAAGATGGCAGTCCTGTGGTTGATAACCGAGAAGGAGGAAAGCACTGGCGACTTCAGCTACATTGGCCGGCGACTTCAAAATCGTCAATAACCAGTATCAAATTTAATCCAGTGAATGCACATAGCGTGAGCTAGTTAATATATCACTCTACTGCCTGCTGATTGATCTTGTAGGTCTATACAACATCTTACGATTGCACGATACGCAACTTCTGTTTCGTAACGCAAGTTTCTCGGGAAATATATGCGAGCGAAGATCGCGTTCTCATCACCCATGCTGATTTGACTCCTTCAGGACATGAAATGTGGATCTCTGACGCAATCGGGGGAGTAACACATCTTGATTTAAGAGAGGAGAAATTTAAAGCCCGTCGTTTCGGACTCTCTGACCATAAGATTGGGTGCATCAGCATAAACCCTAGTTATCCCAACCTGATTCTGACAGCGAGTAATAATCGCACGCTTAAGTAGGGCCTTTACGCCAACCTCATCACCCTTGACTTGCTCATTGTGTTTTTCTAGGATTTGGGATGTACGAAAGTTGCAAACCCTCGCTGGCCAACTTTCTGACTCTGAGCCTGCAAAACCAGGAAGAGGTCAGGCCGAAGAGTCAACGCTACTTGAATATGATTACAACGCCGTGACTGACTTTAACAATTCGGAGAAAGGTCTGGGCCTGCTTCGGGGCGAATGGCTTCATGACAAATCATGTAGTTCTGCGTATTGGGGCCCTCACGGAAGGCAAATTGTCAGTACGAGCTATGATGACACCATACGGCGTGGGTACAATCAGATGTGTAGCCCTGCATGCCTTGCTCAGTGATTTGGTAGTATGGAGTTTGAACTCCTCAACCCTAAATAGCTCTGACCCGTTCAAGAGCTTCAAGCCTTTTAATCGCATCCACCATGACTGTCAGACAGTAAGATTAACTTCAGCCACCACTCAACTAACCAGCCTTAACGGAGAATTTAGGGGCGCTGGGTCACAATTCTGCGAGCGCAGTGGAGTCCCAATCCAGACGTGTATCCTCACTTCACAGTGAGTGCTAGCTCATTCCCTGTCATGATTTTTCTTTCAATATTACCGTAGATTGGCAATTTGAAACATTCGCTGGATATCTTTTCTGGTAAAGGCGACCTTTTGGCACGCTTGTCTGATCCCTCGCGGTAAGCTCCGTATGATGATGACTGCCCCGAACTTACTGACTTCTGGCTAGGATAACCGCTACACAGGCGGTTACATGCTCCCATCCCAAGATAGTAGAGCGTGCAGCAAGTGGCAATGCAACCGGTCGTTGTGTACTCTGGGCGCCACCTGACGATCCATAATGTCCCATTTTCATCCAATCTTCTGTATAATCCAACTTAATCTAGTTTAGTTATATGATAACTACCTCCTAATTTGTACCGGATGGAAATCTTCATCTTCATTAATTCATCGAGTATGACTCTCGACATGGTCTCTGGATTAAGCTAATAAACTGACAGCTGGCTTATCGAGCATTGTCTAGTATCCATGGAAGACGAAAACCCAATGCCATGGAGAATTTTTTGGGTCCAATTGCGCACCTGAAAGATATAAGGAGGCCTGTATTGTCTCTCATCTGCTCTCACGAGGTGTCGGATTGTTCGTCGGTAGATTGAGATTCGACCTGCAAAAACATCCCGGAGAAACACAAGAACATCAAATTTTGCAAGGAAAAAGACAGTCATGTTTAAGGCCATTAGTGTAGGCCGAACTATCATAGAGATGATGACGGATCGTTTGTTTAAGATAAAAACTAAGTCATCTCCGAATGTCTCATGTTCCTGGCAGTGACCTCTTCAATAACGCTGGGAGCTCCAAGAGGATTTGAGAAGTGTTGGGATTTAAAATCTTGTTTCTATTCTGACAGGCGCCGGTACTTCAATTTCCGAAAACGACTGCTGCGCTCACAGCCAGTCGGACCACAATAACCGATAGTCCACGAACACAGTTGAAATACTGGTCAATACAAATGATGACAACAACGATAGGTTCCAAGCTAATCTGCATACACATCATCCCAATCCATCTCGGACTCTGCCGGCAATTTCATCTCGGAAGGCATCGTTGGACATAGTGCGGGGTCTGCTATGACAGCAGCAAGTTCTGTAATAACTGGGGAACGGCTTGGAGCAGGCTTCTCATTCTTCCCGATGATATCCCATACATCATCGTCATCAATATCCATCTCATCTACCTGCCTAGAAATGATAAGAGCATTCTTTGATGTAAGTTCTTCCGAACTTGCGGAAGACTGGTTTATGTCTTCTCCAAGAGCAGCCCACAACTCTGCGTCATCGAGATCGTCTGCGAGTTGCGTGGGCGCCATCTGTGACTCAGATGATTGCTGCATCGAATGAGCTACTTCCAGGTCTTTCCAGAAACTTTCATCCTCGACGTCATCGTCCACGATTATTCTCTTCTTCGCTCCCGTAGACGTTAACAAAGATGACGTCCCATTGGGTCTAGAATGGGAGGAAGTGGAAGGATTAAGATGATCATCGTCATCTGTAAGACCACTGATTGAAGTACGGGAAGAGGGCGGAAGGGAGGGGCGGTCAGGGTCTATTTCTGGATGTAGTGATAATGAATGAGGTGTAGCGAGAGTCTCAGGCGTTGAGTTCTTGCTATTCTCTCTTCTTGCTGGGGCATTGTTATCACCGGAATCTGAATCTGATAAGTCACCATCGATTTCGTGTCCCTTGCCGTGCGCTTCGTCTCTCCAAACAGACAAGGCTACCTGAAAGAAACTTAGATGTAGCAAGACCTCTCTGAGGTGTACACCCACCTGCATTCGTTTTGTGCGACACATTTTCTCTATTCGTACAACAGTATCATGGAATTTTAACTTGGGATGAAGCTTATGAGTCCAGAAATTGTACACTCGCATGAGACGAGTCAGGTCCTCAGCCTCCGGCTCTCTTTGAGTTAAACGTTGCAGTCGGTCAAAAGAGACACACCTCCCGACCCTTCCCTTTCACTTTAAAGTCTTTGACAAGAGATATCAATTCGGGGAAACCAGTAGGACCAAGCAGAAGACTCTCATTCAGTGGCACAGGTCTAATTCGCTTTTGAGTAGTATTGCCCTTGTCAATTTTCGAACCTCGGGAAGCATCCCCAGAAGGACCATTGTTGCGCGTCGGTAATCTCGAGGGCACTACGGAATGAGGTGTCAAAGGTTTTAAGTGCCTTTCCTGTGCCTCTCTTTCCATAGCAGCCATGTCAAGATCTCCAGTCCTCTTAAAACTCAGCCCTGCATCGTTCTCTGCATCTTCGAATAAAGCCTCGACATCATTGTCTATCCCATGATCATTCACAACTGGAACTGCCTTCACGACGTTGTGCCTCATCCCACTACTATCTCCACCCTCATCCCCACCCTCATCCTCTGAGTCCGATAAGAACAATGCCTGTTTCTGTCGCTTATGTGGCCGCTGCACTTGATCATCATCAGTGGCTGCGTCAATATGGCGTGTTGTTTGAGGGCTGACTGGCGCGTCCCAGATGTCGTCTAAAGAGGCCATTATACACGCGTTATTGTGAAGTGTTTAGTGCTCGACAATCAATATTCATCATGTGATGGATGATCTTCTGCCATTCCAAATCTGATCCGAATGCTGATGGATACGATCAACACTGACAACGATACCCCTGTCATTGCACACGGTGTCGAGTATTGGACTGCACAGCCAGCGACGTACGATGGCGTATTAGGTATGTATGTGCAACTTGAAAAAACTGCACTCATCCCATCGATCTGAATGGCAGGTGGATTTGGTACTGGGGTGACTGCATAATACCTGCCTACCGAATAGTATGATTGACAGTTCTGGCTACATAGTCACTGCCTCGCGTAGAGAGTCTTGGCTCACGTCTGTTTCTTCTACATCTCTATCCATCACTGTCCGTCGTCCAACCCGCCTTCAGACCCAGCCCCGAGTCTGTCACCCGGACAAAGCGTATCCGTGCGCTTGACGTCGGCGCTGGTATCGGCCGTGTTACATGTGATACTCTCTTACACCTCTTAGATGATGTAGTACTCCTCGAACCTGTTACGCCTTTCATCCAAGAAGCCCTAGCACGAGGACGTGCAAGTTTCGATCCATCAACGCCCGATCATCTCCGGTGGAGAGGCATTGCGGAACGAACAAAAAGTGTAACGTTTTTACAGGGAACATTGCAAGAATTTGATCCTTTGAACCCACATGGTGTGCGATTTCTGGATCGAATAGGATACGAAGCGCCTGAGTCACAAGACGATACCAGTACAGGATTTGACGTGATCTGGTGTCAATGGTGTTTAGGCCATCTATCCAACGAGGATCTAGTCAAGTTTTTCAGACGCTGTAAAGCAGCTCTGAAAGAAAGTGAAAAGGGCGACAGCGTAATCGTAGTGAAGGAGAATTGCTGTTCAGACGATGACGACCAAGCAACTATCACCTTTGATGATGAGGACTCGAGTCTGACAAGGTGAGCTAGAATTTGTGATTGAACAGTGGGTATGAATTTAGCTGTTTTTAAGATCAGATAAAGCTTGGAAGTTACTATTTGCTGCTGCAGAATTAACACTTGTACACGAAAAAGTGCAGGAAGGTCTGCCTCTTGGGCTGTATGTTGTCAAGATGTAAATTTCTGGCTGAGTCCATCGACTACCTGAACTCACATTCGGTGTTGCAGGTATGCTCTGCGATAGATCAATCAAAACCTCCATTCAACAAAAAGCTCGGTTACAATAAGGCTGTGGATATAATCAACTACACATTGGTACAAAAGAATTGGCTCAAGAAAACCAATTTCTATAGAAATAGAATGGGAAACTGTAGTGTAATCAATGCATTGAATGTCTTGTCTATTGAACAGCCTGCTGGTTAGGGCGGTAGGCATTGGCAGCACCGAGCCCACTTGCAACAATGGCATCACTGAGGCCATGCCACGTCTGAGAAATCCGTTCCTTCAGTGCAGAGAATTGTTGAACCATCTTGTCTAGGTGAGGCCAGTTTTCATCCGATGTGGCTTCAGAGAGTGTACCTAGCTTGAGCTTGTGAGGACGATGAAAGGATACTTGGTGAGGGTGTTGTAAAGTCGTGTAGGAATTTTGCTCCTGGGCGTCTTGGGTGTTGTAATAGGTTAGAAGGGGAGATGTGGCTTCGTAGAATGCCTCCAACCGTCGAGAAAATGTTTCCTAGGCAGGTAAACTTTGTCAGTGCTTTACGGCAATGAAGTGGCAGATCTCATACAGGATTGTCATCTGGACGCTTGACGAGAGGTTCACCTGTAATATCATCGACACCATCCACCTTCGGATGGTTATAAGACATATTATAAACACGACCGGATGAGGGGTGAATCCAGCGATCGGAAATTCGCTGAAGGATAATGTTGTCTGGAACATCAATATTAACGACGAGAGTTAGCGGCATATTACATTTGCTAAAACACAGAAGAGACGCGATTATACATCTGGAAGCGTTGAGATCTGAAAAAAGACTCACTTCAGGTGTGCATCTAACAGTTCTCCTTGTCCAAGAGTTCTAGGGAAACCATCCAAAATCCAATTCTAGGAATGCACGAATCAATCATTCAAACCCCTTCAAAACAGCCGTGAACTCCAGACCTACCTCATTCCGAAGTCCGTCGAGTTCGTGAGTTACAATTTTTAACATAATTTTGTCAGGTATCAGATCACCCCTCGCAACAATATTCTCAGCCTCCCGCCCCAGGTCCGTTCGCTCGGAAATGTGTCGACGCAGAAGATCACCCGTGGAGATGGAGACTAGGTCATACTTCTTCACCAATCGCTGTGCCAAGGTGCCTTTTCCCGCTCCAGGCTTGCCGAACATGATCATACGAAGAAATCGTGTAGGTTTCTCAAGTTCCTCGGACGGACTGGTGTTAACATGGGCACCGATGGGGCCATTGATCCTGTGCGTCGATGTGGGAGGAGTATGATTTTTGCGAAGGATATCGAGGAAAGAGGCTTCAGAGGTGGCTGATGAGGTCGTAAAATGGCATCGCGTGACGGATGTAGCAATGGTAGAAGGAGTGGTGCTGATGCGGGAACCCCTTGCCGTGGCTGAATTCTGAACAGCCCAGCGTAAAATGTAATTTGCTGTATTCTGCATCTTCATACCAAACGGACGGAATATGGATGAAGAGTAAAAGAGGTCAAACGACAGAAATGTACAATTGTAATCCCGATATCCGTCTGGTACGATAAGCAAAAGCAGTTGATACGAATGGGCCAAACCCACCCGATTCTACCCAGTGCCTGGATTCCTGATTTCTCAGGCAGGGTAAGCGAGAGCACAGAGTATCCAAATATATAGAGAATATCCACGTTTTCCCAACCTGACGGTGCAATTTCCCAGTGGGTCTCGACCGTCAGGGGTGGATGTCCGTGATATCAGATTGTTAGACCTTTTTCGTCAACTCCGCCATCTGCCGAGAATACCCTGTACTCATTGTGACCCCCGATAATCACACAGAATCAGCGCCTACAAATGATTTGTGCGGATGTAATTGCACAAGTAGGTTTGAAACGGAAGCTTAGACTATATTACTTGTCACGATTTCGTCATTCACCTTCTAATCTTATCTAACCGTAGCTCAACCAAGAAGGGAGATGTGCGCGTCTGGACCACTTGTAGGCAGTAGGCAATAAGCAGTAAGCAGCAGGCATCCTGCATAATCATAGCGCAGCTCCGGCGTGAAAATCGGCGTTGGCTTTCTTATCACCACTTCTAGGAGCTCCATTTTGGGACCACCCAATCAACTCCCGCATTCGCTGAACTCCAACTACACCTCGGACGCTTTTCCCGGAGTCCAAAGCGATCATGATAGCATCCGCGACATGATCCACATGGATCGGTGGTGTCTCCAGTGCGTTAGCCATACTCTCAAATGATGAAGGTCGTCTGAACACCCCTGGACCTCCGAGCGATTCCTCAGCTGACTTCGAAGATGACATCAGGTTTTCTATTCCATCTCCCCCAGCAGCTCCCCCTCTTGTTTGTGAGCTCCACACCTGTTCGTCCTTTCTCTGTCTTTGGGAAACCAATGAGCCAAGTGATCGGAGAATTTTCGATGGTGTTGGAATTGTTTGAGGTACTTTGGCATGAACTGTGGCCGAAAGGTCGAATAGAACCGCTGCAGGTGTCGTAAGGGGTCGCTGATGTGCATGATAAACTAAACCTGCAGATCCACCACCACCAGAACAACAGTGCATGCCATAATGATTCACAACACCATAAGCAATTGTCCATCACGACGATGAAAAGGCCAATACAGAATAAGATCCGAGTTAGAACACGGATCCAATGGGGGGCTGGACACGCACTCGGACGAATGTATACGCCTCTAAAATCGGGAGCACTCGTCATTATCTCTTCAATGCCCCTTTCAGCTTCCCATTTTGTTTCGATATAGCGCGGCGAAATTACGGGACGAAAAATGTCCTCTGCAGAGATGTATACAAACGGGCGCGGAACATTGATAGTTGTACGTGCAGAAGGCTTTGAGGTGACGAATGCCCTACAGACTTGCAGTGCTGTACCAATGCAGTCGAATCCAGATAGTCAATTCGAGGATCACAAGCCGAGATGTACCAATCAAGTCCGGAAAGGGTTCGGAATGAGAGAACGGTAATTAAATCGTCAGCAACTCGCAAATCAGCACCTTGGGGAAAGGAAGTTGAAAACGGCAGGATGGGAAGGCACACCAGATTACAATGTAATAAAAATGAAGGCTTACCAGAATCTCGATTTATGACCTCATACGTGCCCCTCTTAGTCTGTTCCCCGAGCTGTTGGTGCTTCTCGAGAGGATTTCCTCCACTCCCACCGGCAACGATGTTTCTCCAGAAGCTACCAAGTAACCCAGGAACATCCCCGGACCTGATAGCGCGCTTGTACGCTCCGTCCGCATCTTCGAAAAGGGTGCCTAGCGTATGAACCACGCCTAACACTTCTGAAAAAGTATGCTGAAAAGTTTCGGGGTGGAGTGCATCACCCTTTTGCCAGTTTACCTAGTAACAGGAAGACCCATTCCGTTAGTACTAATTCCTTTTTCAGAAATGAATCAATTCTCGACGGCAAAGGAGGCCAAAGGATCAAAGTGTTGCATTGTTGGATTATTGTTCCCTTGAAGACAACAGGAACGTGTCCGCATCCACCCGTTCATTCAAAAACGTGAACATGAAATGCGAAAGGAGCGAATCACCCACGACGCAATACAATGACGCGATCCGCAGAGAAAAAGTTGGATTTCCAATCGTAGACAAATGCATGTCAGAGCAGAAACAAGCTGCCACTGGAATAAATCGTAGGATTTCAAACACAAGGCATTCATCAATGCTAGTGTTAGTGCAAACAAGCCGCAGAATAGAAGGTTGAAAGCGCATGAAAAAGAAGCCAATGAGCAGCAAGTGATTGCAGTAAAGGAGCAACTGAGTGCACATGAACCAGGATCATAGCCAGAGGAAGTTTCGCAATAACCTTATACACCCATGCCGGAGTGTGCCCTTTCACCGTGCGATATGGTTGTCCTGAGGAACTAGAGGGAAAACAGCAGGGTCCGAGTTGGAAGTTTGGCAGCATTAGAACATCTGCTTGTCAGAACGATCCGCGTCAAGGGAGAAAATGCAGGCTGACCTGATGCTAGTGACCTGCATCCCCCGTGCTACGGCAGCTTTGCATACAGCAGAACCTGTGGATGGGTCAGAACTCAGGGGTTTGTCTTGTGAAGAAAGATCTATACCGATGAATCCATTACCACCTATAACAAGGATGTGTTGTAAGGTAGGATTCATGTATACCACAGAGCTGGTTCACTGCAGGTATAGATAGATAGATCCAGGAGTTTCACCCCTGATAAGGAATTGTTGTGACATGGAAGATCCGAGATCCAGGTCACAGGTCACCTAACAATTAACCAGGCAAGACGCCATTGTTCGAACAACTGATTCTTGTGATTGTCACCCGACAAATTTGTACAACATGATTGACAGAGTAACATAACACTGGTAGTGAAGCCATCTAGAACAACAATAACCTTGAATATTCTCCAGGAAACCCGAGGTCTCACTAGGAGAGTTCTACCGTCACCCGGTGTCGATAGTCTTAAAACAACGACCATAAATTTGGCCCTCATGGACATCAAAAGTCACTTAGGGAACCAGCCCAAGATAAAAGGGGAAGAATGGAGGGTATCGATGAAGTGCCACGAATTGAATCTATGTTTGGAAAATTTAGACATATTTCCATATGACTTGAAATTGAACATCAGTACATCGAGTGCCCAGTTTCCGACAAGGAGAAAAGAAACTCACTGGAAACCATGCCTTCACTCTCTGTGGCAATCTTTGTGAAGGCACCATGAGAGAGGTCAATGGAATTGCTATTTTTGCATGTAGGGCAGGCATCAGCAACGGTGACGGTAACCGACTGCGGAAGAACATTATGATCAGAAATTTGGACACACAAAGCATTCTCATCACCTTTCCGTTCTTGGGGTTGATGATTTCGACGCGTTTACCACAGAGACTGGATTTCCGGCTCGTATCTCCGTATCGGTCAACATCTATTGCGTGAGAAATGAGCAGACAAAAAGTCGATCAAGGTTAACTACTAACCCATGGCAGCAATCAAGTCGTTGTCACTGTGGTATTGACCGCAGGCACCGGCATTGCCGTTCTGGTAGAAGAAAGTAGCACTGTTCCAAGAGTTCATACATGCGTTCCTGGGATATTGGAAGCCTCACGTACTAGCCATTAGAATTGAACCCCGAATTACTGACAATCCTGGTAGACGATTCGCAAGAAGGATCAGGCTGAGTCCCCTTCTGATCAGTGGCGATGAGGACGACATAGGTCGAAAGAAGGAGTGAGATAACCTACAGCGAGAGGATGACAGCATTGGTTGAAGAAACTAACATCGGAATGCTTGTTTTCACACCCAATAGCAAGGTAACGTGCATGATAGATTGAGTAGTCCTGCAGAGAACATGAGTATTATTTTTTTGCCGGGCCACACTCAGTGCACCTCAAGGGAAGCAGACCAGTTGGAGGCATCGGGAGCACGGGGGACGGCAAGTGCAGAGACAGACGAGGCAGCAAGGGCAAGGACAGCGAGGAAGAGTACATTGAGCATGATGGACAGCGGGTAGGAAAACAGGGGGCTAGCTCAAAGGACGGTGGGGGAAGGAAAGTAGAGGAGTATGTATATAAAGGAAAGAAGGCTGATGGGCAGAAATGAGAGATGAAGGAAGAGCACGAGGAAAAAAGCACTCACTTAGAGTCGGAAGACGAGAAGGATGAACAAATGAAGTTCCTGTTAGACACGCGTTAGCAAATCTCAAGACTTTATACCCATCCGCCAAGCCGAATAGCCATGTCACATCGCTCGATGGCCTGCGCACTGCCAGATTCCTCCTTGTTTGGTCCCCATAAACACCGGCTAACACCGGCCATCCTGCGCCGTTGCCCTTGGTGTCGACCAGTCAGACGACGAAACTATGAGTATGTTCCTCCGCCGCTGTCCATCTGCATTCCATGCTTAGAACCTTTGCTCAGGCAACTATATCGAAAACCCCTTTGCTTCATCTCACTCCCTTGATACAAATCCATTCGACGATCCCACTCAAAATCCTTATTCTACCAGGCTCGAGGATCTTCAGCGTAGAGAGGCTGATCTCCAGAGAAGAGAGGCTGAACTTGACTCAAAATCTGAACATATACGCAAGCATGGCAGAAACAACTGGCCCCCCTGTCTGTGCTCTTCCCAACATTATACTCATGTCGCTCACCCTTCCCTAGTCTATCCTCTTATATTCCACTCTATTCAGGACGAAATACCAGAGGCTTCGCGGCCGCTAATCACACGACTCTACCAACTATGGTTAGTACTTCTGGGCACATTAATTGTGAACATGGTTGCATGCCTCTTCGTCTTTTTCTCCGACACCAAAGACGGTGGCAGTGACCTGGGTGCCAGCATAGGGTATATTGTTCCATCAACATTCCCTGTCGATCCAAGCTCTAATTAATCCAATTCAGCTATATCTTCATCATTGGAACCTTATCCTTTCTCCTCTGGTACCGGTACGTGCAATCTCCCTTCGATACTTGGCCTCGTTTCATGTCAAGCCTCAGACCCATCTATAATGGTTATATGAAGGCGAGCAAAACATTATTCGCGAAGTTGAGACCTTATGCTGACTCGGATTGATTTCAGGAGCAAGCCCTCTACTTCTGTAAGCCAGCCGACTAGAATCCGCAATGGTGATTCAATCTCTTTACCCAGACTTGTACTTCTTCTTCGGGGGGTTTCACCTTCTCTTCAGTGCCTATATGTGAGCATACCCTCTACGTTCTTCTACTCCCTTCTCACTCTTGCCACCAGGATCATTGGTATACCCAGGTGCGCGTTCGATCTTGCTTATGAGTCAAAGTCCGAGGCCGAAGGCTTATATCCTCCTCCGCATCTGTGCTTCAGTACTGGTTCAGCTGGATTGATCCAGACTATCCGCATGTATATCGGCCATCACTGGGTTGCCGCTATCCTTGGCACTTTAGCCACTGTTGGTTGGACGATCCAAGGCGTAGGGAACGCGATCTATTTTGTCCAGGTAAGTTCGCTCTGATTGAATTATTCCATTGCCCCAAAGAGTATGATTCTCTGACAATTATCCGTTTGCAAGATATACAACCACCATAACGCCGCGGGGCACACAATGGAAAAGGTCAGTGTTATCACCGCACCTTCTGAGGAATGTGCGTGACCAGTCTGACCGATTTTGATCTGTTCAGGCCAAAGCAGAGCTAGCCACACATGGCGCAAAAGCATATTTCACGCGAGGATGAAGGAATGCATAATGTATCTCTAGTGTGGTGGATCGTTCTCTCCCACTCTGTTGTTTGTATGCTCTTTTGTATTATTTTTCAGCCTCTAATAGGACTTATGCTTCTGATTGTACCACCTTCCGCCAGACCAGCATTCGCAGGGAGTTTGAGGTATGAATGCGTGTCATAGTGTCGCTGACGTTCTCGACAGGAGACAAGCTCATATACCTAAGACGAACTCGGCATTCTGGCTGATTATTAAATGTCAGGGCAATAGTCTCCAATTCATTCAAGTCGATTGAATCGCGCATAGATCGTACTTTGAGGAAGAAGTCTATTCCAACATTGAGTGATAACAACACATGCAGTCACCAGACGTTCTACTACAACTTCGACCGGTGTTCTAGGGCCGAGGTGGGCAGAGTAAAAGTGAAAGTGAACGAGCATCAACACCAGCTGCCGGTATAACGGAGTTTTGAGACCGTACACAAATATTCAGCGTTCACCTTCGAGCCTCCAATGGGACCCAGAGCCGTTTAACGATGACGCATGTGGGACGTTGTATGGACTTGTAGACAGGTTTCGCAATCCATCTGATGCACGAAATGATTCGACTGGTAATGTTTCATTTCAGAATGCGACTAGAAAGAGAATGCCGGTAAAGATACCCTGCCACGCAGAAAGATAGTCTAAAGACACGATATCTCAGACAAATGAAATAGGGTCTAACGAAGAATTAATTTCTTAGTCATAGTTTGGCCACTACTAGGAGCTGCATTAGGAGTTAGCCGCCTTGTCTTTGGACCTGCTCCGAGTATTGTACCTAATATCAAGAATAACTCGTAGCACAGAGAATTTGTAGGAAGATGGCCAAATACATGAAAATTTTTTTACAGGCAAGATTTCACTGACAGTTGCAGGGGCTTGTGATGTCGGAGCTTGATTTCGGCCATGACTGTTACAAATCTTGGGCCATTTATTAGAGCTAGCCTTTCCATTCGATCTAGTGAATTTCAGATCCTCCTTGTTTTCATTGAAAGAAATTGATTCCCATATTCGTTGGAGGGTATGAGTATGTTTGAATGCTAGAAACGAGTGAAGGTATTACGTCCAACTAATGATAGCGCCAAGCGGAGTTTGAAGCTTCGTGATCAAAAATGAGGCCCAGGCGACGTGACAGTTTCTTCTAACCAACCATCTCATTAAAGGTGAGACCCATTCCCCTCATCGTGGTTGTCGACGCTGATGATGACTGGTAAAGCCAAAACAAGACATAAAAACTTAAAAAATTTAAACTCAAGCGGTTGTGTTGTTATCTCTTCTTGTGTATGTGTACCTCATCATTTTGCCTACCGTCCATCTGACACCAGGATCGGTCCTCCTAGTCGCAGAAAAAAGACACAAAACAGTAACGACCCCTCAATTTTCACTAAAAAAAATGTCGTCTCCCGTTGTCCAGCAGCCTGAAAATGTCCAGGTCGTCGAGCCTACTCCTGCGCCAGTCGCGGCTCCTTACAATCCTCCTGCTCCTCAATCGTCTGCTCCGTCCGCTTCTCTTTATGTCGGCGAGCTTGACCCTACCGTCACGGAGGCCATGCTTTTTGAAATCTTCAACATGATTGGTCCTGTTGCCAGGTATGTCATTTTTCTTCTGATCAAGTGGATTATCTCAGTCATAATTCCACAGCATCCGTGTTTGCCGCGATGCAGTCACTCGTCGCTCCCTTGGGTATGCATATATCAACTATCTCAATGCTGCCGATGGTGAATTTTGG
>Ga0153948_1000465_pt1 | contig 22031 bp, 17 predicted proteins | sample TSNJ032MetaG_FD_104696 | JGI IMG/M metagenome (GOLD analysis project Ga0153948, IMG submission 104696) | Attine ant fungus gardens microbial communities from New Jersey, USA - TSNJ032 MetaG | ecosystem: Host-associated > Fungi > Mycelium > Unclassified | place: USA: New Jersey, Wharton State... | reverse complement strand
GCCTCTGGCGGCAGTCATGGCTGGCGCCTGCTGCCTCGCCGTGGAATGCGACGAAACCCGCGCCGATTTCCGTCTGCGCACCCGTTATGTCGATGAGAAGACCCACAGCCTCGACGAAGCGCTGGCCAGAATTGATGCCTGGACCAAGGCGGGCGAGGCAAAGTCCATCGCCCTGATCGGCAATGCGGCTGAAATCTTCCCGGAACTCGTCAAGCGTGGCGTGAAGCCGGATATCGTGACCGACCAGACCTCCGCGCATGATCCGGTGCATGGCTATCTGCCGCTCGGCTGGACCGTCGCCGAATGGCGCGCCAAGCAGGAAAGCGATCCGAAAGCTGTCGAAAAAGCTGCGCGCGCTTCGATGAAGCTGCATGTGCAGGCGATGGTCGATTTCTGGAACATGGGCATCCCGACCCTCGACTATGGCAACAATATCCGCCAGATGGCACTGGAAGAAGGCCTTGAAGACGCGTTTGCCTTCCCCGGCTTCGTGCCTGCCTATATTCGTCCGCTGTTCTGCCGCGGCATCGGCCCGTTCCGTTGGGCGGCCCTTTCCGGCGATCCGGAAGATATCGCGAAGACCGACGCCAAGGTGAAGGAACTGCTGCCGGACAACAAGCATCTGCACAACTGGCTCGACATGGCGAAGGAACGCATCGCGTTTCAGGGCCTGCCCGCGCGCATCTGCTGGGTTGGCCTCGGCGACCGTCATCGCCTCGGCCTCGCCTTCAACGAAATGGTCCGCAATGGCGAGCTGAAAGCGCCTATCGTCATCGGTCGCGACCATCTCGACAGCGGCTCCGTCGCCTCGCCGAACCGCGAAACGGAAGCCATGAAGGACGGTTCGGATGCCGTGTCCGACTGGCCGCTGCTCAACGCCCTTCTCAACACCGCTTCCGGCGCGACATGGGTGTCGCTGCATCACGGCGGCGGCGTCGGCATGGGCTTCAGCCAGCATGCGGGCATGGTCATCTGCTGTGACGGTACGGAAGATGCCGACCGCCGTCTGGAGCGCGTTCTGTGGAACGACCCGGCCACCGGCGTCATGCGCCACGCCGATGCGGGCTATGAAGAAGCGCTCAATTGGGCCAAGCAGCAGGGCCTGCGCCTGCCCGGCATTCTGGGGAACTGAGGTCGAATGGCCGTCACTCTTCTCAAAGCCGAAAATCATCGCCGCATGCCGTGGAAAAACGGCGGCGGCGTGACGGTTGAGATCGCCGTCCACCCGCAAGGCGCGTCAGTCGATGATTTCGACTGGCGCATCTCCATGGCGACCGTCGCAAGTGACGGCCCGTTTTCCGTCTTTCCCGGCATCGACCGCACCTTGTCGGTGCTGGAAGGCGATGGCATTGTGCTCGATGTCGAAGGACAGGAGAGCACCCTCACCCGCGACAGTGCACCCTTGGCCTTTGCGGCAGACAGCCATTCGGCTGCGCGCCTGATCGGCTCCGCCATCACCGACCTCAATGTCATGACCCGACGCACGCGCTATACGCATCGCGTCCGCCGCATCACCGGGAGCAATGCTGCCGCGACCTTGGAACCGGGGACCAAGGGCCAAACACTGCTTATTTTCTGTGCAGAAGGAGAATTTGCACTCCACACCGACGCCGGACTCGCGCATCTCGGTCCGCATGATGCAGCGATCCTGTCTGCGCCTGTCACAAATTCCGTTGAACTTAAGGGTAAGGGAGACCTGTTCCTGATAACAATTATCGCAATTGAATCAGATGCTTAAATAAATTCCCGCCAGAAATGCCCGCAAAGAAATCTTTGTCGGCCTCTCTGGACAGGAAAAACGGTCCTGCTAATTTGCTGAGATCGATATGTATAGGCTTATAAACACATAAAAGGGGTACTATTCATGAAAAAATCGTGGTTTGCAGGTGTTGCGCTCGCAGCATTCGCCTTTGCCTCAGCTGCTCAGGCTGAGACCGCCGTTTCCATCGGCCTGTCGGGTTGGACCGGCTTCGCGCCGCTGACGCTGGCCAAGGAAGCGGGCATTTTCAAAAAGCACGGACTGGACGTCACGCTCAACAAAATCCCGCAGGCAAGCCGCCATCTGGCGCTGGCATCGGGCGACATTCAGTGCGCCGCCACCACTGTTGAAACCTGGATCGTCTGGAACGCAGTGGGCGTGAAATCCAAGCAGATTTTCCAGATGGACAAGTCCTATGGTGCTGACGGCATTGCAGTACGCGCCGACGTCAACTCCTTCGCCGATCTGAAGGGCAAGACGGTTGCCGCCTCCGCGCCGGGCACCTCGCCTTACTTCCTGCTGGCTTTCATGCTCGCCAAGAACGGCATGACGATGAAGGACGTAAAGGTCGTCAACATGGAGCCAGGACCGGCAGCACAGGCTTTTGTCGCTGGCCAGAACGACGCCGCCATGACCTATGAGCCTTATCTGTCGACCGTGCGCGCTGCGCCTGACAAGGGCAAGATCCTCGCTACCACGCTCGACTACCCGGCAATCATGGACACGGTCGGCTGCACCCCAGCCTTCCTCGAAAAGAACCCGGAAGCAGCCAAGGCGCTTGCCGACAGCTATTTCGAAGCGCTGGATATGATCGCCGCCGACAAGGACAAGGCCTATGAAATCATGGGCAAGGACGTGAAGCAGTCGGGCAAGGAATTTGGCGAATCCGCTGAATATCTGCGCTGGCAGGACAAGGCCGCCAACCACAAGTTCTTCGACAGCGAATTCAAAGAATTCAACGCCGAAGCGGCTGATCTGCTGTTGCAGGCTGGTGTGATCAAGACGAAGCCGAACCTCGAAGAGATCGTGGATACGAGCTTCATCAAGTAAGATCGCTTTCTGGAACTCTGCCCGAAACGTTTGAAACACCTTTCGGGCAAAGTGTTCAGAACAGATAGTGAGTGCTGTTCCGGGCGGCGACGCCCGGACCGACCTCTCCCCTTCCGTCTCTCTTCGAAGACGGGCGCGCGACTGAACGGACAATGTCATGCAGCCTTTGCAGCCGATAGGCAACACGACCCGGATCTTACTGGGCATCCTGTTTTTCATTCTATTTTTTGTGTTCTGGGGCATTGCCACGCTTGGCGGCTTTGTCTCCGCAACCTTCCTTGCCGATCCCATCACCATGGTGAAGGACGGCTATGACCTCATCGCCAATCAGGGCTTCCTGTCCGATATCGGCATGACGGTCTGGCGCGTGCTGGGCGGCTTCGTGCTGGCAAGCATCGTTGCCATTCCGGTCGGTGTGGCCATGGGCGCTTACAAGCCCATCGAAGCGCTGCTGGAGCCTTTCGTCTCCTTTGCGCGCTATCTGCCCGCTTCCGCTTTCGTGCCGCTCCTGATCCTCTGGGCTGGCATCGGCGAAACGCAGAAGCTGCTCGTCATCTTCATCGGCGCCGTGTTCCAGATCATCCTGATGATCGCAGGCATCGTCGCCAATACACGCCGCGATCTGGTGGAAGCCGCCTATACGCTGGGCGCGTCCAACAGCGGCATCATCCGCCGCGTACTCGCGCCTGCCAGCGCACCGGATATTGCCGAAACCCTGCGTCTCGTGCTCGGCTGGGCATGGACCTATGTGATCGTCGCCGAACTCATCGGCGCATCGTCGGGTATCGGCTACATGATCATCAACAGTCAGGCGCTGATGGCCACCGGCCAGATCATTTTCGGCATCATCATCATCGGTGTGATCGGCCTGATTTCCGACCTCGCCTTCAAATATTTCAACCGCTGGCTCTTTGCATGGAGGTTCGCGTAATGGCTGCCAAGACCGATCAGGAACTGGTTGTTAAGGGCGTCAGCCGCACCTTCCCCGGCGTGCACGGCGGCAAGCCGACGCTGGCGCTGCAAGCAACCGATCTCATCATCCCGAAGAACGACTTCGTCACCATTCTCGGTCCTTCAGGCTGCGGCAAGTCCACGCTTCTGCGCATCATTGCCGGTCTCGACAAGCCGACAACGGGCACTGTGACGCTCGAAGGAAAGCCGGTCACCGGTCCGGGTGCCGATCGCGGCATGGTGTTCCAGTCCTATACGCTGTTTCCATGGCTCACCATTCGTCAGAATGTCGGCTTCGGTCTGCGTGAAAAGGGCATGCCGGAAAAGCAGGCCCGCGAAATCGTCGACAGCTATATCGACAAGGTGGGGCTGCGCGGCTTTGAAAATCACTGGCCGAAGCAGCTTTCGGGCGGCATGCAGCAGCGCACGGCCATTGCCCGCGCACTGGCCAACGATCCGAAAATCCTGTTGCTCGACGAGCCGTTCGGCGCACTCGACAATCAGACACGCGGCCTGATGCAGGAACTGCTGCTCGGCATCTGGGAACGCGAGCACAAGACTGTGATTTTCGTCACGCACGATATCGAAGAAGCAATCTTCATGGCCACCCGTGTGGTCACGATGACCGCACGCCCCGGCAAGATCAAATCGATCACGCCGGTCGATATCGCGCATCCGCGTTCCTACCACGTCAAGGCAAGCCCGGAATTTTCCGAACTGCGCCTCAAACTGACGGAAGAAATCCGCAGCGAAGCCATTGAAGCAGCCAGGCAGGCTGCCTGAAAATAACGGTTTCTTGAGAATATCGGGTGAATTATGAAAGGGCTGCGACATTCGTCGCGGCCCTTTCTTTTCAGGACAGATTCCACCATGGCCGTTACAGCAGAAGACCTCGAGAACCGTATTGTCTACGTCAACGGTGACTATGTTGCCGCGCGCGATGCCCGCATTTCCATTTTCGACCGAGGCTTCCTTTTCGGCGACGGCATTTATGAAGTGACAGCTGTGCTGGAAGGCAAGTTGATCGACAGCGGCCCGCATATGACACGCCTACGCCGTTCCACCGGTGAGATCGGGATTCCGATGCCGTTGAGCGAAGACGAGATTGTCACGATTGAGCGCGAGCTGGTGCGCCGCAACAATCTGGTTGAAGGCATGGTCTATCTCCAGATCACCCGCGGCGATGGCCGCGACCGCGACTTTGTGCCGGGTAAAGGTATCAAGCCATCGGTCGTTCTGTTCACGCAGGAAGCCAATCTGCTCGACAAGCCCGCGCTGAAAACCGGCGCGCGCGTACTCTCGCTGGATGATCTGCGCTGGAAGCGCCGCGACATCAAGACGGTGTGCCTGCTGCCGCAAGCGCTGGCCAAGGAAATCGCCAAGAATGCCGGTTGCGATGAAGCCTGGATGATCGAGGACGGCTATGTCACCGAAGGTGCATCGTCTACAGCCTATATCGTGACCAAGGATGATGTCGTCATCACGCGCCCCAACAGCAACGCCATCCTGCCCGGCTGCACACGCCTGTCGCTGCTGCAACTGATTGCCGAGACCGGCATGAAGCTGGAAGAGCGCCTCTTCACCATCGACGAAGCCTACGCGGCCAAGGAAGCCTTCCTTACGAGCGCTGGCACATTCGTCACTCCGATCACGGTCATTGACGACAAGACCATTGGCACGGGCAAGCCCGGCCCTGTCGCCCAGCGCCTGCGCGAGATCTATCTCGACCACGCTCGTCGCACAGCGATCTAATAAAACAGAACCGCGCCGGAATTGCTTCCGGCGCGGCCTGGAGCTTCACCCGCCCCCCGACGGCGAAGCATGAGGCATATTTTGGTTACGGCGAGCCGAAAATGGTGGAGTTTGAGAACCGGCGCGCAGCGTACTTAAAGGTACGTGAGCACCGGAAGCGCAAAACAACGCCATTTGCAGGCCGTCAGAGCCAAAATAATCAGCGCTTCTGGTTGTAGACGTCGATACAGACAGCACCCAGCAGCACGATACCTTTGATGACCTGCTGATAGTCGATGCCAATGCCGAGGATCGACATGCCGTTATTCATCACGCCCATGATAAGCGCACCGATCACTGCACCGGTCACACGACCCACACCGCCATAAGCCGATGCACCGCCGATGAAGCAGGCTGCAATCACGTCCAGCTCGAAGCCAATGCCGGCCTTTGGCGTTGCCGTATTCAGGCGCGCGGCGAAAACCAGACCGGCGAGAGCTGCCAGCACACCCATGTTGACGAAAGCGAGGAAGGTCAGCCGTTCGGTTTTCACACCGGAAAGCTTGGCCGCATGACGGTTGCCGCCGACCGCATAAATCTGGCGACCGATCACCGTACGATTGGTGAGAAACGCATAGGCCGCAATCAGCACTGCCATGATGATCAGCACATTCGGCAGGCCGCGATGCATGGAAATCAGGAGCGACAGATAGGCAATGGCTGCAAAGAACAGAATGTTCTTGATGACAAACAGGCCAAACGGCTCCGTTTCCACTTCATGCGCGATATGGCGCTGACGCGACTTCACATTCTGCCAGATCATGAAACCGGCCAGCAGCACGCCGATGATCAGCGATGTCAGATAAACGCCGCCTGCCGTGGTGCCGAAAATTTCGGGAATGAAGCCGGACGAGAGCTTCTGGAACACGACCGGGAACGGGCCAACCGACTGGCCGCCGAGTACGGCCAGCATCAGGCCCTTGAACACCAGCATACCCGCCAGCGTCACAATGAAGGACGGTATATTGAAATAGGCGACCCAGAAGCCCTGCAATGCGCCGATGATACCGCCTGCCAGCAGGCAGAGAATGGCGGCAATGGGAAACGGGATGCCCCAATGCACCATCATCACTGCCGCCAGGGCACCGATGAAACCGCAGACCGACCCGACCGACAGGTCGATATGGCCGGTCACGATGATCAGCAGCATGCCGAGCGCCATAATGACGATATAGCTGTTCTGCAAGACCAGATTGGTCAGGTTCAGCGGCTTCATCAGCACGCCGCCCGTGACGATCTGGAAGAAGATCATGATCGCGACAAGCGAGAGCAGCATCCCGGATTCGCGCAGATTGTTCTTGAGATAACGCCCCACGCTGCTTGTCTGGCTGCTTCCTATAATATTCTCGCTCATTGCCGTTTTCCCTTGTTCCGCATGATGGCGCGCATGATGTTTTCCTGCGTTGCCTCTTCGCCGGCAACTTCGCCGACGAAAGCGCCTTCATGCATGACGACGATGCGGTCGCAGATGCCGATCAGTTCCGGCATTTCCGAAGAAATGACGACCACGCCCTTGCCGCTCTCCGCCAGTGAATTGATGATGGTGTAAATGTCGTATTTCGCGCCGACATCGATGCCGCGCGTCGGCTCGTCGAGGATGAGCACATCCGGTCCGGTGAACAGCCATTTCGACAGCACGACCTTCTGCTGGTTGCCGCCCGAAAGGGTGCCGGTCTGCTGGAAGACATTGTGGCTGCGAATGCTCATCTGGTTGCGATAGTCACTGGCAACCTTCATTTCGCGAATATCGTCGATGACGCCCTTCGGGCTGACACCGCGCAGATTGGCCAGCGAAATATTGCGCGAAATATTTTCGCCCAGCACGAGGCCGAGCTTCTTGCGATCCTCGGTCACATAGGCAAGCCCGGACTTGATCGCCCGCGCCACTGTGGAAATATCCGCGGCCTTGCCGTTAATGCGCGCCTCGCCGGTGATATTCGTACCCCAGGAGCGCCCGAACAGGCTCATGGCAAATTCGGTGCGGCCAGCGCCCATCAGGCCTGCAATGCCGACGATTTCGCCCGCCTTGACCTTGAACGACACGTTCTTGACCGAATGCCGCTCCGGATGCAGCGGATGATAGACCGACCAGTTGTCGACCTCCAAAATCACGTCCCCGATCTTCGGGTCACGCTTCGGATAGCGGCTTTCCAGATCGCGATCGACCATCTTGCGGATGATATCGTCTTCCTCAACCTCGCCCTCATGACAATCGAGCGTCGCCACGGCCTTGCCGTCGCGCAGCACGGTGATCTTGTCGGCGACTTCGCGAATTTCATTGAGCTTGTGCGAAATAAGGATCGACGTGATGCCCTGCGCACGAAACTCCTTCAGGAGCGTCAGAAGCGCTGCACTGTCCGTTTCGTTCAGGCTGGCCGTCGGCTCATCGAGGATCAGCAGGCGCACGCGCTTTGACAAGGCCTTGGCGATTTCCACCAGCTGCTGCTTGCCGATACCGATATCGGTGATCAGTGTATCAGGCGATTCCGACAGGCCGACTTTCTTCAAAAGTTCCCGCGTGCGCATATGCACGGCACTGCGGTCGATGACGCCACGGCTCGCCGGCGGATTGACCAGAAAAATATTTTCCGCAATCGACATCAGCGGGATCAGCGCCAGCTCCTGATGAATAATGACGATGCCCAGCGCTTCGGAATCGTTGATGTCGCGAAACTGCCGTTCTTCTCCGTCGAAGAAGATCGAGCCTTCATAGCTGCCATGGGGATAGACCCCCGACAGCACCTTCATGAGCGTGGATTTGCCAGCGCCATTTTCGCCGACAAATGCGTGAATCTCCCCCGGCATGACCGTAAAATTGACGTCGCTCAACGCCTTCACGACCCCGAAGGATTTGCTGATGCCGCGCATTTCAAGAATAGGTTTGCCAGCCTCGTTGCGCTGGCCTTCCTGCTCTTCAAGCGGGACAGGATTGGCTACATTCATCGCTCACTCCCGACAGAGCGCCTCGCATCCCTCCGGATGCTCAACACGACGCTCCAAACCCTGTTGAACCCTGCCCATCCGAAGCCCCGTTGCCGTTGCTTTGACTGATGGCGCAGGATTTCCGAATGCCATTGCCTTCAGTCTAAAGCCTTGTTTCAGAACATGTTTTTAAACACGCGCTAAAAAAGACAACGCTGTCAATCTTACGGCCTACCCCAGTTCAAAACTGAGGTAAGCTTGGGATTGAGGCAATGGCATTACAGAAATTCGATGCTGTTTCAGGCGAAACCGGAAAACCGCCGGATTTTCGGCCCGAAACCGCGCATATGCAAGGTGGTGTCGAACGCGCCGCCAAGCCGCAGCATCGGGCGCGCTCGCCATCCCTTAGAAGCCCAGATTACTTGATCTGGTCTTCCTTATAGTAACCGCTATCGACCAGAACCTGCTTCCAGTTCGACTTGTCGATGATGACTGGCTTCAGAAGATAGGCCGGTACAACCTTGACGCCATTGTCATAGGTCTTGGTGTCGTTGACCTGCGGTTCCTTGCCGCTCATCAGCGCGTCAACCATGTCGACGGTAACCTTGGCCAGTTCGCGGGTGTCCTTGAAGATCGTCGCGGTCTGTTCACCGGCCAGGATCGACTTGACCGAAGGCACTTCGGCGTCCTGACCGGAAACGATTGGCATTGGCATGTCGCCGCTGCCATAGCCGACGCCCTTCAGCGACGACAGGATACCGATGGAGATGCCGTCATAAGGCGACAGAACTGCATCGACTCGCTTGTCCGAATAATAGGCGGACAGGATGGAATCCATGCGGGCCTGAGCGGTGGCACCGTCCCAACGCAGCGTTGCGACCTTGTCCATGCCGGTCTGACCGCTGGCAACGACAACCTTGCCGCTGTCGATGTAAGGCTGGAATACGGACATGGCGCCATTGTAGAAGAAGTAGGCGTTGTTATCGTCCGGCGAGCCGCCGAAGAGTTCGATATTGAACGGGCCCGGCTTGTTCTTGAGGTCCAGCGCCGTTTCAATCGACTGTGCCTGCAGCACGCCAACCTGGAAATTGTCGAAGGTCGCATAGTAATCGACATTCGGCGTATCGCGGATCAGACGGTCATAAGCGATGACCTTGATACCTGCGTCATGCGCCTTTGCCAGCACGTCGGACAGCGTGGTGCCGTCGATGGACGCAACGACGAGAACCTTGGCGCCCTTGGTCACCATGTTTTCGATCTGCGCCAGCTGGTTCGGCACATCGTCTTCAGCATACTGAAGATCGGTCTGATAGCCGCGTTCCTTCAGAACCTTGACCATGTTGTCGCCATCCGCGATCCAGCGCGCCGACGACTTCGTCGGCATGGCGACTGCCACAAGACCTTTGTCTTCGGCGCGGGCGATGCCCGTGAAGGCAAGCGCGGCCATCGCGACTGCCAGGGTTAGAGTTTTCATGCCTGCCATTGTTACACTCCCAAAAATTGGGACAGACTTCTCCACGAAGCCTGCCGTTCTCCCAAACTCCCGCTCCCCGCCCAAATTGTTGGCCAGCAGTTTGCGGAATGCCTCCAAGACCATTTCCGAACACGGTTTAACCCCTATTCGGAAATGCCTAAACCCAAACAAATTGCGTGCCTCCTTCAGCCCGCAATTGCCTCCCATGCGGCAACAGCGCGCTTGGCGCGCTCACGCACATCGGCCACCGTGAAACCAGCTTTGTAAAGGCTCGATCCAAGGCCAAAACAGCTTACGCCTGCCGCGACATAGGTTGCGAAATCGCTTTCCGACACGCCGCCCACAGCGCCAAACGGAATATCCTTCGGCAGGACGGCGGAAACCGCCTTGATCCCATCTGCGCCCAGCACGCTGGCCGGAAAGAACTTCAGCGCCGATGCCCCTGCACGGATTGCCGCAAAGGCTTCCGTCGGCGTGAACACGCCCGGCATCGTCACCATGCCATGACCGCCCGCGCGGCGAATGACATCCGGCTCGACATTGGGGCTGACCATCAGCCTGCCGCCAACATCGTGCAGCCGGTCGACATCCTCGACGCTCAAAACAGTACCGGCACCGATCAGCACATTGGCAGGCGCAAGCTTCGCAGCCTTGCCAATCGACACGAACGGATCGGGCGAATTGAGCGGGATCTCGATGGCTTCAAAGCCTGTTTCGATCAACGCCTCGACGATTGCTTCGCTTTCCTCCGGGCGAATGCCGCGCAGGATCGCGACCAGCGAATAGCGCAGTTTCGGCCATGCAACGCGCGTGCTCATTGGGTGCCTCCCGCAAAAGCGTGCTTTGCCGCCATAAACAGGCCATCGCGCACCAGTTCGTCCGCCTCGACGCGCTTGACCGTCAGCCCGGCAATTTCAAGCGCACTTGCATAAAGTGCACCCATCATGCCGTCCGAGAGTAGCAGCACCTGCTGCGGCTTGCCGTAAAGCGTACGCCCGCCCGCAACTTCCAGCCCGATCAACAGGCCGGAAAGCCGCGCCAGCTGGTCGGTCGGCTTGCGGTCATGCACGAGCCAGCCCGCGCGAACCGAAAACAGCGCATTGGCGATCAGTTCCGGCGTTTCGAGCGAGGCTCTGACGCCAGCCGCAAAAGCTGCTCCGCCCGGATCGACCTCGCCTGCGCCTTCCAACGCACCAGCAAGCACCGACTTGTCTTTCAGAAGCGCGAACAATTCGCCCGTCATGAAGGTCCGGTAATCGGCGAGACCCCCATCGGCAATCCGTACCCATTTGGCATGGGTGCCCGGCATGACGACAACGGCGTCATGCGTGCCGCCATGCACCAGACCGAGCAGCTTGGTTTCCTCACCGCGCATGACGTCGGGAGCAGCTTCGTCCCGCCGCGCAACGCCCGGCAGCATGATGACGTGACGGCGCGCAGGTACGCGCACCGCAGCCTTCACGATGCCGTCCAGCCCGGCAGGCAGGCTCATATAGGGCGCTTCGATCCAGCCGGTCCGCGAACCGGCCATGCCGCAGATCATCACCGGCAGATCGGCAGGCGCGCCGAGCGTGGCCAGATGCCGTTCGAGCGTTGGCTCGAAACCGGCTTCCTTTGCCCGCAGCAAACCGTCATCGCCCCGGCTTTCACCCAGCACGGCACCGTCCGCATCCAGCGTCCAGAGCCGCAACCGGGTGGTGCCCCAGTCGGCGACGGCAGCAAAAGGCTTTTTATCAACAGCCATTACGGGCGAGCCTCAAAGCATTTCCAGCAAAAGTGCGTAGCGGTTTTGCGTAGGATAATGCGTAAAAACAAATAGATAGAGCGGTTCCACGATTCCATTTTAACCGGAACCGCTCTAGTGGTTGTCACGCGGCAGGCCGCGCGTATGCGCGATATCCTGATACTTGATCGCGTTTTCGAGAACCGCGCCGGTTTCCATCTGGCCGACAACGGCACGCTGGATTTCCTGCCAGGGCGTCTGGCTTTCCGGATATTTGAAGCCGCCAGCGGCTTCCAAGGCCTTGTGGCGCTCTGCCAGTTCTTCATTCGAAATCAGAATATCAGCCGTGCCGCGACCAAGATCGATGCGCACGCGGTCGCCGGTCTTGAGAATGGCCAGACCGCCACCCGCAGCAGCTTCCGGCGAGGCATTGAGGATAGACGGCGAACCCGACGTGCCCGACTGGCGACCGTCGCCAATGCATGGCAGCGAGCTAATGCCCTTCTTCAGAAGATAATCCGGTGCGCGCATATTGACCACTTCCGCTGCGCCTGGATAGCCGATAGGCCCAGCGCCGCGCATGAACAGCACCGTATGCTCGTCGATTTCCAGCGACGGATCGTCGATGCGATGATGGTAATCTTCCGGTCCGTCGAACACGACCGCCTTGCCTTCAAAGGCATTCGGGTCCTTGCTGTCGGAAAGGTAGCGGTTGCGGAACTCATCCGAAATAACGCTGAGCTTCATGATCGCCGACGAGAACAGATTGCCGCGCAGCACGCGGAAACCGGCATGCTTCTTGAGCGGCTGATCGTAGGTCTTGATGACATTGCTGTCTTCAATGGTGGCGTTCTTGCAGTTTTCGCCAATGGTCTTGCCGTTGACGGTCAGCGCATCCTCGTTGATGAGGCCCTGCCCCATCAGCTGGTTGACGACCGCTGGCACACCACCGGCATGGTAATAATCTTCGCCGAGATATTCACCGGCTGGCTGGAGATTGACGAGAAGCGGGATTTCCTCGCCATATTTCTGCCAGTCGTCCACGGTCAGCTCAACGCCGACATGGCGGGCGAGCGCGTTCAGATGGATCGGCGCATTGGTCGAACCACCAATGGCGGAATTAACACGGATGGCATTGACGAAAGCGTCCTTGGTCAGAACGTCCGAAGGCTTGAGATCTTCATAGACCATCTCGACGATACGGCGGCCCGTCAGATAGGCCACTTCCTGACGGTCACGATACGGCGCCGGAATAGCGGCGGAACCCGGAAGCTGCATGCCCAGCGCTTCTGCAAGCGAGTTCATCGTGGTGGCCGTGCCCATCGTGTTGCAATAGCCGGTCGATGGTGCCGAAGACGCAACCAGCTTGATAAAGCCTGCATAGTCGATCTCGCCCTTGGCCAGAAGTTCGCGCGCCTTCCAGACGATGGTGCCCGAACCCGTGCGTTCGCCGCGGAACCAGCCGTTGAGCATCGGGCCAACCGAGAGCGCAATCGCCGGAATATTGACCGTCGCAGCAGCCATGAGACAGGCAGGCGTGGTCTTATCACAGCCAATCGTCAGCACGACGCCGTCGAGCGGATAGCCGTAAAGCACTTCCACGAGGCCGAGATAAGCAAGGTTGCGGTCCAGACCGGCGGTCGGACGCTTGCCGGTTTCCTGGATCGGATGAACCGGGAATTCGATGACGATACCGCCTGCCTCACGCACGCCTTCGCGGACGCGATTGGCCAGTTCCAGATGGTGACGGTTGCAGGGCGACAGGTCCGAACCCGTCTGCGCGATGCCGATGATCGGACGGCCCGACTGCAATTCTTCCTGGCTCAGGCCATAATTCATGTAGCGCTCAAGATAGAGCGCCGTCATGTCGACATTGTCAGGATTGTCGAACCATGCGCGCGAGCGGAACTTTGGCGTTTTCGGAGTGACGGGCTTGTTCATGTCTTTGTCCTGCTGGGTAAGAGGCCGCGTGGCGACCTCGTTTCCTGATACGTTGCGCCTATCTGGTCGCTACGCCGCACTTTAACCGTTTGTTTCTAAGCATGTCGTTGCCGGAAAACCGGTTCCCACTTTTCCGCGACATGCTTTAATCTTCGAAAGCTTCAACCGCGTGCCGCTTTCCGAACAGGAAGGCGTCGGCGACGTGGGTCAGCGGAGCGAGATCGACATCCGAACGCCCCTCACCGATCAATTGCACAAAATGCTTGTAAAGGCGCTGATATTCGCGGTCCGGCTCGGCCATTTTTTCCGTGCCCGCAATGGTCAGGCGGCTGCCGCCATGGGTGAGCAAAAGCGTACCCTTGTCGGTTTCAACACGAATGTCCCAGGTCTGCGGTCCGGTCTGACGCCAATCCAGCTCGAACGAAACCGGAATGCCGCTTTCCGTCTGGAATTTGAGGTCGGCGGCAATCGGCGCTGCGCGATTTTCCGGGAAATAGAGGTCGGACTGCGTGAGGAAAAAGCGCTCCGGCAGAATATGCGTCACGATGGAAAGCGCATTGATGCCCGGATCGAACACGCCCAGCCCACCCGGTTCCCAGATCCATTGCTGGCCGGGATGCCAATGGCGCACATCTTCCTTCCACGCAACAGCGACCGAACGGATCACAGCGTCTTTCAGAAAATCGCGGGCTGGTTCCACCGCTGCGGCTTCGCGCGAATGCCAGGTGGCATAAAGCGTCAACCCTTCCGCCTTGGCCAGACGGTCCAGCGCCTGCACTTCGGATATGGTCGCGCCCGGAGGCTTTTCCAGCATCACATGCTTGCGGGCCTTCAGCGCGGCATAAGCCTGCGCGAAACGACCCTGCGGCGGCGTGCACAACGACACGGCGTCGATGGCCACACTGGATGCCAACAGCTGGTCGATATCCGTGAAAGACGGCACACTATCCAGACCGGCATTGCGGCTGGCGACAGCGGCAAGCGCAATCCCGTCCACCGCCTCGATGGACGGCAGATGCTGGTCGCGCGCGATCTTGCCAAGACCGACAATTGCTAAAGCGATGTTGGACGAAGCTCGCATCTTGCTACTCACAATGCGCTGACGGCGATTTTTTCCGCCGCAGCTTGCGTCTTTGTCGCCTCGGCGAGCTTGTTGACCAGCGGATAACGGAAGGGCTTGGCCGAAATCTCGAACTGGTCGCCGGTTTGCGTCTTCACACCTTCCGAGAAGGACAGGGTCGCCGTGCCGAAAAAATGCACGTGAATATCGCCCGGGCGGCGGAACAGCTCATATTTGAAGTGGTGATGTTCCAGATTGGCGATGGTGTGCGACATGTTCGCTTCACCCGACAGGAACGGCTTTTCGAAGATCACCTCATTGCCGCGACGAATGCGCGACACGCCTTCCACATGATCCGGCAGCGCGCCGACATAAAGCTCCGGTCCAAGCGACGCCTGACGCAGCTTGGAATGGGCGAGCCAGAGATAATTCTGCTTTTCGGTCACATGATCGGAAAATTCATTGGCGAGGCAGAAGCCGAGACGATGCGGCTGACCATCCGGCCCGATCAGATAAATGCCTGCAAGCTCCGGTTCTTCACCGCCATCCTCGGCAAAGGAAGGCGAAACGAGTTCGCCGCCGGTCGCGACCAGCGCGGAACCATCACCCTTATAGAACCATTCCGGCTGAACGCCCGTTTCGCCGGGCTTCGGCTTGCCGCCTTCGACGCCCATCAGGAACATGCGCATCGAATCGGTCGGCTTTTCGGCAGCCTGCGCCGCCTTATGCATCTTGTCGCGACCATCGGCGGAACCAAGATGCGTCAGGCCAGTGCCTGCAACAATCAGGTGAGCCGGATCGGAATGGGTGATCGGCAGGCCGACATGGCCCGCGGCCAGCGCAGCGTCGATATCGACGGCTTCGCCCTTGCCATTGCGTTCCACCTGCTCTGCAAGGCTGATGCCTGCGCCAATTGCCGCCCAGGCCAGTTCATAGGTCGTCGATGCGCCCTTGACGATATGTGCCGCACCATCATCCCCGCATGCAGCCACACGCGTTTCACCGCCCGCATCGCGGAACTGTACCAGACGTAACATTGAACCTCCCTAACCGCGAAAAAATCGCGGGCACTCCATACCGGCCGATTAAACGCATGCTAACGCTTTGCGGCAGCTTCTATTATTAATATGACTATTTTGCCAAGACCCGCTTTGTCAAGCAAGCTGAACCACCCCATACACAGCCGGATATATGACAACGCTGCCAGCGGGATTCAACTAACTGATTTTCTTATATTAATGTTGTAAATGCCTGTTTGTCGCAGCCAAAATTCATTGTGATCCAGCGAAAGGCGCTTGCCATAAAGTAATATTATATGCTTCATAAACACGAAGGCCGGGAGGGCCTTTTTATTGGGAGGAACAATCATGAAACGCAGTATCGCCGCCCTGTCGGCTGTCTTTTCGTTCGCCTTGATTTCAAGCGTGTCGGCGGCATCGCTGACGGTCGGCTTCTCGCAGATCGGTTCGGAATCGGGATGGCGCGCCGCAGAAACGGCCCTGACCAAGCAGGAAGCTGAAAAGCGCGGATATACGCTGAAATTCGCCGACGCCCAGCAGAAGCAGGAAAACCAGATCAAGGCCGTTCGCGGCTTCATCGCACAGGGTGTAGATGCGATCCTGATCGCACCGGTCGTCTCGACCGGCTGGGACGCCGTCCTGAAGGAAGCCAAGGAAGCTGAAATTCCGGTCGTTCTGCTCGACCGCCAGATCGATTCCCCGGAAGATCTCTATCTCACCGCCGTCACCTCCGATCAGGTCCATGAGGGCAAGGTTGCCGGTGAGTGGCTTGTGAAAGACGTTGGCGACAAGTCCTGCGATGTGGTCGAACTTCAGGGCACGACCGGTTCTTCGCCTGCGATCAACCGCAAGAAGGGCTTTGAGGAAGCGATCAAGGGTCACGACAACATCAAGATTTCCCGTTCGCAGACTGGCGACTTTACCCGCACCAAGGGCAAGGAAGTCATGGAAAGCTTCATCAAGGCTGAAGGCGGCGGCAAGAACATCTGCGCTGTCTACGCCCATAATGATGACATGGCCGTCGGTGCCATTCAGGCGATCAAGGAAGCTGGCCTGAAGCCGGGCACCGACATCAAGATCGTGTCGATCGATTCCGTGCCGGATATCTTCCAGGCCATGGCCAATGGCGAAGCCAATGCCACCGTGGAACTGACGCCGAACATGGCTGGTCCGGCTTTCGATGCGATTGAAGCCTTCAAGGCCAAGGGCACCGTTCCGCCGAAGTGGATCCAGACGGAATCCAAGCTTTACACACAAGCTGACGATCCGAAGGCCGTATACGAAGCCAAGAAGGGCCTCGGCTACTAATCTTCGTGTCATTCGGGCCGCCGGTTTTCGGCGGCCCGGGTTGCCCTTCGGCCCGGCCTGCTTCGGCTTGCTCCGGCGAAGGGTATCGTTGCAATTCGCAAACGGAAGACTGCCATGACTCGCCCTGAAACAGGCGCTCAACAGGCGTCGGTTATACCGCTTCTCGAAGCTCGCTCGATCACCAAATCCTTTCTGGGCGTCACCGCACTTGACCATGTCGATTTCGCGCTGCGTCGCGGCGAAATCCACGCTCTGCTCGGTGAAAACGGTGCGGGTAAATCCACACTCATCAAGATATTGACCGGCGCCTATCACGGCTTTGACGGCTCGATCCTTCTTGACGGAGAGCCCATCACGCCAGCCTCCGTGGCGGAAGCGCAGACGCTCGGCATCGGCACCGTCTATCAGGAAGTGAACCTGCTGGAGAACCTCACCGTCGCCGAAAACCTGTTTCTCGGCCGCCAGCCGCGCCGTTTCGGCTTTGTCGATCGGCGGCGCATGGAAAAGGACGCAACCACCCTTCTCGCGCGCTATGGTCTCGGCATCGATGTCAGCGCGCCGCTCTCGGCCTATTCCGTCGCCATACGCCAGATCATCGCGATTGCACGCGCAGTCGATCTGTCGGGCAAGGTGCTTGTTCTTGACGAACCGACCGCCAGCCTTGATGCGCGTGAAGTCGAAATGCTGTTCACCGTGCTGCGCCAACTGAAGGCTGAAGGGCTCGGCATCATCGTCATCACGCATTTTCTGGATCAGGTCTATGCGATTGCCGATTGCGCCACCGTACTGCGCAACGGTCGTCTGGTTGGCAGCCGCAACCTGTCGGAACTGCCGCGCACCGACCTCATTTCCATGATGCTCGGTCACCAGTTGCAGGAGACCGTGCGCCGTCAGCTGACCGAAGAGGTCAGCGACAACACGGTCGCGCCCATCCGCTTTTCCGGCTACGGCAAGAAAGGCAGCGTCGCCCCGTTCGATCTCGCCATCAAGCCCGGCGAAGCTGTCGGCATTGCGGGCCTGCTCGGTTCGGGCCGCACCGAAACCGCGCTTCTCATGTTTGGCGTTGATGAAGCCGATAGCGGCCAGCTCACCGTCGACGGGAAGGAGATAAAGCTGCCCTCCCCCGTCGCGGCCATTTCCGAGCGCTTTGCCTTCTGCCCGGAAGAGCGCAAGACCGATGGCATCATCGGCGATTTTTCGGTGGCCGAAAATATCGCGCTGGCCGTGCAGGGCAAACGCGGCTGGTCAAAGCCGCTGTCTTCGCGTGAAAAGGCAGCGCTGGCCGACCGCTATATCAAGGCGCTCGACATCCGCCCGCCCGATCCGCACAAGCCGATCAAGTTTCTGTCCGGCGGCAACCAGCAAAAGGCCATTCTGGCGCGCTGGCTCGCCACCGATCCTCGCCTCCTGATTCTCGATGAACCGACACGCGGCATCGACATCGGAGCCCATGCAGAAATTCTCAAACTGATCGGTGAACTCTGCGGACAAGGCATGGCGCTCGTCATCATCTCGTCCGAATTCGAGGAACTGGCCGCCGTCGCCAATCGCGTGGTGGTTCTGTCGGACCGTCGCCATGTCGCGGAATTGCGGGGTGAAGAAATCACCGCCGACAATATCGTGCGCGCCATCGCGGAGACCGGCCCGAAAGTCGCTTCTGCGATCCAGAAGGAAGCCGCAGCATGATTGCCCGCATATCCAGAAAATTCAAAAGACTGGCGCCACAGCTTGCTGCCCTCATTCTGATTCTCGCCGCAAACACCATCATCTCGCCCGGCTTCCTTGATGTTTCATTCCAGAATGGCCGCCTTTACGGCAGCCTGATCGACATTCTGGTGCGCGCAGCACCCGTCGCCATTCTGGCCGTCGGCATGACGCTGGTGATTGCCACACGCGGCATCGACCTTTCCGTCGGCGCGGTCATGGCGATCAGCGGCGCTTTCGCCGCATCGCTGATCGTCGCGGGCTATCCACTCGCTATCGTCATTCCGGCTGCTCTCGGCGCCGGTTTGCTCTGTGGTCTGTGGAACGGCTTTCTGGTCGCCGTCTTTGATATCCAGCCGATTATCGCAACCCTGATCCTCATGGTGGCGGGACGCGGTATCGCCCAGCTCATCACTGAAGGCGCAATCCTCACCTTCAACAATGACGCCTTCGCCGCGCTTGGGTCCGGCTCGTTTATCGGCATACCCATCCCGGTGCTGATCTGGCTTCTGGCCGGGCTGGTTGTCGGCATCGCGGTGCGCTCCAGCGCTCTCGGTTTCCTGATCGAGGCAACCGGCATCAATCGCCGCGCCGCCATGCTGGCGGGCGTCAAGGCACGCTTCCTGCTGTTCAGCGTCTATGCCGTTTCTGGTGTTGGCGCAGCGCTTGCAGGCCTGATCGCAACCGCTGACATTCGCGGCGCGGATGCCAACAATGCCGGTCTGTGGCTTGAACTCGATGCCATTCTGGCGGTCGTTATCGGTGGCACATCGCTCAATGGCGGACGCTTCTCGATCACGGCCTCGCTGCTCGGCGCGCTCATCATCCAGTCGATCAACACCGGCATTCTGATGGCGGGCTTTCCGCCGGAATTCAACCTCATCATCAAGGCAGGCATCATCATCGTGGTGCTCACCTTCCAGTCGGCGGCCATCGTCAACCTGATCGGCTTCCTGCGCTCGCAACGCAAGGGCGGCGCGGCCAATGGCACCCGACACACCCATCAAGGAGCAGGACAATGAGAATTCTTCGCAACCTGCCCTTTCTGACCACGGTGGCGATTTTTCTGATCGCCTATGCGATCTGCGCCGTGCAGTTCCCGAACATGCTGTCGACGCGAGTGATCGGCAATCTCCTAACCGACAATGCCTTTTTGGGCATCGCCGCCGTTGGCATGACCTTCGTCATTATTTCCGGCGGCATCGACCTCTCCGTCGGCTCGGTGATTGCCTTCACCAGCGTTTTCGTTGCGGTTCTCGTCGGCAAGCTCGGCGTGCATCCACTTGTGGCATTTGCGCTCGTTCTCGTCATCGCCGCTATTTTTGGCGCGTGGATGGGCATGATGATCCATTATCTCGGCATCCCGCCTTTCGTCGCGACGCTGGCTGGCATGTTCCTCGCGCGCGGCGCGGCCTTCCTGATCTCGACGGAATCGGTGCCGATCTCGCACCCCTTCATCGACACGTTGCAGGGGCTCTATTTCCGGCTGCCGGGCGGCGGTAGGCTGACATTCATCGCCATGCTGATGCTGGCCGTGTTCATCGTCGGCGGCATTCTCGCCCACCGCACGCGCTTTGGCGCAAACATCTATGCGCTTGGCGGCAACCAGCAATCGGCAGAACTGATGGGCGTTCCCATCGGTCGCACGACCATCGGCATTTATACAATGTCGGGCGTGCTTTCCGGTCTCGCCGGCATCGTCTATACGCTCTATACCTCGTCCGGCTATTCGCTGGCGACGGTGGGCGTGGAGCTGGATGCCATCGCATCTGTGGTCATCGGCGGAACACTTCTGACCGGCGGCGCAGGACTGGTCGCGGGAACATTTGTCGGCATCCTGATACAGGGGCTGATACAGACCTATATTGTTTTCGACGGCACGCTGTCTTCCTGGTGGACGAAAATCGCAATCGGTATATTGCTGTTCCTGTTCATCGCCCTGCAACGAGGACTGTTGTGGTTCTCGGATCTCAGACTAGCGCGGCAACGCATGAAGGAGGCCTGAATTGGGATTGCTGGAAACGGCCATAACCGGACGCAAGCGGCATAACAGCCACGCTGTCGTCGTGGGGGAACTCGGGCGCGGCATTGTCGCGGGCACCATTCCCGAAGGTTCGATCCTGCCCGGTGACAACGAGTTGTCATTGCGCTTCGGCGTTTCCCGCACGGTCCTGCGCGAGGCGATGAAAACGCTTGCCGCCAAGCGCCTGATTGAACCGAAGGCCAAGGTCGGCACCCGCGTTCTGGGCCATGCCAGCTGGAACTTCTTCGACCCCGATGTTCTGACATGGCGCTTCGAGGCGGGCTTCGATGAAGTCTTTGTCGACCATCTGGCCGAAATGCGCATGGCGCTCGAACCGGCTGCTGCCGCCGCCGCAGCCGAGCGCGCCACCAGCGACGAAATCGTCGAACTCTATGCGCTCGCCGCGAAATTCGATAATCCGCAGCACACGCCCGAAACCATCGCCAAGGTCGATCTGGAGTTTCATCTCGCGGTTGCCCGTATGTCCGGCAACCCGTTCATGCGCTCGGTCAGCGGGCTGATCGAGGCGGCGCTCGCCGTATCGTTCCAGCTTTCCTCACCTGCCGCATCGCGCGAAGGCATAGCCGAATGCGCAGCCAACCATCTGCGCATTGCCCATGCCATCGCATCCCGCGATCCGCAAAAGGCCCGCGCAGCGATGGAAAGCGTCATCAAGCTCGGTGTCGAACGCATCCGCAACGTCATCTGACGAAGACGGAGAATCGTGCGGATTTTGAAAGAAATCCGTCACGGCCTCGACCTATAATTAGTTTGGGCTTAATTTGCCGCCGGGAAGAAACTGAATTTCTTCCGCCCATTCATACGAGGTGCGGTCGCACCTTACTTACGACAGGGTTTTTCATGTCTCATCTTGCCGCTTCCGACCGCTACGACAAGGCCAATTTCCGCCGTGTCGGGCGCAGTGGTCTCGTCCTGCCTGCCATTTCGCTCGGCCTCTGGCACAATTTCGGAGACGGAATTCCGCTCGACCGTCAGAAGGCGATGTTGTTCAAGGCCTTTGACCTTGGCATCACCCATTTCGATCTTGCCAATAATTACGGCCCGCCTCCCGGCTCGGCAGAACGCAATTTCGGCCAGATCCTGAAAAGCGACCTTGGCCGTTATCGTGACGAACTGATTGTCTCCAGCAAGGCTGGCTGGGAAATGTGGCCCGGTCCCTACGGGCGCGGCGGTGGCTCGCGCAAGGCGATCCTTGCGAGCCTCGACCAGAGCCTGTCGCGCCTCGGCCTCGACTATGTGGATATTTTCTATTCGCACCGTTTTGATGCCAATACGCCATTGGAAG
>Ga0153948_1000463_pt1 | contig 22098 bp, 16 predicted proteins | sample TSNJ032MetaG_FD_104696 | JGI IMG/M metagenome (GOLD analysis project Ga0153948, IMG submission 104696) | Attine ant fungus gardens microbial communities from New Jersey, USA - TSNJ032 MetaG | ecosystem: Host-associated > Fungi > Mycelium > Unclassified | place: USA: New Jersey, Wharton State... | reverse complement strand
GTCCCCATCGTCTAGAGGCCTAGGACATCACCCTTTCACGGTGGCGACCGGGGTTCGAATCCCCGTGGGGACGCCAATTCTTGAAAACCCCGGCTTCGGCCGGGGTTTTTCTTTGCCTGCGATTCCTGGGAAGGCCCTATCCACGCGTGGCGTGGATCTACTGCAGGGCCCGGGTAGATCCACGCCATGCGTGGATGGAATGGTCGGCGACGGGGTAGATCCACGCCATGCGTGGATGGCTTCACCCCGATTACGGCTCAGAACCGCCGATACATCCCGATCGATGCCGGTGCCGTGGGCGCGAAACCAAACTGTGCGTACAACCGATGCGCCTCGCCATCGGCCAGCAGGCTGACGTACGCCGATGGCGGCAGGCTGGCCTGCATCCAGCCATCCAGGCGCCGCATCACCTCCTTGCCCAGTCCCTGCCCCTGCAGCCGCGGCAGCACCGCGATATCGCAGACCTGCAGGTGGCAGCCGCCATCGCCGACGATACGCCCCATCGCCACCAGTTCGGCCCCCTGGTAGGCACACACACCGAACAGGGTGTTGGGCAGCGCACGCATGGCCGCTTCCGGGCTCTTGGCACTGAGGCCTGCGAGCACACGCAACCGGCAGTAGTCCTCGACCGTCGGCACGGCTTCGCGGAACTGGCAGGTGGAATCATTCATGCGGCATCTCCAGATGGGTCGGGCTATCCTGCCGCATCCACGTCGCAGCCGCTGCGACCCAGGCCCACAGAGTTCCCATGTGCTATTCCGCCCTGATCCGCGCTGACTACGCCAAGCTGGTACGCGAGTTCGGTGCCATCCTGTCGCTGGAGGAGTTCGCCGACCTGTACGCACACGATCCGGGCAAGAAGCGGCCGAAGACCCCGAAGGCGATGGATGACGGATTCGCCGGTGCGCGTACCGAACAGGGCCGCGACATCGTGGCGAAGATCCAGCAATGGCATGCGCAGGAGCAGCAGGCACTGGAGGCCGAACTGGCCCGGCAACGCGAACGACGCGATATCGCCCATGCCACGCTGGCCACGCGGCCCACGCAGAAGGCACGCAATGACCTGCGCGTGGCCGGCAACCGCATCGAGCGCGCGCACGCCCGATTGGAAGACCTGCATCGGGTACAGCTGCTGCCGCGCGACAACCGCATTTTTCCCGGCACCTACGCGCCAGTGATGGTCAGCGAGAACGGCCAGCGCGTGATCAAGCCGATGCGCTACCAGTGCCGGCTGCCGGACAAACCGGCGCGCAACGACGTGCTGTACCCCGGCACCTACAATGCGCGGCGCGACAGTCTGGAAGGTTACTGGCGGGGTGCGTTCGGACTGCGCCATGGCGTGGTGGTGGTGCAGGCGTTCTACGAGCACGTGCCACGCCACGCCATCGCCGGCCGCACCCTCGGTGACGACGAAAAGGAACAGGATGTGGTGCTCGAATTCCGTCCCGATCCGCCCCGCGACCTGCTGCTGGCCTGCCTCTGGGCGGAATGGGAAGGACCGGAAGGCCGCCTGCTGTCGTTTGCCACGATCACCGACGTCCCTCCCAGCGACATCGCCGCTGCCGGGCATGACCGCGGCGTGGTACCGATCCGCAGGGAACACCTCGACGCCTGGCTCAATCCCGACCCGGATGACCTGGCGCGCCAGCACCAGATACTCGATGACCGCGAGGAGATCCGTTACGTGTACGAGGAAGCGGGTTGAGCGCCACGCGCGATTGAAAAACCCCGCCTGGGCGGGGTTCCTGGATCAGGGGTTGCCGCCGCACATCGCCTCTTCGCAGAAGGCTTGTTCCTGCAGGCATTGCTCAACTTCACCGCCGCGCGCGATGCAGCTCTTGTAGAGCTGGAAACAGGGCTGGCCGCACCATGCGGCAGACGCCGTACCACCGAAGACCGCCATCGAAAGGACACCCGCAGCAACCATGCGCTTGATTCACTTCTGCATGCCACTCTCCTTGTAGGCCTGAGCATTCAGGCCCCGGCAGCATACCCCCGCCGGCGCATGGCGGGCGGCTCAGGCCTGGACGCTGGAGCGGCCAACCGCACGCGCCAGCGCCCGCGACAGATCCGCCGACAGGTACGGCTTGACCAGCAGCAGGCCGGCCAACATCGGTGCCGGCAGCTGCTCGGCCAGCATCCCGGTTGCCAGCACGAACGGAATGCCACGTGCCGAAAGCGCTGCGGCCACCGGCTCACTGGTCTCGTTGCGGGCCAGCCGGTAATCCAGCAGGGCCACGTCCGGGGCGCTCTTTTCCAGCAGCTGCAGGGCCTCGGACACGCTCGCTGCGAGCCCGACCACGGTCGCACCGGCATGCACCAGCTGCATCTGCAGCAGGGCCGCACTCATTTCGTCGTTCTCGACCACCAGCACCCTCAGGTCCTGCAACACTGTCATCAGCTACCGCTCCTGGAGGCAATTGCACGCTGGGAGTATAGCTACCAAGGAGCCAATGCCGACAGGAACCGCCCTGATAGGCCCTCCTACTATGCATCTCCCGCCGACCTCGGTTACACTCGCACGCTGCCTGCCGGTGTGGCGGAATGGTATACGCAGCTGACTCAAAATCAGCCGGGGGTGACCCCATGAAGGTTCGAGTCCTTTCACCGGCACCACTGCATCAAAGGCCAGGTCCATGACCTGGCCTTTTGCATTTCCCGGGCCCGTGCACCGGCACTGGCGAGAATGCCCCAGCCTGCCCCTCCCACGCTTGCCGACACCCTGCCTGCGCGGTTGCGCGCCCTCTGCGGGCGTCCGATACCGCCGACGACCAGCTGATCGGCACTGTCGGCCTGAACGGCGTCGACCCGTGGCATCGCCGCGGCGAACTCGCCTATGACCTCGATCCGCGCTGGCAGGGACAGGGCCTGGCCACGCATGCGGCGCGGGCAGTGCTTGACTGGGCACATGGCACCTGTGGGCTGGTCCGCATCCAGGCCACCGTTCTGGACAGCAATGCCCGCTCGATCGCCCTGCTGGAACGCCTCGGCATGCAGCGCGAGGGGCGGCTGCGCGCCTATCGCCACGTGCGGGGGCAGCCCCGCGACTTCTGGATGTACGCCCACGTCAACGGCGTCGTGTCACCCCGCTGAAACGCAAATGTGACAACCGACAAGGTTGCGAATAGAACTGGCGCACACTTTTCTTGCCAGCCTCACGTACTTCTGCCTATCGTGATCCCAGCCGGATCTGGGGGCGGGGGAATGCATGACGTTGCGTGCGGCACTGTTTTTCATGGTCACGCACGCGCTCGTCATTGCCTTGATCGGCCCGCAGGACCCGGTTGGCTCCTACCTGATGCTGATCACCGCCCCCCTTCTGGCGGCACTGGCCTGCGTGCGACGCGCGCGCGACAGCCAGGCGGCCTGCAAATGGCGAACGCTGGGCGCTGCCGTTGGCCTGTTCTCGCTTGCCCTGCTGGCCCTGCTGTATCGCAATGTGGCCGGCCTCAGCCCTGCGCAGATGACCGCCTCGTCGCTGATCCTGTACGTGTTCTACCGGATTCCGCTGACCTACGTCGCCGCCAGCCCGGGCGGCGGCAACCGCTGCATCCGTGCGGTGGACCTGGCGGTCATCGCGTTGCTGTGGTTGCTGTACTTCGTGCATACGCGGGCGATGGCACACCTCAACACCGCATTGTGGACGCAATGCCTGCACACCATGAGCAGCGTGCAGAACAGCCTGGTGTTCTGCTTCGCACTGATCCGCTTCCTGGCCGAGGACAACGCCGACCGTCGCGACTTCTTCCGCACGTTGACCCTCTACGCGCTGGGCTACTTCCTGCTGGCGTTCTACATCAATACCTGGCAGCCACAGGTACCCGATGGTGGCTGGGGCGACCTGCTGATCAGCGGGCTGTTCGTGCTGCTGGCGGTGCTGGCCGGCAGCACGTACCGCCCACCGGCGGAGGCTGTGCCGCGCAACCTCCGCCGCATCGTCGATGCCGGCGTGCCGCTGATGCTGCCGTTGCTGCTGATGATGGTGGCGCTGCTGGTGGCACGCCTGCAGCCGACCCTGGCCACCGTGGGGTTCATCGGCGCCATGCTCGGCTATGCCCTGCGCAGCGTGCTGACCCAGGTGCAGATCCAGCGCGAGCGCGACGAACTGGCGCTGCTGGCCCGGCGCGATCCGCTGACCGGGCTGGGCAACCGGCGCAACTTCGATGAATCACTCGGCAGCGCGCACGGCCGCGCCCGTCGCCAGGGCCTGGGGTTGGCGGTGCTGATGATCGACATCGACCACTTCAAGCGACTCAACGACACCTACGGGCATCCGGAAGGCGATCGCCGCCTGCAGGCAGTCGCCGCGATCCTCGACGGCTGCCTCCAACGCGGTGATGACCTGGTGGCCCGCTACGGTGGCGAGGAGTTCATCGCCGCCCTGCCCGCGCCCGACGCTGCCCACGCCCTGGGCCTGGGCGAGCGCCTGCGCGCCGCCGTGGAAGCCGCCGCCCTGCCCGCCGCCGAGGCCCACGTGACCATCAGCATCGGCGTGGCCTGGCAGGCCGCGCATGAGCAGGCCGACCCGCGAGGCCTGGTCGATCGGGCCGACCAGGCCCTGTACCGGGCCAAGCATGCCGGCCGCAACTGCGTGCATGCTGCCCCGGCCCTCGAGGCCGGGGAACAACACTCCGACCGCTGGGCCTAGACCGCGCGCAGCACCGTCGCGCCATGCAGGTGCCCCGTCCCACCCTGCACGCGGAAGCTGGCCACGGTCTGCAGCAGCTGCGCTGACTGCTCTTCCATGCTGCGCGCCGCGGCCGAGGCTTCCTCGACCAGCGCGGCGTTCTGCTGGGTGCCCTGGTCGATCAGGTCGACGGCATGGTTCATCTGCTGGATGTCGTCGCTCTGCTGCTGCGCGGCCGTGCTGATCTCGGACATCAGGTCACTGACCCGGCGCACGTTGACCACGATCTCGTCCATGGTGCGGCCGGCGCTCTCAACCTGTGCAGTACCGGCGCCGACATTGGCCACCGAGGCATCGATCAGCTGCTTGATCTCCTTGGCGGCACTGGCCGAGCGCTGCGACAGTTCGCGGATCTCGGTGGCGACCACGGCGAAGCCACGCCCGTGTTCACCCGCACGCGCGGCTTCCACCGCAGCGTTCAAGGCAAGGATGTTGGTCTGGAAGGCGATGCCATCGATCACGCCGATGATGTCGACGATGCGCCGCGAGGACGCGTTGATCACCGCCATGGTCTCCACCACTTCGTGCACCACGTTGCCGCCGCGCGCGGCGACGTCGGCGGCGCCACCGGCCAGCTGGCTGGCCTGCCGTGCATTGGTCGCGGTGCGCTGCACGGTCTCGGCCAGGCCCTTCATCGACACCGCGGTCTCCTCCAGCGACGCTGCCTGCTGCTCGGTGCGCTGCGACAGATCGCTGTTGCCCTGCGCGATCTCGGTTGCGCCGACGGCGATGGTGTCGGCGGCGAACTTGATCTGGCCGATGATCGCGGCCATCGCCTCGACCAGCGAATTCACGCCTTCGCACAGCTCGGCGATCGGCCCGTTCTTGTCGGCGGTGGCCACGCGCCGGGTCAGGTCGCCCTCCTTGGCGGCCGCCACCACTTCACGGGTCTGCGCCACGGCGCGCTGCATGGCCTGGTTTTCATGCACCTGCACGGTGATGTCGGTGGCGTACTTGACGACCTTGAACGGCTTTCCGTTGAGGTCCAGGATCGGGTTGTAGGACGCCTGGATCCAGACCTCGCGCCCGCCCTTGCCGAGGCGCCGGTACTGGCCGGCATCGTATTCGCCACGGCCCAGCTTCTCCCAGAACTGCCGATACTCGGCACTGCCGCGATACTCGGGTTCGACGAACAGCGAATGGTGCTGGCCACGCACGTCATCCAGGCTGTAACCGGTCGCAGCCAGGAAGTTGTCGTTGGCCGACAGGATGCGGCCATCCATGCTGAACTCGATCACCGCCTGCGACTTGTCGATCGCCGCCAGCTGCCCCGCCGAGTCGGCCGCCTGCAGCTTCTGCGCGGTGATGTCAGTGGCGAACTTGACCACTTTGTACGGACGCCCCTGACGGTCCAGCACCGGGTTGTACGAGGCCTGGATCCAGATCTCGCGCTGGCCCTTGCCGAAGCGCCGGTACTGGCCAGCGTCATATTCGCCACGTCCCAGCCGCGCCCAGAAGTCACGGTATTCGGCGCTGCGCGCCTGCTCGGGATCGACGAACAGGGAATGGTGCTTTCCCTGGATCTCCTCCAGCCGGTAGCCCATCGCCTGCAGGAAGTTGTCGTTGGCCTGCAGGATGGTGCCGTCGAGGGCGAACTCGATGACCGCCTGGACCCGGTGCAGCGCCGCGACCTGCGCCTCGAGTTCGGCACGGCCATCGGCCGCCGCCTCGACGCCGGTGCGGTGCTGGGGTGCCAGCGCGCCCAGCAGGGCACGCCACGGCGACCAACGGGTATGCAGCTCGGCCGGCGCCTGCGCGCCTGCCGTGAAGCCTGGAATGAGCATTGTCTGATCCTCGGTGTCCGGTAAGCGGTTGCGACCCGACGGGCGGGATGCCCGGCGGCAACTTCAGTTGCTTGGGACTACAGGTACCGGCAGGCACCCCTCGAGCGGCTGGCAAGAACGTCTGGTGCGGGTGCGATCGGCATAGGGAGCGGCGGAACACACAGCGCGGGCCACCCGTCGGGGGCAGCCTGGGGTCCTGCAGCGGGCGACTGGAGCGGGATCCAGAGGGAATATCGGCGATGCGATCGGTGGCTTTAGCCGGATTCCGCGACGTCCGTCGCAACTTCAGATGCTGCTGCAAGGATGCGGTAGACAATCGCCGTGCACTTCACACCTTGCTCACGCGCGACGGGGACCCCGCCGAGTGATTCCGCCACGTGCCGGCTGGACAGGTTCTGCCCGGTCACCGGGTAGCGGAAGGCCGTGCGCTCAGCCGTCGGCTGTCGATGGTCCAGTCGTCAGGGCAGATGTCGCGCAGGGTTGCCGTCATTAGGCTCAGCCTCGCCCGGGACGCCGATGCAGTTCAAGCCGGAAAGGTTTGCATGACCAACGGGAGATTCCGTAGCGGATGAAAAGGCCCAGCATGCAGCGATCGGCAGGATCGTTCACTGACATGGAGATCGTATGTTCGCTCGCTTGGGCAGCCTCATCATCCTCGGCCTGTGCAGCACCGGCGCGCTGGCCGCCGACGCCGGCTATCGGCCCGCCTTCCAGCCGGATCAGCTGAAGGGGCCGCCCCCGGGCCGCCCGAACGAAGTGCTGGTGCTCGGCACGCCCCATCTTTCCGGGCTGCCGAAGACCTTCACTCCGGAGTTGCTGGAGCCCCTGCTGACGCGCTTGCAGGCCTGGCACCCGACCGCCATCGCCGTGGAGAACCTGTCCGGCCTGCAGTGCGACTTCATGCGTCGCAACCCCACCCGCTACGCCGACAGTGTCGAGACCTACTGCATCGATCCGGCACCGGCCCAGGCCGCAACCGGCCTGGACGTCCCCAGCGCCAACGCCGAGATGGAGCGCCTGCTCGCGCAGTGGCCCACGGACCCCACGCCCGCGCAGCGCCGCCGTCTGGCTGCCGTGTTCCTGGCCGCCGGTGAGAATGGCTCGGCGGTGGTGCAATGGTTGCGCCTGCCCAAGGACGAACGTCGCGCAGCCGACAGCCTGACACCGGAGCTGGTGCAGTTCCTCGACAAGCGCATGGCCAAGCGCGACGAGGTCGGCATGATCGCCGGCGTACTCGCCGCGCGCCTGGGCCTGGAGCGCTTGTGGTCGGTCGATGACCACACGGCCGACGCCCCCATCCCGAAAGCGCAGGAAAAGGCTTACGGTGCCGCCCTGAAAGCAGCCTGGGACAACCCGGCAAGTGCGGCACGATTCGCCGCGGACGAACCGCTGGAGGCCAATCTGGGCAAGCCCGATGGCCTGCTTGCGCTCTATCGCAACTACAACGCCCCGGAAACGGCGATGACTGTCTACAACAGCGACTTCGGCGCCAACCTGGTCGAACCGTCACCCGAGGCCTTCGGCCGCAACTACGTCGGCTACTGGGAAACCCGCAACCTGCGCATGGTCGCCAACATGCGCGACGTGCTGGGCCAGCACCCCGGCAGCCGCATGCTGACCATCGTCGGTGCCTCGCACAAGGGCTACTACGAGGCCTACCTCAACCAGATGCACGATGTGCAGCTGGTCTCGGCGGACGAAGTATTGCGCTGACGATGGATAGTGCCGGCCTGACGCCGGCACTATCCTACGGGGCCCGCTTTGCAGGTGCCGACATGCTGAAGGTGATCGCCGAAGACTTCATTCACCCGGAGGCCCTGGCCACCGTCCTTCCGCTGTACCGGGAGCTGGTCGCCTGCACGCAGCGGGAGCCGCTGTGCATCAGCTACGAACTGTTCGTTGACGAGAAGGATCCCGGGCACTTCGTCTTCATCGAGCTATGGCCCGACCACGCCGCACTCGACGCCCACTGCGCCAGCGAGCACTTCCAGCGTCTGGTGCCGCAGATCAATGCCTACCAACGCGCACCCTGCCGGTTCGTGCTGATGAAGGCCGCTGCGCTGTAGATCATCCGGCGGTGGTCCGGCGCGGTGGCCGGCGGGCACGCCACAGCACCGCGCTTGCTGCCAACGTGCAGGCCAGCGTCAGCACCAGCAACGTCACCGTGCCGCCTTGCAGCACCGGCAGCAACGCCTTCGCATGCAGGTCGTCGCGCAATTGTTCCAGGCGCAGCCAGCTGGCCAGCGCCAGGCACCAGCCGACCATGGCCGGCGCATAGGCGGCAACGACGTTTCGATTCCAGGCCATCATCGTCAGCTCTGTTGTCCGAGGGAGTGGCGATTGTTCCGCCCCGCCCTCTCACAGGCTGAGACCGCCTCCCGCCGCTACCGCGACCAGCCACCGCCCAATGCCGCCATCAGCGCCGCACTCGCCTGCAACTGCCGGCTCTGGATGTCCTGCAGCCCCAACTGCGCCTGGCGGGCATCGGTCTGCGCGCTGACCACGTCCAGATAGCTCACCGCACCGCCGGTGTAGCGGTCATGCGCGATCTGCTCCGCACGCTGCGCGGCCTGCACCGCCTCCTGCTCGTGGCCGCGCTGGGCATCGAGCTGGCGCAGCAGGGTCAGCTGATCTTCCACCTGGCGGATCGCCGCCAGCACGGTGGCCCGGTACTGCGCCGACGCAGCATCGAATTCGGCCTCGGCCCCGGCCTTGGCAGCCTTGCGTCGGCCGCCATCGAACACCGGTAGTGCAGCCAACGGGCCGAGTGCCCAATAACGGTTGCCCGCATCCAGCAGGGCGCTGCCACCCGAGGTCTGGCCACCCAGCAACCCGGTCAGGCTGAGCTGCGGGAACCACGCGGCGCGGGCCACACCGATGCCGGCATTGGCGGCGAACACCCGCCGCTCGGCGGCAGCGATATCCGGCCGTCGCTGCAGCAGGTTGCTGGGCAGATCGGCCGGCACGGTCGGCAATGCCGGCAGGCCTTCAGTAGCGACAGTGAACCCGCTGGCCGGCCTGCCGACCAGTTCGGCAATGGCATGCCGCAGCAGGTCGTGACGCGCATCGAGCGCGTCCAGATCGGCCTGCGCACTCGCCAGCTGATGCCGTGCACGGGACACATCCAGCTCCGACGCGATCTCGCCGCGGAATCGGTCTTCGGTCAGCGCCAGCGCCTGCTGGTAGTCCTCGATGCTCTCGCGCAGGATCAGCTGCTGCGCCTCGGCGCCCCTCAGCTGCAGGTAGAGCCCGGCCAGCTGCTGCGACAGGCTCAGCCGCGCGGCGGCCAGGTCGTCGCCACTCGCATCGGCGCGCGCCCTGCCGGCGGCCGCCGCGTTGCGCAGCCGCCCCCACAGGTCAAGATCGAACGACAGCGAAAACGTGGCGGTATTGCTGTCATAGATGGCCGGCTGGGTCGCACTGCGCAGCGGCTTGTCATCGGACTGGCGCTGGCGCACCGGGCCCGTGTTGAAGCCCACCTGCGGTGCGCGCGCCGATGCCACTTCGCCCGCAGCGGCACGTGCAGCATCGTAGTGCGCCACGGCCAGTGCCAGCGTCGGATTGGCCTGCTCCAGCTGTTGCTGCAACTGGTCCAGCACCGGGTCATCGAAGGCCTGCCACCACGCCGGTGCCATCGGTGCGGTGGCCACCGCCGCCTCAACCTGCTCGTAGGCCATCGGCATCGTCACCGACGGCACCTGGTAGGCCGGCGCCAGCGAACAGCCGCCCAACAGCAGCGTCGCCAGCGCAAGCGCAGCGACACGCTCAGCCGCGGGCATGCGCGGGCTCCTGCTCACCGGCCACCACACGCACATGGTCACCTTCGCGCAACGCATCGGGCGGATTGGGAATGACCCGGTCGCCCGCCTTCAAGCCGCGGTCGATGCGCAACGTGCTGCCCAGATCACTGACGATATGGATGTCGCGCAGATGCACGATGTCCTTGGCGTCGACCACTGCCACCTGCGTACCCTTGGCACGGAAGATCAGCACCTCGGCCGGCACGCTCACGCCGGCACCGCCGTCCTGCAGCGGCAGGGTCACTTCCGCGTAGCTGCCGGGCAGCAGTGCGCCGTCGGCGTTGTCGACCACGAACTGCGCCAGCAGGGTGCCCGAGCTGCGATCGATCGCACTGGAATCCCCCTGCAGCGTGGCGGTGAAATGGCGCCCTTCCTGGCCTGGCACCTGCAGCGTGGCCTGCAGCCCGGAGCGGATGCTGGCCGCGCTGTTCTGCGGCACCGGCACCATCAGGCGCAAGCGGCGGGTGTCGGCGATGTTGAACAGCTCGCGGCCGCTGTCGTCGGCACGGATCAGCTGGCCGACGTCGGTCTGGCGCGAAGTAACGGTGCCATCGAAGGGCGCGCGCAACGTACGGTAGCGGCCGAGCTCCTGCAGCCGTGCGTAGTCGGCCTGGGCCGCTTCCACGCTGGCCTGTGCGGCCACCGCATTCGCCTGCTTCTCGTCGGCTTCCTGGCGCGACACCGAATGGCTGCCAAGCATGCCCTGCCAGCGCTCGGCGCTGACCTTGGCCAACGCTGCGTCTGCCTGTACCTGCAGCAGGTGGGCGTGGGCCTGGGCGATCTGCTGATCCAGTTCCGGGCTGTCGATCACCGCCAGCACCTGGCCGGCCTTGACCGCCTGGCCGATGTCGGCACTCCACGATTTCAGGTAGCCGCCCACGCGGGCATGGATCGGCGCCTCGGTCCAGGCACTCAGGTGTGCCGGCAGGGTCATGGTTCCTGCAGCGCCCTGCCCGCCAGCGATGACCACCTGCACGGACGGGACCGCCTGGCGCTCAGTCCACTCGACCACGGCGTGTGCCTGCTGCGCTCGCAGGGCAAGACCACCGGCCACCAGGGCGAGCGCAACAGCCGCGGCCAGGAGCAAGGGACGGCGCAGCGAACGCTGCGGCAACGAAGACTCAGACATGCAGGGGTTCTCCGGCAGGAGCAGTACGGGTTTTGCGGGAGTGGGCCAATGCGAACACCACCGGAACGAACAACAACGTTGCGCAGGTCGCGAGCAGCAGGCCACCGATCACCGCGCGGCCGAGTGGCGCGTTCTGTTCGGTGGACAGTGCGGTCGGCAGCATGCCCAGGATCATCGCCAGCGCTGTCATGCAGACTGGGCGGAACCGGGTGAATCCTGCTTCAAGCGCGGCCTTGGCCGCGTCACCATGCTCGGCCAGGCGCTCGCGGCAGAAGCTGACCACCAGGATCGAATTGGCCGTGGCCACGCCCATGCACAGGATGGCGCCGGTCAACGCGGGTACCGACAACGTGGTGTGGGTCAGGAACAGCATCCAGACCACGCCGGCCAGACCCGCCGGCAATGCGGTGATGATCACGAACGGATCGGTCCAGGACTGGAAATTGATGACGATCAGCAGGTAGATCAGCACGATCGCCGCCAGCAGGCCGTAACCGAGGCCGGTGAATGCCACATGCAGCGCATCGATCTGCCCATGCAGTCCCACCTCGGTACCCCGGGGGCGCTGGCCGGCCATGCCATCGATGACCTTCTGCACATCGGCCGCCACCGCGCCAAGGTCCCGATCCTGCACGCTGGCGTACAGATCCAGCGTGGGCTGCACGTTGTAGTGGGTGACCACCGCGGAACTGGCCCCGCGCTGGATGTCAGCCAGGCCGCCCAGCACCTGCGGAGTACCGCTGCTGCCGGTCACCGGCAGCGCCTGCAGCGCGGCCAGGCTGTCCATGCGGTATTGCGGTGTGGCCGCCACGACGCTGTAGGAAATGCCATTCTTCGGGCTCAGCCAGAACGTCGGAGCAACCTGGCCGCTGCCGGCCAACGACGCCACCATGCTGTTGGTGACATCGCGTTCTGTGATGCCCAGGCCATTGGCGCGCAGGCGGTCAACATCCACCTTCAGGGTCGGATAGCCATCAGGCTGCTGCAGGCGCAGGTCGACCAGGCCCGGCACGTGGCGCAGGCGACGCTGCAGCTCCTGGGCATAGGCGCGGTTGCCGGCGGCATCCGGCCCGGCAATGCGCACGTCCAGCGGTGCCGGCGAACCGAAGTTGAGGATCTGGCTGCTGGTATCGGCGGGCAGGAACGCGAAGCTGACACCCGGGAAGGCGGCCGGCAGCACCTCCCGCAGGCGCCGCGCATACTCGGCCGCATCGCCGTGGCCCGGCTTCAGTGACACCTGGATGTCGCCATCCTGCGGGCCGATGGTGCCGCTGGCGCTGTAGGCCATGTTGATGCCGGTCATTGGCAGGCCCAGGTTGTCGACGATGGCGTCGATCTCATGCGCCGGCACTTCCTGGCGGATGCGCGATTCGATGCGATCGAACGCCGCTGCGGTTTCCTCGATGCGGGTGCCCAGCGGCAGGCGTACGTGCAGCGACAACGCGCTGGCTTCGGTGGCCGGGAAGAAGTCCTGGCCCAGTGCCGGCAGCAGCGCGAAGGACACCATCACGCAGGCCATGAAGCCGATCAGGAAGCGACCGCGATGTGCCAGCGCCAGACCGAGCAGTGCGTGGTAGCGGTCACGGGTGGCGGAGAAGCCGGCCTCGAAACGCTGCTGCCAGTGCACCAGCGTGGCCGTCAGGCGTGCACGACGCGGCCGCGGATGATCACCCTCGTGATGGTTGAGGAACGCGTCCTCGGGATGATGCCCGACCCCGCCTTCCACGCGATGCGGCCGCAGCAGGTACAGCGCCATGGTCGGCACCAGGGTGCGCGAGAGCACGAAGGAGCTGCCCATGGCGAAGATGACCGCCAGCGCCATCGGCCGGAACAGGTAACCGGCGATGCCATCAAGCAGGAACATCGGCACGAACACGATGCAGATGCACAGCAGCGATACGAACGCCGGGCCGACGATCTGCGCGGCGCCATCGAGGATCGCCTCGCGCACCCCCTTGCCCTGCTCCAGATGCCAGTTGACGTTCTCGATGGTGACCGTGGCATCGTCGACCAGGATGCCCACGGCCAGCGCCAGGCCGCCCAGCGTCATCACGTTGAGGGTCTGCCCGGCGGCCGACAGCAGCGCGATGGCCGACAGCACCGCCAGCGGGATCGAGGCGGCAATGATGACGGTCGAACGCCAGCTGCCGAGGAACACCAGGATCATCACACTGGTCAGCAGCGCGGCGATGATGCCCTCGCGGGCGACGCTGCTGATCGATTCGCGCACGAAGGTGGACGCATCGCCCAGCAACGAGATCTTCAGCGACGGCGGCAGCGACTCCCCGATCTGCGGCAGCATCGCGCGGATGCGGCTGACGAGCGTGAGCGTGGATGCATCACCATTCTTCAACGCGGCCATCAGCACCGAATGGCCGCCGTTGACCCGCACGATGTTGGTCTGCGGCGGCGAGCCGTCGCGCACGTGTGCCACCTGGCCGATGGTGACCACCGCACCATTGACGGTCCGGATCGGCAGGTCATTGAGCGCTTCGATCTCGTTGGGGCTGTTGTTGAGCAGCACGGTGAATTCATTGCTGCCCAGCTTGGCGGTGCCGACCGGGGTGATCTGGTTCTGCGCCGCCAGGGCGTTGCCCACGTCCTGGGCCGACAGCCCCTTGGCGGCCATCGCCTGCGGGTCCAGGTCGAGGGTGATCTGGCGCTGCTTGCCGCCGTAGGGGGCGGGAATGGCCAGGCCCGGAATCGAGGTCAATGGCGGGCGCACCGTGTTCTGCGCAAGATCGCGGATCTGCGACTCACCCAGCGTCGGGCTGGAGAACGCCATCTGCAGCACCGGCACGGTGGAGGCGCTGTAGTTGAGGATCAGTGGCGGCGTCATGCCGGCCGGCATCTGCTTGACCATGGTCTGCGAGATCGCGGTGATCTGCGCATTGGCGGTGCGGATGTCCACGCCGGGCTGGAAGAACACCTTCACCACGCCCATGCCGGCCAGCGACTGCGATTCGATGTGCGCGATGTCGTTGACGGTGGTGCTGAGCGCACGCTCGTACGGCGAGATCACCCGCCCGGCCATCGCATCGGGCGACAGGCCGGTGTACTGCCAGACGACGGCGACGACCGGGATGCCGATATCGGGAAACACATCGGTGGGGGTGCGCAGCGCGCTGAGCGGACCGACGATGCAGATGAAAATGGCCATCACCACGAAGGTGTAAGGCTTGTTGAGCGCGGTCCTGACCAACCCGAGCATGCGGCTCTCCAACGGTGCCACTGCCCACCGCGGGCAGCGCAGGCCGGCAAGTATCGGCGCTGCCGGCTAAAACAAGGCTGTGCCGCAGATGAAACATATTTCATGAAGGGGTTTTGTGGCAGGGCTGCGCCCTGCACCCGCTTCAAACCAGAGCAACGTCAAATGCCAGAGCGGCATTCCGTGGGATGGCGGGGCACTGTGGGTTTGCGGGGACGCCGTAAACCCGTCCATGGGGGCTTGGTCGCGGCATCCATGCCGCTCACACCCCGCAAACCCACAGTTCCCCGCCTTCGACAGATTCCGGCGGCTGTTGGTAGGTGTCGACCTTGGTCGACACATCCGTCAGATATCGAATGATTCATCCACGCATGGCGTGGATCTACCGTGTCGACCAAGGTCGACACCCACCAGAGCAGAATGCCGTTCCGGCAGATCGCAGAAAACTGTCGAAGGCGGGGTGGGTCCGGTTGCGGGGGTGTCCGCGGCATGGATGCCGCGGCCAAGCCCCCAGGGACGGGTTCACGGCGTCCCCGCAACCGGACCCACCCCGCCATCCCACGGAATGCAGGCTTTTGAAGTTGACGTTGATTGCAGCAGGTGCAGGGCTGCAAGCCCTGCAAAAACACACACCCTCTACAGCAGCTGCGGTCGGCACAGCAGGCTGAAGCGGGCGCCGCCCAGCGTGGACTGCGCCACCTGCAGGCGGAACCCGTGCAGGCCGGCGATGGCTGCCACGATCGACAGGCCCAGGCCGAATCCTCCCCCCTTGCTGGCCTCCGCGCGGTGGAAACGCTGGAACACCAGGCTGCGTTCGGCGGGCGGTATGCCCGGGCCCGAATCCTCCACCACGATGCTGGTAGCCCCCTCCTCCACCCGTGCCGACAGCTGCACGCGGCCACCTTCCGGTGCGAACCGGATCGCGTTGTCGAGCAGGTTGCCGATCGCCTCGAACAGCAGGCCACGGTCACCCACCACGCCCGGCAGGCCAGCGGCCAGTTCCAGCTGCAGCCACTGGCCCTTCTCCTCCGCCAGCGGCGCGTAGAACGCGTGGATCTCCTGCAGCAACGCTTCCGGCGCCAGCGTGTCGAACCCGGAGCGGCGCTGGTGGTCTTCCAGCTCGGAGATCCGCAGCAGCGCGCGGAAACGCACCATCAGTGTGTCCGTTTCTTCCAGCACCTGCTCCAGTGGCAGCGCCTGCGGATCACCGTCCTGTACCTGCTGCCGCATTCGGTACAGTTGCGCACGCACGCGCGTCAGTGGCGTACGCAGATCGTGGGCGATGTTGTCGCATACCCCTTTGACCTCGGTCATCAACTGCTCGATGCGGTCGAGCATGGCGTTGACGATGGCCGCCAGCATGTCCAGTTCGTCGCGGCGGTTGGCCAACGGCAGGCGCTGGCCCAGGTCGCCGGCAACGATCCGCGCAGTGGCCTGCTCGATGGCCTGGATGCGGCGCAGCGGCCGCCGCCGCAACAGGTGCCAGCCAAGCAGCCCCGGCAGCAGGGTCAACGACACACCCCACAGCAGGGCGTCGAGGATCAGGTGATTGACCTCGTTCAATGGCCCGCTGTAACGCACCAGCACCAGGATGCGGCCGTCGCGGGTCGGCATCGCCAGGCCGAAACCGCGCTTGCCGCGTGCGTTCACATCGGCAATCGGCAGGCCGGACACCGGATGCGCGCTGCCATCGAGCGGCAGCTGCGCCGGCAGCGACTTCAGCATGCCGGCAATCGGCTGCCCGTCGGGGGTGAACAACCCGTAGGCATCGATGCCATGCAGGTCGTAGCGGCGGTTTTCGCGCAGCGCTGCGGTCAGGCCATCACCGGTGAAGTGCTCGAACAGGTGCGCACGTTGCAGCACCGCTGACTGTGCCAGCTCGTCCAGGTACAGCGACACCCTCCAGTACAGCACCCCCAGCAGCACGCACGACCAGGCCACGAACAGCAGGCTGTAAAGGCCCAGCAGGCGACTGCTGGACGAGCGCCAGCCGTCAGACAGTTTCGCTGAGGACATAGCCGCTGCCACGCACGGTACGGATCAGCGACGGCGCGTCGGCCTGGTCCAGCTTGCGCCGCAGGCGGCCGATGTGCACGTCGATCAGGTTGGTGCCCGGGTCGAAGTGATAGCCCCACACTTCCTCGAACAGCATCATCCGGGTCAGTACCTGGCCGGCGTTGCGCATCAGGTATTCCAGCAGCTTGAATTCGGTAGGCAGCAGGCTCAGGCTGCGCCCGCCACGGTGGGCGGTACGCGCCAGCAGGTCGAGCTGCAGATCGCCCACGCACAGCAGGGTCTCGTTGCCGGCCGGACGCTGGCGGCGACGCAGCAGCACCTCCACCCGCGCGGCCATCTCGTCGGAGGCGAACGGCTTGGTCAGGTAGTCATCGCCGCCGGCACGCAGGCCGCGCACCCGCTCATCGACATCCGACAGCGCACTGAGCATCAGCACCGGCGTATCGATGCCGATCCGGCGCAGGGTGGTGACGATGGCCAGGCCATCCAGCCCGGGCAGCATGCGGTCCAGCGTGATTGCGTCGTAGTCGCCACTGGCCGCGCGCACCAGGCCTTCGCGGCCGTCGGCCACCCAGTCCACCTGCAGGCCATGGCTGCCCAGCTCCGCCACGATCTCCTGGGCCGTGATGGCGTCATCCTCGATGGTCAATACGCGCGACATGGGCACCGCTGAAGTCCAGACTGGCCCATGCTCGCCAAATCAGCCGGCGCGGGCAAATGAAACATCCTTCATCCATCCCCGTGGTGCGGGCCGGTTCAGCCCGGTTCGCCGTCGTCACCCGGAAGCTCGGACAGCTCGCCCTGCACCTGCACGTTGTTGCGGCCCATCGCCTTGGCCCGGTAGCACTGGGCATCGGCCGCAGCCACCGCCTGGTCCACGCTCATGCCGCCGGCCAGTGGCGCGATACCGATGCTGGCACCGATCCGCAGCCGGTCCTGGTCCCAGGGAATCGACAGGGAGGCCAGCGTATGCAGCAGTTCACCGCCGATGCGGGCCGCACGACGTGGCGTACAACCGGACAGGATCACCGCGAATTCGTCACCGCCCAGCCGCGCCACCACGTCCGAATCGCGCACGCCATGGCGCAGCACGCTGGCCACCGCCCACAGCACGGCGTCGCCGGCCAGATGACCCCAGGTGTCGTTGACCGGCTTGAAGCGGTCCAGATCGATGTACATCAGCGAGGCAGCCTGGCCGGTGCGCTCGACGCGGGTGATCGCCTGCTGCAGGTGCACCTCGAAGCCGCGACGGTTGCTCAGCTCGGTCAACGGGTCGATCTCGGCCAGGTGGCGGGCTTCCCGCTGGCGCGCACGCTGCTGGGTATCGTCGCGCAGCACCCATACCGCGCCGCGCACATGGCCTTCGTCATCGCGCAGCCAGGCGCGGGTCAGGTCCACCGGCACCGTTGCCGTGCCCAGCCGCAGCAGCAGGTCGGCGTGCAGGTCCACCGCATTGCTCTCCGGGTCCAGCAGCACCGACACATCCAGTACCGAGCCGGGCGCGTACTCGGTGGTCAGCGCCAGCACGTCCTGCACCTTGTGCCCGGCCAGCGACAAGGCGCCATCCCCGGCCAGGGTGCGCACCGCGGCCGCGTTGGCGTAGTCGATGCGGCCATCAAGGCTGACGCTGAGCACCAGGTCGGCCACCGCATCCAGCGTGATGCGGCTGCGTTGTTCACTCTCGAACAGGCGCTGCTCGCTGCTGCGCTGGGCGGTGATGTCCTGGATCTGCGACACGAAATGCAGCGGTTCGCCGTGCTCGCTGCGCACCAGCGACACCGACAACCGCGCCCAGATGATGCGTCCGTCGCGGTCGAGATAGCGCTTTTCCAGGTGGTAGTGGCTGCGTCGCCCGGCCAGCAGGTCCTGCACCAGGGCCAGGTCGGTCTGCAGGTCATCGGGGTGGGTCAGCCGCTGGAAATCCACCTGCAGCAGCTCTTCGCGCGGGTAGCCCAGGATCCGGCAAAGCGCGTCGTTGACGTCCAGCCAGCGTCCTTCCAGCGAGACCAGCGCCATGCCCAGCGCGGCGGAGGTGAACGCGCCAGCGAACTTCTCTGCCGACAGTCGTGCTTCCGCGCGCGCCTGCAGGATCTCGGTGATGTCGATGGCCATGCCGACGTAGCCGATGCGCGCTCCATCAGCACTCTCCATGCGACTGATCGACAGGCGCACCTGGCGTGACTGGCCATCCTTGCGCAGCAGCGTCCACTGCCGCGAGTAGGTCTGCCCGTCGGCACGCGCGCTCAGCGCTTCGAACACGCCGGGAAGATTGCCGTCGGCATCGGCCAGCGGTCGCATCCAGGCCTTCAGCTCATCCGGATCGTGGAAGGCGTCGAGCCGGCGCTGGCCGACCACCTCCGCCGCGCTGTAGCCCAGCAGGCGCTCCGCCCCCGTGTTGAACAGGGTGATGGTGCCATCGGTATCGGTGGCGATCACCGCCACCTCATCGGACGCATCGACCACGGCCTGCAAGCGTTGCCGGGTCTCGGCCGCGTCCTGCCTCGCCTGCTGCAGCTCGGTGACGTCGGCATGCGCGCCGGCCATCCACAACGGCTTGCCCTGCCCGTCCCATTCGAAGACCCGCCCGCGGTCCTGAATCCAGATCCACTGCCCGTTCTTGTGGCGCATGCGCAGCAGGCAGGCGTAGTTGTCGGTGCGGCCTTCGAAATGCTCATCCAGCGCCGCATCGGACAGCGCGATGTCATCGGGATGGACCAGCTTCAGGAACGTCTTCTGGCAGATCGGTTCCAGCTCATCCAGGCGGTAACCGACAATCTCGGCCCAGCGCGCGTTGACCCGCATCTCGCCGGTCTGCACGTTCCATTCCCAGGTTCCCGCAGCGGTACCGTCGATGATCATCGCCAGGCGGCGACGCTCTTCCGCCAACTCCTGCAGGCGGCGCTCCAGCAGTCCATTGCCGTGGGTGCCCTGGCCCGGCATCACTCCGGTCCCCTGCCGGCACGGGCAGGCGCCGACCGCAGCGGAACGCTGCGGCCTGCAACGAAGACGGCGGGTCGTGCTGGCGTCATGGCCCTCCCCAGCGACAGCGGGGAGGCCAAACGCCCCCCTCAGGCGCAAGTGTGCGCAATCACGGGGAAAACCGACAAGTCCCCCGCCCCGGATCAACCGTGACGGGGGGCACGATCCTCAGCTGCGCTTGGCCCGGGCAAAGGCCTCGGCCAGGGCATTGTTGGCCGGCGGCGCAGACTGGGTGGGACGGCCGCCAGCGCCCTGGCCGCGGTTCGGTCCACGGTTCTGGCCGCCCGCGTCACGGCGCGGCCCCTGGCCCTGGCCGCGCTCATCGCGTTGGCCCGGGCGGCTGGTGGCCTGTCCCGGGGTATCGTCCAGGCGCCGGGTCAGCGCGATGCGCTTGCGTACCACATCCACCTCCAGCACCTTCACCTTGACGATGTCACCGGCCTTGACCACGTCGCGCGGGTCCTTCACGAAGGTATCGGAGAGCGCCGAGATGTGGATCAGGCCGTCCTGGTGCACGCCGATATCGACGAAGGCTCCGAAGGCGGCCACGTTGCTGACCACGCCCTCCAGCACCATGCCCTCGCGCAGGTCCTTGATGTCCTCGACGCCCTCGGCGAAGCGCGCCGCCTTGAACTCCGGGCGCGGGTCGCGGCCCGGCTTCTCCAGTTCCTTCAGGATGTCGCGCACGGTCGGCACGCCGAAGGTGGCATCGGTGAACTGCTGGCCTTCAGGCCACGCAGGAAGCTGCCATCACCGATCAGCGCCTTGATCGGGCGCGCGGTGCTGGCCACGATGCGCTCGACCACCGGATAGGCTTCGGGGTGCACCGCCGAGGCGTCCAGCGGCTGGTCACCATCGGCGATACGCAGGAAGCCGGCGCACTGCTCGAAGGCCTTCTCGCCCAGGCGCGCGACCTTGAGAAGGTCCTTGCGACGCTTGAACGGGCCGTTGTCGTCGCGATGGCGCACGATGTTCTCGGCCACCGTGGCAGACAAGCCGGACACCCGTGACAGCAGCGCAGCCGACGCGGTGTTCACGTACACGCCGACCGCGTTCACGCAGTCCTCCACGCGCGCATCTAGCGCCCGTGCCAGGCGGTACTGGTCCACGTCGTGCTGGTACTGGCCGACGCCGATCGCCTTGGGCTCGATCTTCACCAGTTCGGCCAGCGGATCCTGCAGACGGCGCGCGATCGACACCGCGCCACGCAGCGACACGTCCAGCCCCGGGAATTCCTTGGCCGCGAACTCGGACGCCGAGTACACCGACGCACCCGCCTCGCTGACGACCACCTTCTGCAGCTTCGGGTTGGCGACAGCCTTGATCGCTTCGCCGGCCAGCTTGTCGGTTTCGCGGCTGGCGGTGCCGTTGCCGATCGCGATCAGTTCCACGTTGTGCTTGGCGCACAGCTGCTTGATCGTCTGCAGCGACTGCTCCCACTGGCGACGCGGCTCATGCGGGTAGATGGTGTCGGTGGCGACCAGCTTGCCGGTGGCATCGACCACGGCAATCTTGCAGCCGGTACGGATGCCCGGATCCAGCCCGAGTACGGTCTTCGGGCCGGCCGGTGCGGCCAGCAGCAGGTCCTTCAGGTTGTCGCCGAACACCGCGATGGCCTCGGCTTCGGCCTTTTCGCGGGCCTGGTTGAACAGGTCCAGCAGCAGATGGGTGTGCAGTTTGGCGCGCCAGGTCAGGCGGCAGGCATCCAGCAGCCAGCGGTCGGCGGCACGGCCCTGGTCGGCGATGCCGGCCTTGCGCGCCACGCGTCCTTCGGCGTACTGGTGGCCAGCCTCGGCATCGCTGCCCGGGTCCAGTTCCAGGAACAGGATCTCCTCGCGGCGCGCGCGGAACAGTGCCAGCAAGCGGTGCGAGGGAATCTTCGCCAGCGCCTCGGCATGCTCGAAATAATCGCGGTACTTGGCGCCTTCGGTTTCCTTGCCCTCGGCCACGCGGGCGCGGATCACGCCCGTCTCGCCCAGCCAGGTGCGCAGTTCGCCAACCAGCGCGGCATCTTCGCCCCAGCGCTCCATCAGGATCGCGCGGGCGCCTTCCAGCGCGGCCTTGGTGTCGGCCACGCCCTTGTCGGTGTCGACGAAACCGGCGGCAAAGACCTGCGGGTCCTGCGTCGGGTCAACCAGCAGGCCGTCGGCCAGCGGCTCCAGACCGGCCTCGCGGGCGATCTGGGCGCGGGTACGGCGCTTGGGCTTGTACGGCAGGTACAGGTCTTCCAGCCGGCTCTTGGTATCGGCGGCCAGGATGTCGTTGCGCAGTTCGTCGCTGAGCTTGCCCTGCTCGCCGATGCTGGCCAGTACCGCCGCGCGACGGTCTTCCAGTTCGCGCAGGTAGGTGAGGCGCACTTCCAGGTTGCGCAGCTGGGTGTCGTCCAGGCCCCCGGTCACTTCCTTGCGGTAGCGCGCGATGAACGGAACGCTGGCGCCTTCGTCGAGCAGGCCGACGGCGGCACGTACCTGGGCGGACTGGGCACCGATCTCGTC
>Ga0153948_1000462_pt1 | contig 22117 bp, 20 predicted proteins | sample TSNJ032MetaG_FD_104696 | JGI IMG/M metagenome (GOLD analysis project Ga0153948, IMG submission 104696) | Attine ant fungus gardens microbial communities from New Jersey, USA - TSNJ032 MetaG | ecosystem: Host-associated > Fungi > Mycelium > Unclassified | place: USA: New Jersey, Wharton State... | reverse complement strand
TCTTTCCAATATATACATGATAGAAGAGTAGCATCTTTTATCTTATTAGTCAAATAGAATTAATTGTATTTAATTCTATAATTTGTTTTTTTATATTAATTAAAGCTGTTTAATTGTATTGTGGTATATATGCTACATACTCAGGACGCTCCATTACCTTTTGCTAATGAATTTTATACGCCTTTTCTCTTTCTGACCATATTCCTCCTTGTTTTATCCTTGATTTACCCACTACAACGATTTCTCTTCCAATGTTGCTCTGCATAACCAGACGGTGCATTGCATTCTTCCTTAAGCATCCAGACGCCACAGGATCGCTTCTTCTCAGAGCATAGGAGCAATGTGTGCGGCTTATTTTATCGCAGGAATATGGCTTTTCAAAGTGACGGCACAACTTTAGGCGGTAATATCATCGCAAAATAAACTGATGGAACCGCCCTCGTAGAATTTGCTGGATGACACTCTAGGAACACATATATAATAATTACTGATATTAGGATGTCTATTAATTACAGTTAAGACAGACTCTTCAATCTGACTCCACAATACAACCCTTGTTATTATTCAACGTTGTAGTCCAGCTCCCCAGAGATGCACTTCTTCCTATTTCAATACAACCCTTGTTATTATTCAACGATCGCCGCCCGTGCAGATGCAGTTATGGAGCATGTATTTCAATACAACCCTTGTTATTATTCAACCATCGGTTTTATCATCTTTTCAACAACTCCAAGCTCCAACACCCCTTACAAATCAACACTTCCCTATCTTTTTACCAGCCTGTCAACATCTTTTAAGTATCTACACTAATCATTCCAAATTCCTTCAATATAACAGGATTTTTGACCATACAAATAAATTAACGCCTGGTAAATTACTACATACTACAAAATCAAATTTTCTCCTGTTTCCCTATCTGGTTTTCCCAAAATCTCTTCCCCAAACACATTATCATTCAAAAGTTTAATAATACATATAAAATCTTCATGAGGATTTATCACTTTATTCAAGTCCGTCTTTAATCGTATTAATACAGACGGAGTCATTTCACCACGGAATACAGAATATTGAAAATGCGTAAGATACTTTTTGCAAACTTTAAATACCTTCTGAACACGTTTCTCCTTTACATCATAGAATACAAATGCATAATTATAATTTACCTTTTTTGACACTACATTCCCTCCTTAATTGAGAATGGGACAAACTCCTTGTTTTCCATAATTGCTTTAATCAATTTATAGCAATCTAACTTTATTGCAGTTCGATAAGTAATCTTACGTTTTAATTTGGGGTGTTGAAATACTGTTTCTAGTCTTTTTTCAAAAGCTTCAATAAAAATTTTTCGACCATCTTCATTCAGCAAACAATAATTGACCTTTTTATCAAAATGCTTTTCAACCTGCAGTCTTCTGTTATTAACCAAGTCAAAAACTGTCTTATAAACGATCACAGGCTTAAATACTTCACTGATGTCCAGGCTAAGAGAAAAACGTCCCTCCGAAGGTTCGTGCAGAAAACTAATCCTCTGATCCAGATGGGTGCGGTAAATTGCAGAGATTGCCTTTGTATAAAGGAGTGTATTTCCAAAAGAAATCAATGCATTGATTGGGTTGTCCGCCGGACGCTTTACGCGCTTATTCATCACAAAATCCTCTACTAGAAAATATTGAAAATCTTTATAAAATCTTTGCCAAATTTCACCTTCCACAGCCATAAGTTCCGGTATTGTCTGTGCAGACTCAATACGCACCGATGCCTCCTTACGAATCCAGTCAACCGTCTCTTTCACACCCTTTTTATCATGTTTATAATAATGGTAAAGTACTTCATCAATATTTATCCCAATTCCTTTTACAAAAGCTTTTGCTATTGCTAATCTGTCCCTCTGGTGTTTTTCCACCTGCTTCACGACAAGTTTCCCACTGTTATACTGGTTTCTTGGATAATATGTTCCACTATAGCCTTCATAATAGTTAAAAAAATGAACAACAACATGATTAGAAGATAGAAAATCTAAAAGCTTGGTATTGATTGAAATTTCATTCATGCAATAGATTTCCTTAGTGTTCTCAATCGGCAAATATACATTCTTACCATTTTTTCTATAACATAAGGAATTATCTTTTCTGGTCAATTCTCCCATAGACATAATGTATCTAGTGCTTCCCATAAGGCAGTCTCCTCCTCATATATAGCAGTATTCATAGTATGCACATTTCCTGCACTGTGATTTATTGAGACATGCCGGAATGACATCACCCACCAATAACATTTCAATTTCATATATATATCGTTCCAACTCTTGTTCGCTTTCTTTTGTCAACTCCAGAATCATTGTTTTCTTATTAGTCTTATTCTTCTCAATAAATTCAAGTTTCCCTTTTCTGATAATCCCTTTTTCCTTTAAGACCTTCAGATAATATAACAGCTGCCATTTGCTTGCTTCCACATCCGCATCTGACTTCTTAATCTCAGTCAAGTATTCTTTCGTTAATCGGTCTACCTTGATATGATCAATAGCTATTTCACAATAATCCGATGCCTCGGCTTTTTCCTCATGGATTGCTTTCCCAATCTTGACAGCTTCACTATTGTCTTCCAAATTCAGGCGGTTCCCGTGAAGAAAGCATTGCCTTTTACAGTGGATATAATAATTGATTAAAGTACCTGTTATCTTCATCACATATTATATGTCCAAGAACATGGACCCTCCATTCTCCAAAGCATCTTTATCCAGCCTTCCATCTTTGAAATACTGCTCCCCATCCTCGATATAGTACAAATCTCCAATCCTATCACTATAGGAAAGCTGCGATGTTTTTTTAATCTGATATATAAAATAATTCATTTTACTTCTTATATTTGAAAGCCTGACCTGTTTCTCGGCATATGGCAATGCATGATCCTTAAGCAGTTTCCTATATTCTTCCCAAACAGCACTCCCGGAAACGGATTCAGCCTCAATCATTATATTCCGCGCAAGATACACCGGCATATCCCAGTCCGAATCCCTAATAAGCTTCATACGATCTTCGACGTTTGAAAAATCAAGCCCTTTGACGGCTTCATCAAAAAACAGTTCCAGATTCTCCACATCATTTCTGGAATGATTTAAGTCACATTTCAACAGATTCATCACTTTTCCGTAATAACTGTCAAAATTCTTTTCCATCAGAACCTCTCGCATTTCCTCGTTTAGCAAAGTAAATTCCGTATTCATACGGTAATCTCCGTCAGAATATATTTTTTTTGCGTCATCCATCTGAAAAAAATATACTATTCCATTTCTCTTACAAGAGCGGTTTATCCGACCAAGAAATTGCTCTTCGCTATCTAATTTGGATATATCTTTATACCCAATATCCATATCAATATCTACACCGGCCTCAATCACCTGGGTCGCAACTAAAATCAATCCCTGATGCCTTCCACCCTTAATATCTTTCAACTTTGTAGCCCTGTCTGCCCGATTATCATCGCCACTGACAAAGTAAATTGGAACACGAATCCTTATATCCTTCGCCAACATATCCACAAACTCATACGCCCTACTTTTCTTTATAAATTCTACAACAATCTTGTTGCTATCCAGATTCTGTTTTGCAATATGATCTAATAACAATTCTAGATTCATTTCACATTCCAATAAATCATAGGAAACCTTCACACGTTCTTTGAACAGAGGATTTGTAAAATACCTGTCTCTATTTTGTAATAATTTTACCGCTCCCACATCATCTCCTGTTAAATAATTTAGGTTTGGAAGTGTTGCAGACATAATAATTATTTTCATATTCAGCAATTTAGCAAATGCTTTTAAAAATATGATGATTTCAGACCATATAGTGTTTTTATAGCTTTGAATCTCGTCCAAAACAATAACGCTGTCCTGAAGCTGCGAGAAACCAAATACAGCTTCCCGCTGTTCACTAAACATAATCTCAAATAAGCTGACATGTGTCGTAAGCACAAATGGATAATTCAAAAACTGTCGATCCAGTAACGCCTTTTCATAATTTTTATCCCGGCTTTCATCTTCTTGGGATTTTTCATATTTGATAGGCGTATTTGAGTTTAACACCACGATATTTTTAAATGCTGGACTGTCTTTTCCGAATATCTCTTCCAGCGTCGCCAAATTCTGTTCTACTAAAGTATTAAACGGGTATACATAAAAAATCCTCCGATATCCTTCTTTTAACAACTGAAAACTCAGGTTCATGGATGCATTACTTTTCCCGCTTCCGGTAGGTGCTTCTAAAAAATAAATCTCTGCTTCCGAATTCACCTTCAAAACACGTTCCACTTCTAAATAAATGTCACTTCGCAGTTTGTTAATCCCTTCAGGCACAGCCATACCTTTTTCGTAGGCTCTAATTTTCTTTGTCAAGTCTGCATCTTCATAGATTTCAGTGAACTTGTAGCGCTCTATATCATTTCCATATTCCTGTATTTCTACTTCGTTTCTAAATTCAGTTGTGGCATAATAATCACAGGATACCAACAGGGAATAAAGAAACCTCACATAGGCATAGGCGGCAATCCCCTCTTCACCCTGCTTCTTCTGACAAAATTGTCCCCACATATCCGGATATCGGTTACTCCTTTTATAAGGCATATCTTTCAGAAAATCACAGCCCCTTTTAAACCCCTGCATAATACTATCAGCCGCTCCCCGTTCTCGGAAGTCTCCTAAAAACTTTCCAAACTCACGCAAGCTGCTATGGTGCTTTGCAATAACAAAGCCATTCATCAAACACAGTCCTCTTAATATTTTCTGCTCCTCCCGATCCATTTTACTTTCCTCAATCCTATTCATAAAATGGTTCAGATAAATGACCGAAGAAAGCAGAGAATGCCTAGAGCCTTTCAATCCTGCGATCGTAAAATCTTCCGGAAGCTTATTTTCCATAACTTCTTTCTGGAACTCAGGATTCAGCTTTCCGACATCATGAAGTGTGATCATGTTAAAAAACATCTTATAAAACAACCCCAGCCCAATCGAACCCTCCTCCAAATGAAAAACCGTCGCCATCCGCTCCAGAGACTTGTCCAGTTCTCTTGCTTTGTATATATTTTTAAAATATCCCTCACATAATCTGGTATGCTCCTGCAAAGTTTCTTTTGGTTTGTTTTTATGGGTATGGGCAAATATCGTATAGGGAAAAACAACCAATTCTTCCAAAGGCAAAAAACACGGTTCTTTCATTCAATCATCCTCTGCTTAATTTTATGTTTAGTAAAAAACAATATTCTTTCCATCTACGCATATAATTTCACATTCTGTCCCTAATATGCCCATATTACTGTATACAAAACGCTCTGTTTCATACAAATGAGTTTTCGGGTTTAAGGCAATCGGTAAAAATTCTTCATATTTAAATAAAGTTTCACTTATCTCAAACTCTTCCTCATCGAAATCCAACTCCAGATTTTTGGAAGGTGCCAGACTTTGAATAGCCCCAGACTTTTCTATCACTTTGATACCCTCCTTGATAACTGCTTCCTTAATTTCTGCTGGGTGATCATTCTTCCCCAGATAAGGCATATAAATACATCTCTTGTTTAGTATTGCGTCTGAAAGCTTTCTGGTTTCCTCGTCTGTAACCAGTACATAGATATCCCATGCAGGATTTTCCAACCACTGTTCTTTTACAATCAGGTTCCCGCCCTGCTCTTTTGATGCATAGCCGACAGAATTATTAAAACGTTGTACTTTTTTCGAAAAACAACCATCCTCCGATTTGGGAACAACAGAAATCTTAAGTCCCTTCAACTTTTCATAGAATTCCGGATAATCATCGGAACCAAGCATTTGATTATACCCTCTGTACCCTAAAATAGCTCCAAAAATGCCTAGGACCGCCACTTTATGTATACAGTTATAGGTAAAATAGAAATAAGTATTTACCTCTGACTTTTTAAAAAAAGCATTTTTTCCACTGAGAGTAAATTTTAGCACTTCCATCTCATACCTCTTTCTGTGTCAGTATATTAAAATATGTTGCTCCTTCTAATACAGCTGACGCATCAATTTGGGAAGTGTGTGGATTATAATAAATTTCTATGGATTGAATCTGATCCTTAAGCGTATTTAAAATTTCCTCAAAATGGATCTGAATCCGGTTCTTTTCTCCCTCGTCACCCTTGGTAAAGGTAATATATTCGGATAAATTGGGGAGATATAAATCGTGTTCTGTTTCAACAAACAATGCAAATTCATTTTCGCATCCCACCTTGGCATTGGTGGCAAATGATGTCGCCGATGAAAGGGCAGCTTTTTTAAACAACTGATAATCTTCTTCTGTGTAGCCTTTTGTAACACCCATCTGCTCAAACTCACGATAAGCCATTGGATTAATAACAAATGGGTAGAAATAGTGTGCTTCATCACTGACGATTTTGGTTCCTAGCGTTGAACTCCTCGCTTCTTCGCCTTCGTCACCTTCTGCTTTCTTACTCTTTTCCTTTGCCTTCGGATCACGAAACGGTGATAGTATTGACTGCTCCTGTGCCTGTGTATCGTCATATTTGTTAAATCCTTGACCAATTTGCACCGCACCTGTAATGGATATATTATTTCCTGCTTCTGCAAACGTTGCGCCAAAGTTTTTTACATCAATCGCCTGAAACAGATTTTCCAGTATCACTTTAGCATTTTTACCGTCACTTTCTTTTCCTTCATGAAAAAGATGGTCATAGCGTTCCTTCAATGTTCTGGGGATTACGCTGACCTCCCCCTTCTTTTTATCCTCTGAAAGACACAAGGATTTGATGTACAGTACCTTTCTGCCTTCATTATCCCACATTTTCTTCATTGGGTATTTTAACGCTTTATCACTTCCGAATGTTGTACCGTCTGAGGTAGTCTTCGGATAACCGGAAAAATCTGCGTTCCAGTTTGACATAATTGAAGAAATCCCTAACACTCCATATACTCTTTTATTCATCCTACTTGCCCTCCTCTTTCTTTTCGTATACTAATGGTTGATCTGTAAACCCGCAGACTAGCATCTCTTGGTTCACCTTAACCTCCGGCGTATGTCCCATAACATGACATGTCAGATTCCTGTCTCTGAGATTTTTACTATCCATATACAAGTCGTGATTTACTTTTTTATACAACTCCTTCAACCTTTTCTTAATGATTTCATCTTTTTTGGCATTCAAAAAAGGATTGATGAATGATTGAGGCCTTTTACCTGCCCTGATTTTGGAAAGGTAAAACGCTGCCAATTGTCCCGCTGCATAATAGTACTCATCTTCACTCTCAAATTCCCAGTCTTCTACACAATTAATGTGCTCCCTTAGTTTTTTCCTTATCTCCTTCATGCGTACCTCCATATCTTCATTCTCTGCAAAATAATCCATCAATGACCATCGCAGGTTTAGCTGATGCTTTGCTTTTAACTCATATCCATTGGCTAGAGCGTTCTTTACCAATGGCAACGATATCTGCTGCAACAATGTATCTACTCCATCTTTATTGCCTTTATAAAACCAACGATTCAATCCATCTCTTGCTTTTAACAGATTGTATTTTACAACACCATCTTTAACAGAAAGGTCACTTGGGTCTGTAAAATAATTATTAGAAAGCCATTTACTAAAGAATACTTCATCAATCATGATCTCCATATCATCGAAATTATTTTTAGTTCCATACTCTAGCTTTTGCAATTTCAGATTTTTCTCGGGAATTTCTAATATCTTCTTATAGTCAAAAATTCTTTTTAAATTGAAATCATACTTTGAAATTGTATCAAAATTATGAATTTCCACCTCTTTCCCTTTCTGTATTTTTAAAAACAAACCGAATTCAAAATCCTTTGCAAATTCTCCCGACTCACAGAAAATGAATTTATCATTTTTCATATCCACATATACATGAGTAATCCCCAGAGATGCTTTTCCCATCAGGAAATCAAAAAATTTACTTTGCAGTAAAGCCTCCTCAAGGTTTATAAGATACGGTTCTTTAATCCTTCTGGATTTGTGCTCTAAAAATGGTTTTTTAGAATTCATCCCCATGTTGTCGTTAGGAAGACCATACAATATACCATCTTCATTTTCTATATTGGATTCATTATTATTGTAAATGTTCGGAAGCAAATAACGTTTCCCTTCCTGCTGATACAGGCGTATTGTTTTCTCCTGCTCTGGGAGTACAAAAAATATTTTCAAATAATCTCTTCTTTCTGTATCCACAATCAGAGTATTTAAATTTTGTTTTATCCATTCTTGTATCTGCTGTAAAAGTATGACATCTGGCTTGCCGATTTCCTCTTCAATGTAATTATACAGCTCTTTGGACTTTTTCTTCTTTTCATATTTCTTATCCGGATTTTTCAACACCTCATAATATCCGTCAATTATATCCTGTGTTACTTTTTGACCTGTCAGACTCTCCTTTTTTATAAAAAAGGAAAGATAATTATTTGAATGTATGATTTTTCTCGGGTCAACGGGCTTATTCATTTCAACCAGCTTGCTATAGTAATCAATATGCTGTAGATATGTATAACTGGTATTGCTCCGCCCTTCTATCTGCCCCGACTTTTTGTTATAGTGAATTTCTACTGGTTCTTGCTGAAAAAAATCGCCATTCTCCATCTTTACTAATAGATAAGTACCATCTTTAGGAAGATAGTTTTCTAGGACCATCGCATCGGTATTTTTTATCAGATCATTCTGGAATATTCTTAAACAGTCTTTTATCACACCTTGCCCTCCTTATACCATTGGTAATTCACAAAGCCGTATCCACGAGCATTAGATTCTAGCAAGCCCGTACCTAGGCTCATGTGGATCAGTTCTTGAGCTGTCGGATTTTCAGCTATTTGAAGCTCTAATTTATCACCCAGAAGATGAATCCTCTTATACGGCACTTTAATTGGACATTTATTCAATACTTTAATGGTCGTATATAACTGAAAGTCTTCATCTATTTCATTGTTCGAAAATGCCTTGTATTTCTTTATCAGATTTACTTTTAGACGCTCTTCAAATTCAGAAAATGACATATATTGTTTCCAGTATCCCCGAGAATCTTTTAACAACACGGGTGTCAGACTATATATTGTTTCAATCATGCGTCGGGGTACAATTTTAAGCTCACAGGTTAGTCCTTTCATCACTGTATTATAATGATTTTTTAAATTTTGTTCAAAATATGCTACTAAATCCGTCTCTATGGTTCGGATGACCACGGTATAAACAGAGTCCCTTTTATAGGTTCTCTGTTTGGCCATAGGAAAAAGGGCACAAAAAGAATAGTTTTTAAAAGAGTTGCTTTGATGCAGCTGTAGAAAATCCTCATTTTTAGAAAGCGTTTCATCAATGAAACCTGCAATTTGATTTAGCGCGTCTTCTTGTTTGATATCTTTTAAAAGATATACTTTTAGCTTAAGTTCATAAACATTCAAGTGCGTTCCTCCTTTTCTTTAGGTTCTTATTCCTCTTTTCAGCAAGAGATTCATTAATTCATGTCATCATAAAAACTCCTTTATTAAGTTCTATTATCAAAATGACTTTTTCATTATTAAACCGTTCCAGTTCTTGTTTCTAAATTATATTTAGTTTTTTCTACATGTCAAGACTTTTTTGATTTGATCTACAAACATCTATTGATCGCATAATACCCAAAAAATATATTGTAGATTTAAATACAACCTTTGTTATTATTCAAAAAAATTATATTTCCTCTCAAACATCCATATTTAAAAATATCTCATACTATTATTCACTTCTTACTCCAACCTATATTATTTCGATAAAAAAGTCAAGCATTTTTTGATTCCTCTGTTACATATTTCAATACAACCTTTGTTATTATTCAACCACGTAAAATCAGTAAATACAATTTATATTATAGTTTATAAACCCTATAAATTCAAACTATTTTTCTTTTTTTTACCAAGTAAGATAACGATTTCTCAAAAATGCTAATTATCCTTAAATATTCGCTTAAATACTGTGATTTTGGGTTTTTCATAAATTTTCGCCTGGTAAATTTAAAACATTCATATCTCAATGATAAAGCTTGTACCCTCACAGCAGGTCAATACAGTAGCAATGGAATTCATTGTTTATTCTTTCTTTTCTCCCTAGGTGTGAATAATATTTTTATTGCCAGACGTCCGTGTTATCTGCAAAAGCCTGAAATAACCTCGAAATTTTCTGCGAAAATTCCTCGGTCATTTCAGGTTCCTATGGAATTAAATCAAATAAAAAGCAGACAGGAAAGATAAATAAATTTTTCTTTCCTGTCTGCTTTTTATCCGCTTTTCTTCCGCAGATAACACTATCTCTTTGTTAACGTTTCGAGAAGTGGGGAAGCCTAGAAAATGGGGATACTTGACGGGAATTGTTGCATGTGTGTTTTATACTCACTGCTTCCCAGCACTACTCAAATACACTCTTCCTGCCATCCCAAATTATTACTTCTCAGACAACTGTTTCATTGAATCTGCTTGATTTAACACATTTAACTGATATTTTGAAATTTCCTTTAAAATTTCAAATCTCTCTTTCTTTGTTTTGCCTTCTTTAATCATTTCCGCATTATGTGTTTCTAAGTTCGATAAAACCGTTAATTCATTAATAGATGCAAAGTCACGAATATTGTTTTTCTTTGCCAACTCCGGATTTGCTTCTCGCCAAGCCTTTGCTGTACACTGAAATAGAGCCACATTTAAAAGATCTGCTTCATCTGCGTAGACTATCCATTCCTTCTGTGAGGTATAATCTCCTTTTGGAATGAAATAGTTTTTAACCGCATCAGTATGTATCAAATAATTATTCTTTGTTAGAAACCTTTTGGCATCCCACTCAATTTGTTTTCGATCATTCTCTTCTTCTTTTAATCGTTGAAATTCTTTAATCAGAAATAATTTGAATACTGGACTAATGGCGGAAGCAAACTCAAACGCAATGTCCTTATGGGCATACGTTCCGCCATAACGCCCCTTCTTCACATATAAACCAATTGCATTTGTTTTCGCAATCCATTCGGATATGCTTGGCGTAAATGTATGTAATCCTGCCTCTTTTTTAAAGTGTTCAAATTCGAACACTTTAAAATCAGGATTATATATTTGTTCCCAGGTTCCTAAAAACTCTAGTGTAATCCGATTTCTCAACCAGTTCCTTATAATATCTGCTGCTCTTGAATTTTCAGTTTTTGCTCCTGCCATGTCGGTAATACATATGTAATCATCCATTGAATCACTTGATACCGTTACCGGTATATCCTGAACTGTAATTACTCGATTCTTTCCCATGATTTTATCCTTTCTTCTAATCCCCTTCGAATTTAGAGGAATTGATTTATCCTATTGCTATTATTCAATGTAAACCCTTTCACAACTTCTTAGCATCATATAACAATAACTTCATGACTTATAACTATAGGTTTTTCAATTCTGAGTTCAAGCAAAATTCTTCATTAATTTTAATAACAATCAAAATCATGATTTTCAAAAATATAAAATAGTCTTGTTCATGTACCTTCTCATCATTGCTTTGTGTTCCGTGTAAATAGCGATTCCTCAAATCCAATCCATTGCTAAACTCTGCTTTATTTAAAAGGTAATTAAAATAGTTTTGTTCTGGCTTAGAAAATAATGATGATTCATACATTATTACGCCTTTCGTTTCTAGTTCCTCTAGTTGCTTACTAAATAGTTCGCTGTAGCCCAAACATAAAACTTCATTATCAAATAGTTCTTTAATTATTCCTACTTTTAATAAATCAAGCTTTAAATATCCAGTTTTATCAGTATATAAATATTTATTTTCCAATAACCAGTCAATCCCTTGCCTCTGATATTCATCGAACTCTTCTCTTGTTAAATTTTCATTGCAAAGAAGCTGAGGAAGCTTATTATACTTATCATACATTTTTATATGATAAAGCGGAGACTGATCTGAAAACAAATAAAAGCTCGCAGTGTTGTATTCCTTGCTATTACCATAGATGTATTTCGTTTTAATTAAGCTCGGTATATCTTTAAAAAATAAATGTTCCGAAGATAATTGCAATAATTCATGGTCAATTTCACCATCCTCAACATATAATTTAAATTGCTTTAAAATACTGTCAATTTCAGATACTAATGTTCTGCATTTCTCCAGATATGTCGAATCTTCAGATGGCAATTTTATATAAAACCCTTCAACTTCAAATTCTCCTTTTAAATAATCACGAAAAAACCATTCAACTAAATCTTCAATATGTATATTGATATCCTTTAACTCACGATCATAGGATATCAACTGCAACATCGCCAAACCCTGTAATTGGTTAAATGCTGTTCCAGTCAAATATTCCTTTTTTCCCTTGACGCCTAATGTTCTTTCAAAAATACCCATCTGAGAGGTTTTACTAACATGTTGAACTCTAAACTGCGTATCCGTATATTCAAACAAATATATAAAATTATTTAATAATGTCGGATAATCTTGATTTTGTTTAATCCAGTCCCGGCTATATGACACACAAATATCCCTATTAACAATACCAGATTTTACAACTTCATCCTGATCATTTCTGAAAGAAACTTGCGCTCCATAAGAGAATTTAACACCGGTTTCAAATATTTCATTTAATTTCTTTGTATACATCCTTTTAGCTGCTAGCTTTACTTTATCAGGTATCGGCAATTCTGGCGTACTTTGCGTTTCATAAATCAATTTTAAATAATTAGAATTTGTACTATCACTTTCTATATAATCAGTAATTATTTTTATTTTTTCAGTTTCACCTAACACCTTTGGAAAGTAGCATTTTTTTTCGTTATTTGTTTTTGCTTCTGCATATTCTCTCAGCAATAATTCCGCACTACCATTATCATTCAACAAATATTCCGTTAACTCAATACCATAATAATTAACAATAGATTTACACGCTAATACATCATATAAACTTACATGATCATGAGTTAATAATTTCTTAAATATTTCTCCAGATAACCTTTTATATATTTTAAAATTTTCAAACAATTTCCAGAAATCATCATTGTATAGGCTGTCTATCTGAGAATAAATATCCCATATATTGTCTTCATCTATTTTTGAAAAGCATTTGCCTATACTACTTTTAAACTTTTTAGCAATCTCATTATACTTCTTTTTTTGATATTCAGACCAACTTTCTAAATACAAACCTTCATCAAGATAACAGCAAGTATTATACAATTCAATTATTTGATTAATATCATTATACTTTAATGATTCATCGAAATCATTAAATATCTGTTCTGCTTTTCTAAGATAATATCCTCCACTCATATCAGTCTTAGAATAAAATTTCACTCCATTATAATCCATCTATTTTTTCCTCACACAAAACTATAAGTTTCTATAATTATAGGCTGCTGCTTAATTATAGAATTCACATGGTGCTAGCACCATGTTTAATATCTTTTGACATTAATACCATCATTTATATCTACTCTATTTCCTTTTTCCACTGCATGATTTTGTTGTTAACATCAGACTCCACAACATTGCCCTCCCAATTTACCACCTTTTCCTTCCATAATACATAAGCAGCAACTCTCTGCAAAATATCTTGGTCTAATTCAAAAATTGATTTATCTTCAAGGCACATTTCAATTGCCTCATCTACACGCTTATCAGCAATTAGCTTTTTATAATTTTCATTATATTCCCATCCAACTCCTGAGCTACCTATCCATTTACCACTTGAATAAGATAGATATATTAAGATATTCTGTTTACTCATTAATTGTTTTTTCATGTATGATTTATATCCACTTTCATCGAAGCACTCATACAAATATAGTACCATTCTAGCATTCTTCATTTCTAATAAATTAACTTCTTTACTAAGCCGCTTTAAATGTATAAGAAAAATTTGTTCATATTTTTCAAGCTGTTCTAAAGATATTATTTTCATAAGTGAACGTTCTTCACCATTTGAAGCCAATCTCCCATGAGCCAGTTCTGTTGTATTAAGAAAGCTTGCCAAAGATTGTATCGTTAAAAAATCAGCAGTACTGGTTATTTGCACTAATGTACTATAACACATATCTTCTGAACCTATCAGAGAAAATAAATCTCGAATCCTATATTCAGCCATTTCAAAAGCTGGCAAAGACAAAAAAGCTGTGTCGTTACATTCCGTAAATAGAATTGCTGTTTCAAATAAAACACTTATTAACATGACAGCACGCTCTAATGGCAAGTCATCATTCACAGCCGCTAAATCTTTCAAAAAACTAATAATACATTTTCTATTGTTTGCCTCCAATATATATTCCCTTAGACCAGTTTTATCCATAGAATTGACAGCATAATTAAACTCGTTCCTTGTCAATTCAACACTATCAATATCTAAACTAAAATACAAACCAAATTTATCTGGATGTCCAATCCTCTGATTTTTTCTTAACTGTTTATCATTATAGCTCCCTACATTAATCTTCGATGCAAAATACGGGAAAAATATAGTCAAGAAACCAATAATTTTATCACCTTCTCCTGGCTCTATATTTTCTATTTGACCTTTAATTCTTTTCCTTATCTCTTCTGGCTTTTGATTACTAAATGCAAACGAATACGCCCCTTCTCCAGTTAATATTTCTTTATTAAATTTTATCCACTTATATAGATTAGGTAAATGATTTTCAATTACAGTAATTCCAATCATATCTACATAGTTAATTTCACTTCCAACCATATCAATTTTAATGCTCAGTGCATTTGATAACCTTATAATATCCCTAATATTACATACATATTCACTAACACATTTCATAAAAATATTATTCCAATACTTTTGATCCCATACCATCGTATTATGTGATTTTAAAATGATATCTAATTTATCAGATAAAGCTTTCCATAAATAATCATCAGATACATCGGGTATGTTGATTGGTACTTGTATTATTTTTTCAAGATACTTTTCTCCATCATAATTTTGAACGGCAGTTAATGCTCTTGACACAATATCTTTATCAAATGATAACAAATAAATAGTATTAGGGAATTTTGCCACTGTATTAACAAGTTGAAATATTAACTTAATTTCATCATTACTCAGCCGATCAATGTCATCTATAATAATTATTAATTTTCTTTCTTGTTCGGAGAGCAAATCAACAATTATATCTCTTTGCTTTGTAAGGTCATTTGTTCCATTTACAGCCTTTCTTTTAAACATATTCCCGACTACTTTTCCACCTGTACCAACAAGTTTACCAACCGTTCCTAAAGTATCCAACATCCCTGCATATTTTTGAATTTCCTTACCGATTTCACTCATTTTCTCGGTTTTTTTATCAGCAACTTCATTCGCTAACATAATAAAATATTGCTGCAACAACTGATTTGTTGATGAAAAATTCCAGGGATTAAAATACATGATAACAGGTTCGTTTCCTTTTGTACTCTCCTTTATTTCCTCAATTATCATATTGACCACAGATGATTTCCCACTCCCCCATGGTCCATATAAACCAATAGAAAACCCATTTTTTGTGTTTGTACTCAAAATAGACTTTCCTAATCGTTTAGCAAAATTACTACGATTCAGCAAGTCTTCATCTTGTTTTTTTATTGGGGCGTCTTCTAAATACATATTCTTTATCCTCACGATGCTATTATATTTTATTCTTTAAAAAACTCATCATACTCCACATCAAAGAATACCTTCAACAATTTCAAATCACTCGCCTTTATATTTCTCCGACCAGCTTCGATATTAGCCAGTGTACTTCTGGACATAGTGCTACCCCTTAACTGCAATTCAGCAACTACCTGCTCTTGTATCAACCCTTTTGCCATTCTCACCGTCTGAATATTACGGCCAATCGGTACATCATGTAATATATACTGCATAATCAAGTCCTCCAATATCTTTGTGACTAATTAGAAACTTTTGTATTGATTATAGTTCAAAACTATGCTATAATTGTCACCATTAGGAAACAATCGTATCTCAAGGAGGACAAAATGGATAGTGTATTAGAAAAATTATATAAGGGGGAACTTTATCCTTATTCTATGTATCAACCAACTATTGAAAAGTTTAAATTAAACCGGGAACAGGCTTTTAGCTCTTATACTGATTTTCTTGCTAAACTTCCCGAAGATTTAAAAGACGAATTTATCACATTTGCAGACCAGAATCTTAATTTATTGCCTTTAGAATTGGAGCAAAACTTCATAGACGGTTTTCGCATCGGTGCACGCATGATGACAGAAGTATTCTTATCACCCCAAACTGAAGAAACCCCATAACGCAAACAACAACCACAAGACACCTCTGATCCTGCGGTTGTTGTTTTAACATCTATCTGTTAAATAAGTGTTGTTCTGCCTGCCACTGCTTATGCTTTAGCTCTTGTTGCTCTTCATATAATTTATTCCGTTCTTCGCAAATCTCCTTCCCCTTTTCCAGCGCCTCCTTGACACTTTTTCGCCTGTCGTTTTCTCCTTTTCCATACTCTCCTATCAAATTACGGATTTTGCTGTTATTCTCTTTAATAGAATGGTGTGTCACCACCCATTCCACCAGCATTTCAACTTCCTTATCTTCGTTAAAGTCTGCATATTGTAAGAGTTTGGTACATAGCATTACCATCACTTTCTTTTCTGTCTCTGTCATAACTATCTCGCTCCTCTCGTATGTTTTTCCGGTTTTTTATTACCAGTACTTCTTTGCCTGCTTTCTTCTTTTAATCTGCGGAGTGTTTTTTCTAGGCTTCCTCTCTCCGGCTCATTTTCTCCGCCGTGATTTCTATAAATCTCCATTTCTTTTTCATAATGCATCACCTCTTTTTCTGCCTGACTGTAAACTGTCATAAAGTTACAAACATCATGGTATCCTGCTCCTCTTACAACAGCCGATAAAGATTGTTTCATATACGCCAGGCGTTTCTTTTCTTCTGCAATATCACATTGAATCTCTTTACGCTCTTTCCCTTTAAACATTCCTTTGGCATTGTTTAATCTATTTTCCAAATCCGGTATTATCCGATTTTCAACTTGATGAATTGCTCTCAGTCTGTCATCTAATTGGCGTTTAATATACTGCATACTCCGGAACTCTGCCATATCAATATTCAAAACAGGCTTTGGTGGAGCTTTCCACTTTTCAATAAATCTTTTAAGGCACTTTACAGCCTGCTCTACAATTCGCCTGAACAAACCTGGCTTATTTCCGTTCTCCTTAATTGAAGCTTTAACCTTTACAGCAATCTCTTCTCTCTTTATTCGGTAAATCTCATTTTCCTCTATTCCACTGATCAGTGCTTCATCTACAGAATAATTCCATTCCTGCCTTGTCTTATTATCTGCTAATATTTCTGCTTCTTTTGGATTGTTCTTCCCAACTTTTTTAGTCGGAAGATAGACGCCATTACTATTAAAAACTTGCAATTTTTCCGTTGGATTCGTGATATTCTGATTTATCAGTTCTGTGTATACCTGCTTTTCCTTTTTTAAAAATTCTTTGGATTTAAAATAAGCGTTTTTGCATGTGAACAATTGTTGCTCATATACCCCACCTTTGAAAATAATGTGGCATCCCTCTTTTACATTTCCCGCTTCATTCAATATCTCTTTCTTTGTTCTGACACGCTTTCCGCTTTCATCATAAAACATATTGCGGGGAGCTATTTTAACCGCCGGATTTTCAAGTAATTGCCGCTCGCTAAATATCAAATGTATATGATAATTTGTCATTTTCTTATTGTGATGCAAAGCTGATACACATTCTACTTCATGCCTTTGTTTAAAATCATCAGTAAACCTTTTCAATACTTCTTGTGGATTGTACTCCAGATATTGTTCCGGCAATGCAATAATCAGTTCCCTTGCTTCAATACATTTTCCTTTTGCTCCGCTCTTCTGAAACTCCTGCTGATTTTCGACTGAGAGATTTTCCCATAAGTCAGATGTAGTGGTCTGATAAGTCGCATACAGGTTTTCCTGCTTTTCTTGGCTTGAAATATAATCAATACGCCCTTTTACATTTGTTAATTTCTGAATCTGTATAAATGAATGTCTTGCCATATACCGCCTCCTTTCCTTAACCGACATTCTTTTATGTGAATGGTGCCATTGGGCACCGTCTATGAACTCATGCCCGTTTCCGGGCGTAAAAGCTCCCGGCAGGGCGAAATACCCAAAGCATAAATCGTAGATTTGTGCGCAGGGTGTATTTCGCTCTCAATCGCCGAGGGCTTGATGACATCAATTCCACCCGATTGTGATGTCAAACTGCTCCTGCTATCAAATACTTATGTTTGCTATCTGACATCACTTTTGCACTTTTGATATCACCTCAACCTTGCAACTTTGCATATTCTTATAAAACATACAATATTGCAATGTTCTTATCCCATCCTCCAGTACCATTTATCCGCACGTTTTTCCGACTTCACATTTAAGTTCTTTTTTGCCTGGTCTAACACTTGTTTTGAAATATCCAAACTTTTCGCTTTTTCCAATAGTTCTCCCTGCAGCTTTTCTCCATTGGCTAACATATCTTCCAATAAAGTTTCTGCCCGCTTTAATTTACTTTCTTTATTCACTCCTGACAGTAACTCTTCAACCGTAATATCGTAATGTCCCAACCACACTACCCCTTCTTTCTCGTCCAGCTCAAAAGCCAATGAATCACCTTCAGGTGCAAGACTGCTTTTATCATGTGCAATTACTCTTATTGTCTTTTTATCTTTAATCCTTCCTACTACCAATACACTTCTTGCTGTTGCCTGAAAATCAATAGAGCCTAGGCCCCTGTAGGTGGATTTTGAACCACTGGACTTATTCATGTGTCCAATAAGTACTATGGCACAACTATGCTTTTCTGCCATCATCCCCAATCGCTTTAAAACAGGTCTGATTTCATTCGCTCTATGCATATCTATCTGTGCTCCCAGATAAGCTTGTATCGGGTCTAATATCACCAATTTTGCACCCGTTTTCTGTATCGCCTGCTCTAGTCTTTCGTCCGACATAGTTAGCTCGTTTTCTGATTCATCAATGACCCGTATCTTATTACAATCTGCTCCTGCTTTTTCCAGACGGGGCTTAATCGTATCCTCCAATCCATCCTCTGCTGTCTGATAAATGATTGAAATAGCTTCTCTTTCAATACTTTCAAATGGTAATCTTTCACCATTTGATAAGTCAGCAGCCAATTTGAGAATAAAGGTAGTCTTTCCTTCTCCGGGATCACCCTGAACAATTGTAATCTTTCCGTAGGGAATGTACGGATACCATAGCCACTCAACTTTTTTGCTCTGTATATCCGCCATATTAATTAATTTTAGTTCTTTTATATTACCTTCCACATTAACCTCCGCTAAAATCTGTGTTGTTATTTAGCAGAGCCTTTGATATACTATATTTGTGAGATAAGAATAATCAAAAGCTCTGCTATTGGTTGTCTTGAAATGTCCTTGTCTGATTAGACAGGGCATTTTTCTTTTTTGAAATATCCGGTTTCCTCCCATACTTTCCGGTCGGGACAATAGTAGTTAAACTCAGATGAGTTCTCTAGTTTCATTGCATATCCGAACTTCAAAATTCCTTGCTGTAGACCTACCCTGACATACTGAGCATCCTTTCCAATCGCTTTTGCTATTTCTGATATTGGCACATTCCTCCCTGTAAATTCCGGCAAATCAACATAATACTTTGTTTCGCCCATTCTTTTCCTCCCTGGTTTTACTCTGAAACAATATCTTCCACATCCACACCCAAAGCTACTGCAATCTTATATGCTGTGATTGGATTACAGCTTTTCTTTGCTGTTACATTCGATATGGTTTGTCTGGATAACTGACATTTTTCAGCCAATTGATTAATGGTCATTCCTCTTTTTCCCATTAATATCTGTACTTTCAAAACATTAATATTCACTTTTAATTCTCCTTTCTTTTAAAATATGTATTTTAAATTCGTTTACATTATATAAACTATTTATGCGTATGTCAAGTGATTTCGCAAATAATATGTATTATAATTTCAAAATATGTACTTGCAATTCGTTTTCATGTATGTTATGATTTATAAAAGTAAAGAGATGTAAAGCATAGACTACATAGAAAGGATAAGACCATGAATGATGAATTAAAAGAAATTGGACTCCGCATCCGGGAATTACGCAAACAAAGAGGACTTAATCAAAAAGAGCTTGCAGATTCACTAGGAAAGTCTCTTCGGACGATTCAGAAATACGAAAGCGGAGAAATCGAAACATCAATCGCTGTTATCAATGAGCTATCAAAAGTACTTAATTGTACCTCTACCTATCTGCTTGGCTATAAACCAGATGGAATAAACATTACTTGCATTGCCGACATCATGGACTTTCTCTTTAAATTAGAAAAGAAAGAAGACTTAAATTTCTCCATTGATATAAAAAAGCCAAAAACAGATGGTTGCTGGAAATGCTCCGTTACATTTGACGGGCAAGATACCTCTGCCGATCACAACTCTTCCCTTTGTTTATTTCTTGAAGAATATGAAAGTTATAGGGAAAAGATAAACGGGTATTGGATTTCCAGAGAAGCCTATGAGGATTGGCAAGATAAGACATTAGCTTACTACGCACCCAATCCATTAAAGGACAAAGAGATAGAATCGATTGATGAAGCCACCCGGCTAAAAAAAAGAAATGCATTAGTAAATAAGGAATTTCCGGATAAATAAAAGGTATTGTGAGAGCATAGCTCCATAATATAAATAAAAAATCAGAAAGGAATGATGTAGTAATGAGATTACCCAACGGATACGGAAGCGTTGTAAAACTTTCCGGCAAAAGAAGAAATCCTTTTCTAGTAAGAAAAACGAACGGTTGGAGTTTTGATAAGGAAAAGGATAGGAAGGTACAAAACTATCTTATCATCGGTTATGCACCAACCAGAGCGGAAGGATTACAAATGCTTGCAGATTACAATAATAATCCATTTGATACCAAAGCCGCCAAAATCACATTTTCAGAAGTCTATGAAGAGTGGTCAAAGAAGAAATATCCAAACGTTTCTAAATCAAATGTAGCCGGATATACAGCAGCCTTCAATATCTGTGATACACTGTACAAGAAAATCTTCAAAGAGATTCGCTTGGCAGATTTGCAGAACGTTGTAGACACCTGTGGTAAGAACTACCCCACTTTGCGAAAGCTGAAAGTTTTGTTTAATCAGCTATATGACTTCGCTATGAAAAATGATATATGCAATAAAGACTACTCTGAATTCGTGGATATCGTTCAATACAAAGATCGTAATCCAAACAAGTATGACCGCAACAAGTTTGAGAAAAATGAGATTGATAAGATTTGGGATATGAAAGATGATAAATACTACCAGATAATATTAATGCTCCTTTACAACGGAACACGTATCTCTGAATTTTTAGACTTGAAGAAAGAAAACGTCCATCTAAGCGAACAATACTTTGATGTGATTGACAGCAAGACAGAAAATGGTATCCGTAAGGTGCCGATTGCCGATAAGTTATTACCTTTCTATAAAGGGTGGTATGAGGATGGATCAGATTGCGAATACCTGCTCCATACGGAAGACAGCAAACACTTTAAATACCGCAACTACTATGACAGCTACTTCAACCCACTAATGGAGAATTTGAAAATCAACCGTACTCCCCACTGCTGCCGACACACTTGCATTTCCATGTTAGCTACGGCAGGAGTCGACCAGACGATAATCAAGAAGATTGTGGGGCACTCTGGTGCTATGACCTTAACAGAAAAGGTATATACCCACTTTGACATTAGGGAATTAGTAGATGCAATCAACAAAATATAAAAAGGACATTTCCCAATGACCTTAGTCTTGAAAAATGTCCTCTGTATACTGATATTTTTGTTGCATATATGTTGCATGTGTGTTGCATACGATTCAAAATCCAACACTTTTGACAACTCTTCACAACTTCTATAAACCCTGTACTTCTGGGCTTTCCCGCTATAACTCGTATAGCAAAAATTATCTCTTCGAAAACTGTGGAGCCCTTCTTGCTGCTTTGAGGCCGTATTTTTTTCTTTCTTTCATTCTTGGATCTCTAGTTAAATAGCCTGCCTTTTTTAATGTAGGTCTGTAGTCAGCGT
>Ga0153948_1000459_pt1 | contig 22168 bp, 18 predicted proteins | sample TSNJ032MetaG_FD_104696 | JGI IMG/M metagenome (GOLD analysis project Ga0153948, IMG submission 104696) | Attine ant fungus gardens microbial communities from New Jersey, USA - TSNJ032 MetaG | ecosystem: Host-associated > Fungi > Mycelium > Unclassified | place: USA: New Jersey, Wharton State... | reverse complement strand
TAATCTGTCCTGCCGGGTCGTTTTCCCAATCGTAGCTATCAATCTGAACATCCGGTTCATCTGTGATTAGGCTCTTGAATCCATTGATATATGCGTACTTTTTGCCGTCCTCGTAGAAGTATTCGGGTTCAGTCTTTTTCACCTGCGGAGAAGAAGTTTGTTTGGGAGTAGTTTCTGCCTTAACTTCAACCTTTTTGGGTTCGGGAGAGGGTGTCGGTTCGGGTGTAACTTCTACCGTTGTTTCTTCTTCCTTAACCTCAACCGCTTGCTCTGCCGCTATTTCCTCGACTTTCGGGGCTTCTGCGGATTCCTCATATTCGAGGGTTTTGAAAGGTTCGGGGGTTGTTTGGGCGGTTACTGTGATTGGTGCGGGTTCGGGCGTTGCCGCCAGTTCATTTTGGTTCGATTTTGGCAGGATTATTACCGCTGTTACGATAATTCCGAGTAAAAATGAGATTATGACTTTGCCGTTCATTATGGTAGCCTCCTAAAAGTATATTTTAGGGATTTACCGTTTAGATTTTTTAAGTTATATTTTCCCTAATTATACTATACTACACAAAACGACATTTGTCAACAATTATTTTCGATTATTCAAAAATAATTTTTCATATGCACTATTTTACTTCTCTCGCCTGTACGCAGTAACGCAGTTCGGGAACGTCCGCGACGCAAGTAATGAGCGTCAGAATATTCTCGTCGCTCCACGAAAGCGGGAGATTGTCATACTCGTTAATCTGTATTTTCGAGTATACCTTGTAAGTCCTCGTGCCGTACTTTGTCGTGTATTTCAGCACGTCCCCATTTTGCAAGTCTTTCACAAATGAGAAGTAAGCGGAACTTCCGCGATTATGCCCCGCCAGTCCGACATTTCCGTCCCAAGCGGAAGTCGCAGCGAAGTGTCCCGCGCCGATTTTAAGGTTTGCCAAGTCCTCGCCCTCGTACACCTTTATAGTCTTTTTGGTACGCTCGACATAGAGAGTGCCGATTGAGCCGTCCTCATAATACCACGGCGTAGTATTGAGCGTACCCGTCTGCGAGGTGGACGGGAGCAGACCGGCCGGAATATCCATATTCACGGTGCTGTTGCCCGGTGCATAGGTTTCGTTGCCGACAGGCGGTAAATTCTGATTCACCGGCACAAAGCCGCCGTCAGGCAGATTATTATGATACGGACTGGACGGGTCGGTGGGAATCTCGCCGCTGAATATGCCGTAAGGCGGCGCGAAGTATGCCGCGTCCTTGTTTCGGCGGGTGTTCTCCGACATAGGGTCGGGAGTGACGTTTACGTCAGAGCTTGTTGACGTGCCGAAGCCGCCGAGGGTATCGCCGCCTGTGCCGAAACTGTAATCAGCAGCCAGAGCGGGCATCGCCGCCGCCATCATCATCGTGAGCGTCAGCAGAAGTGTCAATAGTTTTTTCATTGTGTGTTTGCCCCTTTCCATTTTTGATAATGTAAAACGCGCCGCCCGCCACTAATAAAGCCAATAAAGCTATAATGACGTACAGCACGGCGTTCGGGTTGTTGCCGGATTCGTCCGGTTCGGAAGCCGTATCAGCGTCGGGCGCGTCAGTCGGCTGCCCGGTAGGTTCGGGAGCAGGCTGTTCGGAGGATTCCTCTGCGGGTTCTTCCGCTCCTGCGGGAGTCGGCTCGCTTTTCGGCAATTCTGTCATTTCAAGCGGCGTTCTAATCTCCGTACCCTCGAAATATGCCGTATAGACCGTCTTGCCCTGTGAGAGCTTGGCGAGAGTGCCGACATATTCCGCTGTGGTGACATACCCCGTGACCTTTGTACTTGACCCGGTTGCGGTGTAAGCCGCGACTGCCGTGTAGTATTCGGGAACGCGCTCATAATCCACCGTGATGTAGTTACCCGCTTTCCAGTCAACACCCGCAAGATTGTAAGTCTTGCCGTTATCTGTGACTGTTTTCGGTACGAGCGACGTGTCGTTAGTAGAGAGGTGCGGATATTCGCGGGTGACTTTCATCTCGTAGCTGGTGGTTTTCGTTCCCGCTGTTTCTACCTTAATACTCGCCACATTGAGAGATAAAAGGCCGACAAATTCATCGTCGGTCTTATATTCGAGCGTAGGCGCAAGGAGCGTGAGAATTTTTTCAAGCTCCTTTGTGTCGGTGTTTAGCGTAACAATCTCCTTATGGTCGCGGGTTTCGGCATTTGCCGTTTCGCGTTTCAATATGTCCGTCAAGCTGTACGTCCAGCCGTTTCGCTCGAAGTCGGCGCGGGGAATATCGGCGGGGTTGTCAAGCGGAGAGAGTTCATAGGTCTTTACGATTTGCCGCCTGTTGCCCTCAAAGTTTTCCGCAACGTCCACCGGGTACAGTTTAATCTCGGCGGGAAGCACGGGCATCGGCTCCGGCGTTGGTTCGGGCTTGGGGTCGGGCATTACCACCGTAATCGTGACGTTATTCGGCTGTATATCAGTAGCCGCAAACGCCGACATTGTAGGGGTTAGCGCGAGGAACACGCAGACGAACGCGAACACAAAAATTAGTTTTTTCATTCGTAATCACCGTCCTCGTCGTCAGAATCCACGTCCATTTCTTTATCATCGTCGAAATCGTCCTCCGGCTCGTCATAACCTGCGGCAGACGCGCCGCCTTTCTTCGGACGCACGATTTTGAAGTAATACGCCGCACCGCCGAAAGCCACGACTGCAATACCGATAAAGATTAGTATATTGTTGTTGTTGACATTCTTTTCGGGCGCAGGTTCGGGGGTGGGCGTAGGTTCGGTGGGGGTTTGCGGTTCGGGCGTCGGAGTAACTGTTGTTGTAGGTATTGCCGACACGTTTTTACCGTCGCCGGGTTTTGCGAGTGACGCTAAATCGTCCTCGTTGACGGCGTTTAAGAGATACACGTTTTTGGAATCCCGCTGACGGTCTACAATGAGATAAAACACGTTGCCGTCCGGTGTTTCGACTGTGAAAAACTCCTTGCCGTCGCTGCTTGTTACGTTATCCAGTACGGTTCCCGTACCGTCCGGGGTAAAGGGATTGCCCGATACTGCCGATTCGCTCGGTGTTTCGGAAATATTGCCGTTCTGTGTAGGTGTTTCGGGAGTCGCGGTTTGCTCGAAATACGGATTCTTGAACGAAACCGAGTTTGAAATACGCCCCTCGCTGTCTGTCGCCTGTATTGTGACGTATTCATCGGCGGCTTTTGCGTAATCCCTCAAATTGAGTTCGAGCGTTTGTTCCGTGCCTATATATTTGTCAGACACATTGATATGAAGCGTGTCGCCCGTCAGCCACACTTCTTTGACGATTAGCGCGGCTTCGTCGGGCTGTCCGTCGGCGGCATACGCCGTTCCTGTAAAGAAAATCGCGCCGATAACGAGTATCAGCGCGATTAACGCAAGCCGTCTATTCTGTTTTATGATTGGCATTTACTGTTCCTCCTTTTCTTCCGCGCCGCCGTCATGGACAAGCGGGGCGGTGTTTTGACTTGCGCGAACCTCTGCCGCAAAATCCTCGTTGCCGCGCATATTTCTGAACCGCGCGACAATCTCTAAATCTTCGAGGGCTCGCAGCGTTTTCTCCTGTTCGCGGAGTTTTGTTTGAATCTCCGCGATTTTTGCCTTTGTCTTGGCAATATCCTTTTTTTGTTTTTCAATTTTAGCGTTATTGATGTTTTCCACAATGCCCCTCCTTAATCGCTTGATATGCGCCCATAGGCGTAAAAATGCTGTTGCCAGTACGCCGTGTCGATATATGTGTACTGTATGGGGCTTCCACAATGGAGCATACGAGGCCGCCCGCTTGCGTCCGTTCCTACATAGATACCAACGTGCGTAACGGGAAGCGGCGCGGAGTAAGTGCCGGTGAAAAAGATTAGGTCGCCCGGTCTTGCCTCGCTCGACGATACGGGAGTACAGATGTTATATAACCCTTGCGCCCCAAGCCGCCCTGTGTTCTTTACGCCCGATTGCGTCAGTACCCAACTGACAAAACCCGAACAGTCAAAACTTGTCGCGGGACTTGAACCGCCCCATACATACGGAAAGCCTAAATATTTCTCCGCTTCCGCAATCAGCGCGGCATATGTGCCGTCGCCCATCGGTGTGCCTGCATATCCGTAACTCGGCGTTAGGTTGAAACTTCCGTTGTCACAGAAGTAGAGCGGATTAAGATACTGACCGTTTTTCAAGACTTCTAAATGTAAATGCGAGCCAGTTGAATTGCCCGTATTTCCGACTGTCGCGATAACATCGCCCATATTTACCGTTTGACCCGCGCTGACAAGCAAGCTGTCACAATGAGCGTATTTACTTACAAGCCCTTTTTCGTCCTCAATAATAACGACGTTTCCGTAATCGCCGTTATATCCCGCGAACGTGACTGTGCCTTTTTGCCCGGAGTGTATCTCCGTGCCTGTCGGAAGTCCAATGTCAACGCCGCGATGCAGGTCTTTTACCCCGCTGATGGGGTGGATTCGATAGCCGTAATAGCTCGTTACATAAGGCAGCCAGTTCATATCGCCGAACGGATTTGCAAGGTATTGACGCGAACCGTTCGTCTGCATAAGCAACGCATAATGCGCTAACTGTTCGCCGCTTAGATGTGAAACCGCAATATCACCGAACGACCGTGCCGCCAGCGTAACCGTCATAACGTGCCACTCATACGGCTCGTAATCGCCGTCCTCGTCTGCGTCGGTAGGGTCTGCGTAGCGCGTTTCGGTTGTAGGCGTGAACGTCAAGCTGTACTGCTCTCCGAATAATGCCCGTAAATCCGACTCAACCGCCCCATAAGTAAAGTTTTGATACCTGACCGTCAGATACGACATGAGCTCATAAGGATTGTGGCTGATTTCGCCGATGTTATAGCGGTATTCGTCATACCCGGCGTGAGTGCTTTCGGTATTTGCTATTTGTTCCTGTAAATCAACTTCCCATTCGGTGTAGTACAATTCGGCGTTGTCGATGTCCTCGTCCTCCGCAAGATAGCTTGCCGATAAAATACCTCCCAAACCTCCGCTCCCCGCACTCCCGAACGCGCCGATGAGTGACATCAGACAGAAAAGCAGTAACAGAATCAACACAATAGCCGCCGCTGCGACAGGGTGGCGTTTGATAACCCCGGCAAGGGCTTTCGCCGCTTTGCCCGTGACAGTACCCGCTTTTTTCGCTCTTTGCGCCGCTTTTTGCGCTTCGCGGGCGGCTTTGGCGTAATCCTTTTTGATTTTCCGCTTTTGAAATGCCCGTGCTAACGGATTGCTTTTCAACTTCGGATTTTCGGCAAGAGCCTTTTGATAAGCGGTTTTTATGGATTTTTCTTGAACCTTGTGTTCAAGTTTTGCTACTTTGCGATATGGTGCGGTTTTGTGGTGACGTAACGCCATACGAACGCCGCCCTCGGCTGACGTTTCAATCTTGTGAGCCGCTTCCGTTGCCACGTTTTCACGTTCGACTTGATACATCTTGCGGTGTCCGAACGCCAGCGCGGAGTTGCCCGCCGCCTTGACGGGGCGCAGCGGCAACGCACCTTTGAGGTGTTCGCCTTGTGACTTGACCTCGCTTTCAAAGTAGAGTTTGCGTTTCGCCTTGCCCGTTTCCTCATTGAAAACGCGCTCGGAGCGGAGTTTTTTCTTAGAGGGCAGTTTGGATTTAGCCGTATCAAGTTTCTTAACGGCTTTGTCCGTCTGTTTCTGCGCCTTGCCGTATTTGCGCTGTTGCTTGGCTTCGGCGCGTGTTGGCGGCGCAGGTGGTTTTTCATCCTCCGAAAATTGCAGTTTGCCGGGTTTGTCGGGTTTCAGCGGTGTGTCTGCTTTGTCCGCATGGAGCGGCGTATCGGTCGTTTCGGAGTGTAACGGTGAATCCGCGCTGTCCTCGCTATGCTTAACTGTGTCCGATGTAGCGGCGCTTTCGTTTGCGTGTTGAGGCTTGGGCGGCTTCGATGTGGTTTCCGCTGTGTTCGTTTTTTGATTACCATGCGTCGGCGAAACAACGGGAGAGGGCGGGGTATTGTTGCTTGCCGCTGATTCTGCCGCCTGTTTTGCGCCGGTTCTGCCTTTCGGCTGCTCATGCGTTTTCTTGCCCTGCGGTTTATCCTCTGTACCTTGCGGCTCGAAGCGAAGTCTGTCGGGTGCGTCGTGCTTTAACGCTGACGGCGGCGTGACCAACGCGCTATCGGGTATTGGCAGGCTATCGGAGTTTACCTTGCCGTCCGATTGTTCCGCAGATTCCGTCTTGTACTTTTGCGGCGGCTTCTTCCTCCGCTGACCGGTCGGCGCGGGTTTATCGTCACGCTCGAATTGAAGTTTGCCGTTATCCTCATGCTTGAGCGGTGAACGCAGCGCGTCTGCCGTCTTTTCGGTATGCGGCGCAGGTGGGGTCGTTTGCTCCGTGACTATCGGCGTTTCACCGATTACAGGGGGCGGTTTTGACTTGACAGGCGGCGCTTTCTGCGGAACGCGGCACGGATCAAGAAGGCGACCGTCGCCTGCGTGTTTCGTATCGTTGCGGTTAATCGGTTGCTCGTGCCGTACTTCCTCACGCTCGGACGTTTCGGATTGGGGAACAATCGGTATGTCCGCTTGTTTTGGTGTATCGGATGGGACGGTCTGCGGCTGAACGCCTGTGCTTGCCGTGTTCTCGGCTCTTGCCGACTGTTCGGTGATTCGGCGTTGCTTCTGTTTTTTCTTATTAGAATTGGTATCAACTGACTCGCAGGGGACGTTCCCCCTTTTATCAAGTTGCAAAAAGGTGTCGCTTGACCGTTTACCTCTTTTCAAATCGGCATCCGCTTCGCGCTTGCTGACGCGAATGTCCTCGCCGGTTACTGAGTTGCGCTCAACAAGCCCGTCGCGGCTCATCTTGCGCGTTACCTTGTCACGGGCTTTGAGTTTCTGTTTGCGGCTCATACATCAAGCCCCGCCGCCTTTGCGCGTTCAGGTGTCGGCAGTTCGCGTTTCTCACGCTCCACGCGCTCTTGGTTCTTGGCGATTTTGGCGAGCATATCGGGTTTTTCGGCGCGTTCCGCTTGCCGCTCCTGTTTCTTCGCCGCTTGTCGTTCCTCCATTCCGTCAAACGCGGCTATTGCCTTATCAACAGCCTTTTTAATGCCGTTCAACGCGGCTTTTTCGGCTTTATATGGGGCGGCTACGGTTTTCGCAAGTTTGCCGTTTTCTTTTTTCACGTCAACAGGTTCGCGGCCGATGATGATAAGTCCCATATTCTTGATTCCTCGTCCGGCTTCGTGGTAGTTTGCCGCAAAACCGTTGATGTTCGAGATTGCCTTGTCGCATTGCTTGACACTCTGCTCCGCGCTCTTGTCAATCGCTTTCAACCCGCCTTTAATATGAAAGAATTTCGCGAGATTGTTCAGCGCGGCGGCTCCGTTTTCCTTGAACGCTTGCACCGCCGACTTACAGCCCTCTATAATGTTGGTTTTTAGCTCGGCAATACGTTCCTTTACCTCTGCAACCTTAGTTTCAAGTGACTTTATCGCGTTTTGGAGCGCGGTTTTGACGGGGTGATTTTGAACCTCTTTCATTTCCGCGAGTTGGTCTTTCATAACCGCGATTTTGTCCTCGGCGCGTTTAACGAAGCTCTCCATTTCGCTGACGTGTCCGATTAGCGCGGCAAGCCCTTTCGTGTCCTTGCCGTTCTCTTGTAGAATTGTGAATAACGCCTGTACATACTCGTTTTGTTCAAGCAGCGGGGAGTTTGCGGTTTCGTTTGTCATGTTCGTATTTTCGTTCATAACGTGGGATTCTCCTTTCTCATGGGGGAGTTTCCTTGAAAACTCCAAGCCACAAATTTTTTGCGTCAGCTTTTCCGAATATTCGATATTTGACGGTTTATGAGCGTATCTTTTCAGACTTTTATCGAACATAGAATTGCAATCTAAATCCAAATCGTTATAGGACTGATTACATTCAAGCCGCACGATTTTAGCGTACATATCGCCGGTTGTTTTCAAATATCCCTCTGCCTTTGCTGTTGGATTTTCACTCAAATATCGTTGTAATTCTTCAAGCTGTTTCATTTCTCTTGTCGCTGTACTACGAATACCGCCGTATTCTAACCAATGTACCATTAGCTGCCCTCCTTAATCAGCGTTTCCGTTTGGGGGTTGAACACAAAACGGCGATTTTCTATTTTCCGTATAGTTCCTTGACCCACCGGAGTTTTTTACCGATAGGGTACTTGCTCGGAATAACTCGCGGACGTTTTGGCATATCCCATCCGTTTGTACTCGGCATCGTTTCGCCGTCAAGCGTGAATCCCACAGCTTTCAAACTCGCGCCGCTCTCTGACGGCAGAGTGTAAGTGATTGCGCGTCGATACCCCATAGCCTTTGCCGCACGAAGCGCGGCGGCGTAGAGCTTGCTGTTTGCGTTCGGCTGATTTTCAAGGACGCAACAGCGCGTGATTTCGGCGGTATATCCGTCGTCGTGTGCCCGCGCTATCGGTCTGCCGCACATCACAACACCGATTATTTTTCCGTCAGATTTCAAGCCGATTGAGAATTTGTGACCCTGCGGGGGTTCGTTGTGACGGTGGTGTTCACCGACAAATTCACGCGCCGCTCTGAATGTAATGGGAAACAGTTCGGTCATAATGAATCGCTCCCAAGCTGTTCCGCGATGTTCTGCATAATGTAGGCAAGGACGTTTACAACGATAGAGTTTCCGAGCATTTGATACCTTGTGGAATCGCTCATTACCTTGCCGTCGTGACCGATTGCGGTGTAGCCATCATCGAACGCCATAAGCCGCTCACACTCAACCGGCGTGAGTCTGCGTATAACGTAGCCCGTGCGGACGGGATTTTGGTAGTTAAGCGAATGTCCCCCTGTGCTTTTAGCCGCTAATGTGCCGCTCATTTCATCGTTTTCGTATAGATTGCGGCAATCCACGGAAGTAACAAGCGTTTCACTTCCGCCACCCAACGCGCCGCCGCTTGCTTTCAAGACGGATATTTGACCCTCTTTATAACCGCCGTATGACGATTCTCCGTATGCAACTGCGTGTTGGTCGATAGTGTTTAAGGTATAACTGACCTCGGTATTTACGCCCTTGCCTTGCGGCCCGTTCTTGTCGGCGCGTCCTATCATGTTACCTTGCAAGCAGTAAGCAACGGCTAAATCTGTTTCGTTGCAGTTGCCCGCCGTGCGTGACGTTCCCGCACCGGAACCGCAGAGAGTACCCGTAATTTCCGGGTGAACGACATAGGTTTGCTGTTTTACGCCGTGGTAGGCGGCAAGACAGCCCGCCACATCGTTTAAGTCGCGTATCTCATCGCGTTGATTCTGTGCGAACGCAACGACGTTTTGCCCTCTGTCTAAACAAGGGCTTGAATCGTGCCGCGCCGTGAGCGTCCGGGCAATTTTCGGCTCTACAACGGCGATACCCCCTTGATTGCAAACAGGATTCGCACACGACTGGTCGAGTGTTTTACACGTTTCTGCTTCATAAATCCCCGAAAACGGGTTGCCGCTCCGCATACTGTTACTGCTTTGAGAGCAAATACCGTAAGCGGTCTGTTCCTTGCAGATGTATGGGGCTTCGTGGTTAAGCGTCAGCGTCGGCGATAAATCCTCATTGGCTGCCGCTGTTCCGTCGCTTTGACCCGTCGCCATGCAGAGTATGCTCGGCGTTTGGTTAAGTCCGCTTGCCGCGCCTTTCAATGTCGGCGAAAGAGTTTCGTTGTACGCGATACTGCGGGCGTTTTTCGCCTGACCCGCCATAAACGCGGCTACTTTTTGAGGTGCTTTCGCGTAAATGATAGGCTGTTCGCAGTTACAATTCAGCGTGGGAGAGGTGTCGCGCAAAATCTCGGCGTTACTCTGACCCGTCGCCGCGCAGAGGATAACGTCGCGCTCAATGCCGCCGCGCATACCCGTACCCTTGCCGTAATTCGCATCTAAGGTTCCGGCGATAGCTCCGTTGATTCCGCTGCCCGCGCCGTCAGCGCCGCTTTCAGCATCGGCGGGAGTTCCTTGCCGCGTAAACTCGCGCGCCGCAAAATACCCTGACAGGCTTTCGGACTTAAAGAGTATTTCGGCGGCGCGTTGTCCTGTAAAATCTGCGATAGCAAACAGACGCTTTCTTCGCTGTGGCACTCGGTAATGTTGGGCGTCTTTACAGACCCAAGCGAAATCAACGCTTCCCCCTCGTACCATTCCGGCGTTTGCCCACTTCCCGGAAACAGGCATTGGAATTTCGGTTTCACAGAACGCCTCGATAATGGTTTTATAACTACGCCCCCTGTCAATGTTAAGGACGCCGGGGACGTTTTCAAAGATTGCGATTTTCGGGTAGTTGCCATTGGTGGCGCACCTCATTTCATTTATAATTCTGATTGCTTCAAAGAACAGCCCGGATTTTCCGGCGAACGCAGTCCGCGGTCCTGCGACGCTGAACGATTGGCACGGCGAGCCGAAACAAAGTATGTCAACAGGCGGTATCTTGCCGCCGTCGAGTTTCATAATGTCGCCTAAATGCGTCATATAGGGAAATTGCCGCTTCGTGATTGAGATTGAATTAGGTAAAATCTCACTCGCCCACAGCGGCGTTATCCGAAAAAAAGAAGCGGCATAGGGAAACGCCCCTATGCCGTCAAACAACGAACCGAGTGTTATGGAGTTTTCTTTCAGCACAGTTCTTCCCCCTTTGCTTTATCATGTTTCGCGGGCGCGGACTGGTTGACTTTTTGCTTGTTGTCCTCAATTTTCGCAAGTAAATCTTTGGGTTTGCCGATGTCGGCCTCTTTACCCAAAGCGTTCAAGGCCGCCATAATGCCCTTGTAGACAGTCTTAATTTCCGGCGTTTTCGGTTTGACATCCCAACCGCGGTCATAATTAACTACAATCTTGCCGCCTTGACGAATGTCGAGTTTCGATACACGCCCGTTATCAATACCGTGTACGGAACCCTCATCGTATATCTTCGCGGTAAATGTGATGCCGCCCGCGGCTTCGCCTTTAACATAATTGTTGATAAGGCGCTCGTCTTTTGTAATGACGGCTTTAACGCCGCCGTCAGTTTTTTTACTCATTACGTTTTCACCTCGCTTCCGATAACATCGCCGTATAACTCGCCGCAACACCGCCCGTCCTTTCGCGGTATGTAATCCGTAAAAGCACAGGAGCGGTATATGCGCTTGTTGTTTGCCCAACGCGCTAAATCCGTGAGAAAACGGTCGTGCGTTCCCTTTTGGTAAATCCGCACGTCGGGTTGATAACCGAGTTCCATAACCCGCCTGACGCGATACCAGTCCTCGGCGCGGCTTGTGTCGTAATTGGTGAGGACATATACTTTGAGGGCGCGGTCGCTGCCCTTGTACGCGGAGCGGAATTGCTCCAAGCCATTGATAACGGCGCGTTCGTTCCTCATAAGGTCAAACGCAAAATGCACTGTGTCGATTTTGCACTTGCATAACAGTTCCGCTATATCGCCGTCAATGAAACGGGCGTCAAGTCCCTGTACGAAGTTAATCTCCGCTTTCGATTCCGCAAGTTGCTGTATCAACCGCTCACGGTCTTTACAGGCAAGCAGATTCGCGTCCATCAGCTTTATTTTCCGTTGACCGCGCCAAAATTCGGACAGTTCGGCTATCTGCGTACTGCATAAACCCTCTTTGCCGCCAACGGCGCAAAAGCCGCAAGCGTTCGGACAGCCCCGCGTAAGAAAACCAAAGGCTGTACCCTGTGTAAGTTCAGAGTACAGCCCATAATCGGGGTAGCTGTGTTCAATTTCATCGGGTAAAACGCCGTCGCTTTCCTTGACATACCGTTCCTTGCCGCCTACCGTTTCAATGGCAAACCCTGTGCCGCCGCAGTAAATTTTGTGGGCGCGGGGTAAACGCGGGAGCGTCGGAATTTTCGTTATCAGCGGCAAGTTAAAAGACTTTGAGCAATATGCGATGTCAAAATGTTCGTCGAAGTCGTCTATCAGCTTTACGCTGTTACCGCGAGCTTTGTTGTACGCCGACAACTTCATCAGCGGTATAGACGGAAAGTTTACCGAATCTGACCATAAGCCGATTTTCAACCCGTTACCTCAACTTCATTAGGTTTCGACGTCATTATCCTGTACGAATCGGTATCTTTGGGATAGTGGTCTACGAAAGGGATTATGACGTTTCCGTAGAACAGCAAGCCCTCTCCGGCGTTTGAGTGGGTAACATAGCTTAACTGGTGCGGCGATATGCCGAGTTGTTTTGCGAGAATCTGACGGTCGCCCTGCGCTTGATTGAGCATGACTATAAAATCGCTGTTCTCAAAAATGTTTTCAATTTCGCGACTTGCCAGTAAGTCTTTGACGTTCTGCGTCAAAGCTGTCGGTATGCCGCCCCATTTGCGGAAGCGTTTCCAGATTTCCACGCTGTACGCCGCTGTCTGTTCCTCTTTCAAGAGAAGATGAAACTCGTCTTGGTAAAACCACGTCGTCCTTTTGAGGGCGCGGTTTGCCGTGACTCTGCCCCAAACTTGGTCTTGCAATATCAGCATACCGAGCTTTTTAAGCTGCTTGCCGAGTTCCTTAATGTCATAGCAGACGATACGGTTGTTAAGCTCCACGTTTGTCCTGTGATTAAAGACGTTGAGCGAGCCTGTTACATAGATTTCAAGTGCGGTTGCGAGGTGCTGCGCTTCGGCTTCTGACTGCTTACGGAGCAAGTCGTAAAGGTCTTGCAGTATCGGCATTTTTTCGGGTTTGGGGTTTGCGAGAAAGTCGCGGTATACAAGCCGGACACAGCGGTCGATGATTGTTTTCTCCACAGGTTCAAGCCCCGACTTACCGCCGACGATTAGCTCGCAGAGTGACAGGATAAAGTCGCTTTTGAGCGTCAATGGGTCGTCCTCGTCGGAGTAGTTGACGTTTATATCCATTGGATTGATGTACTGCGGAGAGTTGGGCGACAATTTAACAATCTGCCCGCCGAGCCGGTTGACAAGCGGAAAATACTCGGCTTCGGGGTCTGATATAATGATGTCGTCCTCTGTCAGCAGAAACACGTTGAGGATTTCGCGCTTTGCGGCAAACGACTTACCTGACCCCGGCGTACCTAAAAAAAGGCCGTTCGGGTTTTTAAGATGCTTGCGGTTCGCCATAATCATATTGTTTGACAGCGCGTTCAACCCGTAATACATCGCTTCGCCTGTTTGGAACAGTTCGCACGTTGTAAAAGGTATGAAGATAGCGACGCTTGACGTAGTAAGGCCGCGTTTTATCTCGATTTGATTCAAACCGAGAATTAAACTGCTCATTAAGCCCTGTTCCTGTTGGTAATCAAGCCGTTTTAGGGCGCAATTATATTTCTGCGCCACGCCTGCCGCCGCGAAAATGTCGTTTTCAAGCTGTTGTTTCTTTTTCGCGGTGTTCAACACTAAAATCGTGACGAGGAACATACGCTCATTACGGCTCTGCAAGTCTTCCAACAGCGTTTTCGCCTCATTGCCGTAAGTTGCCAAATCGCTCGGAATGATGTCCATATCGTAGCCGCTCCGCACAGCTTTCTTCTGTTCCTCGATTTTCATTTTATCGAGGTCGGACAGCTTGCGTTTTATCGACTTTATCGCTTCTGACTGGTCGATTGACTGAATGTGAATCGTCACAGTCACGGCGGTTTCAAGGTCGAGAAAATCCGTAAGCATACGGTCGGAGAGTTCCGGCGCGAGTATTTGCAAAAAGCTCACCGCTCCGTAATGTTCGCCGATACGGAACGTCCTGCCGTCGCGGAAATCAAAACTTGTCGGCGCGATAAAGTCTTTTGTTGACAGACCCGACTTCACGCGCTCATTCCACGAAAAGCGGAATTTGTCTGCGCCGTCCGGGTGAAGTTGTCCGTGCAAAACCTCCAACCGCTCTATGCCGTTCAACGAGCGCGATGTAACGCCTACGGTTTTGAGGTTGTTCAGCACGTCGGATTCCACACGTTCAAGCCGGAGCTTCGCCGCTTTGAGGTTGTCGGCATGGATTCCGTAGGTGATATATTTTTGTTTCGTCAAGCCGTTGTTACCTTTTGTACGCTGACTACGCATGATGTCGCCGTATTCAATACTCAATGCGCGGCTGTCATCGTCGCGAACGGGTATTTCTACCGCTTTTTCGAGTGCGAAGATGTCTGCGTTTCGGTTAATCGCCGACAACTGCGCTGATACAGACGAATCGAAGTAGTTAAGAAAGTCACTGTAATTCTCAAAAATACCCGTCTTGTCCTCGTTCTGCGCGAGGTGATAATTTATATCGCCGAACGCCGCTGTTTTCGAGTACAGTCTATCGTTTACACGGCAAATGCCGTCGCGGTACATTTCGCGGTAGGGTATGCTGTCCTGTGCCGACTTGGGCGGTTTGCCGCCGAACAGCTTATCAAGAAAGCCGCCCGACGATTTGACGGGCGGCTTCTTAGCGGTATTCGGTGCGGTTTTCCGTATATCAGCGCGGTTGTCTTTTGCCCGCGCTTTTGCGGTTCGGACGTTTGCGGACAGCCGTTTTTGCTGTTGCTTCTGTTTTGTTGCCAACGGTTCTCGCCTCCCTTGCTAAAATTTCATACAGGTTTTCCGTCTTATACGGTCGCTTGCCCGGCCACAAGCAACGGGTGCGGATTACATTCCGCAAAATTTTCTCGGCGGGCTGACCGTCTTTCTCGTAGATACCAATAAAAAAGAGCGGAAACATTACCCCAATCATCAGTAATGCCGCCGCGCTGTTTCCAATCGCTCCGCGAGAGAAGATGTATGCCGGAATCCCTATGACCGCCGCCGCGCCGAAGCATATTAACTGGCGTTTCGTGAGGTTCAGCGCGACTTTCGTCTTGACCATAGACAGGTCTTTCGGTACGTTTACGAACGCCATAAGTTAATCCCCCAATCCCGCGGCTTTTTTAGCCGCCGCTTTTGCGGGTTCGGGATTCTGCGCGGCGTTTTGCTTGTACCCCTCCGATTTGTCTTTGCCCGCCGCGATTCTGTCTGAAAAGCTGTTGCCCCTGTCGGCGCTGCGTTCGGAAACGGCTCTGTCGTAGCTTTCGAGTACGGCTTCCGTCACCTGACCTCGCAAGCCTTTCATAACGGGGAACGCGATGTCGTGGTATTCGCCGTTTTTATCCTGCGACTGCGGCATCGTAACGAACAGCCCGTTCTCCGCGCTGTTGACGACGCGAACGCCCTCAACGACGCTGAACGGCTTATCGTCAATCTTGAATGTGACGCTGCCGAACGCCATAGTGTTACCGCGAGGATTGCGGATAGGGTTGACGTTCGCTTCTACACTAATCTCGCCCTCGCCATCTCCGGGGAGCTTGCCGCCGAAATGGAAATGCGGCTCGTTCGTGCTTCCTGTAAGACCGGCGTTAATCACAGCGTCAAGCTCCGTAAGTATGGCTTTGCTCATGTTGCCGCGAAGCCCTTTCATCACAGGGAACGCCACGTCTTGAAAATCGCCGTTCCTGTCCGTTGTCTGCGGCATAGTCACGAACGCGCCTTTTTCACCCTCGACTACGCGAATACTGTTAATCGCGTTTATGGGCGTATCTCCCACGCAAAACGTGACGCTCGCGAACGCTACCGTATTGCCCTGCGGGTTCTCAATCGGGTATGCCCGGACGTCGATATTAAGGTCTTTGCTCATTATTCGATTACCTCCTGTTTGTTTTTTGGATTAGCGGGTTCTTGCGCTTTTTGCGCCTTGTACGCATCGGATTTTTCTTTTCCGCGATTCAAAGCCTTGTCAAAAGCCGATTTTTCTTTTGATGGTACGGATTTTTCCTGTTCGGGTGGTTTGCGTATTTCGTAGAGTTTTTCGGTGATTTTCCGCAAATGCGCTTCTTGGCTGCCGATTGGGTAAGACATTCGCTTATTGCGTTCATCACGGAGAATATCCTGTAAACGGCTTTCGTCGGCGGGATTGTATCTCATTTTGATAACTTCGCCGCTTTCGTTCATCAGTTGTTTGCGCCTCTTATCAAAATCCGCCGCGCTGACTGTTATAACGTTCCCGGCGTTTTCTCCCCATTCCTCGGAATAAGTCAGCGTAAGCGAACCGCACGGCAAGGTTTCTTTCTGAATATGCTTGGCGTATTCGGTGTAATCGCCTACCTCATAGACGTTGCCGATAACAACGCCTTTTTCGCCGCGTCCCGTTACCTCAACCGCATATCCGAACATATCGGGGTCGGTTTCCCGGTAATTCGTCATGCAGACGTTCGCCCAACTTCCTCGTACAAACACTTCACATTCGGGTTGTAGATGTGTACCTGACGAGCAGACGTGCCATACAAGCCGCCTGTCGTCAGCGTCGTCGGACGATGTGGCGCGATAGAGCGCCTCACGGTCAATTTGCCAGTCGTTGTGTTGGTGAAGCATTGTCTTTTCCGTGATTTTGCCGAGAAAGTCCAGCACATCAACGCCCATAAACCGTCGTAGACCCGTATCAGCGGGCGTTTCGCCGTCGCTAACAAGAGCATACTGTGTTAAATGTTGGGTTCGTTGTTCATAGACGGAATCCATTGTGTAGCTCATTTCCTCTTGGTCGATATTGCGTTCACGCCATGCGTCCGCGACAATTTCAAGGGGGTTTTGGAATGTAAGATAAAACTGTATTTCCTCGTCAGAAAAGGCGTGATATGCGGTCATATACGACCAAGCATCCGAATAGGCATGGATTTTCCCCGCCATTTCAATAAGTTCATTCTTGCTGAATCCGTCAAGTGATTGCTTGAAGTCGGCGTAGTTTTGCTCAACGCGGGCAATCAGTTCGGTTTCAGGGTCTATCATGTTTTCCAATATTGCTTTGCAGTAAGCCTCGGCGCTCTCACGGCTTTCGAGTAGTTGCGGAATATCGCGTTCGGGTACGACAATCAACAAATCCGGCGCCATTGGCACATTATCAAGCGAGATTCTATCGAAGCGTTGGCCGAAATGGGATTCAATCTCCCTTTTGCGTTGTTCCGAATATTCCTCCGAACGGAAATCTACAAACACTTCATCGTATAGATGGCTTAAATTGTGTTCAGCAGCATACCGCTTATCAACGGCGTTGACCTCGCCCACAAGATATGGAAACTCGTCAGCAATAGAGATTACCACGTCGAAACAAGCGACTTTTTCGTTAAGTGCTTGCGTAGACGGCGTATTATCTGTTGTTTGGACGGGTGCGACTTCTGTATTAGCCACGTCTTTCCTCCTTTCATCGGGCGCATGTACTAATTTTGTATATATGTGCCCCAAATTTTAGTTGTAGCTGTACGAAATAGTTGACTAATGGATTTGTACGAAAAAGTTGAATAATAACTGCCCCTAATCAATAAAAACGGAGCGTAAGCACGACATAACCTCGTTTTTTATCCAACTATTTCGTATTTTTATCTGACTATTTCGTATAAAAACGGACAGTTTTTAGTCAACTATTTTGTCCGTCAACATTAGTGACTACCAAAAATAGATTTTGATAACGACCCCGTTTTGAAAAGGGTAAAACAGAGCAGCACGGTATATCCGGCACAACCCCATATAGCCGCGTGAATGTTGTCAGCCGCCGTTATCGTTTGAAGTAAAATGGCGTATATCGCGACACAGACCATAATTAAAAATCCCTGAAACGCGAGCGCGAACAGAGATTTCAAGTAACTATTGCCGATGTGCCCCCACTCGCGGTTTACCATTGTGGAGAACGGTATCGGCGCGATTGAGCAAGTCATGTAGATTTCAAGCATACGCCCGTAAATAATGATGAACACGCACAAGCTGATGGCTTTCATAGCGAGTGAGAGTACCGCGCTTTCGAGGTACAATCCCAAGAGTTCGCCCACGCCCATTGCGTTTAGCTGTGTTTCGAGGTCTGTCAGCGCGAGGTTCATATCAAGGCTTCCCCCGATTACGCCTGCGCTTTGGTTTACGACGTGCTGAGCCAACTCAAAAATTCCCATTATGATGTCGAATGTATGCGTGAGAATGAACACCGCCACAAATGTCTTGAAAATCCATTTGTAGATTTGAAAGGTATCAAAATCGTGCATATTGTTCTTCTCGATTATCATTGAAATGAGTTCATAGCACAGCACGAATGTCAGAATTATTCCTGCGACGGGGATTATCACCGTTTCGGACAGGGTGCGGATTAAGGCAAAAACACCGGAGTTCCAGCCCTCCGGCGTTTGCCCAACCTGCGTAGCAATTTCTCCGACTTTTGTATTTACCTCATCGAACATACCGGTGAAATTGCTTATTATACCCTCGACGAGGATACCCCTGAACCATTCGGCGATGGAGTCGAATAGTCCGAACATAGGCTAAATTTACGAAAAAAGGTTCGCCAACAGCGGGACGAGGGTGAAGCCGATGAGTGCCACACCGCCGCCAGCCATAAGCTGTTTCATGCCCTGCGACTTTGCGCCGGGGTTGTCGTTGCCGTACCCCTCTAAGAGGTTGATGATACCCCACACACCGAGTCCGGCTCCGAGGGCGATAACGAGTGTTTTTAATACGTCGATTGCGCTTGCGAAAAATTCCATACGGTATTCCTCCTTATAATTGGTTGATTTGGGATAAAAAATGAGCCTGCGCGACGATGCGTCGCGATTGGCTCAATGCTGGACTAAATGATTAGATTGAAATGTCCGAGTCTACCTCGTTGCCCCACGCCGCCCATCCCTCGATTTTTTCACGAGCAAAAAGCTCAACACGGGGTAAGTCGCCCATAAGCTCGACAATGCGCGTCCGCGCCTCGTCGGGTTTTTGGCTGTGCTTTCTTAGGGGCGATACGATTAACTGACGGACGCTTTTGGATATGCGCTTTGGGCTGCCTTTCGTGGCAAGCAGGCAGACTTCGGCGTTCGCCCGCGTCCAATGTCCGAGCGAAACGAAATATCCGGGCGATTTGCGGCAGGTCTTTACCCAAGTGAACGCCACGGTTTTGTAAGTGAATCCCCATGCCTTAATAACCTCAAAGGCTCCCGGCAGATTGGGGAACGTAGCCCAAAGAAAAAGTGCGCTGTCTTTCGCCGCTATATTAGCGACGGGCAGCGCGCATATTTGCTCAATGCTCATTGTCGGGTAATGGTTTTCAGCACTTCGCCCCATGCCTTTTTTGCTCCATACCCGGTACGACCATGCGGGATCGGCGTAGATTATTCCGAATTTATCCATCGCTCTTACTCCAAAAGATACTGGACGTGATAGGTGCGGTCGAAGCCGTAGATGTCGTTCGGCAGTTCGTATTCAATGAGCCATTGCAAAACTTCGTTGAGGGCGAAGTCATCGTAACGGACGCTCACGCTTGTAAAAGCGCCGTAGTCCTCGGTTACGACGCGCTTATGTTCCTCGCTGATGAAAAGATTCTCGTTGAGGATACACGCTACCGCCTGACTATGCGGATTGCCGTAGAGGGAATAGATACCGCAAATCGTCGCAATATCAGCCGCCTTGTACCAACGCGGAACGTCCTCGTTGTTGCTGTCGATAGCGACGGTGATACCGAACGGCTCATAGATTTCTTTCAAAAACTCTATAATCCGCTCCGGCGATGCGTTGTAGTTTTTCATGCCACGGACGATAATCCGGGCGCAGGCGTTAATCTCGCCGAGACGCGGTGCGGGCATGGCGGCAAGAACTTCGAGTTCGGCGCGCTCACGTTGTTCCATCTCGTTAAACTTGCTGACATAGGCGGCGGTAAACAGTACACCTTTTTCGCCCGTGAGTTTGTTCGCAACCATTTCGCAGCCCATTTTTGAGAGTAGATAGCAAGGGCGGGTTTCGCCTTTTGTGTCGAGATAGCTGCTTTCAAGAAAAAATCTAACGACCTCAAAATTGAGGGCGTTAGATTTCCTCATTGTTTTGATGTATCCGGCGATGTCGCGGAGCAAATTGTCGTGCCGTTTACCGATGATTTCGGCGACCTCGCGGCTGTCGATGTACGCGCCGCCGCTCTGCTTGATGATAGTCAATTCAAACATTGACATTTAGCCTCCTTATTTTTTGTTGTAAAATACAAAAAGCCGCCCCCTCCGAATTGGAGAGGACGGCTTAATGCTCGTGTGTTTTATAGTGGTTCCAAGTCTTGATAGTCTGTAAAATCCTCCGTTTCTTCATCTTCTGACAGTATATCCCCATACGCTTCAGGGGGCATTTCCGCGTCCGGCTCGACGTAGTTGAATACGGGAAATTCTTCATCGGGCTTGACTTTCAAGCGGGTTGATACAAACCGCTCAATGTCAAAAGCGTTCTTCGGGTTTGCGTCAGAGAGTAATTTGTAGTTCTTGTGCTTTGTAATATCAAACTTGTCGGAGAGGAAAGGGCGAACGCCGCGAACCTGTAAAATGCACTTGCCGCCGTCCATAACCGAGAGTTCGTCAAGTGACATCAACTCTTTGCCAAGTTTTTGTTGATTTTGGCTGAACGACGGGGAGTTTCCTTTACTGACGCTGTTATTGAGAAGATATATTGTTTCCTTGCCAAGCGACTCTGACAGGTCTTTCAGCGTCGTTTTCTCCTTGCCGCCGAGGAATAAAGTTGCGTCACAGTTGCCTATAATTGTTTCGGCATTGTCCTTGTAAATCGCCTTTAACTGGCTCTGCGCCTGTAAAATAACGCAAGCTGAAATCTCGCGGCTTCGGATTGTAGCGATAAGTTTTTCAAATTTCGGTATTTGGCCGATGTTCGCGAACTCGTCTAAAAGGCAGCGAACATGGACAGGAAGCCGCCCGCCGCAGTCGTTGTCGGCGTGGTCGCATAGCAGATTAAAGAGTTGCGAATACATCAGCGCCGCGATAAATGAAAAGCTGTCGTCGGTATCGCTTATTATAATGAACAAAGCCGTTTTTTTATCTCCGATGGTGTCAAGCGTCATTTCATCGTATGCCATTAACTCACGAAGTTCCTTAATATCGAACACCGCGAGCCTTGCGCCGCATGAAATAAGTATGCTTTTCGCTGTTTTGCCCGCCGCAAGTTTATATTTTTTGTACTGCCGCACCGCAAAGCAATCCGGTTTTGGGGGAAGTCCTTCTTCCTCGTTGCCAAATTCGAGTTCCTCGAAATAGTAATCCACGGCGTTCTTGAAATTTTCGTCGTCCTCGCGGGTTTCCATTGAGTTTATTAACTCTACCAGCGTATTCATATTCTGCTGACTTGGCGGGGCTTCAAAGTGTATCGCACCCACAAGAGCGCAGTACAAGAGCGTTTCAGCCTTGACCCAAAAATCGTCGCCGCTTTTTCCCTCGCCCTTTGTGTTGGCGATTAAAGCGGTGACGAATTTCAAGATGTCTTTCTCGCTTCTTATATAGGCGAACGGATTGTAGTGCATCGACTTTTTGAAGTCTATCGTATTAAGCACTTTAATCTCATAGCCGCCGCGCTGTAACATCTTGCCCGTCTCAATTAAAACGGTTCCCTTTGGGTCGGTGACAACGTATGAACTGTGCATTTGCATAAGGTTGGGCTTCAACCAAAAGCGTGTCTTGCCCGAACCGGAACCGCCGATAATCAGCACATTTTTGTTCCTCGCGTGTTTCGGGTTGGCGGGTCTGCCGTTGAGCATAAGGCTTTCCGTGGCGGTAAGAATCACATTCTTTTCGGGAACGGGGTCTACAAACGGCTCAATATCCTTGCGGTTGCCCCAACGCGCCGAACCGTACTCTATGTCCTTACGCCATTTTTTCCTGTTATGCTTACGGTACAACACCGCGCCGAAAATCGCCGCCGCGCCGATTAGTCCGACTGTGATGTCAAACAAGTTCGACGAGGGGAGAGGGTGAGCGAACGCCGTATTCAACGCGCTCACCGTGCCGATTAGCTTTCGGAGTTCGTCCTGCCCCGGCGATATTCGGTACGCCTCGCCGACTTTCGCAAAGAACCACCATAAGAAAATATACGGTATATTCGGAAGTACGAACCGCTTAATTTTTTTACCGTCTATCATAGCTCGTGACCCTCCTTTGCGCGGTGCTTGGCAGGAGTCGCGAGTTCTTTCGCCTTTTGTTTGAAGTGCTCAATCTTCGCGAGGAAATTCGGGCGTTCTTTGACTTTGAGCGTAACCTTGCTGTACTCCTTAAACGCTGCCGTCAGCGCGTCAGCGTCTTTCGCCTTAAAAAACACTAACCACTTCGGCGGTGTTTCGGAATCGTCGCGTTTGAGCGCGAAATCCACATTGTATTTGCGGGCTACACGCTTGAAATCGCCGATATTATCGCCCGTAATCTCAATGTTT
>Ga0153948_1000458_pt1 | contig 22199 bp, 24 predicted proteins | sample TSNJ032MetaG_FD_104696 | JGI IMG/M metagenome (GOLD analysis project Ga0153948, IMG submission 104696) | Attine ant fungus gardens microbial communities from New Jersey, USA - TSNJ032 MetaG | ecosystem: Host-associated > Fungi > Mycelium > Unclassified | place: USA: New Jersey, Wharton State... | reverse complement strand
GGAGATCTACAACGCCAATTCCGTGGCCGGCAAGGTCTACCAGCCCAGCCTGAAGCACCAGGACTACTCTTCCACCCGCATCGTACGACCGCGAGGAGCGCAGCCAGCTGGCGGTCAAGCAGGGCCGGTTCACCGAAGAACACTTCATCAAGCCGTACCGCGCCGTGCTTGAGCAGTGGGCCGCCCGCTGATCCATCGATTTTCCATTCGCCCCCAGGACACACCACACAATGCCGACGAAGACGCTGCTCCCCACCTCCACCGCAGGCAGCCTGCCCAAACCCTCCTGGCTGGCAGAGCCCGAGAAGCTCTGGTCACCCTGGAAGCTGCAGGACGAAGGCCTGATCGAGGGCAAGCAGGACGCCCTGCGCCTGTCCCTGCAGGAACAGCAGCATGCCGGCATCGATATCGTCAGTGACGGCGAGCAGACCCGCCAGCACTTCGTCACCACCTTCATCGAGCATCTCAGCGGCGTCGACTTCGAGAAGCGCGAAACCGTGCGCATCCGCAACCGCTACGATGCCAGCGTGCCGACCGTGGTTGGCGCCGTGAGCCGCCCCAGGCCGGTGTTCGTCGAGGATGCGAAGTTCCTGCGCCGCCAGACCACGCAGCCGATCAAGTGGGCGCTGCCCGGCCCGATGACGATGATCGACACGCTGTACGACGCGCACTACAAGAGCCGCGAAAAGCTGGCCTGGGAATTCGCGAAGATCCTCAACGAGGAAGCGAGGGAGCTGGAGGCCGCAGGCGTGGACATCATCCAGTTCGACGAGCCCGCCTTCAATGTGTTCTTCGACGAGGTGAACGACTGGGGCGTAGCCGCGCTGGAGCGTGCGATCGAAGGACTGAAGTGCGAGACCGCCGTGCACATCTGCTACGGCTACGGCATCAAGGCCAACACCGACTGGAAGAAGACGCTGGGATCGGAATGGCGCCAGTACGAGGAGTCGTTCCCGAAGCTGCAGGCCTCCAACCTCGACATCATCTCGCTGGAATGCCACAACTCCCACGTGCCGATCGACCTGATCGAGCTGGTGCGCGGCAAGAAAGTGATGGTCGGTGCCATCGACGTGGCCTCCAGCACGGTGGAGACCGCCGATGAAGTAGCCAGCACCCTGCGCAAGGCACTGCAGTTCGTGGACGCCGACAAGCTCTACCCGAGCACCAACTGCGGCATGGCGCCGCTGGCGCGCGACGTGGCCAGGGGCAAGCTGCGCGCGCTCAGCGAAGGGGCGAGGATCGTGCGCGAGGAACTCTCGGCATAACCCCGGCAGGGGAGGCATTGCCGTTCGAATGGCGGCTTGACGGCGCCTGGCCGGGTATCGACCAGGCTCCACCTCGCGCCTGCAGCTCCGGCCTGGCCTCCTTCGCCGACTGTCGCGGTGCCAGCGCCTGCTTGATCCGTGCCACCTCCCCTGCCCCGGCCTCGGCCAGGCGGCGGGCCTGCTGCCGTTGCTCCGTCGAAAGTACGGGCGACGGCGCAGCGCTCGCCTCCGGCGCTACGTCCACCAGGCGCGCCACTGCCTCGCGCAGCCGCAGCTGCGGGCAGAGCCGTGCAGCACACCAGCGTTCTGCGTAGCGCCTGGCCTGCCGCACATTCGTGGCGGCCACCACCTTGGTCTGGGACATCTTGCGTGCGTCCAGGTACACCCGGAAGCCGAGCACGGCATGCGGCACGATGTTGGCCACCGAGCGCCCGTTCCACCACAGGTCCCAGCGCTCGCCGCTCTGCACCCAGCCGGATGGCCGGGTGACCGTCATGTACGCGGGAAGATCGAAGGAGGAATGCATGGCCGGAAGCATACGATCGGCCGTCGCAGGGAATGAGATTGCAACGACGCTATGGCCGGTGACCATGAATCGTTCAAGAAGCCGCCGGGTGAACTGTGTTTCAAGGCGCTACCCTGTTGCCCCATGTCTTCCGCGCTCAACGTCTCTCGCAGCACGCTCGTGGCCAAGGCCGCTTCATTGCCCCGGTTGCCGGGGGTGTATACCTTCCACGATGCGGCAGGCACGGCACTGTACATCGGCAAAAGCGTGGACATCCGGCGCCGGGTGCTGGATCACCTGCGGGCATCGGACGAACAACGGCTTGTCGGCAGGACAGACGCGTTCTCCTGCATCCGCACGGCGGGCGATATCGGGGCACAGTTGCTGGAAGCGCGGTTGATCAAGCAGGCCAAGCCGCTGTTCAACCAGAAGCTCCGCCGCAACAAGCGGTTGTGCACGATCGTACTGAGTGGCGACGCCGTTCGTATCGAGGACGTCCACGCGGCCGATCCTTTGCAGGCCTACGGCCTCTTCCCCAGCCGCCACGCTGCCATCGCCGCACTGCAGCGACTGGCTGATGAGCACCGGCTCTGCTACGGGCGGCTGGGTATCGAATCGGTACGTGCCGGGGCACCCTGCTTCCGCCATCTGCTCAAGCGCTGCTCGGGGGTCTGCAACGGAATGGAATCGACGTCAGCGCATGATGGGCGCCTGCGGGCCGGCCTGGCCTGCTATCACCAGCGCGCATGGCCCTACCCGGGGGCGATCGGCATCGTGGAGCGCTCGGAAGACCTGAAGCAGATCCATGTGGTGCGCAACTGGACGTACCTGGGGTCGGCGCCGACGATCGCCGCTGCGCGCCGCCTGGATGCCCCGGCGGCCGGGTTCGACCGTGATGGCTACAGCGTGCTTGCAAGGCCGCTGCTCGGCGAGTCGGTGAAGGTCATCGGCCTCTAGTGGAACAGCGGTGTACCGGGCGGTGCCTTGCCGGCCAGCCACCGGCGCTGCCGTTACGCGACCAACTGCGAAACGGGCTATTTGCGTGACGCGTCACGGCCGACCACGCTTTCGATCCAATCGAGGTAGCGGGACACGCGCACGTTGTAGACCACCTGCCCGTAGAAACCCGCTTCCAGCGCATGCTCGGGAACGGCGGTGATCCAGGAGCCGAGGCCGACCAGCTGCCAGGCTCCATTTTCATTGATCAGCAGCGGGCCGCCGCTGTCGCCGTTGCCGAGCACGCCTTCAAGCGGCAGGCCCTGCGGAGGCGGGTCGAACCGGTACCAGAGATAACGCGTGTTGCCGCCGGTAATCGCGTTGTAGGCCCGCCGCAGCGTCGTACGATGCGGCCCGCCGGGCACCAGTCCAGTCGCACCGTTGCCGGTGGCGCCCTTGCCGATCAAGGCGGCGATCTGGGTGACCTCGGCGCTGCCACGATAGAGCGCCACCGGCTGCACGTCGCTCACCGGCGTGGCAAGTCTGATCAGCGCAATGTCATCCGACGCCGCCAGAAACGCGTGGATTTTCGACGCACTCCCCGTTGCCATCGCTTCCTTGCCCAGCGCCTCGGGCATCCTCCGGTAGCCGGGGTGCAGGAAAACACGCTCGACGCCGTAGCCCTTCCCATCGATGGTGATGGTGGCGCCCATGCCCTCCATCGGTGCGGCATGTGCTGCGGTCAGCACCCAGCACGGCGCGATCAGGACGCCGTGCCCCTCGCCCGGCATGTCTGCCAGTGCCGGGAACACCGATGCATCAATCTGATACCTGGCATCGTCGACATCATCGCGGATGACTACGGCGCCGGCGGCGAACGGGAGCGCAGCAAGTGCGAGGAAAAGCCAGCGGTTCATGGAAGCCTTCGGCCCAGCAGTTCAGTCACAACAGCCTAGGGCAAAGCCTCCCGCGCAGGGAGTCCATACGACGAAGCCCTGGCGGAGACCGACGAATGCAGCGGAAGGGTGACTGAAGCCAGGTCACGATCCGGCCCCAGAGCCACGGTCTTCCACCAATGCGGTGGAATCAACGCAATCCTGCAGCCCGCTGTTCCGTCAGTTCCACCGCATACATCATCGCTGCCGCCGATTCTCCCTCGCCCCCCGCTCCTACAGTGGGTCCACGGCGCCCTCCTTGCGCTGGATGGAGGACTGAATCATGCCCCAGGTCTATGCCGCGCTCTGGAACGGAAGCCATTACCTGATCACCCGCAAGCGGGTCATCAACAACTGGTGGGCCTCCAATTCGGTGATGGTACTGGCTGCAGAAGCACTGGAAGCCACCCTGGCCATCGCAGAATCACCCGAATTGCCGCCAGCCAAGGACTGGCAACCGGCACTCGTTCTGCTGCGCAGCGCCCAGCTTGCCGCTGCATCCGCTGGCTACGCGGACACGCCCGATGGCCAGGGTATCCAGGTCAATTTCAGCAACGCCGTGCAGGCAATGCAGGCGTCGCCGCCGAATCCGGACCAGGTTGGATCCGCTGTCACCCACCTCACCCGGAGATTGTTCCGCCAATCGACGCTGCCAGAGCGCATCAGGAACCTGGCAAACACCTTGCCGGTGTTTTCGCCGGATTCCTGGGGGCCTGCGCTGCTGACGGCACAGAACCTGGCGCGGGACACCCGGGCATGGGCAGCCCAGGTTCCCATGGTTGTCGTCAACCAGGCTGGGCAATGGACACTCCCTGGCGGTCGCAGGCATGACAACGAGACCGAGGAAGATGCTGCCCGCCGCGAGTTCATGGAGGAAACCGGCGTTCTGCTCGACCCCGGCAATTTCCCGCGGGATCTGATGGCTTCGAATCGATCCTACGCATTGGTCCGCTTTCGGACCGCAACCCAGGATCTGCAGGCCATCGCCGATGCGGTCTGCACCAACGTGCGGGCAAGACCCGGTGCGGCGCGCCCGGCCGCCAGCTGGGTGACCGATTGGGAGATCGACCACGCACAGATCGTGGCGGTCGCGGAGCTTGGCAACTACCTGGGTGCACGTGCGGCGATCACGCCGCCAAACACCCAGGATTTCGCCACCATGCTGCAGCAGATGTCGAGGCCCTACAGCCAGTCGATCGACTGGTATGCCTCGATGGCCAGAGCCCTGTCTTCCAGCTGAGCCGGCCCTTCGACCTTCTGCCTGCTCCTGCAACCCCAGCGAGGCCCACCATGAAAGAGAGCACGCCCGAACGCGAGGCCCGGCGCTACATCAGCAAGCAGCTCACCGCGCAGATCAACAACGCGCAGGCGTATCCCGACGTTCGCACGGTCGTGGTCAAGGCACTGTCGGACATCAAGGACCAGCTGCGCAGCCTGTCCAGCAAGGTACGGCGCGACTACAGCCTGAAGCCCGGTGAGCCGTTGATGTTCTTCTACGTCAAGGGCGGCAACGCGCTGGACGCACTGCTTGAACGCCCGTCCGTTCCGCCGCCCACGCTGTTCGATTTCGGCAGGTCCGACTGGGATACGCAGGTGGTGATCAATCCCTGGATCCCGATCCCGGCACAGGATGCCCTGCACGGCGGTGTTGAAGACATCGTGATCGACGTGATGCAGGGTGCCGGCCTCAACATCGCGCTGGAGATCAGCGTCTTCCCGCCGAACCAGAATCCGTTGGCCGGCCAGGTGGTGGACCTTGCATCGGTGGACATCCATGTGCCGCCAGGCGAGCAGTGCCTGGTGACCTGTGACACTCCGCAGACGTTCCGGAAGGTGTACGAGCGTGACCGCGCGGGCCTGCATCTGTTCACCAGCGAGCCGCTGAAGGGCATCGGCACTGCCACGCCGGTGACAAGCCCGTCCGTGCTGCCCCCTCCGCAGCCGCCGGTGCCGCAGCCCGTGCAGCCGCCGCCTACCCCTCCGCCGCCGCCAGGCATCATCCTCAACGACGGCATCAAACCCTTCGTGCTGTATCGCATGGGCTATACCTGGCACGCGCGATGGGTGAAGGATCCGAAGGCGCCTGCCGGCGACGACCCGGTGACCCCGCGGCCGATCCTGATGGAACTGATCGATGTGACCACGCCGCGCCGCGATACCGTGGAGGCCGTGACAGTGTGGTCGGACATCATCCGAAACCATCTGGTGATTGCCGAGGATGCCGGCTCGGAAGAGCGCTGGCGGCTGCCGCTGCCCAGCATGGAGTACCACCTGTGGGAAGGCCTGACCATGCTGTGCGAGATCGCCGCCTATCCCGGCTGGCCGGGTGCGGACAAGCTGGAGAAACGTCGCCGCAATGTGCAGCGCATTCACGACTGGTACCGCGACCAGCAGGGCGACCTGGCGACGTTCGGCCGGGTGATCGATGGCATCTCGGCGGCGCCGGTGTTCACCGATGACAAGAACTGCATGCAGCAGGTCGATGCCTGCATGCGTGAGGTCAAGGCGCGCATGCAGGCGTCATCCTCGGGATTCGATCACGGTGCCCTGTCGGCCAACCACACGCCGCGCCTGTTGTACGGGCGGCAGTGGGGTGCGCAGCGGGTCGCCACGCTGCTGCAACGCCTGGGTACATCTGGCGCGTCCTGTGGCTACAGCGACGATCTGGCGTTGATCGGGACGCTGGCACAGAACCCGTACCTGGATGTCACCCAGGTGCCGGTCTCCGGCGTCGACTGCGCGATGATCATCCGCGCCGACCCTGCGACGTTGCGCAATGCGACGGCGGCCAACTGCCTCATTGCGCTTGCCCAGGACCTTGGCGCGGACATGACCATCGAGGATTCCCTGCACTCGACCGTACGTGCGACGGGGATCAGCTACGAGCGAACGCTGGTGATCTTCAATGCGCCGCGCGCGCCGACGGCGCGCGTGGCCAAGGCGATCCTGACGTTGACCACTGCAGGCCCGGTCGGTTGCCCGTTCCGTGACAGCCCCGATGGTTCCGGGCAGGCCATCGCATCGTTGCTGGACATGGACAACCAGCGCAAGGTGGCAGCCTCGATCATCCAGGGGTTCGTGCAACGGGCGAATCTGTCCAGGCAGCACGAGATGATCCGGGTGCTGTTGCCGCAGGGGGAGTGATCCTCGGTCACCGCTGCGCGGAACGCGGATTTCCATCGGGCTTGATCGCCCCCCCCTGCCCTCGCGGATCCATGCCTCCAGCGCCTGTCGGTCAGCTGCTGGGAATTGCGCGTGGCCGGTCGTGCCGCGCCCGCCGCAACGGGCGCGGCGTCACATCAATGCAGCGGCACCTTCAGCACCGAAGGCGCGTTGGCCGGTGAACTGAAGGTCACCGCCCCGCCCAGCTGGCTGATGCCCGCATAGCGCAGATCCACGGTATCGACCACCAGGGTCAGCCGGCTGCCGGCCGGAAGGTTCCAGCTGCTCGCTTCCAGGCGAAGATCGATCGTTTTCGGTTGGCCGGGCGTGGCCCCGCGAAGGGTGTACGGCTTGTGGCTGATCAGCTGGCCATTGCCCAGCACATCCTCGGCGTACAGGTAGGCATACAGCGTGGTGTTGGCGCGGCTGGGCGTGACCGTCAGGCGCACTTCCGGCGCACCGTCCAGGCGTTTGGCGCTCCACTGGATCGGGCCCTGCCAGACGCCTGCGGCGCTACGGCCAACGAAGGGTACATAGGCGCCAGGCGGCAGGTTGAACATCTGCAGCGCGCCGGACGCCATCGCCACGCCGGAATTGGCGGCGGTCAGCAGGCCGCTGCCGATCCGATAATTCCAGCCGGTGCCGCCACCGTTCTCCGCCAGCCCGCCGGTGGGCAGCAGCAGCCCGGTCGGCGCTGTCAGCCCGTAGCTGACAGCGCCCGCATTGGTGGCCTGCCAGTCCGCATAGCGGCTCCAGCTGCCTTTCTGCGACTTCAGCTGCACCGCCGCCTGGCGGTCGATGCCATTGGCCACGCCCTTCAGGTAGTGGTCGAACCAGTCGCCCACGGCGGCATAGACCTCATTGGGAATGCCGAGCGCACCGAAGGCCTCGTTGAGGGCATGGTCGCCATGGCGCAGCTGCAGCTGCTTGGGCCCCTTCAGGCGGTTGAAGAAATCGACCAGCTGGCCCGGCGGGAACAGGCTGTCATTGAAGGCATTGGCAAGGAACACCGCCGGCTGGTTGGCGTTGATCTCGTCAAGGCTGCTGGCCGGGCTGCGCTGCGCCGCCACCGGCAGCAGCGAGTCCACCGCCCCCTGGTAATTGCCGACCAGCACGTTGCGGTTGATGGTGGCCAGCTCCGCGCCGGGGCGGCCGGTGGCCAGGCCCGCTGCCACCAGCAGGGCGATGCCCTGCGCGCTGGGCGTGTCATGGCTGTACAGCGACGCCTGCAGGTCGGCCCAGCCGCTCAGTGCGGCAACGGCCTTGATGCGTGGGTCGCGCGCCGCCGCCAGCAGGCTGGTACCGGCACCGTAGGAGATGCCCGAGACACCGATCCTTGCCGGGTCGGCGCGGGTGTTGTCCAGCGCCCAGTCGATCAGCGCGCTGACATCCTCGACCGTGGCGGGCCCGGCGATGTCGATGTTGCCGCCCGATTCCCAGAAGCCGCGCGAGCTGTAGCTGATGACCACATAGCCGCGCTGCGCCAGCGACTGTGCCATCCCCACGTATTCCACGCTGGGCACCGCCCAGCTGCTGGGCATCACCAGCAGCGGATAGCGACCACTGCCGGCATCCTGCGGCTCGATGACGAAGGCCCCGAGAGGCGTGCCATCCCAGCTTGGGATGGTGCGATGGGTGGTCTTGACCGTGGCTGCCCAGGCAGTGGGCGCCAGCCCGGTCAGCAGGATCAACAGCAGCAATACCTTGCGCATCGTCGTCTCTCCCCGTCGGTGGTGGTGCAACGGGTCGGACCGTACCAGTGCGAATGGTAGCTGGCACCTTGCGACGCAACATGGCGCAAAGCCCACCTTGATATGCTTCGCGGCGCTGCGGGACTGCCGCAGACTCTCATCAAAGCAAGGATGCCCCCCCGATGCGCAGGACGCTCTTCGTCGGCACGCTCTTGAGCGTGGCCAGTCTGTTCGCCCCTTCAGTCATGGCCGGGGATGCCCCGGAGCCGACGAACGACTGCGCCGACATCGCGCAATGGATGGCCAACGACGACTTCGCGGCACTCGACGCGATGGCCGCTCGTCTGCGCAACGGAGAACTCGACGCCGCCGGCGAATCCCGGCTGGGCCGCTTCTACATCTGCATGTCGCGTGCGATCGGCACGGCGCGGCAGGATGTGGACGCCTGGAACCACTGGTCAGCCTGGGCGGCGCGCTGGGTTCAGCACGCGCCGAAGTCGCCGGCAGCCCATCTGATGACTGCACGGATTCCGCTCAATCTGGCGTGGAGCTACCGCGGCAATGGTTACGCCAACACCGTCAACGCCGAAGACGGGGCCCAGTTCCATGAGTACAACGCGGTTTCGCAGGCCTACCTGCAATCGCATGAGGGCGTTGCCGGTGGCGACCCGTTCTGGCACGAGATGAGCGTACTGATCGCGCTGCGCGAAAGCGCGGATGACGAAGAACTACTTAAGCTCGTCGACCGTGCCGCCAAGGCCTTCCCCGACTACGAGCCACTGCACTTCATTGCCATGCAGCACTTCACGCCGGCCTGGGGTGGCAGCGCACAGAAGATGGAAGCCTTCGCACGGCGCTCGATGGCGAGTGCCCCGAAGAAGAAACGGGCCATGCGCTACGCACGGCTGTATTGGTCGGCCACCGGGTACTCGGCCGATCACTTCCACGCGGCGACGCCCGATTGGCCGCTGATGCGCCAGGGCCTGGACGAAATCGCGCAGCGCTACCCAACCATCGACAACCTCGAGACCATTACCCGCTTCGCCTGCTGGGCGCGAGACGGCGACGCCCTGGACCGGTGGAATCGCCTGTGGTTGAGCCGCAGCGGTTTCAGCGAGGCGGTCATTGCGGACTCGAGCGAGCAAAGCAGGGCCGCCTGCCTGGCGCCTGATGCTGGGCAAGAGGCTTCCTTGTAGAGCCAACCGCTGCAGAACCGGGCCGCGGAGGATGCGTGGTCTGGTATGCGCTTCACACCTGTCGGGCGCTTAGCACGTGCGCATGTCAGCCACGCCCTGCTCCATCTGACACATCTCCAGTGCTTGCGCGCGGTCACAGCTTGGTCTTTTCGTCATTGACCAAAAGACGACAGCTTGTGACGCTTGCGACACCGCACGGCCTCCATGGCCCTGTCATCGCGGTCAGTCCCACCGCACTCCGCATCACCCGTATCCGCAACGCCTTCACATGACACAGGCCCGGCCTGGTCGTGGCGGGTCGCTGCGTCCCGAATCCTTTGCTGGAGAATCGCAATGCGCCTTGCAAGCTTCGTCTTTGCCTTCGTCCTCAGCGCCTTTGCCGGCGCAGCCCAGGCCCAGGTGGTCACCCTCAACAAGGGCGGCTTCGTGCTTACCTACGACTGCAGCATCCACAGCGCCACCCGCTACGAGTACACGCTCACCGCCGATACCGGTTCCGCTGCACGGCCGTCCAGCTTCTACAAGGACCCGGACCTGCCGGCCGGTTGCCTGGGCCAGACCAGCACCGCGTCCTATGCCAGCATCAAGTCCGGTTATGACCGCGGCCATCTGGTCACGTCCAACCACATGGACTACGACGCGACCTACATCCGCCGCGCCAACTACATGACCAACATCGTGCCGCAGGTGTCCAGCTTCAATCAGGGCATCTGGGTGAAGGCCGAGAACGTGGCCGAGTGCTACCGCGACATCGCGCCGGTGGACGTCTACGGCGGCGTGGTCTACGGCGATGCCGCCAACGATTACTTCCTGGCCAGCCACGGCATCCCGACGCCGGAGTTCTTCTGGAAGACGATCATCACCCGTGATCCGAACACCGGAACGGCCAAGGCGATCAGCTGGATCATTCCCAACGAGGCCAACCTGGGCAGCCTGGACAACTACCTGGTGACCATTGCCGATCTGGAAGAACTGCTCGGTGCCAGCTACGTGGCGATCAACGCACCGGCCTCGCTGAAGAACATGCTGCCGGCCACCACCTGGCCGCAGCCGGCCGGATGTGACCTGAGCTGAGCGACGCGCAGGAGAACGTCACGATGCCTGCATGCGCAGCCATCGTGACGCCAGCACTCTGGCCAGCAGGAACTGCAATACGGCGCCGACGACGGTAGCAACGACAAGCCCGCGACCTATCGTCGGCGCCCCAGCGGACAGCATTCGCAGCAGGTACGCCACGCTGGCCAGGCTGATCAGCAGGGACGTAGCAAGCAGGACCAGCGACACCACCATCGTGCGCACCATCGATGCGGGTTCCGGCGACGGCGCACCGGTCCATAGGCCGGCAAACGTGGCAAGCGCGCAGCCCACCAGCAGGATCAGGCTGGCAATCTGCAACTGCGCGGGCCCATCGAAAACCGGCATGATGAACTCGCCAGGCGAGATTGCCACAGGCAAGTGCAACGCCAGGATGGGAAGCAGGCAGCTACCGGCCACCAGCGTCACCGCGCCGGCGATGCTGGCACTGATGAGGTGATGGTGCTCGCCCTCGGCACGGATGCGCCGCTGCATCAGCAGCGCCGGCACCAGGGCCAGCAGCGTGAGGACCAGTGCATGCGCAAGCGGAACCAGACTGATGGCTGCGACACTGTGGACCGGAAACGGCAACTGCGCCATCGGAATGCGCATGGCGCGATCCAGCACGACGAGCAACCCGAAAAAGGTGATCGAAGCGATCACCGGGTGGCGGATCCGCAGCGCGCCGCGGCGCCCGAACAGCAGCATCGACACCAGTACCGCCGCCCCGGCAAACAGACTCAGGCGGAAACCGAGCTCAGCCACCGCGTTGCCGATTTCACGTGAGGCCTCGGGCGGCCCCAGGCGATACCCGAATGCGATCAGGCGGAGGGCTACGGGCAGGTACAGGCAGAGCACGTAGAGCTTGGCGGCCATCGCGAACTGGATGGGGTAAGCACCGAAGAATGATCGCAATCGGTTCAAGGCGTATTCCGGTGCAGGCGCTGGGCGGGGTGCCCCCGGCAGTCTAGCGTTCCTGTGGCCAGCGTGCCCTGCCCGGCCCGCTGTGGGAAAATGGCGGGCACGTCGTCCCTTTGTCTGTTCCCGGAGCTGTAGATGTCCTGTTTTCCCTTCGATGCCGTGCTGTTCGACTGCGACGGCGTGCTGGTCGATTCCGAGCCGCTGGTGGCCCGTGTACTCTCGGAAATGCTGACCGAGCGCGGCTGGCCGCTGACGCCGGCACAGGCCGGCGAGGTGTTCCTTGGGCAGTCCGTGGCCCATCTGGCGGGGCTGATCGAAGAGCGCACCGGCAAGCCGTTCACCGAGGAATGGCTGGAAGAATTCCGTCAGCAGCGCAACCGGGCGCTGGAGCGCGACCTGGTTGCGATCCAGGGCGCGCCTGAGGCCGTGCGCGCGATCGGCGCCGCCACCGGTGGCCGGATCGCCTGTGCGTCCGGCGCCGACCTGCACAAGGTGAAGCTGCAGTTGGGCAAGGTCGGCATCCTCGATGCCTTCGGCAACCACGTTTTCAGTGGCCAGGACATGCCGAACACCAAGCCTCACCCGGATGTCTATCTGGCCGCCGCCGCTGCGCTGGGCGTGGACCCGACGCGCTGTGCGGTGATCGAAGACACGGTCACCGGTGCGACCGCCGGCGTTGCGGCAGGTGCGACCGTGTTCGGTTTCAGCGAAGGTGGCCCGCACCACAGCACACCGGAAGCCCTGCGCGCTGCCGGTGCCAAAGTGATCTTCCAGCGCATGGACCAGCTGCCGGAATTGCTGGCTGCCTACGCCGCCGACGCGGCTGCCTGACGTTGCCTCAGCCCGCAGCGCCCAGTGCGGCGCTGCGGCGTTTCCCGGCGTAGTGCAGCACGAACAGGTACAGGCCGGTGAACAGCTGCAGGAACAGTGGCGGCAGCGGCGAATAGGTGATCCACGCTGCAGGCTCGCCCTGCCCCAGCCCGCGAACGGCGAAGTTGGCGATCACCGCCAGGGTGAACACGATCGAGGTCCAGCGATGCACGGGCCGCGCCCAGACGCCCCGGCTCATTGCTTGCGCCTCGCTTCAGAGCGGGCTTCGATCATCTTCCAGCCATTGCCGGACGGGTCACGGAATCCGGCGTCGATGGCGCCGAAGCGTTCAACCGGCTCCTGGGTGAACTCCACGCCCTGCGCCAGCCATTGCGCGTAACGCGCCTGGCAGTCGTCCACGGCCAGTACCAATGGCGGCATTGCGCCCTTGGCCACCAGCTGCTGCAGCACCTGCGCGGTGGCCGCGTCGTGGGTAGGCGGGCCCGGAACGAACAGCCCCAGCTGGAAACCGTCCTGGCCGGGGCTGCGTACCGTCAGCCAGCGGTAGCTGCCATTGCGCACGTCGGTGTGCACTTCGAAGCCGAGCGTGCCGACGTAGAACGCGAGTGCTTCATCCTGGTCGCGCACATACAGGCCGACCGTGTTCACAGTGTTTGTCATGGGACCTCCCTCAGGTGGGGTCCACGTTAGCAACCGCCTCGCGGCGGCGCTTCTCCAAAACTGCGATGTTCAGGTCCGGTCGCTGCGCGGCACGTACGTGGCATTCCGGCACGCTGGCCGGTGTCGTCTGGCCGGCGCGCTCCCGCTCGCGCACATTTCCGGGGCTGTCGCCGGTGATGTCACGGAAGATGCGGCCGAAGGTGCCCAGGCTGCGCCAGCCGGTCTGCGCAGCGATTTCGGTAACCGGCAGGTCGGTGTCACGCAGCAGCGCTACGGCACGCTCGATGCGGCGGCTGAGCAGGTAGCGATGCGGTGGCAGGCCGAATGCCTGCTTGAACGAACGCGCGAAATGCGCGGGCGACACGGCGCTCACCTCAGCCAGGCGCGTGACCGGCCATTCCTCATGGCTGGCCCGATCCATCCGGTCCTTGGCACGCAGCAGGCGTCGCAGCAGTTCGGGGCTCTGGTTCATCTCGCACGCATGGCCATGCAAAGGGCGTTGGCCGAAGCGTGGGCGGGGCGCGGCGCCGCGTCAACCCGGTTCAGCGCTGCGCCGGCAGTTCCAGCCGATGCTTGCGGCACAACCGATACACGGTCACCCGCGAGATCTGCATCTGCCGCGCGCATTCGGAGACGTTGTAGCCGGTCTGGCGCAGGGTCTGCAGCAGTACATCGCGCTCGGCCTGGCCGCGGGCATCGTGCAGCATCGGGCTCGGCAGCGCCTGCGCCGGCTCGCCCAGTTCCAGGTCACGTTCGCTGATCAGCTCGCCTTCGGCCATGATCGCTGCGCGTTGCACCCGGTTGAGCAGTTCACGCACGTTGCCGGGCCAGCTGAATCGACGCAGCGCCTGCAGCGCCGCCGGTGCGAAACCGCGCGCTCGCACACTGTGACGCAGCCGGAAGCAGCGCAGGAAGTGTTCGGCCAGCAGCTGCACATCGGCACCGCGCTCGCGCAGTGGCGGCATCAGCAGGCGCAGTACGTTGAGCCGGTAGTAGAGATCACTGCGGAACCGCCCCTGCGCCACCGCGTGTTCCAGTTCGACATGGGTGGCCGCGAGTACCCGCACGTCCGCCCGCAGCGGCTGGCTGCTGCCCACGCGCTCGAACGTGCCCTCCTGCAGCACGCGCAGCAGGCTGGTCTGCGCTTCGGCCGGCAAATCGCCCACCTCGTCGAGGAACACGGTGCCCCCATGTGCCGATTCGAATACGCCGATCTGGCGCTTGTCGGCGCCGGTGAACGAACCGCGCTCGTGGCCGAACAGCTCCGACTGCACCAGGTTGGCCGGGATGGCACCGCAGTTGACCGCGATGAACGGCTTGCCAGCGCGGCCGGACAGCGCGTGCAGTGCGTGTGCCGCCAGCTCCTTGCCGGTGCCGGTTTCACCGGTCACCAGGACCGGCAGTTCAACCGGCGCGAACTTATGCAGCACCGTGCGCACCGCGTGCAGCGCAGGGCTTTCGCCGATCAATGCGCGCGGGCCCTGTCCCCCGCAGGCGTCATCGGCAGCAGGTTCGTCCGCCTCGAACTGTTGGCGCATCGCCGCCACAAGATCCTGCAGCCCGAATGGCAGCGTGAACCGCGCAAGGCAGCGCTGCAGCAAGGGCAGCCAGGCCGCCGGTGTGGGACCTGCGCCAGGTGGCAGCACCGCCAGCCACGGCAGATGCGCGTGCTGTTCGATCCATGGCGCCAGCAGTTGCAGGCCCGGCGCATCCAGATGGCGAAGATCCAGCACGGCGAGCAGCCGATCACGCCCGCGCAGGCCGATGGCCATCGCCGGATCGGGATGGATACGGCGCACGTACCAGCCCGCAGCCGCCAGCGCGCTGCGCTCGTTCGCCTGCGGCTCGCCGAACCAGAGCACGCAGCGTGACGTTGAAGCCTCCGGGACCGCCGCCATGCTTCCCCCAGCATCCGGACACCGTCGGCGGACTGTCAGGCAATCACCGGCGTGCCGCCCCCCGCCGGGACCTCTACGGCCACCGCGGCGGCCTTTGTTGGGCGGATCCTAGCGCTGCGCTAAACGGCGGCGCAATGAGCGGCGCGTCAAGAAAACACTGGCTGAAGCGGCGTCGTTACAGTCCGCGGCGGCACCTGTAACACCCGTGCGACAGTCGGGCGCCCGCCTTGCCCTGCGGCGCCTGGCGCTGCGCAATCCCAACATTTTTCCCACGCCGCTGTAACAGCCCGGCAGCAGCACCCTGCTCCGTCCAGCGGCTGCTGGCAGGCCGCACAGGCCTTCCGGGGTTGGCACGGTTGATGCGTGGTTCCGCCGCACCCATCGCGGGAGATCGGCATGGACGGCACCACCCTGTTTCGTGGCCTGGCCGCAGCGCTGGCAGTGACAATACTGGTGATCGGCGCGGACGCCGCTGCATCCGGCGCCCGCCAGGGCGTGAAGGCACAACCGGGCGAGATTGTCCTGTTGCGGGACGTGTCTGCACGGCCGGCCTATCGCATGGCGCCCCCTGGCATGGCACTGATCGCCGATCCGAAACCACAGCGCGAGATTGCCAGCGCATTGGGCACCGGTGGTGCCTCGACCGGCATGGATGAACTGAGCGATGAGGACTATGCCGGCATGGGGGCCGGCCAGGCGGCCGCCGCCGTGTCGCCGCGTGGCACGACGGTTGAACGGGTTACCCAGCAGGCCCTGGGCGGCACGCTGGGCCGCAGCAGTGACGGCATGGTCGGCAGCAGCCTCGGCGGCGCCCTGGGTGGCCCCCTCGGCGCGGTCGGCAACAGTACCCGCGGCATCGGCGATACCGTGCGCGGCGCGCTCGCCCAGTTCCCGTTGCAGGGCCCGGCCCCGGCAGGTGGCAAGTGAAGCGGATGCGTTGGTTGCTGCTGGTCCTGTTCGCCACGCCGTTGATGGCGCAGGCCGACGACTACAGTGGCATGCTCGCCTACCTCGACGTGGCCCGCATCGACGGTCACGCCCTGGCGGGTGCAAACGGCGCCATCGCGGTGAACCAGGCGGCCGGCGACCTCAACCTGCAGGCCAACCTGCGTGGCATCGCCACGGGTGAACGTGCCGACGTGTCGATCGGCAACCGGCAACTGCAGGGCGGCAACCGCGTGCTGAGCGCGCCACTGCACGCCACCGCCGTCATCGACGGCAACGCGCTGGCAGGCGCCAGTGGCATCGCATCCATCAACCAGGCCAGCGGCATCGCCAACACGACGCTCAACGTCGTCAGCGCGACGCTGGCCCGACAGGGCATACGTGAAACCGACGATACGGCCTTGGCCGCCGAAGGTTCCGCGTTGGCAGGGGGGCGGGACGACGCCGGTCGCGGCGTCGCGACGGGCACCCGCAGCGCTGGTGTCACCAGCACGGCGCTGCGGGGATTCGACGGGGTCCTGCAACTCAATCAGATCGCGGGCAGCGGCAACGACACGGCCAATGTGCTGGGCCTGGTCGTGCAGGACCGCCCGTGACAACCACCCAACCGATGCACCACCCGATGAGAGAGAGGGCACCATGAAAGCCACCGTCAAACGGACCATGCTCGCCATGGCGATTGCCACTGCCTCGACCGCCGCTGCGGCCAATGGCTGGGACAACCAGAACGCCAACGCGAACATCAACCACAACCACACCGTCAGCGAAACCCGCAACGACACCCACAACCATACCGACAACGACGTACGCAACCGCACCGTCAACGTCAACGTCAACGTGCAGAAGCACAGCACCATCCAGGCCGACGAACGCAAGGAAAAGAACAACCACGGCGTCGACGTGAACCTGGAGAAGGACCTGCGCCTCAGCACCGACGTCAATTTCTCCGGTGACCCCACCATCACCGGCGACATCGACCTCGACTCGGCGGCCATTGCGGTGATCGACAACCGCCAGTCGATCAGCAACAACGCCACCAGCAACAGCCTGGTCACCAACAGTGCGTCCATCGGTGACAGCGTGGGTGCCGGAGCCTCCGGCAACCTGGGCTTCAACGTGGTATCGGGCGACAACAACGCCCAGGACAACGCCGCCTCGCTGTCTGCTGCCGATGCGTCCTTCAGCTTCGGCATGGCCGACGCCGAGGTGTTCGTCAACCAGGCCGGCTTCGGCAACGCCACCATGAACTCCGGCGTCACCAATGCCGCAGGTCTCAGTGGCAATGCCTTCGGCGGTGCGTCCGGCAACATCGGCGTGAACATCGCCTCGGGCAACAACAACGAGCAGAAGAACGCGCTCGCGGCCTCGGTAGCGACCACCGCGGTGGCGCAGTCGAGCATCAGCTCCAACCAGGTCTCCACCGGCAACACGGTCAGCAATGCCGGCTTCGTGCAGTCCTACACCGACACCGTGCAGGTCGGCCTGCATGGCGGCGTCAGCGGCCTGACGCTGGGCTATGGCGCCGGCACCTACCGCGGCACCGGCAACGCCTACCAGATGGCCAACTACTACCTGGATACGTGGAACGGCGCACTGCCGCATCCGGGTGGCAACAGTACCGGCCACATCGACCTGGACAACGAGATCCAGAACGCCACGATGAACCCCAACCGGCCGGGGGTGGGCGGCCTGGGCTTCGATACGCGTGAAAGCGGCACCAGCCAGTTCGTCGAACTGGGCGTGGCCGATCTGTACGCCAGCCTGAGCGGCACGGTCAGCACCACGCGCTGGGTGAACGTCGATGCCACCAACACCTCGGCCTTGTCCGGCAGTGCCTTCTCCGGCGCCTCCGGCAACATCGGCGTGAACGTGGCGGCGGGCACCGGCAACCTGCAGGCCAACAGCCTGGCCCTGGCCGTAGCCCAGCCCAGCACCGGCGGTGGTGGCGGCAACGGCGAGTAAGCGCACCACCCCGGCCGTCCGCCAATGGCCGGGTTCCCGGGAGCCCCTGTCCCTCCTCCCCCTTGGGGCAGGGGCTCCCTCCTGCTGCTGGAGAGCACGATGAGCCGCTACCGCCTCTTGATATGCCTGCTGGCCTGCCTGCTGTTGCTGGGCGGCGCGTCGGCATGGGCGGGCGATGTCCGTTTCGCCGGCGTGCTGCCCAATGGCGCGCTGCTGCAGCAGAACGTGGAAAGCATGCAGGAGCGGCGCTACCGCAACGTGGTGCGGCAGCACACCGATTACAGCTGCGGGGCGGCCGCACTGGCGACCATCCTGCGCCATGCCTACCACCTGGATACCGACGAGGCCACGGTGATCGAAGGGATGATGGGGGTCTCCGATCCGGCGCTGGTGGCCGAGCGCGGTTTCTCGCTGCTCGACATCAAGCGCTATGTGGAATCGCTGGGCATGCGTGGGCGCGGCTATCGCATCGATGAGGCACGCCTGCGCACGCTTCGCGTTCCCGGTCTTGTGCTGATGGACGTGCGTGGCTTTCGCCACTTCGTGGTGCTCAAGCAGGTGCGCGACGGTGTGGTCGAGGTGGCTGATCCCATCCTTGGCAACCGCAGCCTGGCGCTGCCTGAGTTCCTCGCTGCGTGGCCATCACGTGCCGTATTCGTGGTGATCGGCAGCGATTTCGATCGCAACACGGTCCTGCTGCAACCCAGCGAACGGCCCAGTGCCCGCGCGCTCTACGCGCGGCAGGGGCCGATCACCGATGCCGAACTGGTCGACTTCGGCTTCAGCCACGCCGACCTGTTCTGAAGGAGGCTCCGCCATGTTCCGCCACCCCCTGTTGATGGTCCTGCTGCTGGTGTGCCCCGCCCTGCCCGTGCAGGCGGCGGATGCTGCGCCCGGCCGCGGCCTGAAGGAAATCCCGGATCCCGAACTGAACCTGATGCGTGGCCGCTACACCGTGGGTGGCAATACCGTGGCCTGGTTCGGAGTGACGATGGTCTCGCAGTGGCAGGCCAGCAACGGAAGTGTGCTGCAGGGGGCGTTGACCCTGGGCATGGACTTCCGTGGCGGCGGCAGCCCGAAACTGAGCTTCCAGCCCAGCGTGCACGTGACCGCCGCAGATGCGCCGCTGCCGGACACGCAGGGTCGCCACATCGACAGCAGTGGCCTGGCCAATGCCAGCGGCCTGGTGCAGAGCGTGCAGGTGGCCGGCGATGGCAACGTCGCCCGCAATGCGACCACGCTGGTGGTCCGCAATGGCGCGGTGCCGGCCCTGTCGGCTGACGGTGCGCATTCGCTCAGTGCGCAGGATGCAGGCCTCTCGGCCTCTGCAGTGCTCGACGGCAACCAGGCACGCCTGCTGTTGCAGGTGGATGGCCAGGGCCTGGTCCAGCAATGGATACGTAACGGCAGCGTCGGCCAGGGCATCGCCCTGAACGGTGACGGCCAGATCGCCAGCAACCAGCTGCGGCTGGAGCTGGTGCGGGATACCGCGGGCGGCAACCTGCCGTTGAGCCAGAACGTGGCCCAGGCGATTGCGATGAACCGCGGCATGGGGCCGGGCCGGTAGCACCACGGCACGGCGTTGGGGGAAGCGTTCCACAACGCAGGACACGAACATGCACACCCTGATGAGGATCACCCCGTTGGCGCTGGCGGCGCTGGCGGGCACCGCCTTCGCCGCGCCACCCGCGGCGGACGATGGCGCCGACGTGCAGGCACTGGCCAGCCAGCTGGAGCAGCTGAAATCCAACTACGCACAGGAAGTGCGGCGGCTGCGCGAACTGGACATGCAGGTGCAGGCCATGCAAGCGCGGCTGAGTGGGAAGGTTGGCCCGATGGCCCCGTCTACGGCTACGGCTACGGCTACGGCAGTCGAGCATGGCTCGACTCTACAATCTTCGCCGGGTGGCGAGGGCTACGCCAGTACCGCGGCCGAGGCGCAGCAGGCGAAGCAGGAATCGCGGCGCAGCGTGGATGACGTGAAGCAGCAGCAATCGGCGCTGTTCTCGCGCCGCTTCACCGTCGAGAACAGCCTCACCTACGCCCGTTACGACCGCAAGCAGCTCACCCTCAACGGCTTCCTCGCACTGGACGCGATCTTCCTCGGCAACATCGCCATCGAGAACGTCGAATCCGATTCGCTCACCTACAATCTGGCCGCCCGTTGGGGTGTCAGCCCGAACCTGACGCTCAACCTGGACGTGCCTTACCTGGCGCGGCGCACCGTCTACCAGAAGGGCGGCGCCGGCGGCGCGGCGGCCGCGATCGCACAGGAAGAAACCAATGGCAACGGCCTGGGCGATATCGGACTGAGTGCGAATTACCGCCTGTTCGGCGAACGCGGCTGGCGCCCGGAAACCGTGCTTACTGCAGGCGTGACCGCCCCCACCGGGCGCGCACCTTACGGCCTGGACTGGAAGGTGATCGAACGCGACGACGATGACTACATCCGCTTCGCCGTGCCCAAGGAGCAACCCACCGGCAATGGCGTGTGGCAGGCCAACGTGGGCCTGTCGATGGTCAAGACCGCCGATCCGGCGATCCTGTTCGCCAACCTCGGCTACGTGCATTCGTTCCCGCGTGGTTTCAGTGACATCGACAGCAACCCCGACACGGTCAACCCGGGTGACGTGAAGCTGGGCGGCTCGGTCTACTTCGGCGCCGGCGTGGCCTTCGCGTTCAACGAGCGCACCAGTCTCAGCCTGTCCTTCAGCGACCGCATCAGCGCCCGCGCCTCCACCCGATTCCAGGGCGGCAAGTGGATGAAGGTGATCGGCAGCGACGCCAACGCGGCGTCACTGAATCTGGGCGTGACCTATGCGCTCAACCAGCACACCACGCTGGTCACCCTGCTGGGCATCGGCCTGACCCCGGATGCGCCGGACTTCACCCTGGCATTCAAGATTCCGTACATGCTCTAGCGCCCATGGCCCGGCGACGGCACGGCTGCGGCCCGCCGTCGTCGAATCGCGCCCCCCCCGCTGTGCAGGCCCTGTGTGTGCTCCCGGGCAACCCGCCAGCGCTGGCGATGACGGCGTTGATCATCAGTTCCGCCGTATTCACGCCGCACCTTCACGGTGATCCGCCCGCATTCTCCGTCGATTCCGCCAATCCGGCGGCGACGCCATTTCCTACTCTGGCCCCACGGTGAAGCCCAGGCCGCTGCAGGCAACGCACCGTGAGACTGGATACCACGCACTTCCACCCTTTCGCAGGAGCAGGACATGGCATTTCCAACCGCGGTAAACGACCAGATCACTGATTCGGTCACCCAGGCCAACACCAAGGTGCTGGGCGATGCGCCCGCCGTGGCGGTGGGCCATCTGTACCAGGCCACCGCACAGGCGCTGGCCAACGCCGCCCACAACGCCACCAACGCGCAGCAGCAGTCCTACGTGACCGCGCAGTCGGCCACCACCATGGGCGTGGCCACGCTGTACTCGGTCGATACCGCAACCACCGCCGTGGCAAGCAGGGAAATCCTCAGCACCCGCGTTCGCGGCCTGGGTTCCTGATCCGTCGTTCCGTAGCTGACCCGCCAACCCCAAGGAGATCGACATGGCATTCCCGACCGCTGTAAACGACCAGATCACCGATTCAGTCACCCAGGCCAACACCAAAGTGCTGGGCGACGCGCCCGCCGTGGCCATGGGCAATCTGTACCAGGCCACCGCACAGGCCCTGGCCAACGCCGCCCACAACGCAACCAATGCGCAGCAGCAGTCCTATGTGACGGCGCAGGCGGCCACCACCATGGGTGTGGCCACGCTGTATTCGATCGACACCGCCACCACCGGCGTGGCCACCAAGCAGATCCTCGGCGCGTGATGCGCCGGCAGGCAAGGAGCTGAGCCATGGCATTTCCCACGGCCGTCAACGACCAGATCACCGACTCGGTCAGCCAGGCCAACCTGCAGGTGCTGGGCGTGGCGCCTGCCACGGCAATGGGCACGCTGTACCAGGCCACCGCACAGGCGCTGGCCAATGCCGCCCACAATGCGACGCTCGCCCAGCAACAGATGTATGTCACGGCCCAGGCCGCGACCACGATGGGCGTCGCGCTGCTCTACGCCGTCGATACCGGCGCCACCGGCGCCGCCACCCGGAAGATTCTCGGCTGAATCCATTGAGTGCCGGCAATCTCCGTTCCTGTAGTGCTGTCCATCCTAGGAGCTTCCACCATGGCATTTCCCACCGCCGCCAACAGCCAGCTCACCG
>Ga0153948_1000456_pt1 | contig 22231 bp, 18 predicted proteins | sample TSNJ032MetaG_FD_104696 | JGI IMG/M metagenome (GOLD analysis project Ga0153948, IMG submission 104696) | Attine ant fungus gardens microbial communities from New Jersey, USA - TSNJ032 MetaG | ecosystem: Host-associated > Fungi > Mycelium > Unclassified | place: USA: New Jersey, Wharton State... | reverse complement strand
TTTATCAACGGTATCGACTAAAACGGATGACTTAGAATCATTAAACACAATTGCAACCGTCATTTTTAGCGGATCATCAATAAGCGTTAAGAAAGAAGAATCTGAGATTTTCATATCCAAATCAGATACTGCGATTGCATTAATATTAACATCATTTTTCGCTGTTATTTCGGTATTTTTCACCTCAACTTTAGAATTTGCAACATTTTTTATTAAATGTGCCGTAGGGATTGTACCCACGCCTGCCTCGGTGACCGTGTATTTCGCCTCGGCAATGGCAGATGATGATATATTCACATCCTGTATAGCTTTTAAGGATGAATCTTCAATTAGGACAGATGCGACCGAATTGGCACCCTCAAAGCCGAACATAAGTTCCGTTATGTTGCCATTAACTAAATTATCGATATCTTCTATGATATCGTTCAAATCTTGTACGGGGTTTGTTACTCTGTTATCATAGTTCGATGCAGCGTTTGCCGAAATATCAATTCCTACTCCATCCAAATAGGCGCCTTTGACAACAACTTCAGCTTTTGTGTCCCTTGTTTCGTCTAAATTCATAATCGCTGTTTTACTTGCTACATCTTGCGCTTTTATGACAATTTTTCCGTTAACATTTGCAAATGTCGGATTGGAGTTCCTTGCTACTCCTGTATTTACAAGCGAATTAAATAAAGTTTCCGCCGTATTGTCAGTGTAGTTCAATGCTTTATTATAAGTACTGTCACTCATGCCTGAGAATATTGCAGGAGCCGGCGCATTTTGGACTAAAGTATCCTTTTCAACATAAACCTGTTTGGCAACAAGCTCAACTCCATCTCTTGCGAAGATTTTACCGTGGATTTTAATGGGTGCGTTAAGCCCTATATCTACATTTATTAAATCATCTAAACCAATACCAGCAAAGTCGATGTCTGTAGCAACCTTGTTGAGCGGCGATGTATAAACCGACAATGCACCTACGTTTAAGACTCCGCTTGCGCCCACAACCATACCGTTGGGTGATACAAAAATAGCGTGACCGTTGTAAAAGTTGTTACTTTTCATAGTATTTACAATGCCGTTAATAGTAATCGGGTTTAATCCGCCGACAAGATTGACAAATTTGTTTGCACCCCCGCTGAAGATAAGATTTGCAGTATTGCCATCACTAAGGTTAAATCCGTTATAATTTCTAAAATCTGTTGCACCGGAAGTAAATTGGCCATTAATATTGTAATTATTACCCGGAGTAATATCGATAGGGCCGTCACCAAAGCCAACCGTGATATCGGATGCTAAAACCGATAGAAGCGAGGTTTGCTGCATCAAAAACATAAAACACAAAAAAGATGCGATGGTTTTTTTCATCCCGGATTGCTGCATTTTGAAGCTACTTAAGTTCTCACGCAAGACCCTGAAGCCGGCCTTAAGCCCTTCAGTGATTTTTTCAATCTTCATATATTTCTTCCCTTTTTCTCATTTACTTTTAATATATTTATAAAATAGTTACAGCACTACAACACTACACCGACTCATATGCCGTCCTAAAGAGCAGTATAGTATTATACGCGGAAAGGGAATTAAATTGAAGAATTATGAAGATTTAATAATTTTCTTTACAATAATATTACATATGTGCATTTTATTTAAGAAAATATATTAGTATGATAGTCCAAGAAGTATGAGAGTTCAAAATATATATATTATATTTGTCCTAACCTTAATGGTTAGCTTTATAGGAGCAAAGTCTTTTGCTGCACCGCCTTCTGCAGTGCCCTCCAATATTGGTGTCGGTGGCACGATTAATGTGCACGATATGAATATGATTAAAGAAAAACAGCGGTTCAAAAAAAGAGAGACCGACTTTGAAAAGCTTCAGAAGCGTAAAAAACAAGAAGAGACCGAGCCTGAAAAGCCCGAAACAGAACATGAAGTAAAGTCTACCAAAAAAACACCTGTGATAAAAGCTCAAGTGGAAGAATTTCAAACAAAAGGTGTCTATATTGATAGTGTTGAAGTCTCAAAATCCGAAATTTTGACCGATGAAGAATTAAAAAATATCACAGATAAACTTGTCAACAAAAACATTTTCATGACAGATGTTAAGTCAGTCGTAGATGAGATTAACAGACTCTATCAGGAGAAAGGTTTTATTACTGCGCGCGCATATTTGCCCGAACAAACTATCAATAACGGGCTTTTAAAAATAGAGCTTATTGAAGGACGCGTCGGTAGATTTGACATTAAAGGCAACCGTTGGACAAGAAACAGCTATATCAAGGGAAGAATTTCACAAAACAGCGGGGACTTGTTTGACATATCGAAGTTAGAACAAGATATCGTACGATTTAATCGTTACAATACAGGGATTCAACTAAATGCCAATCTGGAAAGTGGTGAAGCTGAAGGCACAACAGATATATACCTAGAAGCCAGAGAAACGTCGCCGTTTCGCTTTATGACCCTTTGGGACAATGCCGGAAGAAAAACTATCGGCAAACAAAGAACTGGTTTTATGGTCTCCAACGACAGTCTTTTTGGCTTTCGTGACAAATTCTCGGCAGGTACGTATTTAAGTCGAAGCTCCGTAACTCCTTTTGCCGACTATAATGTTCCCATTAATAAGTACGATGGACGCATAGGCGGGCTTTTTTCATCAGGCAGATCAGAAATTACCTCGGGCGATTATAAAATGTTTAATATTGAAAGCCGCTCGTACAATTACTCCCTGTATTACAGTCAACCTATAATCAGAAAACCTATGTTTGAACTGAGTTCGATTGCATCGATGAATTATAAAGAAGCCACGACATCATTTGACGGTTTTGACCTTCGCACTGACAAAATTACAAGCGCCCTGGTAGGTGTAAATGCCAGATATGACACAAAGAAAGGTATCTGGTACCTGTCACAAAACGCTTCTTATGCATTTCCCATAATTCAATCTGAATCAGACTATTTTAAATATGAAGGAAACCTTGTCAGATTGCATGACTTCGGGCATGGAATTGTCGGACAGTTCAGGCTGATGTATCAATACGTACCTCAAGATGTAATCCCATACATCGATCAGTTTCAATCCGGCGGACTTTCAACTACCAGGGGCTATACCGAAGGTGTTTTGATAGGTAAAACAGGCTATATTGCGAGCGCTGAAATTATTTTTCCGATTGCACCTAAAACTGTAAAAATAAAGGGAAAGCAAATTCCATTTATCGGCTCTTGGGTTAAGGGTGCATTTTTTGTAGACCAATCAGGTATTTTTCCATTTAAAGGTAAGGGTCCGGGAGAAGAGGGGATAACAAAAAATGACTTCCTGGCAAGTGTTGGCCCCGGGCTTCGTTTTCAACTACCAGGAGAGCTTACGGCAAGACTTTATTGGGGGTTTCCCCTGATTACAAATTCGCATGAAGCCATAAACAAGATGGGAAGAATTCATTTTGAGATTTGCATGAACCCTGATTTTGATTTAATTGTAAAAAATAGAAAAACCAGAGCAGATAAAAATAAAAATTCTAAAGAAAAAGAAGATTTGTAAGCGAAGAAGCCATAAATTTAACCATTTACAATTTCACCGCCGTTTGGGTGCAGCACTTGACCTGACATATAAGAGGAGTCGTCAGATGCCAGAAAAACGTAGCAAGGCGCTGCTTTAACCGGCTGACCCGCCCTTTCCATCGGTGTATCACTGCCAAAATACGGTATTTTTATCTGCGGGCAAATGTGAAAGGAAAAACGGCGTCCAAATCGGTCCGGGTGCAACCCCGTTAACTCTTTGCCTTTAGACGCAATATTGCCTGACAATGCCCGTGTAAAGCTGATTACAGCGCCTTTACTTGCACTGTAATCCAATAATTGCGAACTGCCGCGGTTGCAGTAACAGAGGCTGTGTTAATAATGCTGCTGCCTGATTTCAAGTGCTTTACGGCGGCTTTTGTCATATAAAACATAGAAAAAACGTTTGTATCAAAAGTTTTCTTTAATCGGTCTTTAGTTACATCTTCGATACTTTCTGTCAGGTATATTTCCCCCGCATTGTTGACTAAAATATCAAGTTTATTAAATTCTTTAATCGTGTTTTCAACGACATCAAAGCAAAACTCCTCATCGCCAACATCTCCGCTTACTAAAAGACATCTTCGACCTTCTTCTTCCACTTTCTTTTTGGTATACCCTGCGTCTTGATGCTCGCTAAGGTACACAATGCATACGTCTGCTCCTTCTTGGGCAAAAGCAACGGCAACGGCACGTCCTATTCCGCTGTCACCGCCTGTTATTACAGCTGTTTTATCTTTTAATTTTCGCAGCCTGCGGCACCTTCTTTTTTAAATACGGGCAGAGGATGCATTTCACTCTCTATGCCGGGTCGGGAGTTTTGGTGCTGCGGGGGAAATTGTTGTTTTTTAAATTCAGTCATTTGCCTGCGCTCCGTTTTTTATCAATATATATAATGGCTTCGCCATTTTAATGCGTTCTCAACCGGCTTCGCCGGGACCGTCTCTTGTATGGCGCGACTACGCCTTGCCCACAAGAAGACCTGTCGGAAATAAAAATTTATTTTTATTTCGCTCGCTCGCTTAATTATAAGAGCTATATATCCGCCTGCACATTGCCCAAAGTATTTAGATTAAAAAATGTTCTGCTCCCATGTAATAGGTCCGGTTAAAAGTTAATCAACTGAAAAAAACCGTGTGATTTGTTATAATAGTATAGGCAATTATTTTTAACATCTTGTTTTTATTGGTAGGTGTTGTTATGTAAGCAGGGAAAATATTAATGTTCGCATCATCAATCAGTTTTACCGGCTATAAACCATACTCGGCTCCGGATTATAACAATGACGCTCATGTGAGAGATGTTATACGGGAAAGAATTGATAGACAAACTGATAATGTGAAACAAACTTATTGGTTTAATAAAATATCTAAATCTGAAGCTGAATATATGATGAAAACAGTCAACAAGTCCGTACAGCGAGATTTCGGAATAGTCAAAGAAGAAGACCGTCCTGATTTAAAAGTGGATTTTGACATACTTGCAGATACTAAGCCAAAAATAAAAAATCTTAACGAAAGGAAAAGAGGCAAGCTTTACTCGGGCGGGCATTTTGCACAAGATGAGAATATTCACAATGTTGAAACCCTGAAAAAAGCCGGTATAAGAACAGTTTTATCGCTGGTAGGTGATGAGAGATATAGAAAAAAGTGTGAAGAAGAAGGGCTGAACTATATTCAATTAAACCAAATAGGCAAGGGAAATTTAGAAATTTTAAGTTATCTTAATCTAAAACCCGAATTTGCAGAGTGCCGGCAAGTGCTGGCGGACTTGATAGAAAACCCCGACCTTTGGGTGGATAAAAATTCTACCAATGCAGTTAAAGATTTGAAAGAACTTGTTAAAATTATGAAAGGGGAAAATGAAAACTTCCCTTACCCGATTTACTACGGCTGCGGACATGGAGATGTTGCAACTGACATATGGACGAAAGTATACAAAGCTTTAAAAAATGAAGATACGACCCTGCCTTTGCGGAGTGAAACTCTTCAGGAATTAGAAAAAATCATTGCAGGTGCTTTAGATGCTCACGGATTAAAAGAGTTTGCTGCTGCCTAAATTCGTTCTGTCCTGCTCCCATGTAATAGAAGTTAAGTTAAGTTAAGCAATTTATTAAAAAACCCGCAAAAAAATATATTTTTCGTTGTTAAGATGATGTAGTAAAAAAAATAATAGCTTCGCCATTTTAAGGCGTTCACTCGTTCACTTATAATTACATCAGGGGGGGGTAAATGAATATTCAAAGAGTATCAGCTTACAAATCTGTTCAGCCTGCAGTTAATTTTAAAGGCTACTACAAAGAGAATGTAAAAACGGACAAGAAAATCGAAGTCCCTTGCCAATGGATGGATTACGGAGGTCCGGTTCCTGACACATACAGATTTAATGAAGAGGCGAGAGTTTATCAACCTTATTCCTGGGACTGGAATAAAATGGACAGTATTCCAAAAACTACTGCTATGACAGAGGAATGGACTACACGCGCATCGGGAAGTATGCGGGGAAATCATTACACCAAAGATTATATGAGCAAAACAATTATAGAACCTTCACTGACCAGAGAGGAGTCTCTGACGCATATCTTAAAAGGCTTAACCGAAGAAGCAAGAGGTAAAGAAAACAACAAGCTTCACTGTGAAAAACGAGCCGCCGAGCTGGCAGAAGAAAGTAGAAATCAGGGTATAGTCTCCAAAATAACATCAAGTGTCAAAGGGCTGACTCGTTTGAAAAGAAGCGTACAACCCCAGAGTCCGTATGCATATGCCGAGGCGGCAAAAGGGCTGACTGAACAAATAGATGCATTTACCAAAGCTGAAACAGACCTCAGACGGCAAATAGCATGGAATGAAGGCGAAAGAGACGCGCTTGCGCTTGCACGCAAAACAGGGGTGCTTGTTGATGTCAGCAGAAGAGACGTGAAAAATCCCGACCAACCATTATACGACTTTTTGGCAGATGCCAAAAAACACCCTGGAAGTCTTGACTGGGTCAGGTACGAAAAAATATCGCTTCCCACTGAGACAATGAATGTTGCGGATGCTGTTTTGATTTCACTGGGAAATAAAAAAGAAGAAGTACTAAAACAATCCTATGCAGCCAAAGCGCAAATGGTTCAAAAACATATTAACGACAGTAATTTTTTGGAAAAAGTCAAAGCAGGTTTTGAGGTTAATTTGATACTATAAAGATTGCTTGCACCGGTAAATGAAGGCAGGAAGGCTATAGGCGCATTTTCAAGAAAGATAGAGCGTTTGACTGCGTATTTCTTTTAAAATATAATTTGCTTGAAATGACTAAGAAATTTTTTAGAGGCATAATATTGTGCCTGTGTGTAAGTTCAGTTCTATCTTCCCCTTTACCTTCCTTGGCTTCCGAGGGCGACAGCGCCAAGTTTGTTAAGCGAAGCTCTTGGCTGCCTGAAATCCACAGTAAAACAAATAAAGAATTAGTCTAAATCTATCCCCAAAATATCTCTTTCAATCTGCCTGATAAGTTCATGCGGAAGACCTTTTGAGGGCTCAGGTTTTTTGTCAGGCTTTTGAGGGGGTTTAGTGTTTTGTTTTTCCAGTTTGAAAAGAATATCGGTTATATTCGCAATGGAATAAAGCTCCTCTTTGCTTAATTTCCGCTTATTGTCCATATCGCTTGAAACTTTTTGCATAATTTTCATAACAAACTCTTGAAGCTCTGCTGGAAAAGTGTTTTGAATCTCCTCAAGGTTAATTTTCTTTTTCTGCCAGTTATATTTTTTCATCCAATTAAAAACCGTCCGCCTTGAAACACCAAGCTTTACAGCAATTTCATCGGCGTTCAAATTTTCGATTGAGTACAATTCGTATGCTTTTTTGGCTAAGTTCATTTTGTTCATAATAGTCCTCCGTATTTTTTGATTAATCCTTCCGTAGATACCACCCCAAGCTGTTTTGCAAGCTCATTAAACTTTTTGATTTTCAAGAAATTAACACAAAATATGTCTCTTAAGTTGTCGATTTTAAAATCTTCAAGTCCGACAAGTTCAACTACCTTGGCGAATTTCCTTTTTAATCGTTTGTTAATCGTTGCCGGGCTTAAACTTTCATTTTGCTTTATCCATTTTGCTAGCTCCAAAGTGTGTTTTGATGCCTTAATGATTCTTTGAAATTTTGATGGAATTATTTTCCCGTCAAAGTGATTGTTCTTGATATTAATTGTTCCAAGTTCAACATCATCAAGTCCTAAAGATAATATCTCCTGCTTTTTAATTCCCGTTGATAGAATCAAATTAATAAATAATTTAAGCTCTGAATCTGAGTATTTTAAAAGTTTTTTGATTTCAAAATCGTTTAAAATCTTTATTCTATATGGTTTTTTGTCCTTTGTATTTTTTAAACCGGAGTATGGATTGGTTTTTGAGTATCCATTTTGATTTGCATATTTTAAAATTGAACCGAGCAAAGTTAAAATATTGTTCAAAGTTCTTTTAGACAGGCGTTTTATAAACTCTTGTTTCGTAAAATTTTCTATGTCCTTAAGTGTTATTTGGCTTGCTTTTAAGCGTCCAAAATAAGACATAAAATAACTTTTAACAATGCTTTTATAAGATTTTAAAGTCACTGGTGATTTTGTATTTTGAATTTCACGCAAAAAATCTGTACAAACATCTATAAATAAAGTATTTTTCAAATTTACGGTTTTCGGTTTATTTAAATAAAATTTGTTGTCTGTGACAGTGCTTGAAACGAATTTGTAAATTTTGCCGTCAAAATTGATTTTTCCACCTTTAACAAAATTATCCAAATCGTTTCGAATATCGTATTCGGCGAATATTGAAATCTCGTCGAGCGTAAATTCTTTTAAGTTTCTAGCAAGCTTTAATATGTTCATATTATTGCTCTCGCAGCATCTTCATTTATTTCTGTTAAATTATTTTCTTTGGCGATTATCTCAAGCTGATTTATTATTTTTATAATCTGCCTGAACCTATTGTGCTTTGTGTGAATTAACTCGATTGCTTTATGCGTAAATTGCACTTCTGAAATCTGAGAAATAATTTCACTTAAATCGCTCACTGAAAAAGTTTCGAATTTTACAACTTCTGAGAACCTGTCATATAAATGTCTGAATCTTTCAAGTTTTTTATTTACCAAACCCATCCCGATAAAGATTATCGGACAATTTGTTTTATCATGAATATCTCGCAGAGTTTCTATGGATTTCTTGTCATTTGTAAGATAATCAATTTCGTCGATGATTATGATTTTAGGTTCTTTTTGAAGCTTTTTTACACATACATTGAAATTATCAGATGTCAGATAACGAGGAATTTCGTCCAACTCTTTAACTATTTCTTCAAGAAGCCATCGCCCTGACATCAAGTTGTTGCAGCGAATATAGACGCCGTCATATTTGCAAGCTAACCAAAGTGCGGTTTGTGACTTTCCAAGTCCCGGTTCGCCATATACAAGCCCCATTTTTGGAATATTGGCGGGTTTGTTCAAAAGGTTTTCAACTAAACCTATAAAGCCTTTCACATTCTTTGTTTTCACGAAAACTCTTTTCATTTCTCATCTCCATAAAATAGCTTGTATTCTCTTGTTGTCTGAAATTCTTTTATCCAAAGATTTTCAGACTCATTTTCAACAAGCCAATCATATTTTTCTAAATTGTTTTTAAACACGGGTTTATCATTGATTAAACGCTGTTTAAACTCCTGTTTAACATTGTTTAAATTTTCATCTTCTGTCAGCATCTGAGTTTCGATAAATTTCACATCTTCTTTTGGCAAATAACTCTTGATAGAATTTATTGTTCTGCGTTTTAATTTTTTCTGTTTTTCAATTTTTTGTCTAAAGTCTTCAAGGTCTTGAATAGAACCGAGAATTTTTGCCATGGGATGAGTTTCGGTAACCCTTTCGGCTTTGCATAAAAACTCGCCTTTGACTGTGAAAACTTTAATATGCGTGAGGTCAAAAAGACTGTATTTGATTAAAACCTTGCTTTTTAACCCGTAAAGTCTTTCGTCAAAGTAATCCGTGCCTAAAAACCTTATCCCTTGTCGTCCGATAGTTTTGATTTCGCTCACCAACATTAAATCATTAAGCTCATCGCTGTTTATGTTTTGATGTTTTCGTTCTTCTAAAACTTCTGCTATTGTTTTATTCTTGGCATTAGGGCAAATCTGTGAATGCTTAAAATTTAGCCACATATCAATCATTTTTATTGTTTCTTCAATTGTAGGGACATAATCGTTATGAATTTGTTTATGCAATTTCTCGTTTCGCAGCATATATGCAGGTTTGTTATCGATGCTTGACCCTATAAAAGATGGTAGAAGCCGCTCGAAGCCTTCTTGAAATTCTTTGAAAAATCTTTCGATGACTTTTGCTCTTGCATTGTAAGGCTTTGCGAAAACGGTTTGAATACCAAGTTTTGAATACAAACCATTGAAGCCAAGTTCGTTAAAACCTTTGTCATCATTGAAATATTTTGCCCTGAATGCTTTTCCGTTATCTTGGTAGACAACCTTTGGAATCATATCAAGGTTTAAGATGGCGTTTCTTAGAGCGGAAGCGATGCATTGAGTATTTTCTTCAAGCATAATCTCATAGCCCACGAGGGCTGTGGATTTCCAATCAAGAAAGCCGACCAATGTTGCCCTGGTCGGCTTGCCCGTGAAAGGATTTATGACTTGGAAAGCTAGTCTGTGCCCGTCTGCGACTAAGACATCGCCAACATCAAGTAAACTCGCATCTCTTTTGATATATGGTTCAACTTTGTCTGCCAAGGCTTTTTCGCCATCTCTTGCAAGAATCCAAGTGTCGTAATTGTTGTTTTTAAACCAAGTTGCGTATCTACGAAAGGTTGTATCAGCCGGCATAAAGCTCTGTCCGTTTTGTTTAAGGTGATATTTTGCAATAGCAACAGCTTTGCCGATTGAAATTCTGTTTGGGTGGAGCAACAGCCCCATAAATAGCTTTATTTCTTTATCTGTCAGGCTTGTACGAAAGTCGTTTATACTTGCATATTTATATTGCGGAATTAAAAGCGTGTAATCTTCGGTATCCCCGAGTTTTGTTTTCCATCTGTGCAAATTCCCGCGGCAAATCTTGCCGATAGTTTGATATAGGTGCGAATTGCTCGTGTTGTGAAGCTGAACAAAATCATAATCGGCCTTCATAAGATTGTTCGATTTTCGCCGAAACTCTAGCCATTTTTGCACAACATCCACCCGCGCAAGGGCGATTTTCTTTAACTTGTCAGGGATTATTCTTGTCATCTCAGTTTTGCTTTCTGCCATATCAAAATGCCTGCTATTATTGGCTCAACACATTAATCGCTCTGTTTGAGATGGAAGTCAAGTGTTTGTGATAAAATTTCTTTATGTTGAATGAAGTGGAAATATTTTTATCTCATTATCCTAACATCTTGAATGCCTTGATTGCGGCTGGAACTATTGGAGCTGTTGTTTTATCTCTTTATTTTTCACAATTAACTTTAAAACCCAAGATAAAGGCAAGCGTATATGGTTCAGAACTTTTGTATGCAGATAGCGAAGGTGTTTACCATCCAAATACGGGGGAAAGTTATATCTCTTTGTCGATAACAAATCATGGATATGTCCCGATATATCTATATTATTTTGGTTGTTTTTCATGGTTTTTCTTATTTAGAAAAACGGCTTGGATGCAAAATGCTTTAAGACCAGTTTTTAAGGATAAGGAATTTGAAATAGAGCCACATAAATCGTTCACTTTTGTTTTATGTAAACAAGCAGATTTTGTTACTTCTTTAATTGAGCTTTGTAAAGACAAAAAATATCCTTTTTTTATGTTAAATTTTCTAACATTTAAAATAAGAACATCCAACAATATTTTGATTAAGGCTAAAATAAATAAAAAGCTTTTAAAATCGCTATTAAAAGAAGCAAAATCTCAATCTCTGTGATAATTTTGTCCATCTCAGTTCGCAAACTAATTCAAACCAACGATTACTTGCACTATCAGAAAGCGCCTTTGTGTTTGGGTTTGAGGCTGATTTTATTAAAAACACCTGCACTTGGTGTGACAAATAGTGCAGATAAACGCTACTTAGTGCAAGTGCATCTCTAAATGCAAAAACCGCCCTTTACGGCAGTAAATTTGAGTTTCGGGCGTATGATTTGCCATCTCACTTGCACTATGAGGGTACACTTGCTGTAATTAACCAGTCGTATTGATATTTAATTCGTACCGAGATAGAGATACTCTAAAAATATGCTAATCACAAGTGGTTAACATATTTTTGTACAATTCTTAAATTTTTTTGAAACCCCAGAACAACACGAACTTATTGATAAGATGCTTAAGAAGGATGGAGAAAAACATGACTTGCAAATGTTGGGCGCCCAAGTTATAATTCTTTTAGATTTTATTATAATTATCAGTTGAACAGCAGGAGGGAAGTTATGAATGATGACTGGAAAAAGAAAACCGAATTAGAAAAAATTAATATAAAAAAACAAGGAGATATAGAGAACCTAAGCGACTTTGTAATTTATGAAGTAGACTGTGAAGATTACAAAATAAAAATACAAGATTTGAACAAAAATCGATTTACCACCCAACCCTTTTTTCAAAGAAATCCGGTTTGGGATAATGAGCGCAAATCGAGATTAATCGAATCTATTATAAGAAATATGCCAATTCCTTATATATACACTTATACGGATATTGTAACAGGGGAGGAAATTGTAATTGATGGCCAACAAAGATTAAATACAATACTTGAATTTATGGACAACAGACTTATTTTAAACGGACTGGAAGGCGTCTACCTTAACGGTAACTATTTTTATGATTTAGGCGATACCTACAAAAGCACATTTTTGAATTATAAAATACCTGTTTCAAATCTAAAAAAAATAAAAGATAAAAAAATAATTTTAGATATATACAGCAGATACAATACCGGTTCAGTGCCTTTAAACCCTCAAGAAATAAGACACTGTGTTTTTAGCGGACCTTATAATGATTTAATTAGGGAATTAGCAGATTATGCTCCTTTTAAAGAATTGTTCCGGCATTTAAAGGTGGATAGAATGGAAAAAGAGGAATTTGTCCTTCGTTTTGCTGCTTTATATGAAAATTATGATAATTATTCTACAAATAACCAGGATTTTCTAAATAAACACTATATTTCCAAGGCAAAGTTACATGACGGTGTATCCGCGGAATTTGAAGAAGAAGCAAAAAAACTTAAGAAGGCATTTAAAAAATCTGTTGATGATTGCATAAGTGTATTTGGCAAAAATGCATTTAAAAGTTTCGTTAAAAAAGAAAAACAAAACCGGTCATCAGTGGGCATTTACAGGCATTTGTCAAAAGCTGTATTTGATATGCAAATGCTTGGATTTACAGATGCTGACTCAGCTTCGATATGCAGAAATGCTGCTGGTATCCAAAAAAAATTCGAAAACCTTGTAACATCCGTTCCTGAAATGAGACCTAACAGTAACAGAATGAGCAAAAAAGCATCTAGATACCGTAATGAAAATTGGAAGCAATGCGTGAATGACATTATTAATGTATAATAAGAACCATGTTGCTATATGAAAATAGTCTAAATTAATGAAAAAAAACAGTATGTCAGGCGAAAATGGCGAGAGTATAGGAAGTTTGTGCTTTAATGAACACTCAATAGTTTCTGATTATTATCAGTTTAAATTAGAGGATTTTTTTTACAACAATAGGTTTGAGATACAACCTTTTTTTCAAAGAAATTATGTTTGGGACAATGAAAGAAAATCAAAACTTATAGAAACCATATTGCTAGACATGCCAATACCAACAATTTATACTTATTGTGACAATGAAATAAATAAAGAAGTGATAATTGATGGTCAGCAAAGACTGACATCAATTATCAGTTTTTTAAAAAACGAATTTAAAATAAAAAATCTCGAGCATCACAAAACTCTCGAAGGGCAATCTTTCTCAGATTTTTCAAGCATACTTAAGTACAAGATTTTAAATTACAAGTTAAGTTTCCTGTGCTTGAAAAATATTAACGACAGAAAAATTGTTTTCGACATTTTTAAAAGATACAACACGGGGGGAATTAAGCTTAATCACCAGGAAATAAGAAATTGCATATATAGTGGTGAATATAACGATTTAATAAAAGAATTATCATTATACGAACCATTTTTAGAGCTGTTTAACAGTTCGAAAGTTGATAGAATGGAAAAAGAAGAGTTTGTGTTGCGATTTTTGGCTCTTTACCAAGACTTAAATAAATATAATGGTAATATGAATCAATTTTTAAATAAACATTTTGAACACAAAATAGGGAATTTACAAAAAGAAGAGATGAAAAAAATAAAACAAATATTTAAAAAAGCCGTAGATGCTTCTATTGTGGTTTTTGGGAAAAATGCTTTTAAAAATTGTATCTACTTAAATTCTTCAGGAGAAATAAGGGCTGTAATGTATAAAACGATATCAAAGCCGGTATTTGACATGCAAATGCTTGGGTTCGCTGATTTCGGATATGATTTAATATGTAGAAACAAAGAGCAGATTTGTGCAAAATACGAAGAATTAATTCAAAATGATATAAATATGCGACCCTATTATAAGAAAATGAGCAGCAAAGCAGTCCTATATAGATTAAATAAATGGAAAGACCATGTGGAGAGCATTATAGAGCAAATATAGATACATAATGACTCTTATCTGTATATTTCGCTCCGTAAGAGATGGAGATGGGGAGGCAAACAATGGCAACCAAAAAGTGACTGAACTTATAAATTTTTACTATAAGATAAAGATTTTATATAATCTTCCATAAATTTCCAATCAGGGATAAGGTTACCATTTTTGTCTTTTGCAAAAGAACCATCTGGGTTTTTAAGAATAGGGAGTTTAATTTTGGTATTTTTCATCTTAACTGAAGACCACTTTCTTCCAAAAGAGTACTTGAATTTTTCGGTTCTTATTATTGTTGATAAAAACATTCCCACATATGGGTTCAGCACCCACCATTTTTTAGGTTTTAAGACATAAACAGAATCAGAAGCACAAAATGGTTTGACCTGGTAAAACGCCTCACCAACACCACTGCCATCATAATTAACTGTTATACAATTTCCCTTATGGATGGGCTCTAAATTAACATACTGCCTTAACCCATTATTAGACGCTTTTGCTGATATAAACCTAGTTTCACCATCTTCTAAGTTGGAAGACGTTATTCTTTTATTCGTTATTAAATCGAAAATATCCATAATTTTAAAATCATGCCAATCGCTTGTCTTTATGTCAAACAATTTATTGTTGTGTTTTGGTCGGTATTTTTCTTCAAACACTCTGTGGTTGACATTATCTAAATACCAAGATGCTTTATCATAACCTTCTTCTAAAAAATAATCAGGAACAGATGAAATATCAGGAATATCTTTTTTAAATATAAAAGAGGGAATTTCCGAACGACTTGGAACTTCCAATGTTTTAAGCGTCCCATTTGCCTTTCTGCCAAAACTATATTTATAAGCATTGCTCGATATTGCCCATATATAAAATAGTTTTTCATTTAAACTCATTTCGTCAATAGGTACAAGCGCCGCAACGTGCGTCTGCAAATAAAATGGTTCCTGTTGCAAAAAAGAAGATAAAATACTTCCTTGCATTGCTATAGTAATAGTCCCCCCTGGATATATTTTATAGTTACTATTTTCCAGAACTTTACATTTAATGCCATTGTTTTTGCCAGATGTAGTTATATAATTAATTCCATCATCTGCAACCGTAAAATCTTTGAAATAGCTTTTACCTTTTTCTATTTTAAAAAGAGTGTTTAATTTAACCATCTGTTTTATCTTCCATTATTTCCATATTTGCTTCTAGTAGATAATTAAATAAAGCATATTTTTTTAATTGATTTAAAAATTTATCTTCGGTTAATTGGGAATAATCAGTTTCAATATAAGCCTCTGCACACCATTCATCCTTTTTTGAAATTTTTTGTTTCAAACACAACGTAGAATCGACAAAATCACCGGACAGCATGGATAACCATTCTTTCCTTTTTAGTTGCCATTCATCAGTCTCTATCCGTCCTCTGTGAGGTATTGTGATAAAGCCATCATCTGTCCAACGTGAAAAGAAGACGGATTTTGAATAATCGTGCGGAACTTTTGCCTGAAAGACCATTATACAAGGATATGTTGCAACTTTTGAATTTTGGAATAAATTTTTATTCATAGACATTACTGCTAAAAGAGTATGATTTTTTAAAATTTCTTGTCTCATTTTAAGAGTTTTTGAAGAAGACCCGCAACTTAGTGGAACAATCGCCATACCTATTCCTCTGGGCTGCAAATATTCAAGCATTGAAAGAACAAAGTCTAATTCTTTTTTACCTTGGCTATCATCATCTTTTTCATTTTTATCTTTTACTTTTTTCTTGGAAGTTTTATCTTCTTTCAAGGAATATGGTGGGTTTATCATTCCAATAAGTGGAGATATTTCATTCATTTTTGATTGTAAGGAAATGCCATCAGCCTTACCATCAATCTTGCCCTCTTTTTTATTCTGGTCTTTTAATAAAGAGGAGCAGCAGAATAAGTTTGATTTTCCATCTCGGTGAAAACGCATATTTGCGTATGATAAGGCAAAAATAGAGTCTTCTTTTTCAGCACCATACAAGCACTCGGTAATTACTTTTTTCTTGCATTCCAACTTGGTTTTTTCATCAACTAAACGCCCTTCAATATTTTGAAACATCCTATTTAAAGCCGCAATTAAAAATCCCCCGGTTCCTGCACAAATATCAAGAACTTTAATGTTTTCATCAAGTTTTGCATTTAAATAATGTTCAGCTATATCACAAAAAATTTCAGTTATGTGCTTAGGGGTCAAAACTATACCCTTTTCTTTGGCATCGCCTTTTGTATATTTTAAGAATACGGTATAGAATGTCCCCATTATATCTAAGTCTGTGTGACCGTCAATAATTTTAATTATATTCTTATATATAGAATAGACGCATGTAGATAAAATATTTGTACCAAAATCAAAATAGTTAGTATATTCAGGGTTATCTAAAAGGGCAGATTTTAAAATCTTATCGTAATACTCTTTCAATTTAATTCTTTTTTGTTCCGGAACTTTATCAATATCTTTCAATATTTTTTCAAGCGAGTCCTTTAGATTTTTTATTACATTTTCGCCCAAGGTATCTTTCGCAATGTTTTTACTGGCTACCAATTGCTCATAAACAGAGTCGGTCAGAGTTACTAATTGTGAGCCTGAATTCGTTAAACCAAGAACTATTGCAGAAATAAACCCCGCTCTGTCTGTTGCAGATATACCATTTACTCTTAAATAATTATTGCAAGCACCTGCATATCTAGTTAATTCATCAAATACTTCTTGTTTCTCTTTTTTCTTTATGTTTAATTTTTCGTTTATTATTTTTTGATAATCAGAAATGGACATTAAGGCATTTTCAAATCCCGCATCTTCTAAAAGAATTATGTCCGATATGTTTTTATTTTTGGGATATAAAAAAGAGGTTATTTTCAATTCTTTCTTTGTTGTTCCTGAAACTCCTACGGCAATTACATCGCATTTATTATTTAAAAAAGAGGCATAATGTAATGCGCCATTTACTGCATAATCACAAATTTCATTTGAAGAGCCAATTGTCTCTTTGTATTTTTCTAGATTTTCATGTGATTGGTGATTTAAAGTTTTTTCTTTACACTCTATAACAATAAGTAAGTCATCACAATAAACCGTATAATCTGGACTTCCCTTTTTCCCCGTCAAACGTTTACTTGCTTTTTCAAAAGAAGTTTTCAAAAAAGAATTGAACCCTTTGTAGCTATCTTCTTTATAAATAGTTATATTATCGACTGTTTCATCCGGGTTATTTGGATAATCATTCAAAATATTAAGTCTTTGCATTACTAAACTTTTTGTCTTTTCTTCTGACATCTCTACCTCTTAATTCTCATTCAAAATATTCTCAGCTTTTCCGATCGCGAAAAGCGGAATATTATATAAATCGTCGTCTTTTTTATAATCTGCCAATGATGTTCTTATGCTCTTTTCAGGTTGGAAATCTTTTCTGAAAATCTTCAAACTTTTTGCCTGCAAATTCGTAGTTGCCTTAACTTCAACTGGGATAACATATCCGTCAAGTTGGATTAAGAAATCTATTTCTGCTACGTTTGATTTGCTTATCCAGTAAGCAATTGTCATGTCTTCAATAATTTTTAATTGTTGCAAAACGTATTGTTCAGCCAGCGCACCGTGAAATTCTGTAAAAATTTTGTCACCCTCAATCACTGTCCTTGCAGGAAGTGAGCTTAAAGCCGACAACAAACCAACATCAAGAATAAATAACTTAAAAGCCGAGTTATCTTCATAAGCTCTCAATGGTAAAGCAGGTTTCGTTGCACGATTGATTTTATAAATTAGTCCACAATCAATAAGCCAAGCAAGTGCTTCTTCAAATTCTTTAGCCCTGCCACCTTGTTTTACTTTTTTATAAACAAACTTTTTACTCTCTTGTGTCAATTGAGCAGGTATTGAATCCCAAAGTAAATCAATTTTTAACTTGGTTACTGTGGGGATGTGTTTTGAAAAATCTTCTTTATACGCATCAAGGATTGCATTTTGAACTTTTCTTACTTCTTTGTAATCTCGGGTTTCAACAAATGTCAAAACGGCCTCAGGCATTCCACCCGTATAATAATATTGTTTTAAATAATTTATATATTTTGATTTAAAAACCTTTATATTTTCTGATTTTATATCTTGCAATAATTCGACAAATTTTTCTACTTCATTTGCCTCCAAAAATTCTTCAAAGCTTAGAGGGTACAAATCCATAAATTCGATTTTACCAACAGGGAATGATTTGCCATTATGCAAAGCTACCCCGAGCATGCTTCCGGCAGCGACAATATTATACTCAGGAGCATTTTCATTAAAGTATTTTAACGAGGTTAAAGCACTTGGGCATTCTTGAACTTCGTCAAAGATTATCAGAGTGTCTTTTGGTGAAATTTTTTCATTAGTTTCAAGCTCAAGACCTTCTATAATTCTTTTGATATCCATATCAATAGAGAAAAGTTCTTGCATGGCATCATTTGCTTCAAAGTTGATATAAGCTGTATTTTTGTATTCGTTCTTACCAAACTCTTTCATCAGCCAAGTCTTCCCAACTTGCCTTGCCCCTCGGATAATCATTGGCTTGCGTTTTGCCTTATTTTTCCATTTTTTTAGAACTTCTATTGCATATCTTTTCATAAGCCAATAATAAACAAGAATTAGGGGGCTTAGCTCTCTTATATGGGGGATTCTTGCGAGCAAAATGACATTTTCCTAATGTGTTTGAATGATATTTTACGTTTTTTCTAATGACTTTTGAGCATGAGTTACATTTTTAGTAAGTATATTTACTAAAATACTACATTTTTTCAAAGAAGTTTATGTTGTTTTGTTTCATTTTTCTTAGTTCTTAGCCTCTTCCTGAGTCTTTCGATGTAATGTTCCTTGTGTGTAAAAATACAAGGAGAAATCATTATGAATATTGAGTTAAAGACTTTTGAATTTGAACAGGAGTTTAAAGGCATTGACGAGCTTTATCAATTTTTGGTTGAAAATACCGACTTTATTGAGAATAAGGTTGGCATGAGGATTGGCGAAGAAGGACTGACAGAAAGGCCTTTTTGTATTACAGGTAAAGAAAATATTACAGAAAGGCGAATTTTATTTTACGCTTCTGAAAACACTTTGCCTGAAAATATAGGCGAAATGATTTTATTGGCCGATGCTTTTAAGGCTGATGTGATTGTTTTTATTGTTGAGAAAATTAATCCAACAATTCTTAGTCCTATGAAGTGGCTTGCCAGTGTTGCAAATGAAGATACTCAATTTATTTTGGCTGAAGCAAAAATCGGCAAATCTTAATCTACATTTATACCCAAAATATCCCTCTTGATTTGCTTGATAGCTTCAGGGGTTAAGCCTTTGTGGGGTTTTGGTGATTTTTGCAAAAATTCCGTTTTTCTTTTAACATCATATTCCATTTTAACAGCTTGTTCGACAATTCTGACGACAGAATAAAGCTCGGCATTGCTCACTTTTCTGCCTTCGTCAAGACCCGAATTAACCTTTTTTAACATTTTGGATGCGATGTTCATAATCTCCGTCGGTAGAGCGTTTTCGAACTCTTTTAAATCAATACTCTTTTTCTGCCAGTTGAAATTTTTCATCCAATTAAAAACAGTCCGCCTTGAAACATCAAGTTTTGCGGCGATTTCGTCGGCATTTAAATTTTCGATTGAGTATAATTCGTATGCTTTTTTGGCTAAGTTCATTTTGTTCATAATAGTCCTCCATATTTTTTGATTAATCCTTCCGTGGATGGCATTCCAGGCTGTTTTGCCAGTTCTTTAAATTTTTTGATTTTTAAAAAATTAACACAAAATGTGTCTCTTAAGTTGTCGATTTTAAAATCCTCAAGTCCGATAAGTTCAACAACCTTGGCAAATTTTATTTTTAATCGCTTGTTAATTGTTGCCGGGCTTAAGTTTTCATTTTGCTTTATCCATTTTATCAACTCCAAAGTACATTTTGGTGCTTTAATCGTTCTTTGGAATTTTGAGGGAATTATTTTTCCATCAAAATGGTTATTCTTGATATTAATTGTTCCAAGTTCAATGTCATCAAATCCTAAAGATAATATCTCCTGCTTTTTAATTCCCGTTGATAGAATCAAGTTGATAAATAATTTAAGCTCTGAATCTGATTGTTTTAAAAGTTTTTTAATTTCAATATCATTCAAAATCCTTATTTTACTGTGCTTTTTATCCTTTGTGTTTTTTAAACCGGAATATGGATTAGTTTTTGAGTATCCGTTTTGGTTTGCGTATTTTAAAATTGAGCCTAGCAGGGTTAAAACATTACTTAAAGTCCTTTTGGATAAGCGTTTTATGAATTCAAGTTCAATAAAGTTTTCAATCTGCTCCAATGTTATTTCACTTGCTTTTAAGCGTCCAAAATAAGACATAAAATAACTTTTAACAATGCTTTTATAAGATTTTAACGTTACAGGCGACTTGTTGTTTTCAATTTCCCGCAAAAAATCTGCACAGACGTCAATAAATAAACTGTTTTCAAGATTTTCTGCTTTTGGCTTATTAAAATAGAATATATTTTTGGCAGTTGTGCTTGAAACAAATTTGTAGATTTTGCCGTCAAAATATAATTTTTCGCTTTTGACCAAATTATCTAAATCAACTTGAACGTCATATTCGGCAAGCATTGAAATTTCATCGAGCGTGAACTCTTTTAAATTTTTAGCGAGTTTTAAAATGTTCATATTATTGCTCTCGCTGTATCTTCAGTTATTTCTGTCAAATTATTTTCTTTTGCAATTGTTTCAAGCTGATTTATGACTTTGATGATTTGTCTAAATCTGTTGTGCTTTGTATGAATTAATTCAATCGCTTTATTTGTAATTTGCACTTCTGAAATCTGAGAAATAATTTCATTTAAATCACTTACCGAAAAAGTTTCAAATTTTACAACTTCTGAAAACCTATCATATAAGTGTCTGAACCTTTCAAGTTTTTTATTTACCAAACCCATCCCGACAAAAATTATCGGACAATTTGTTTTATCGTGGATATCTCGCAGAGTTTCTATGGATTTCTTGTCGTTTGTAAGATAATCAATTTCGTCGATGATTATGATTTTGGGTTCTTTTTGAAGCTTTTTTACACATACATTAAAATTATCCGAAGTTAAGTATCTTGGGATTTCATCAAGTTCTTTGACCATTTCTTCAAGCAGCCAACGTCCTGACATTAAGTTGTTGCAGCGAATATAAACGCCGTCATATTTACATGCTAACCAAAGTGCGGTTTGAGACTTTCCAAGCCCCGGTTCGCCATATACCAGCCCCATTTTTGAAATATTGGCAGGTTTGTTCAAAAGGTTTTCAACTAAACCTATAAAGCCTTTTACATTCTTTGTTTTCACAAAAACCCTTTTCATTTCTCATCTCCATAAAATAATTGATATTCTTTGCTTTGTTTAAAATCATTCAACCATTGGTTTTGTGGCTCATTTTCCACAAGCCAGTCGTATTTTTCTAAATTGTTTTTAAACAGCGGTTTATTGTTGATTAAACGGGGTTTAAACGATTCAATTTTAGGATTATTTTCTTCTAATATCTGAGTTTCAATGAAATTAATATCCTCAACAGGCAAGTATTTCTTAATCTCTGTCAAAGTCTTTCGCTTCAGACGTTTTTGTTTTTCAATTTTTTGTTTGAAATCCTCAAGATCGTGAACATTGCCTAAAATCCTTGCCATCGGGTGAGTTTCGGTAACTCTATCGGCTCGGCATAAAAACTCTCCTTTGATAGTGAAAACTTTAATATGCGTTAAATCAAAAAGGTTATATTTGATTAAAACTTTGCTTTTTAGCCCATAAAGTCTTTCATCAAAGTAATCCGTGCCTAAAAACCTTATTCCTTGCCGACCGATGGTTTTGATTTCGCTTACCAACATCAAATCATCAAGCTCATCGCTATTTATGCTTTGACGTTTTCGATCCTCTAAAACTTCTGCTATGGTTTTATTCTTGGCATTCGGGCAAATTTGAGAGTGCTTAAAATTCAGCCACATATCAATCATTTTGATTGTTTCCTCAAT
>Ga0153948_1000452_pt1 | contig 22435 bp, 25 predicted proteins | sample TSNJ032MetaG_FD_104696 | JGI IMG/M metagenome (GOLD analysis project Ga0153948, IMG submission 104696) | Attine ant fungus gardens microbial communities from New Jersey, USA - TSNJ032 MetaG | ecosystem: Host-associated > Fungi > Mycelium > Unclassified | place: USA: New Jersey, Wharton State... | reverse complement strand
TACCAAGTTGGGCTGATCTCTCTTGGACATTAGAGTTTTGTGACACCCAGGCACAAGCTTATGCCAAACGTCTATTTTGAGAAATCATATCTTGAATCAGCTACCAAAGTGCTTACTCTTTAATTCTAAGACATTTGTCTCGAGAACAAGCACCATTCGCCTCTCTCCGCGATTCTCTTCTGCATTGAATTAGCCAAGTTTTGTAATCTCTTTTCTTTGTTGGTAGAGGGTTCTTAGCATGTTATGTCATAGTTGTCAAGGCAATCCCAGAGAAGCCAAGTCTGTGTGCTGTTTTCTACTGGTACAATGTCAGATATTCATTGCACTGTATGCTCAGTGAGGACAAAACCTTGTTTGGCCTGATACTTATCCCCTGACTAATGGATGACTAAGCAGCACAGACCTGTGCACCTAGTAGGAGCCAACCCATGGGCCTAGTGGATCACCTGTTATCTTACATCAATTCACCTGGTCAACAACTGCTCAGTGTTGCAGTCTCTTGGAGGAGCACCTTTGTGAACAAAAAATTTGTAAGAGAAACTGTACCCGAGGCCATGATTTCCCACACATTGTCGACTCAACGCAGATTCTGTAATGTATCGCCTGATTTCTGCCACCTCTCGTAGGCACTATATACCTCGAAGCGTCGGCTTAAGTGTACTCTACACCCGTCTACTCTCTGTGGGTGCTAAATTCTCAATAAATGTATTCATGACTCACACTTTTCATGGATAGACAAGTCAATGGACACTGCCTACATCTCCTAGCACCAAATATACTGAACCGCTTTATAACTCGGATGTGCGAGCAGAGCAGAGCAAAGTGCCCAGAGCTCCCCTTCTTGGCGTTTATACTCGTCCCGAGTTTGTTATTTCGCATGGGAAAGGATCATACGTTTGGGATACCGAAGGCAGAAAATACTTGGATTTCAGTGCAGGCATCGCTGTCAATTCATTAGGGCATGCAGATCAAGGTGTATTGAAGGTATGTATGTTGTCTAGGGGCGCCAACTGATGTCTGAGTGCTTGTAGACTATAAACGAACAAGCTTCCAAAATCATCCATACGAGCAATGTGTACCACAACGAGTGGTCTCCTCAACTCGCATCTCTTCTTGTAGCGACTACGCAGCGTAAAGGTGGACTTGGTTTTGCGCCTGGTCATCAGCCGACAGATCCTCCCAGCGGGCTCCAAGTCTTCTTTACGAATTCTGGTACCGAAGCAAATGAGGGTGCACTCAAGATTGCCCGCAAAATCGGAAAAGATCGTTGGTCGCTCGAGCACAATAAGCCGTGGAATGCACAAGGCTCCAAATGTACCAAAACGAAGATCGTCTGTTTTGAGAATGCTTTCCATGGGAGGAGTATGGGTGCTCTCAGTGTGACGACAAATCCAAAGTACCAGGCACCTTTTGAGCCTCTGCTGCCTGAAGTTTCATGCGGGAAGCTCAATGATACGGAGGCACTCAGCACACTATTGACAGAGAATACCTGTGCTGTTATTGTGGAGCCTGTGCAGGGTGAGGGTGGGATTCATCCCGCTGAGACGGAGTGGTTGATTCAACTGAGGAAGAGATGTGATCAGGTTGGTGCAGTGCTGATTTTTGACGAAATCCAGGTAAGTAAAGCGACCTCCGATATGAATCTCAGGCTCAGTATATCTGTAGTGTGGTCTCTATCGCACTGGTACACTATGGGCTCACTCATCGCTTCCTGTTGAGGCTCATCCTGACATGGTGACAATGGCGAAGCCTCTTGCTAACGGTTACCCTGTTGGTGCCATTCTTCTCCGCGATGCTTTTGGGAGTACTATGACACCAGGTATGTCCGATTGCCTTCCTACCCGTCGGGATGCCTGTGCTGATATAATTTTATGCAGGGACTCATGGAACCACTTTCGGAGGATCGCCCCTCGCATGTGCCATTGGCTATCATGTCCTCAGTCGACTCTCAGACCCGGTCATGGCCGCACAGATCAATGGCATCAGCTCCTACCTGATTCAGCGACTGCAGCTCTTAACCCAGTGGTTCCACCAGCACTTACAGCCTACGATTCGTGGACGTGGATTGATTCTAGGCCTTGGGTTCAAGGATCCTGAGGCTCCTGGAAAGATTGTCAGTCTTGCAAGGGAGCGAGGTGTGTTTGTATTGACTGCCGGCAAAGATGCGGTGAGACTGGTACCGAGTCTTAATATCAGAAAGGAAGAAGTAGATTTGGCGGTTGATGTATTGGAAGGTGCTTTGGCTGCTCTATAACAAAGATGCTTCTTCGCATGGGAAGCGGGATGACCTCCCTTGCCAGCCACGTAACAAGTTTCATGTCAAGCTACTGCATCTTGAGAAAAATAATACTCATTGGGTCTAGTATTCGGGGTGATCGGTGGCTAGTAATTGATGGACTCTGATTGGTGAAGCATGCGTGACTGTGACGGGACCGAGATGGATTGAAAAGTGCAGCGACGGATTTGTTTGATTCTTGTTTTCTTGCTTCCTTGTGGATGGACAAACTCTCGTCTTTCATCCGCTTCAAAGCGGCTTGCCCCTTTCTTGGGCACACCAAACCCTCCACTCTTCGTTCTCTCTCTACTGCTACCTCTCCCCGTTTTCCGTCACTTTCTGTCTTGACCGAGCGAGCTACCGGGTGCCCTGTCATGGGCCCCGCCCTCAACACTCGCTCCAAAGAGATCGTCGCAAGATATGCCAGTGTCGCCGCTAATGCCGACGTCGAGAAGATCCACAAGGAGAAAGGCGTCAATATTCCTGCCGGTACATCCATTGACAAGTGCCCCCACGCTTCGGCTGCTCGAGCTGCCGCACGCATGGCAGACGAATTAGCCGCTGCAACCGCTGGTAAAGGACATCAAGAGGAGAAGGCTACTGCAAGTGGCTGCCCTTTTCACCAGCGAACTCTCGCTCAGGCCGGGAAACACATCGGCTTCAACTATGAGGCTTTCTACAAGGAAGAACTTGACAAGAAGCATCGGGACAAGTCCTATCGTTATTTCAATAACATAAACCGACTTGCTGGCAAGTTCCCCGTTGCCCATACTGCAAATCCGAAAGACGAAGTCCAAGTATGGTGCGCCAATGATTATCTTGGCATGGGCAATAATCCAGTTGTGCTTGAAACTATACAGTATGTTGGATTCAAACGCTAGCTCTTCCATTGAACTCAGTTTTGATTTCGCAGTCGTACTCTGGATAAATACGGTCATGGTGCGGGTGGTACCCGGAATATTGCTGGTAATGGTGCAATGCATCTGGGATTGGAAAAAGAAGTCGCGGCTTTGCATCGCAAAGAAGCTGGTTTGGTTTTCTCGTCTTGCTACGTCGCCAATGATGCCACTCTGTCTACCCTCGGTGCTAAACTTCCTGATTGTATCTTCTTCTCCGATGCCATGAACCATGCTTCCATGATCCAAGGCATGCGTCACTCTGGTGCTAAACGTGTCATTTTTAAGCATAACGATCTCTTGGATTTGGAGGCTAAACTCAAACAATATCCGAAGGAAACGCCCAAGGTCATCGCTTTTGAGAGTGTTTACTCCATGTGCGGCAGTATCGGACCCATCAAGGAGATCTGTGATCTGGCTGAGCAATATGGTGCACTGACTTTTCTTGATGAGGTACGTCACAGTGAAAATGATGGAACAGTTTTATATTAAACACCGATGCGTCAGGTTCACGCTGTTGGCTTGTACGGTCCCCGCGGTGCCGGTGTTGCCGAACATCTGGATTATGATGCTCATTTTGCTGCTGGTCAAAGTCCTAATCCCATTCCCGGTTCTGTCATGGATCGTGTTGATATCATCACTGGTATGCTGATAGTTGCTGTATCATCCTGGATGATCATATTGATTACTGTTTCAGGTACTCTCGGAAAGGCATACGGTGCTGTTGGGGGCTATATTGCAGGTTCTGAGGAATTCGTTGATATGATCCGATCTTACGCCCCCGGTTTTATCTTCACAACCTCTCTCCCTCCTGCAACTGTCGCTGGAGCTCGAGCTAGTGTCGTTTACCAGTCGAACTATCTTGGTGATCGCCAACTGAAACAAATCAATGTCCGGGAAGTCAAGCGTCGCTTCGCAGAATTAGATATTCCTGTTGTGTATGTCTCGTTACTTGTTGCCATAACAGCACGCTCATATTTGATGTTAGCCCCGGTCCTTCCCACATTATTCCTGTCCTCGTTGGTGATGCAGGTCTCGCTAAAGTCGCCTCCGACAAACTTCTCTCAGACCACAATATCTACGTGCAAGCCATCAATTATCCCACTGTTGCTCGTGGCGAGGAACGTTTGCGGATTACTGTCACTCCTCGGCACTCAATGGAGCAAATGCAAGGCCTGGTCCGCGCTGTTGATCAAGTCTTCACAGAATTGAACATCAACCGTCTCAGCGATTGGAAATTAGTTGGTGGACGTGCTGGTGTTGGTGTACCAGGAGCTTCGAATACCGTAGATCCCATCTGGACAGACGAACAAGTCGGTATATGCAATGGAACTGCGCCTCGCAGTTTGAGGGATGGAGAGAAGGCCGTTGTTGATGCGAAGGCAGTTAATATCGCTCGCAGCAGGTTCGACTTGCTGTTAGGGCCGATGTACGGTAAACTGCAGCCCACCAGGGATTTTGGTACTGGCACTGGCACTGGCACTGCATTTAAGACCCCTTTGGGTAGTAGAGACCTTCTTCTCGCTCCTGTTGTGTCTGTTTCGGCCTAGTTATTGATGGTTTTCGCTTCTGTCTGCTGATTGTGATCTGTTGAATACCCTCACTGTTCTATGCACTGTTTGTAATCGTTGGTTGGTTGATTGAATGAATGTTAATGTGACCAAGTAACTTTGTTCAGAGGATACACAAGTAGAAAGCATAGGATATATATGAGATGGAAAGTAAAGTTTTAAGTCAAAGCACCTTACAACGTTACACTCGGTAAAGAAGGGACAGTGATCTTCCTCTCTGGATACCTGGTTAAAGTATGATTTATTCTGTGACATGACAAACTAGGCAGATACTCACTTAGCCTGTACTCTTTTGAGCAAATCTTCCTCGCAAATCTGGTCCATAGGCCCCAGCTGATTTCCCAACGTTAACCACCCTGGTCGAATGTTGTGCCTCCTCCCGAAAATCTCAATCTTCCTTCCTCCAGGACACATCCGCTCAATCAATCCATATACCTCATCTGGTTTTCGACTCGTTTCCCTCACTTCACTGACGACAACGTCCGTATCTACACCACGATTGACCCACTTGGGAAACTTGAGCTCAGATCCAGAGTCACTGTGAGAAGAGGGCGGTGGTGACTTGACGCCGACAAGCATGTGTTCCTTTGTATGGTTGAGCCAATGACCGGTACGGCCTGTGCGTATTACACGCTGCAGCTGATTGGTCTTTACCCACACAACTTCATCGACACGAGTGTAACCCCAGACACGGAGACATTCACGTCCTACTTCCATTGCACGGCCTGTCACCCATAAGAAGAGAAGCCCTTCATCTTGCAATGCGGGAATCGGCATAGCACGCATTTCATCGTCCGTCATTGTTCCATATGGTAGCTACGTTGGATGGGAATTAGAATCGCCTGAAATAACTGTATAGAGGGATTTCTTGAACCACACACACTCATATGAATGTCCCATGGGGGATCTGCCATGATAACATGGAACTTTCCCAGAACAGAGTAATCAAATTTACGCAAGTCGCAATTGATCCATTGAGGAAGCTTCCCAAGACAGATGAGTTCCATGGCATTGAGAAGACGAAAAGGACAGCACAAACTTGATATGTTTCTGGACCTGAAGGACCTAGACCAATATCCAAGTGATGAAGTCTTTTCCTAATTCGTGATCTTCGCTGTCTTTCCCGTTCCCGCTCTTTCTCTTTCTCGCTATTTGCCTCACTGGGGTCCCAGTCGACCTCATAGTGTAGATACCGACAAGGTGCTTTTTCTTTGCCACGCCCACCTGCTCCTAAACCGGAGGGAAGGGATACAGGACCTCTGGAAGACGTGCTTCCTGGGTAGGCTGGAATAGAGGGAGAATGAGCGTATGTAGGTTCGGAGTAGCAGGTGTTGAGGTAAGAACAATGACCTAGTGCTGCATCGGTGTGAGGTCGCATGAGAGGCCGGAAGTGTATGTGATCACATATTGTAGGGGCTTTTGAAGAGGAATTCGCTAGTAGTCGAGATTTTGCACAGTCTTCCTTGGTTATATGGGCACAGATTGGCTCAAAAACATCGGTTGGACATCGGAACTAGGACGCAAGGTTCAATGTCCGAATTATCTCTCAAGTTTGAAAACGATTTAACCTGTTCTGCAAGAAGCTTTCCTTTGGCGGTTCCCTTCTGAAGCAGGGCATAAACGTCGCGCATTTCCTTGCTCAAACCACCCAATGCGGACTTTGCCCAGCCAAGACCACCCACTGAGTTTGTTTCGTTCTCATCTTCACCACCACTCCCGGCAGCAGAATCTGCTTCTTCATCGACCACTCTCTTTCTTTTGGTTCCTGTGCTGATCTCTCGAGGGCCAAGTCCAACTTCCCAAATGGTCAGCTCGCCGGTGTCATTGTCGCGTGAGACAGATACGTAGCCCTCGCTCCAAGCGTGTTGCTGAGATAGTCCTTCTAAGATGCTTTCCAGTTTATGTAGATCTGTGAGTCTAAACCGAGGCATGGGTTTAGAAGATGAGGGGAAGAGGCCATTGGGTAACTTGGTCGTCATAATCATCGTCAGGAGTTGCATAGATGTAATGGGAGGCACAATTGATTGAGAAGTATCATGTAGAATGAGTTTGAGGGCAGTTGTTGTGACGAGACGCAGTTGATCGTCCGACATGGTCTGAGGGGAACTATCTGATTTAGAATAGAGATCAATTAATTTGATGCTCTTGCTTGGATGGTCGTTCGATGCCAAACAAATTGCCATACTCCTTCAATAGCCTTACACCACCTATTGTTTTCTCAATGAACGAACTCCACCCTGCTTTCGGGCTGCCTACACATCAGTACTAGGCATATCTTGGAAGTAATGTTTCTCTCGGTGTCCTCGTCCAACCGAATACCTGGCCAGAGAAGATGTTCTTTATGCCTTGATTCAAATCTTGGAAGGTTTCGCGCTCAGTGAACATGAGTACAATCCTCCACGCGGTGTCCTTCTGGCGTAGCTTCTCATGTGAAGTCTACCATTCATCCGTTTTCATCTGCACAGGAAGCAGAAATTCTCAGTTTTTTGAGCTCACTGACGTTCGAGTCAACATGTTCCCCTTCTCGGCTTGTGTCTCTGTTGAAGCTATACCCCTCTTACGACGTTGCCTTCCGCGGCTGATAACAGGATAAGCCTTGTGGGTCTGGACCCCCCACAGTCAACATCCATAGGAATCAAATATTCATCCCGAAACAATATCCCCGACAATCAATATAGACTTGTGGATCGATATCCACTCTTCGAACCGTCAACGACCCCTAAGCGTCATTCACGAGGAAATCACTGGATAATAGGAGGCCCATCAGTGCATTTTTAGGTTTTCATAAGGGAACGTTGCGGCATGACGGCGTATCAAAGCTGTCAAAATTCCAAGTGTCATTGGGAAAATTCCCTTCCTGATTTCCTCCTTTATAAAGACCTGACACTTTAACTGATGCAACACAGGAGTGGATTTGACGGCTTCTTGCGGATAATCAGTTTATTCTGTAAAAAAGAAGCCTGATGCAACTGGCAATTCAACGGAAAAGGCCGGATGATCAATTGTTCTTCGATCATGTACGTGCTGAATACATTCATGCTTAGAATATCCGCAAAACAACAGAAAGTTTTGGTGTACCTAATAAGCAGATTAGCGACGTTGAGGACTGCCCTTTGATGTTGCAAGCTGTTGCAATAATATTGACACATCGAATCTCCTCACAGGATCTAAGAGAAGGGATCAATGAATAGATCAAAAAACTCAAGTGCTTCTGGCAGAAAAATACTCCCTGCATTTCTGATGCCCAGTAAACTACTGAATTTTCTCGAATACATTTTTTCCGTCGATCAACGTCTCAGTCATGTCGATGCCATAAACCTGGTGTCTCCCCGAACCATCAAATATCGCAAACTCGAGATTTACTTCGTCCATTCGAAAACTATACAACCCATCAAGTCAGCACTGTTTATAAGGCTCAAATAAAGTTTACACAGAGTGTCACTAGTGCATTCTGATCTTTCTATTTCAGCCTTTTGGCTCATATATGTAAGGCTGTTTGGACGATCAGTCTCGAGTTCGATTTTGGAAGGCATTGAATTAATCTAGTTGGCCTGCGTTATATCATGACCTTTCACGGATCAGTGCGCCATATAAATGAGAGATCCCATCAATATACAGTCACAATGTGCTAGTCACATGCATGATTGTGCTCAGATACTTGCCTACTAAGGATACATACGATAGCCTACCTGTATATGCACAGACAGCAGCAGCCTCAATCTACTCATCTGGGAAGATGGACCACACAACATTACTGATGGGAGATGTCATCAAAAAGATCCTCACTCTCACGTGGTTTGAATTGACAAAGTTAAGACAATGTATGATTTACAATGGCCCTGACAAATCGAAAAAACCTGACGTGTGCACAGGGAAAAACTCTGCGCGAACCATGTGATCGCAATATGGTCTTTCTCACCAAGGGATTTCTTCGCCTGCCCAGTCCCAAACCTTCCCTCTCTGCGTGGTCTGGATATTCTCTACGACGTTGACTAAATTTGCTGCTGCATCCTGAGCCTCAAAAACCTCATTTTTACCGGCCGACTTCCAATAACCCCTACTGAGGTCTGTCTTTACAGTCCCAGGATGTAATCCCACGCAGATGGCCTGGCTCTTGTTCATGTCCAGATGGGCGTCAAATGTTTTGATAACCTGATTAAGAGCCGCCTTGGACGAGCGGTACGAATACCATCCTCCTCGATGATTGTCGGCAATAGACCCTACTCTGGCTGTGATATGAGCCCATTTCGACGGAATAGGAACTTTAAACTTGGGACTAGCGGGCGGAAGAAAGCGCGAGAAGTGTTTGATAAGGAGAAGGTGAGAAATGACGTTGATCTGATATGTTTCTTTTAAATGGGCCCAATCAAGATCTGCGGGCTGCTTCTCCGGGAATAGAATACCTCCCGTGATGAATGCGGTGTGAATGTAGGGGCTATCCAAATTAGCCTTTGATAATGTGCCCTCAAGTGACTCAGCAGCTTGACAGATGGAGTCTTCGGACGTGAGGTCAAGGCGAAGGAGGTTCAGGCGCGCAGGATCTACGTTGTCTTTGATGCCATCGAAAACGAGTTCCTTAATATCAGAGTCTGATTTCTGGGTACGGTGGCTGGCAAAGACAGGATAGTTCGTGGTCTTGAGAAACTGGCGGGTGAGGGCGAGGCCAAGGCCGCGTGTGGCACCTGGAGTGACGAGGACGAACGGGCTGGGCATTGTTTGGGGTCAAGATTGGAAAGTATGAGACATTACCATCCTCATTACCATTCTCTCTTGATTATTTTCGTCACAGCTTGGGCGCGATCGCCCGCTTCTCCCATCACGTGTGCACAGGTTCAATCGTGTTCACAATATACTCTACTGTGTATGTAGTGTTTGTCCAAGAAATTACATTTACAATAATAATGCTGTTCTCTTCACATCAGATTAGGGTCAGCCTGCTACATGCGTCACACCGATGTATACGCTACATGAATTTTAGTCCATAGGGCCCAGCTCCCGTACGTCTGTTTTGAGTTGGCCAATGATCTGGTTTATCCGCTCCACTTCCCGGGCCGTGTGGTTCTGTAGTCCGCGGATTGTATTCTCCAATTCGTTGATACGATCGAACACCTTCGACTGAAGAGGGCTGTGAACGGTCTTGCTCGACCGCCGCTTCTTGCTTAACTTTACTGGCTCACGTTCATTGTAATCGTCGTCATCGTCATCCCCGCTTAGAGTACCAGCTAGGGCTTTGCCAGAGGTTGCTTTGCGTTTTGGCCGCACAGCCCACGAAGAACTGCTAGCGGCCGATGTTTGCGGAGGTGGTGATATACCTTGCGCGGCAGCGGCAGCAAGCATTGCTAATCGTGTTGCTGCGGAGGCGAGAATCAGTATCACCTTTGCATCACGTAGGTCGTTGAAATTCAGATCACGCACCATGCCGACCGCGCGCTGGGCCCGTGGCGTTTGAACACTTCTGTTTCAAGCGTTTGCAATATTCACAACGGGAGCCCGCTATCCCCTTACATGTTCTGTTCATGCGAACGCAACGCTCGCAGGGTTTAGGAGGATAGACAGTGGCCATTTGCTGAGAGCGGAGAGTAAGCGCATGCGGGAAACTGGGCGCGATGTCCACTAAATTCAGGAACGTACGCTAAGTCTTAATCTTTCTCGTTGCTTCGTATAGGGCTCTTCGTCGACTTCTGACGAATCCAATTCATCATGAAGGTCGAGTTCGTCCTCTGCTTTTGGACTGTGCCCGAAAGAATCGTCCATGATGACTGAGACTGAGATTTGGTGGTTCGGAGTCAAGTTGGGGACCGGTTAGCGCTTCTGCCATTCACCATGAGTACCGCTGATGTTAAACAAGAACAAGCGTCGACAAATGTAGACTGATCCTGAGAACTGCCATCATCTTAGATTAATTACCTTTTCTCGTTTCGGAAGAAATAGGTTATAATATCGCGTGCATGACCTCTGAGTAAGATGACCTGTTACTGCGTATCACATCGGAGAGTGCGTCTCGATTCGCGCGGAGAACTGGCTGGAGGGAAAACACTGGAACGTAGAGTGATGACACGCCGATCCCGAGGCTCGGTTGTTGTGTGATGACATTCATTCGACGTCAAACACTAGTCCAGATGGGACGCAAGGGCAGACAGCTACAATTACGTAACTGTGTAACCCCTTTACGTGAGTGACCGCCAGATGCAATCTATCCGTGATGGAATAGAGCGAGAGAAAGCAGAACGCCTGAAGAACGAGTGGACGCGCGTGAATTGGCGTGACAAGTGCATGAGAGCCGCATGTCCGTTGGGTGTCACGCCTCAAACATCAATATTTTTGGCGCCAGTCAATAGGCAATCCATGATAAGTAATTGAATTTGTCGTGCTTACTGCGTCATCAAACTGCGCCGCTCACCTTTCTCCTGGCTTCTCTCTGCCTCAGCCAATCCACGCGCCTGTTGCCTCAACACGCCTCCGTGCTTCCATATTACTTTCGCTTTACCACCATTGTTTCATACGTATTTGCACATCAAGTTTCTACACTCATGAATCCGCCAACGTTTTGAGGTCCTTTCCGAACTCGTCAAATCATGTTTGATACCAGACTCGTAAACTTCTCATCATCTCACCTGCCCCCCGCTGTCTAGTGTTTTAAAACCTCAATCTCCCTTAGTCTTCACCGCCAATGTCTCTGAAAGCCTCTTCTTCTTCATCCCAACCTAGAGTCTGTGGATCTATTCCGAGCTGTCGAAGCATTGTCCCAAGCGTGTGATCGGGTCTCTCAGGATCTTCATCTTCTGCCGACTCCATCAAATCGACCCTTTGCATAGTGTTAGTTCCTTCCGGTTCATTATCTGCCATTTCCGAAGAGCGGTGAAAATCTTCGTCCCCTTTGTGACGTTTACTGGACTCCATCCCCCAACGCGAGAAGTGTTTCAGAGACCTCTTGCCAGTGATAGCCGAATATCCTTCATCGGCGTTATCCTTCACGATTGTCCATACTTCCCAGGCTATTTCTCGTCCAGCCTCTGTCCACTTTGTAATCAGTTCTCGTAACTTGTCTTCTTGGTCTTCCTCCTTGACCTTGATAGCTCGCTTCAGAAGCTGTAATTTCCTCTCTAACATCTGGATTGCTGGGGTTAACCGGACAGCCAAGTCATCACACGGTGAAATGTCTCCAGTCTCTGATTTAGCGATCAAAGGTGATTTGAATTGGGCTCCCGCCTTTGTCCTGTTCTTCCTTCCTCCCAGTCCTCGAGCTTCCTTTGCATTACCAGTCATTAGCATAACTTGGGGGATGATTGGTTCGTTATCTTTCACGTCCTCGGTTTTCATCCCTGGAGCAGAGGGAAGCCTCGGACCTTCCGCTTTTGGATGAACCAGGCAGGGTGGTCGGAATGGCTGTGATAATTTCTCACGTTGTCTCCGGTGAGCTGCTGATGTAGGGCGTTTTGGGTTTGGAGGTAAATTATACACAGCCTGGCATATTTCAGCTTTGTCCGAACTTCACATCCGGCTAGTCCAAAATGCGTACCCTTTTCTGCTCTTTTTGGATAGGCTTGTCTAGCTCAAACTTTTCGTCGGAGACAACCATCAATACCCCACTCTTGAGAGGAGAAAGGCTATCCTCGCTGATGCCACGCCCCGGAGAGCAATCTTCTGAACCAGTTTGAACCGCTAAATCTGTCAAGGAAATGGTGTTGTCCGGGGCATCCACTGGCGATGACGGCCTCGAAGAAGCGGGAGGAGGACTGGAGGTTGGCGGGCTCGATGGCAAAGGACTCGATAATTGCGAGTCAAGCTCATGAGACAATGTTCTAGGTGATTGGCCTGCTTCTGTTGAAAAAAGCAGGTCTTTGCACTCATCTGAACAGTAGTCGGTATTGTCAGTCCCCACAGCTTCTTCCTCTTCTACTGCACAGCCAACTTGCCAATCTGGACGTGGAATATCAAGTGCGCTGGATGTGAGACATGTATGCAATGCTCCTTCCGACTTTTCGTCGACTGCAGGGAAGCTTGGCAATGCATATATCGAAGTTCCTGTATACCTCCGATTGCTGGCAGTCATCGGCGAGCAAGACGGACTCATTCTGGTCGCCTCACTCAAAATCATTGCATCCACCATAGAATGTGATGGGCTCGCGTTAGTTATCTCCTGTTCGGCGATGTCTTCGCGTTCTGTATCCTTGGATTTATCTTGTAAAGTCCTCGGTAGCTCTGTGACGCATTCTTCTGGATTACTTTCTGGGCGCATGTTTGGGGCCTTTAATGGGTCATTTTCACTTTTGAAGCTGAAATCAGTCTGACACGTGTGGGAGGGGTTTTAAATTCTCCTGGATGTCAGACGCACAGATCAGGCATGGCACCCCCATCTCGTTCAGTCTCTGCTAAAGCCGCTATATGCGTTATAGTACCATGGGAAAATGAATTTGGTTTTTGCTCGTGTGCTTCATTGCTATTTTGAGGCCCGAGAAAACACGGTAGATTGATACATCTGCATAGTGTGAGGAACCTGGCCTATTAAGAAAAAAAAAACAGGACAAGCACCCTGATTCTGCTTGAAAAGAGTCTTCAGACATAGAAAAATCTGGGAAGCTTGAGACCTTCAGTTTATGATGTTGGTCCTTGCGTGAACACAAAAGTAAGGCGCTGGAGATCGTGCAATTTGATGTGCAAAGTTCCTCGCTTCTTCCTGACGTCATCTCCGAAAACTAAATGTCATTAGTGTACTGTAGGTCATTTTTTGCATAATTTGATTGAATTAGATGGCAGTAGAGAGTATCAAATGGGACCATTCATCATTCGTGCATGTAGAAATGCTAACAGAAAGGCATTATTGGGAATACTTTCCAGTTCACTAAATTTGATGAAGTCACGACCTGTCACAATGTATGACTTGTTGCCCAGGTCCCACGGTCCTGTAACTCTTGGATCAGTCATTTATGACAAAACATAGCAAAAATAATACTGCATCCTCAATTTTCAGCTATGCAGAGCGCAGGAAAACAGAGTATGGTACTCAAAAAGTATGTCCATAACCGTTCGACGAGATGTCATCTCAAAGTCCGCAACAGCAACGCCTCGGGAACGAATCGATGCGTCAGTTTGACGCATGTGCTCTTTGTTTGAATCAGGCAAGGGAACCTCTGGCTTGCGATGAAGGCCATTTGTTCTGTAAGGAGTGTGTTTACACTGACCTATGTAAGTGCCCAACAACCGGTCTTGGGGTTCTGGCAAAACATTTTTAGTGACACAGAAAAAGGACATCAAGCGCCAGAAAAAACAACTTGATGGTTGGAAGAAAGAACATGAAGTAGAGAAAACAAGGGCAAGAGAGGTGGCTCGCGAACGCGTATTGCTCGAATTTGAGAAATCCCAGCTCAGTCTGGCGGCACGACCAACTGACATCAGTACTCAGAGTGGAACGGCTGGAGAAGGTATTTAGGTTAAATACTTGCTCAATTTTTGCCTGACGACTAAAGGCCAGGGAAAAAAACGTAAATTTGAGTTCGATGCCTCGGCGGTCGAGACGCTTCAACGTGAAGCTGAGGAAGCCGCCATACGCAAGATAGAGAAGGAACAGACAGAGGCATTGAAGAGCCAATTGCCTGATTTCTGGTTGCCTTCTTTGACCCCAACATATACGTCGACAGGACCCCCGACTTCTCTGGGTCAAGTAAAAATCCAAACAATGTGTCGAGGAGGAAGACCTGTACATGCTTTATCGTAAGTGGATATGTACCATTTTATCTCGGCGACTTAATCATCACCCATTGAGAAGCTTGAAGTCCCTATTACCAGTGGAGTTTACTCTCCCCGAGGGCCGTTCCCGTCGGGGCCCCAATATGTCACCATCAACAGGTGAAAAAGTTGCTATTTCTGCAGCTGCAAGTAAGGAAGATCAGAAGCCCATGTGCCCCTCTTGCAAAAAACAGTTGTCAAACAACATCCTTTTATTCGGTCAGAGTTTCTCCAAACGTCAGGACAACGACTGATAATATAGCCTTTACAGTGATGAAACCTTGTGGCCACGTCACCTGTAAAGCCTGTACAGAAACTCTTGTGCGATCGTCAGGACAGTGCGTGGCATGCGATAAAGAGCTTAAACACCAAGATATACTGGAGCTCAGTCGAGAAGGTCAGGAAGCAACCTATCAGGTTTCAGGGAACTCACTGAAGTCATTGTCAGGCACTGGCTTTGCGGGCGGGGGGCTTGCTGAGACATCTAAGACTGGTGTTGCATTTCAAGGATAAACTTCTATGTTTTCAATTCTTGAATTTCAATACCGGAGCTCGATTGCAGCTCGAGGAATCTGCTACAAACATATCATATTTATACTTTCCGGTCCTCCTTCAGATACTATCATGAATCTCTTCAGATAGGCCTGCGAAATGAGACGCAGTGGGTCAAGAGACTGGGAAATGACCAAGTGAGGGTCATAGGTATCCCATATTCAGTTGTCTTCGTTACCCGTAAATACTGAAGGGCATCGCGTTGGGCGCACAAGGATAACCACTTGAGTGACGGGGAGTAACCCGTCTCGAGATCCTTTGTTCTATATAATACTTATGAACTTCCCCGACGATCAGTCAGTGCTATGCCTCAAGTTATGTGGTGATGGCACAATGTGTTACAGTGTGTCTGCAAGTCTTTCAAATCCATAGACTTTCACAAAAAATTGGTTTCCTCCTTGGAAGACTCGCAATGTGTGGCCGGCGTGGCTGGCATATTGGTACTGGGTAAGAAGCACGAGATGAATATATCTGGTAGAGTTAGAAAAAAACACTGCATATAGCCTGAAGGTTCAAAATCAATTCGGCCCAGCAATATGTTGAACCTGAATCTGTAGGTTCAGTTCAGTTCATTCAGAGGTTTGGAGCCAAACTTGTGCATCCCTACTGTTAGCCAACAACTCCATTGTGTATGGCTGACAACATGAATCGACTAGACCCCTACCAGCCTGACTTGTACACCTCTTCTAAGGATCATACCTACGTTGTGTTCATCAGCAATAGATTGACGTGCTCAATTCATTGCTCGTTGCACTTTCGCTTATCTTATCTGGTAATCGACCAATCAAAGCGTTCAACTTGTATTCTATATTCCATGGCCCCATTCCCTATCGTGACAATGAAAAACTTTGGCAGCAAGAGCCTCATATCATATTTATACCTATATACTCATACCCTCGAGACTCGAGCAGAAGACAACCTTGATTCCCGAAGTTCTCAACAAATCTCCTTGACTATTAGGGGTACCCCTTCTCGTATCATCACCGAAATCGGGGGGCCGACGGATACCACAGGAGCGAACTGGCATAATATACATGGACCTTATACACTCAAACATCTATCGTTCTGGACATATCTTGCTCTCGGATTAATCGTACTCTGGATATCTTTTGTGACGATTTATGCCTGCTTTAGGTGCTGTCGAGCACATATTATTCGACTTGACATTAGTGATGGTGAGAACCCGCAAGTTTATGAGAAGGGATCAATGGTTGCCTCAAAGAGAAATGGACGTCTCCAGAAACGGGGTTGGAAGAGAGAGAGGAACATTTCTGTTGCGAGTAGTGAGGTATGTTGGCAAAAGATTTCGAGGATGTTGATGAGAAAATATCTTTATAGGTCCAATTTCTGAAGAAGCACCCCGCTAGTGTTGAAGGATCAGAAGCCAGTTCTAGGAGAGAAAGGACTGGCAATGCGACTTCTCAAAACGTGAATACAAAGCGCGAGCCTATTCTTCTCGAGTTGCCACCAACACTGATAGGCGCATCGGGAGTGGAAAACAGAGAGAATTCTGGAAAGACACAATATGTTGATCTGTTCAATATCCCATTTGTTTTGCCGAAGGATCCAAGGTCAAAGTTGTGGAGAGAGCCGAAGTTATCACCAGTACAAGGATCAATTGTCCGGCCAAAACCAGTCGTTATCAGGGCAGTAGTTCACTAATATGATGCGTTCAGCAGCAGCAAATGTCAAGCTCGATTGATAAACCTAATTTAACATACGTTGTGTCAGACACAGCATGGAGAAATTCGGGATGATCACACGTGATATTCGGGGAGACCCGTCAAGTTTGACTCGGCATCTGGGAAAAATATATATACAAAAAGCGGATATTAATGTTTTTGCTTTGGTGATCTCACTCGGTATTTTATTTACGACGACGGGAGTCCCTGGCATGCTCCCCAAGGTTGCAACTCATTTTCTACATACCACTTCAAGGGCGGCGGCGCAGGCTGTACAGGCTCCCCTGCGAAATGTATTTCAAACTGGCTCATCGAGTGGCCCCAATCTCGGAAATTGGAATGGAAATTCCAACTGGGGCGGACACGGTCCGGGTGCTGGGAGCGCGAAACAAAATAGTGGAAGTCGATATTACTCCTCCTTCAACGTTAGTTCTCCAATTCTAATGCGTCATCTTGGTACATGGCCTCAGTCCTTTATTTCTACAGACGTCTGGGAGAGCTGTTTCGCAGGCGAATGCTGTCTCAGCTAACGATGGATCTTTTGTTCAGTCAGATGATAATGACGACCCCTTATCCCGTCGTGTTGTCACCATCCGAACTCATTCTGGATCATCAACAAAACGTCCTCGCATTCGTAGTTCGAGTGTATCCCTCTCAAAGACAGAGTCGCTTGGTGTCCTTCAAACTCTACAGCTTCGGGGCCGTTCGCGATTCCTTCACGCCTCCATAGAAGCTGTACCGCAGCTTCATCAGCAACCTACCTCTCCTAATGCTCAACAACGACTACGAAGAAACTCAACTTCATCGTCAGACGGACTCGATAGACCAGCATCACCTGTCCCAAATCTTGGTGACTATTTGGCTGAGGCAGAGTTGCAACCTCTGGCCGGGCCATCCGCGCGACCTCGCAGGAACTCGATATCCTCTATCAATGATTTAGAAGCTTCTACTATTGAGCTTACAGATCCTGCGCTCGAGCAGATTGACGAAAGACTAGGATCACAGCGTGACTCCGCATCTTCCATAAACCAGAGCGATCATTCGTCTATTGACACTCGGCCCACTACGCCTGATCAGTCTCCGCCAGTTGTCCAACAACCCTATTCCTCCTCTCGCAATTCAAGACCTTCTACACCTCCCATATCCTCTCAATTCTCATTTCTCTTGAAGGCCAAGAAATCCCGCAATGTTCATCGTATTGCAGAGGCCGTCGCCCGCTTCAGATCATCAGCAGCGGATGCCACTGTTCATGATTTCAACCTTGCCTTAGAAGCATTGCTGTCGACACGGAGAGGAGAATCCGCTATGTCGATGCTTGAAGTCTACAGTGACATGATCAAGCGATCTGTTCATCCCAATAGTGAAACATATCTCTTGTTGCTTTCATCATTGACCGAGAGGAATAACGAAATCGAATCTACACTCCGTAATCTGGAAAATAAAAGGCGTCGAATAGAGCTTTTTGGCAGATGGGAGGATCCACCGGTTGAAAAGCTTCAATACCAAATCGATGTACTCTGGCTAGAACAGAAAGAGAATTTTTCTTCAATCATCTCACTGTTCTCGGCTGCGAAATCTATCTCCGATCACTTTCCAGATCAGCTCTACAATCAAATTTTATCTTCATGTCTGCATCGTCTGAATGCCGACGCTGCCCTCGAAATATTCCGTGATGCAGAGCTTAAGGTCAAGAAGTTCTGCCCCCAATTATATGAGATTTTGATCGAACTTTATGGCAAAATTAAGGATATTGGAGCTGCAGAACGTATCTTGAGCCGGTATATGGCCGCTGGGCAAAAGCACGGTGATAATGCTGGCGAGTCCTACAGCAATTTTGCAAAGCGCCATATTATGGTCTGGAACGCCATGATCAGCGCCTATTTCCGGTGTGGATTTCCTGAAAAAGCGATTGGGGTTTTGGACCAGATGCTGAACTCCCCCGCTGGTTATGCTTTCACATACGCAGATCCGCCCCTCCCCGCTGCATCTACATATACATGCATCCTGAACGGCTTTTGTGCCGCTGGTGACACGCACACTGCTTTGACTTGGTACAAACGCCTTCTCAAGCAAGGCGTCAACTTGCAAGATTCCTACTTGCCATCTGATAAACCGATCATACCAGATGTCAATGCCTCTTCGGTTATGGTCGATACACTTGCTGCAAATGGCCTCATTTCCGAGCTCAACAAGCTTTTCCCCACTTTTCACCTCAGCGTGGGGTGCATGTATCATGTCCCTCGCTACATCTATTCAGCCAATATGAACGCTTTGGCGAACATCACTAACTCCCAGGTTGCGAAGGACAACCTAGATTTCGTATTATACAAGGTACTGCCGCACATCTTGAGAAAAGATAGACCTGGTGTTTTCCTTCCTCTTGCTCTCCAATACATCAGGAGGGGTTTCTTGGACGAGCCACTTGATTTCTATCACAATTTCTTCACCGAGTGCTTGTCGAAATTTGAAGAGGAAGGTGCTTCATGGACAGATATGACGCCCTGGCGATTGGACTTCGTACGTTTCGCAGATGCTTATCTCGAGGTTGCCATCGCTCAAGATCGCCTCTCGGCCAATGCAGCTGCATTGGTGCTACGGATGGCCTGTACTGCTGGCCTTAGTTTCATCCCTCCAAGGATGCACAAGGTTCTTCTACATCTTTATGGGCTCGTGAGGCTGGATAATCAATTCTCTATCGAAACAATTAGTCTATTGAATTGGCAGGAGCTGTTATGGATGGCTCTTCGGCTCTCTCAGGGTATCTCATATGGTCGCTCAAATAACTTATCAGGTGCTACATTCATCGATGTGCCTAACTCTGCTTTCCCTGGAGTGATGGGCCTCATTGAAGATCTTTCTCAGTGCCAAGTTGATGTCACTGCTTTCCCCAAACCTTTGATGGAACAAATCATTCAACATCTGGCTAACCTCTATGGACCCCAGCCCATCATTGGTTCATTTGAGCAGTTCGGCCCTGCGTTTAAACAGGTGTTGGAATCTAGCCAAATCGTCCAATCATTGGTATCTGGAGAATCAGTTGACACTTCTGATCCCCGTCCCCAGAAGCCGCGAAGGAAGTTGTTTCTTGACTCCAATACAACTTCAAAAATCGAGACCTTGCTGAGAGACAAGAAGGTTGGCCCTCAGGGACAGGCTGCATGGAAAGCTTTTCTGGTGGATTTGAAGCAGCGGAAAATTCCCAGGTTCCCAACATTCGGACGGCTCATACAGGTGTTAGGAAGGCAAGGTGATATGCAGAAGGTGCACAAGCTTTACGAGATTGCGCAAGAGGTGTTTGATAGTCCCGAGCCATCGCAAATGACTCTAAATCAGGGGTGGATTTGTGTCGAGGATAGTATGATTATCGCACTCGCCCATGCCGGCGATTTAGACAGTGCACACGCCCATCGGTTGAGACTGCTTGAGCGTAACGTTGCACCCTCGGCTGATGCTTATGGAGCTCTTATACTCAATGTCAAGGATACCACTGATGATGCGTCGAATGCGATGATTCTCTTCCAAGAAGCAGTTGAAGCCAAGGTCGAGATGAATCTCTACCTATACAACAACATAATTTCCAAGCTCGCCAAGGCACGGAAGGCGGATAATGCACTAGAATTGTTTCAGAAGATGAAGGCTCAGGGTGTCACTCCATCGTCAATTACTTATGGTGCTCTCATCGGTGCATGCGCGAGGGTTGGAGATTGTCAGAGCTCAGAGCAGTTATTTAGTGAAATGGTGCAGCAGCGGAACTTCAAGCCCAGGATTCCACCCTACAATACGATGATGCAACTTTATACAATGACGAAGCCGAATCGTGCGAAGGTTCTTTCGTACTACCAGCAGTTGATCGCTGCCGGTATTAAACCCGCCGCTCATACTTACAAGGTAAGTTGCCCTGATTTTCTATCTAGAAATCGCTCATAGATATTTCCAGCTGCTTCTTGATGCTTATGGGTCCATTGAACCCATTGATATAGACTCGATGGAAGCTGTTTTCAACGACATTTCCAACAACTCAGAAATCGAAGTCCAAGGCATCCACTATGCTTCTGTCATCAATGCTTATGGTTGTGTTCAACGTGACCTTGACAAGGCCATCACTACTTTCGATTCTATTCCCCGTAATGTTCTGGATGCGGTCATCTTTGAGTCCATCATCAATGTCTTAGTTTCTCATCGTCGCACCGATCTTATTCCAGAGTACATCGCCAAAATGACTACTGCCGGTGTCCATATGACTGCATACATTGCGAACTTCCTGATTAAGGGACATGCAGTCGTTGGTGAATTGGACAATGCACGAGATATTTTTGAGAGCTTGATAGATCCCCCTAACGGCGTTGCTGCACCGCACAATCATACACCTCATGATCCTGGTGCCGTAGTCCGCGTTCCCTGGATGGAGCCTGTTTATCGTGAAGTGAGTATGATTCGTCTTTTCCATATGACGTTTCGCATGATTGATTATCCTCCCCAGCCCTCGACGTGGGAGGCGATGGTTAGGGCTGAGCTTGGCGCCGGAAATCGTGATAAAGCTCTGGATCTACTAGAGCGACTCAAATCTCGGTGAGTGATCGATGTTGATGAAATATAAGAAAAACGATTGACCTTGATTCAGGCAATATCCCGAAGCAGTGTTCAACCGGATCAGTGGTGTGATGGTTGATCATTCTTCTCTTTCGCCCTCCTTTACTTCACATTCAGAATGACTTGCAACCGTCCTCTCCTTTTAACTCTGTCGGCTTTATTTTGATCCCTCCATCGTTGCTATAAGCAATCAGCTGTAGGTTCTCGCCCTCTCTTGACTACCTGTTCTCTGCACACTTTGCACTCTGCTTCCACCCCTCCTCATCTGTTCCTCCGCCGAGGGTCCTCCCCCTGAAAAAAATTGCTATCGTGACCTTAAACTCAAAAGCCATCTGCATTGTCTAGAACCTCATTGACGATTACTCCAAGACCGTTCAATACCTTATCCTTCAATACTACAAGGATAGACACCCCATTTAACAATTGCATATGTACTGTATATCTATCTTTATCTTTTGGTAGCTCGATACCACGTCAAGGAACAAACGTGACCAAAATGACACTCTAATCAGACTGATTATCTGGAAAACATCTGGAAAACCAGCTATTTCTTGTCTTTTCTAATCAAGTTATTCACTTATGCAAGACACATGAAAATCCCATATTATTGTGCATGTATGTCAATCGCACGTTATTCGTACGGACTGTGTCGTGGTCAAATTCTGTCAACATGTTCATAGTATTTCTGATATGTGGGGAAGTGATGAGCAATTTGCAAGGGACCCTGAAGATAAATCAACTGAGATTGGTTGAGATGGGGTCGACAGTATGCTTGTCATTCTCCATCATGAGGCCTCGAAACGTATCTTACAGAACTCAGGACGAGCGCGTCGATCACCTCCATTCTTCACCAATATCACTTTTCATCCAGACTATAGTCCCACAGCACTTTCCATCGGTATAGACAATCACATTCAGGGAATCGACTGGTCGATTGTGGCGGAAAAGGTTCCAATCGTTCGAGCATCAAGCGTACACCTGACAAATGTCGAATTTAGTGGGTTGGAAATCTTCATCCAAAAGTCAATCATGGGATCTGGACAAAGGGTGATTTGGAGAAGTTGCATAATTTGACTGAAAAATTGACTGGGTGCTCTAGGTGTCCTTTAACAGCGATCCATGACAGGGCACCCGGCAGCCCGC
>Ga0153948_1000445_pt1 | contig 22573 bp, 10 predicted proteins | sample TSNJ032MetaG_FD_104696 | JGI IMG/M metagenome (GOLD analysis project Ga0153948, IMG submission 104696) | Attine ant fungus gardens microbial communities from New Jersey, USA - TSNJ032 MetaG | ecosystem: Host-associated > Fungi > Mycelium > Unclassified | place: USA: New Jersey, Wharton State... | reverse complement strand
GCGAGATTTATTTCGCGCTGGTCAGCGACTGGGTGGATGCGAAGCAGGAAATCTCCTCTGGGGATATGGAAATCTACGAATATGCGCGTGAGGAAATCGCCAAGCTCAACGAGCATTATACGGGCGGCGACCAGCCGCGCTTCTTCCTCATGCATCGTCGTCGCCTGTTCAACGACAAGCAGAATTGCTGGATGGGCTGGGAGCGCAAACGCGGCAAGCTGCACGAGCTGAACCTGCTTCTGCGCGGTGATCAGGATACGAGCTTCTTCCCGCCGGACGAGCGTCTTCCGAAGGAAATCAAATATGTGATGACGCTGGACGCTGATACGCGTCTGACGCCGGAATCCGTCACCAATCTGGCCGGTAAGCTCAGCCATCCGCTGAACCGTCCGGTCATCGACGAAAAGACCGGCAAGGTCGTTCGCGGTTATGGCATCCTGCAGCCGCGCGTCACGCCGTCGCTGACCACCGGCGACGAAGCGTCGTTCCTGCAGCGCGTCTTCTCGGTCAATCGCGGTATCGATCCTTATGTCTTCGCGGTTTCCGACACCTATCAGGACTTGCTCGGCGAAGGCACCTTCACCGGCAAGGGTCTTTACGACATCGACGCCTTTGAGGCGGCGCTGAAGGATCGCGTGCCGGAAAACACGCTTCTCAGCCACGATCTTCTCGAAGGCGGCTATGCTCGCGCGGCTCTGGTCAGCGATGTGGAAGTCGTGGAAGATTATCCGACCGGCTATAATGTCGACGTGTCGCGCCACCATCGCTGGGCGCGTGGCGACTGGCAGCTTCTGCCATGGCTGTTCTCCACCAATCGCGGCGTCAGCGCCACGACCCGCTGGAAGATGGTCGACAATCTGCGCCGTTCGCTGAACCCGATCCTGTGGCTTCTCGCCGCCGTGGTCGGCTGGAGCGTGCTGCCGCTGGGTGCGGCTGCCGTCTGGCAGGGCTTCCTGATCGTCAGCATGTTCGTGGCGCCGACGTTCGGCATCGTCACCAATCTGATCCCGGTGAATATGGATTATTCGCTGAAGGGCCATGCGCAATCGGTGCTGACCGATATTGCGCTCGGCACGGCGGATGTAGCGCTGCGCACCACATTCATCGCGCATTCGGCGTTCCTGATGGCCGATGCCATTGCGCGCACGGTCTATCGCCTGTTCGTTTCGCGCCGTAACCTTCTGGAATGGCGCACGGCCGCTCAGGCCAAGACGTCACCGGACACGCTGCTGTTCTATTTCCAGCTCATGTGGCCAGCCATGGCCATTGCGGGTCTGGCGATCCTGTTCCCGCTTGCTGCCGAAAGCCACGCCGCGCTCATCGCAGCACCTTTTGCGGTGATCTGGTTCGTCTCGCCGCTGATCGCATGGCTCGTCAGCCGTTCGGCCAAGCCGCAAGACACGCTTGAGGTTCTGTCATCCGACAAGTCGGATCTGCGCCGTTATGCGCGCCGGACCTGGCGCTATTTCGCCGAGTTTGCGAACGACGAAAACCATCATCTGCCGCCGGACAATTTCCAGGAAGACCCGCTGCCTGTGCTGGCGCAGCGCACTTCGCCGACCAATATCGGCGTCTATCTTCTGTCGATTGTCGCAGCCCGCGATTTCGGCTGGATTGGCTTTGACGAAACGGTCCAGCGTGTCGAGGCGACTGTCGATACGCTGGAGAAGATGGAAAAGTATCAGGGCCATCTCTATAACTGGTACGAAACCAACACGCTGACGCCGATGCGCCCGCTCTATGTTTCGGCGGTCGATAGCGGCAATCTCGCCGGCCATCTGGTGACGCTGTCTTCGGCGCTCGAAGAATGGGCGGAAGCACCGTCCGTCTATGTGCAGGGCGATCTCGACGGCATCCTCGATGTCAACGACATCCTTGAGGAAACCATCGCGAATATCCCGGACGATCGCCGCATCCTGCGTCCGCTGCGCCGTCGTCTGGAAGAGCGTACCGCCAATTTCCGCCGCGCCGTTCGCACCATCAAGGAAGAGCCGGAAACGGCATCCTTCCGCACGATCAACCTGTCGCTTTTCGCCAATGACATCGTGCGTCTGATGGAAGAACTCGACAGCGAGATCGAGACGCCCGCCAGCGGTGAGGCCAAGGAATGGGCGCGTATTCTGGTCGACACCTGCCAGGCGCATACCGACGACGCCATGGGCGAACGCGATACCGACGCGCTGCGCGAACGCCTGCGCGATCTCGCAACACGTTCGCGTCAGCTGGCATTCGACATGCAGTTCGGCTTCCTTGAGCGCAAGGAGCGTCGCCTACTGTCGATCGGCTTCCGCGTGCAGGAAAACGAACTGGATGAAAGCTGCTACGATCTTCTGGCTTCTGAAGCGCGTCTGGCGAGCCTGTTCGCCATCGCCAAGGGCGACGTGCCGGTCGAGCATTGGTTCAAGCTGGGCCGTCTTCTGGTGCCGGTGGGCTGGAAGGGCGCTCTGCTCTCCTGGTCCGGCTCGATGTTCGAATATCTGATGCCGCCGCTGGTCATGTCCGAGCCGCTCGGTTCGCTGCTCGACCAGACCAACAAGCTCGTCGTGCAGCGCCAGATCGATTATGCGACCTCGCGCGGTCTGCCATGGGGCATTTCGGAAGCGGCGTTCAATGCGCGTGATGCGCATATGAACTACCAATATTCCAATTTCGGCGTGCCTAATCTGGGTCTCCAGCGCGGCCTGTCGCGCAATGCGGTCATCGCGCCTTATGCGAGCCTGCTGGCATCGCAATATCAGCCTGCCGCAGCCGTGGCTAACCTCAAGCGTCTGGCCAAGCTCGGCGCGCTGGGCCGCTATGGCTTCCACGATTCGGTGGACTTCACCCCGTCGCGTGTTCGCGAAGGCGAAACCTGTGCGGTCGTGAAGAACTATTATGCCCACCACCATGGCATGGCGATCATCGCGGTCAACAACGTGATCTTCGAAGGCCGTATGCGTGAGCGTTTTCACTCCGATCCGGTGATCGAAGCAGCCGAACTGCTGTTGCAGGAAAAGGCACCGCGCGAAATCCCGATGATCTACGCCAAGACGGAAAATCCGATGCGCGTGGATTCGGGCGGTTTCGACGATGCGCCGATGCGCATCATCGACAAGCCGTTCAAGGCGCCGCGGACCACGCATATGATGTCGAATGGCCAATATGCGCTGATGGTCACCGCCAATGGCTCCGGCTACAGCCGCTGGCACAATTGGGACATCACCCGTTTCCATGCCGATGCGTCGGAAGACCTTCAGGGCTCCTTCCTGTTCCTGCGCGATATGGAAAGCGGCTATTGGTGGTCGGCAACCGGCGAGCCGGTGCGCAATCCGGACGAAGAAACCAAGACGGTCTTCACCGAAGACAAGGCGGAATTCTACAAGACCGCCGGTGACATCAAGACCGTCATGGAAGTGATTGTCTCGTCGGAATATGACGGTGAGGGCCGCAGGCTCGACATCATCAATACGTCTGCGCGTGACCGCATCATCGAAGTTACCTCCTATGAGGAACTGGTGCTGACCGACAAGGACAGCGATGCCGCCCATCCGGCCTTTGCCAAGATGTTCGTCGAAACCGAGATCGCCGATAACGGTTCGACCATCTATGCCAAGCGCCGCAAGCGCGCGCCGTCCGATCCGGATATCCATGTGGCGCATTTCGTCACCGATCTGACGGGCGCTGTCCGTGAAACCGAGGTCGAAACCGACCGTCGCGCCTTCATCGGTCGTGGCCGCAGCCTGCGCGATGCCATCGCGTTTGAACCGGGTGCGAAGTTTACCGGCAGCCAGGGCTGCGTGCTAGACCCGATTGCCTCGGTGCGCACACGCGTTCGCGTTCCGGCGCACAAGAAGGTGAGCCTTGTTTTCTGGACCTTTGCCGGCGGCAGCCGCGATGCGGTGGAGCATGCCGTGGCGATGCATCGCCATCCGGAAAGCTTTGCCCGCGAGTTCTCGTTGTCTTGGACCAGCTCGCAGGTGCAGCTCTATCATATCGGTATCAAGCCGGCAGAAGCTGCCGATTATCAGAAAGTCGCGGCCTATCTGCTCTATCCGGAGCGGACCTTGCGCCAGCCGCCGGAAACCATCGCCAGCGGTCTCGGCAAACAGTCCGATCTGTGGCCGATGTCGATTTCCGGCGATTATCCGATCTTCGCCCTGCGGATCGACAACGAAGCCGATCTCGAAGTGCTGCGTGGCGTGTTGCGCGCGCAAGAATATTGGCGCAGCAAGGGCCTCACCGTCGATGTGGTGGCGGTCAACGAACGCGCCTTCTCTTATGCGCAGGACACACAGCGAGCCATCGACTGGATCGTGGAAGGCTTCCGCGCCCGGGGTGGTGGACAGCCGCACATCTTCGCGGTGCGCCGCGACCAGATGAGCGACGAAAGCTACAACACGCTTCTGGCGTCGGCACGCATCGTCATGCATGCGCAGAACGGCTCGCTTGCCGAGCAGCTGCGCCGCAGTGAGGAAATCACGGTGGATCTGGCCGCGCGTGACGCCAAGTCGGCAACGACCGGTCAGGCGGCGGTTCAGGGTCTCGGGGCTGCCGGTCTTGCGCAGGCGGTTATCGAGCGCGGTTCCGGCAGCACGGAAGAACGCCGTCCGGTCGTCAAGCCAAAGGTCACCAATCGTCCGGCTCCATCGGGCGACGATCTCCAGTTCTGGAACGGCTATGGCGGTTTTGCCGAAGACGGCAGCTATGTTGTGCGGGTCAATGGCCTGACCAACACGCCGCATCCGTGGATCAACGTCATCTCCAATCCGTCCTTCGGTTTCCATGTCTCGGCGGAAGGTTCGGCCTTCACCTGGGCTGGCAACAGCCGCGACTATCAGTTGACCCCATGGGCCAACGATCCGGTCACCAACCGTCCGGGCGAGGCGATCTATCTCCTCGACCGCGAAACAGGCCGCACCTTCGCGCCAACGTCGAATGTGCTGCGTGACGAGGCGGTGACCTATGAAGCGCGCCACAGCCATGGCTACAGCACCTTTGCGGCGCAGCATGGCGAACTTGCGCTGGAGCTGACCCATATCGTCGATGCAGACAAGCCGGTGCGCCTGTCGCGCCTGACGGTCACCAACAAGGGCCGCTCCAAGCGCAAGCTGCGCGCCTATGGTTATGTCGAATGGGTGCTCGGCAATGCCCGCGCCAAGAACGTGCCGTTCATCGTGCCGTCGCATGATGACGAACTGGGCGCGCTCTTCGCAGGCAATCCGTACCACCCCGACAAGTCTGGCCAGATCGCCTTCTTTGCGGCGACCGAAAAGCCGCAATCGGTGACTGCCGACCGCAGCGAGTTCATCGGCACCACCGGTTCGGTGGACAGGCCGGAAGTCGTGCTTGCAGGCAAGGCACTGTCCAATACGGTGGAAGCCGGACGCGATCCGTGCGCGGCGCTGGCGCTCGACATTGAAGTCGGACCGGGCGAAAGCCGTGAACTGGTGTTCCTGCTTGGCAATGCTGCCGATCAGGCGCAGGCGAAGAAGCTGATCTCCGACACCCGCAGCGCGTCTTTCGAAGACAAGCTAAAGGCGGCGAAGAACCAGTGGGAAGCGCTCTTCAACCGCGTGCAGGTGAAGACGCCTGACCCATCATTCGACCTTCTGGTCAATGGCTGGCTGCCTTATCAGGCGATTGCCTGCCGTATCTGGGCGCGCGCCGCTTTCTATCAGGCCAGCGGTGCCTTCGGCTTCCGCGACCAGTTGCAGGACACGCTGTCGCTGCTGCTCGTCGATCCGACGCTCGCCCGTGCGCAGATTCTCAATGCGGCATCGCGCCAGTTCCCTGAAGGCGATGTCCAGCATTGGTGGCTGCCTGCCACGGGCGCCGGTGTGCGCACGCTGATTTCGGACGATGTGGTCTGGCTCGGCTATGGCACGTCGCTTTATGTCGAGACGACGGGCGACCGTTCGATCCTCGATGAAAAGCTGCCTTTCCTTGTCGGGCGCAAGCTGGAAGAAGGCGAACATGATGCCTTCTATGAGCCGGAAATCTCCAAGGACACGGTGAGCCTTTATGAGCATTGTGCGCTGGCGCTCGACCTCGCGGTTGATCGCACCGGCCAGCATGGTTTGCCGCTGATCCTCGGCGGCGACTGGAACGACGGCATGAATCTTGTCGGCGTGAAGGGCCAAGGCGAAAGTGTGTGGCTCGGCTGGTTCCTGGCCTATACGCTGCGTCAGTTCATCCCGATTGCCGAGGCGCGTAAGGACAAGAAGCGTGTCGACATCTGGAAAGCGCATCTGGAAAGCCTGACGGCTGCTCTGGATCGCGACGGCTGGGATGGCGAATGGTATCGTCGTGGTTTCTACGACAACGGCGCTCCGCTTGGCTCAAAAGACAGCGACGAATGCCAGATCGACGCCATTGCGCAGTCGTGGAGCGTGTTGTCCGGCGTTGCCGATCCGAAGCGCGCCGAACAGGCAATGGCTTCGCTCGAAAAGCGTCTGCTCGATGAGGAGGGCGAATTGCTTAGCCTCTTCACGCCGCCTTTCGACAAGACCGTGCAGGAGCCGGGTTACATCAAGGGCTATCCGCCCGGCGTTCGCGAGAACGGCGGTCAGTATACCCATGGCGCAACATGGGCCATTCTGGCGCTGGCCCGCATGGGCAAGGCGGCGGAAGCCTGGCGTCTGTTCTCGCTGATCAGCCCGGTCAATCATGGCCGCAACCCGGACGTCTATCGCGTCGAACCTTACGTGATCGCAGCCGACATCTATTCCGTCGAGCCGCGTCGCGGACAAGGCGGCTGGACCTGGTATACGGGCTCGGCTGGCTGGTTCTACCGCGTGGCGACCGAGGGCATCCTCGGCGTGACAAAGCGCGGCGACAGGCTGCATCTCGATCCGGCGTTGCCGCCGGAATGGGACGGTTATGAAGCCGAACTTCGCTTCGGCGAGGCGCTCTATCGGGTCAAGGTTGTCGCTGGTGCTAAGGACAAGGCGATCAAGCTCAATGGCCGCAAGGTCGGCAAACCGGATGAAGGCGTGCCGATCAAGCCGGATGGCGAACACGAAATTGTGGTAGAGCTTCCCAAACAGAAGTGAACCGATTAAAAAGGCGGGTGAAAACCCGCCTTTTGCACGACTCAGGGCTTATTCTTGAGCATTATCCTACGCAAAACCGCTACGCACTTTTGCTGGAAATGCTCTAAGTAGATCCAGATGCCTGTGCCATCGGATACTTGTTATTTGCTGGAGGCCGTCATGGCCAGAACTGATATCGCGCGCCGCGTCTATAACCACGCCTGGAAGCTCGATCCGATTATCCGCAGCCTGCTGGATACGGATTTCTACAAGCTTCTGATGCTCCAGATGATCTGGGGCCTCTACCCCAAGGTGGACGCGACCTTCTCGCTCATCAATCGCACGACCTCGGTACGCCTTGCCGACGAGATCGACGAAGGCGAGCTGCGCGCGCAGCTCGATCATGCGCGCACGCTGCGCTTTTCCAAGAAGGAAATGATCTGGCTGGCGGGTAATACATTCTATGGCCGCAAGCAGATTTTCCAGCCTGAATTTTTGGCATGGCTGCATGATTTCCAACTGCCGGAATATGAGCTTCGTCGCAAGGACGGGCAGTATGAGCTGCATTTCCACGGGCCATGGTCTCACACCTCCATGTGGGAAATTCCAGCACTTGCCATCATCAACGAGTTGCGTTCGCGCGCGGCGATGAAAAATCTCGGGCCGTTCTCGCTCGATGTGCTCTATGCCCGCGCCAAGGCGAAGATGTGGAGCAAGGTGGAGCGCTTGCGCCTGCTGCCCGACCTGAAAATTTCGGATTTCGGCACCCGCCGTCGCCATTCTTTCCTGTGGCAGCGCTGGTGCGTCGAGGCGTTGAAGGAAGGCATCGGCGATTCCTTCACCGGGACCAGCAACGTGCTTCTGGCCATGGATACTGACCTTGAAGCGCTCGGCACCAATGCGCATGAACTGCCGATGGTGCTGGCGGCGCTCGCCAAGACAGACGAGGAACTGCGAAGCGCGCCTTACCGCGTGTTGCAGGACTGGAATCGCTACTATGGCGGCAATCTGTTGATCGTCCTGCCGGATGCCTTCGGCACGGCGGCCTTCCTGCGCAATGCGCCGGACTGGGTTGCCGACTGGACGGGGTTCCGTCCCGACAGCGCCCCGCCCGTCGAAGGCGGCGAGCGCATCATCGAATGGTGGAAATCACGCGGCAAAGACCCGCGTGAAAAGCTGCTTATTTTTTCCGATGCACTGGACGTCGATACGATCGAAGATACCTATCGTCACTTCGAAGGCCGTGTGCGCATGAGCTTCGGCTGGGGCACCAACCTCACCAATGATTTCATGGGTTGTGCGCCGAAAAACATCGAAGGGCTGAACGCCATTTCGCTGGTCTGTAAGGTGACGGATGCCAATGGTCATCCGGCGGTCAAGCTTTCCGACAATCCGCAGAAAGCGACTGGCGATCCGAAAGAAGTGGCGCGTTATCTCAAATTCTTCGGCAATGAAGAGCGGGTCGAGCAGCTCGTTAGAGTTTAACGAGCCGCACTTTATCGCTATTCCATCAGTCGTGCTGTGCCGGACAGGCGGATTGATCCGCCGCGTTCGGTGCCGATCTGGGCGCGAAGATGCGATGGGCTTCCCATGTCCTCGCCCTGAAACACTTCGATCTCGCCGCCATGCGGCCAGCCGATATCGCGCAGATAGGCAGCAAAGGCTGCCGTGGAAGCGCCCGTTGCCGGGTCTTCATAGACACCGCCGGCAGCAAACGGATTGCGGCTGTGGAAGCGCTGTGGCGTTTCCGAATGGATGAGCAGGATGGTCGTCCAGCCCTGCCGCTTCATCATCACGCGGCCGCGCGCCAGATCATAATGCATCGAGGCAAGCTTTTCGCGTGAGCGCAGCGGCAACAGGATATGGTCTGCGCCTGCATGGATCAGCGCAGGCGGAATGCCCGGCGCAAGATCATCCTTGTCGTAGTTGAACAGCGAGAGTGCCTGCTCCACCTCGACTTCAGCGGCGGCACGGTTGCGCGTCGGCGGCGATTGCAGACTGGCGGCGAACAGCTCGCCTTCCTTGCGACCGTCAACGCTGATGGTGCTGCCATTGAGTTTCAGATTGAAATGTCCATCGCCCATGCGCATAGCCAGCGCTGCACCGAGCGCAATGGTGGCATGGCCGCAGAACGGAACTTCCATTTCAGGCGCGAAATAGCGTACGCGCCAGCTTTCGCCATCCGGCATGGCGAAAGCTGTTTCAGAAAAGCCAACCTCCTTGGCGATTTTCTGCATTTCCTCTGGAGAGGGAAGGCGGTCCGCAATCAGCACGCCTGCTGGGTTGCCGCCCTGATTGCCTTGCGAGAAGGCTGCGATGCGCAAGACGTCCACTGAATTGTCCTTCGCCATATTCGATTCTCTCCCACCCACTCTCTATAGAAGGCGCGAATTGAGTCGGGTCAATGGCGTAGGTTAGAAGGTGCTGTCTTATCTGTAGATGACGGAATCAATCCCGCATTTCTGCGGCCCAGGGCGGGTTTGCGCCTGCGCGAGAAACGGTGACGGCCGCAGCCCGAACGCCAAGCGCGACAGCGGAATGAATCTGGTCTTCGTTCAGATTCTCGATTGAACCCTTGTTGAGCAGGCCCTGATTGTGCAGGCTCACCAGAATACCCGCATTGACGGTATCGCCCGCGCCGACCGTGTCCACGACATCAACCTTGACGCCCGGCACACGCACCGTTGCACCGGCCGCATAGGCATCGGCGCCATGAGCGCCCTTGGTGATGACAATCAGCTTTGGGCCAAGCTTCAGCCATTCGGCGGCGATTTCATCATGACTGCCATGTTCGCCAAACCAGTTGAGATCTTCGTCCGACAGTTTCACGATATCGGCCAGCGCGATCATGCGCTTCATACGGGCCAGATGCTTCTCGCGGTCGGTGATGAAACCGGCACGGATATTGGGATCGAGGAACATGACGCGCTTTGGCGCTTCACGGGTCATCAGCGCTTCATAGACGCTGCCGCACGGCTCGGAAATCAGGCTGATACAGCCAAACAGCATGGCGTCGATGCTTTCGTCCACGAAAGGCATGTCGCTTTCGGAAAGCATGCGGCCAGCCGTATTCTCGTCGTAGAAAGCGTAGCGCGCCTGACCGTCCACAAGGCGGACGAAGGCGAGCGTTGTCGGGCGATCCGAAATGGCTGCAAAGGAATAATCGACGTTGGAGCGGGCCAGCGTGTCACGCAGCACTTCGCCGAAGAAATCGGAAGAAATGCCGGAGAAGAAGCCCGTCGGCACACCAAGCCGCCCAAGCGCTATGGCCGAGTTGAAAACCGAACCGCCCGCGAAAGGCACGAAGGCCGTTTCACCGGTCGCGGTTTCGCGTGGCAGCATGTCGATCAGGGCTTCACCGCAACAAAGGATCATGGCTCAGTCTACTGTTGAATTGGATTTTAAATCGATTAAAGCGAACTAAACAAAAAGCGCGGTGTTTTTCAACAGCCGCGCTTTGTATTTTTGTCAGACGTGCTGGCCGCCATTGATATGAATTTCCGATCCTGTGACATAGGACGAAGCCTCGGTGCACAGGAAGTAGATGGTTTCCGCGACTTCCGAGGTTTTGCCGAGGCGGCGCATGGGCAATTGTTCGACCAGCTTTTCCGTGCCCGGCGACAGGATCGCTGTGTCGATTTCGCCCGGCGCAATGGCGTTGACGCGGATGCCATAGGGACCAAAATCCGAAGCCATTTCGCGGGTCAGCGAGGAAAGCGCCGCTTTGGACGTAGCATAGGCGGTGCCCGCAAAGGGGTGAACGCGGCTTCCGGCAATCGAGGTCACGTTGACGACGGAGCCCTGCGCGGCTTCGAGTTCCTTGAACAGGCCGCGCGCCAGCATGATCGGGGCCATGAAATTGACCTGAAACACGTCGCGCCAGACGGCCATCGGTGTTTCGATCGAATTCAGGCGGCGTCCACCGTCGGCTTTCGGCGAAATGCCTGCATTGTTGACGAGCGCATGCAGCTTGCTGCCATTGGCTTCAAGGCGACGGCGGATTTCGGCGATCGCCTTGCCGACATCTTCCTGATCAGCCAGATCGACCTTGATGTGGTCTTCCGGGCCAGCGGGCCACGGGCAATTATCGGAGAAATCCTGCCGTGAGCAGGTAATCACGCGCCAGCCAGCACGTGAAAAACGCTTGACGGTCGCATGGCCGATACCGCGGCTGGCGCCGGTCAGAACCAGCGTCTTGCGCTCTTCGTCAACCTTCGGGCCTTCGGACTGGGACGCGTCTGTTTTGGTCATTTGGGTCATGGGAAAACCTCGCTCTCAAATCTTGAATAGACCATGCCGCTCAAGATTTCGAGGGGAATTAGCAACTGCGCGTGGAAGGTGCTTCACTTGATCGCGACCGGGGGGAGCGGATTGTTATCCGCTCCCCCCGGTTCTCGCCAATCCTTACTGCGAATTGCCCATGATGATATCGAGCAGCGTGGTCGAGCCGCCCTGACGTCGCTGCGGCTGTTGGGCAGGCTGCTGTATCGGCTCGCCGCCGACATCGCCGGGCGGCATCGGGCGGTAGGTGTCGTCATATCCGCCGGGTGCATTGCCCTGTGGGCCGGGCGCATTCACAGGATAGGTCGGTGCTTCCTGTGGCGCGGCCTGCTGAATGTCGCCGCGCATGGTGGTCTCAGGCGCGGGCGGCCAGTAGCCATCGTCGCCATTTCCGGCCATCGGCTGATCACCATAACCGCCTTGCGGCATCATGTTGGGATCGTAAGGCGCATTCGGATCCATGCCGTCGCTGCCGCCGGGAACGACATTCTGGATGTCGTAATGGCCGGACAGTTCTGCAATGGGCACGCCTTTGTGCGCTACCTGCATGAAGCTCTTCCAGGCGGCAACGGGCAAGGTCGAACCGAAGACGCGCTTCATGCCCTTGCCGTCGTCATTGCCGAACCAGACGCCAGTGGTCAGATTGTACGTGTAGCCGACGAACCAGGCGTCGCGGAAATTCTGGCTGGTGCCGGTTTTGCCTGCTGCGGGCCAGCCGCCAAAGGCTGCCTTGCGGGCTGTGCCGTCCTCGACGGTCCGCCGCAACATGGCGTTCATCATGCCGACATTGCGCTCGTCGATGACGCGGGGACCGATGGCGTCGTCCTTTTGATAAAGCACTTTGCCGTCGGAATCCGTGACCTTGGTGATGAAATAGACCGGCGCGCGATAGCCGCCATTGGCAAAGGGCACATAGGCATCGGCCAGTTCGAGAAGGGTCACTTCCGAGGTGCCAAGCGCCAGCGAGGCGTTCGGGTCAAGCTTCGACTGCACGCCGAGGCGGTGCGCCGTATCGACCACCGTCTGTGGGCCGACTTCCATAACGAGCTGGGCTGAAACGGAGTTGAGCGAGTGCGACAGCGCGGTCGCCAGCGTCACTTCACCCATATATTTGCCGTTGTCGTTGCTGGGCGTCCACTTGCCGATCCGCACCGGCGCATCATTGCGCACCGAATCCGGTGTGCGGCCCTGTTCCAGCGCCGAAAGATAGACGAACGGCTTGAAGGAGGATGCAGGCTGGCGGCGGGCATCCGTCACGCGGTCAAACTGGCTGGCGGCATAGTCCACGCCACCGACCATGGCGCGTACCGCGCCGGTGCCGTCGATGGAAACGAGTGCGCCCTGGCTGACATTCATCTTCTTCCCGTTCTGGGAAATCTGATCCTTGATCGCCTCTTCACCGGCTGATTGCAGATTGAGATCGATGGTCGTTTCAACCGTGATATCGGTCTTCGCCTCGCCGATCAGCGCTGGCAATGCAGCCACGACCTTGTCGGCGACATAGTTTTCCGAGCCCTGCCAGAAGGATGGCGCGCGCGTTGGCGGTTCGCTTTCGGCAATGGCCACCTGCTTGTCGTCGATCATGCCTTCTTCGCGCATCGCGCCCAGCACCAGCTTGGCGCGGGCGGCGGCAGCTTCGGGATCGCGGGCAGGCGACAGGCGGGATGGCGCTTTCAGCAGACCAGCCAGCGTGGCCGCTTCCATCAGGTTCACATCCTTGGCCGACTTGCTGAAATAACGCCGCGAGGCAGCATCGACGCCATAAGCGCCCGAACCGAGATAGACCCGGTTCAGATACATCTCCAGAATCTGGTCCTTGGTGTATTTATGCTCAAGCCACAAAGCGAGCATCACTTCCTGAACCTTGCGCTCCAGCGTGCGGTCAGGCGAGAGGAACAGGTTCTTGGCAAGCTGCTGGGTGAGCGTGGAGCCGCCCTGAACCGCGCGGCCCGAAACGGCATTGGTGACAATGGCGCGGGCAAGGCCGATGGGGTCTATGCCGAAATGCGAGTAGAAGCGCCGGTCTTCAATGGCCACAACGGCCTTGGGAATGAACGCCGACATTTCGTGCAGGCCAATCGCTTCGCCGCCGGTGGTGCCGCGATTGGCAATCAGTTTTCCACTCACATCGACAATGCGCACATTGGGCGGCCTGTCGGGGATTTCCCAATCTGTCGTCGGCGGCATCTTGGCGGCAAAATAGACGAGTACACCGGCAAGGCCGATGCCGCCCCACAGGCCAAGGACGAAGCACCAGTAAATCGCACGGCGCAGAAAGCCAAAGAAGCCGCGCGGCTTCGCCTTGCCGCGGCGTGCTGCACGCGGTTCGCGATCCCGGGACGGTGTCCGTTTGCGTTGCTGCGAGCGCGCCATACGCTCCTCCTCATCGACATGGAAATCGTCCTCGTCTGTCCTTTTCTTTTCGTTGCCGAAAGAAGGGTCGATGCGTCCGTTCCTGTCGTCTCGCGATGCCATATTCTGCCTAAGTCGCCCACCTGCGCGCCGGTTCGTCATGCATGCGAACCGGTCATTTTCCAAAAATATTTCTGCATTGCCGTTACGTCGTCGGCGAATGCGAACAAGGGTCTACCCGGTGAAGGGTAAATGCGGCGGTTTAAAGGGACGTAAATCGCCTGTTAATAAAAAGCCCGCCATGAGGCGGGCTTTATCAAATTGTCGACGGATTATTCGCCGCGTGGCTTCTTGCTGTAGCCGCCTTCGGATTTCCGTGGGCCCTTCTTGAAGCCGTCGCCGCGAGGCTTGTCACCCCAGGACTTCTCGCCACGCGGCTTGTCGCCCCACGATTTTTCACCATAAGGCTTTTCACCACGAGGTTTGTCGCCCCAAGGCTTGTCTCCGCGCGGTTTGTCGCCCCACGACTTTTCGCCATAAGACTTTTCACCACGCGGCTTGAAGGTCTTGCTTTCGCGGCGTCCGGCATCTTCGCCAGCACCGGCAACCGCAGGACGGATCACCAGACCCTTTTCGCCCGTGCCGCGCTCGGCGACAGACTGACGGAATTCTTCGGCCTTCGATGCAGCGATTTCAAAACGGGTTTCGCCGTCGAGAATCTTGATCGAACCGACATCGCGCTTCGATACGTCGCCTGCCTTGCAGATCAGCGGCAGCAGCCACTTCGGGTCGGCGCGGTGCTTGCGACCGGCAGAAACCGAGAACCACACGCCGTCGAAATGCGCATTGCGGTCGAAGCGTTCGCCCGGCTCGCCGCGTTCTCCGCGATCAAAACGGTCGTTACGCTCGAAACGATCGCCACGGTCAGAACGCTCGCGCGGCTTCTTGCCGCCAACCGGATGAACTGGCGCGTCCGACACTTCTTCCGGTGCAGGCGCCAGCGACAATTCGCGATTGAGATAGGCGGCAGCCAGCTGTTCCGGCGTATAACGCTCCAGAAGCGCCTTCAGCACGTCCTGATGTTCTTCCTCAACCGGCTGGCCGAAGGCCTCGGAATTGAGAATGCGTTCGTTGTTCTTGGCCTGAACGGCGGCAATGCCCGGTGCAGGAATGGTCTGCGCATCAAGCTTTGCCATATGCAGAAGGCGCTCGGCGGTACGGCGGCGCGAGAACGGCACGACCAGCACGCAGGTGCCCTTGCGACCGGCGCGGCCGGTACGGCCCGAACGGTGCAGCATGGTTTCAGGATTGTTGGGCAGATCGGCATGGATAACCAGATCGAGATTCGGCAGATCGATACCGCGTGCGGCAACGTCGGTCGCCACGCAAACGCGGGCGCGACCGTCGCGCATGGCCTGAAGCGCGTTGTTGCGCTCGGCTTGGCTCAGTTCGCCCGACAGCGCCACCACGGCAAAGCCGCGATTGGAAAGGCGGCTTGCCATATGCTTCACTGCTTCACGGGTCGAGCAGAAGATGATCGAGTTCTGTGAATCGTAATAAAGCAGCGTGTTGATGATCGCGTGGTCGCGCTCATGCGGCGGAACCGGCATGGCGACATAATCGATATCGGCGTGCTGGCTGGTTTCGCTCTGCACGGTGAGGCGCAGCGCATTGTTCTGGAAACGCTTGGCCAGCTGGGCGATGGGCTTCGGCACCGTTGCCGAGAACATCAGCGTGCGGCGGTCTTCCGGCGCTTCACCGAGGATAAATTCGAGGTCTTCGCGGAAGCCCATATCGAGCATTTCGTCGGCTTCGTCGAGCACGACGACGCGCAGCTGCGACATGTCCAGCGCGGAGCGGGTGATATGGTCGCGCAGGCGGCCCGGCGTACCAACGACGATATGGCTGCCGCGTTCAAGCGCGCGGCGCTCGGTGCGGATATCCATGCCGCCAACGCAGGATGCGATGCGCGCGCCGGTGTCGGCATAAAGCCATTCCAGCTCGCGGCGCACCTGAAGCGCCAGTTCGCGCGTCGGCGCGATGATCATGGCAAGCGGTGCACCCGGTTCGCCGAAGCGAAGCTCGTCTTCCAGAATGGTGTTGGCCATGGAGAGGCCGAAGGCAACGGTCTTGCCGGAGCCGGTCTGGGCGGAAACGAGAAGGTCGGAATCAAGGGTTTCAGGCGCCAATACGGCGTTCTGAACGGCGGTGAGGGTGTTATAACCGCGAGCGGCAAGAGCTCCGGACAGTGCCGGAGCGATGGTTTCGGGCAGAGACATGGACAACTTTCACAAAAGCTTCACAAGTCGCAAACCCATTGGCCGTAAACCTAACGTTCACGGCTCCCCTGGCGACCACCGAAGCAACAGAATTGCCGCTTCCCTATAGGGTTAAGATCGTCAGGTCAACCGGGCGAGGCCTTAATGGGCCTCATCCCAGTTATGCGCTGCACGCGCATCAACATGCAGCGGTACCGTGAGGGACACTGCCGGAAGGGCCGCATTCTCCATGATATGCCGCACCAGCGGAATGGTTTTTTCCACTTCATTTTCAGGTACTTCGAAGATCAATTCATCGTGCACCTGCAGCAACATGCGGGCAGCAAGTTTTTCGTTTTCAAGCGCATCTTCCATGCGAATCATGGCGCGGCGGATAATATCTGCCGCCGAACCCTGAATGGGCGCATTGATCGCCGCGCGCTCGTTGAAGGCGCGGACCTGCGGGTTGGAAGCGCGAATATCCGGATAATGGGCGCGGCGTCCAAAAATGGTTTCCACATAGCCATGCTCGCGCGCAAAAGCCTTGGTGGCTTCCATATAATCCTTGATGCCGGGGAACCGCTCGAAATAGGTGCGGATATATTGCCCGGCTTCCTCACGCGGAATGGAAAGCTGGTTGGCGAGGCCGAAGGCGGAAATGCCGTAGATGATGCCGAAATTGATCGCCTTGGCCCGGCGACGCACTTCCGACGGCATGCCTTCCACCGGCACACCGAACATTTCCGATGCGGTCATGGCATGAATATCGACACCATCGGCGAAAGCCTGCTTCAATTGCGCAATATCGGCCACATGGGCCAGCACACGCAGTTCGATCTGGCTGTAATCGGCGGAAATCAGCTTGTTGCCCGGTTCCGCGATGAAGGCCGTCCGGATCTTGCGGCCTTCGGCGGTGCGCACCGGAATGTTCTGCAGGTTCGGCTCGGATGAGGAGAGGCGACCCGTCGATGTGGACGCCATTGCATAGGATGTATGGACGCGCTTGGTCTGTGGATGGATAAAGCCGGGCAGCGCATCCGTATAGGTGGATTTCAGCTTGGTCAGCTGACGCCAGTCGACGATCCTGCGCGGCAGCGGATGACCTTCGGCGGCCAGATCTTCGAGCACCTGCGCCGAGGTGGACCATTGGCCGGTCTTGGTTTTGGAAGCGCCGGGCAGGCCCATCTTGCCGAACAGAATATCCCCAAGCTGCTTGGGCGAGCCGATGGTGAATTTCTCACCGGCCAGTTCGTAGATTTCATCTTCGTAACCGGCGGCAGCCTGCGCCAGATCGCCGGACAGGCGCGACAGAACCTGACGGTCCACGGAAATGCCGCGCTCTTCCATGCGCGCCAGCACATCGACCAACGGGCGTTCGAGCCGTTCATAGACCGACATCAAACCCTCTGCCGCCAGACGCGGCTTCAGGACTTGCCACAGGCGCAGCGTCACGTCGGCATCTTCGGCTGCGTAAGCCGTCGCACGGTCGATATCGACCATGTCGAAGGTCACGGCGCTTTTTCCGCTGCCCGCCACATCCTTGTAGGCGATTGGCGTATGGCCCAGCCAGCGCTCCGAAAGCGGGTCCATGCCATGGCTGCCCGTGCCAGCGTCGAGCACATAGGAAATCAGCATCGTGTCGTCGAAGGACACGGTGTTGACGCCGTGGCGGCGCATGACCAGCCAGTCATATTTCATGTTCTGCGCGATCTTGAGAACAGAAGCATCCTCAAGAACGGCTTTCAGTGCTTCAAGCGCCTGATCGAGCGGTATCTGCCCCTCGACCATGCCGCCGCCGAGCAGATCACCCTGACCGGATTTGTGCTGTAGCGGAATATAGGCCGCCTTGGATGTACCGTTCTGGCCGGGTATCGCCAGCGAGAAGCCAACGAGTTCGGCCTGCATCGGATCAAGCGAATTGGTTTCAGTGTCGAAAGCCACGAGACCGGTCTCGACAGCCTCGGCCAGCCAGAGCTTCAACGTGGCGATATCGCGAATGCAGCTATAGGCGCTGGTGTCGATCTTCTGCGCGGTGGCTTCTGCGGCGCGCTTATCGGCCAGTGCTTTCGGCGTGTAGCCATCAACAGTCGGTGCAGTGGCAGATGGTGCAGCGGCGTCAGTGCCGGTTGCAGCCGTGTCCGCAGCCTTGGCTGGCACATCGACATCTGGACCATGCGCATCCGCGCCCCATTCCGTTTCGACATGGCACGGCTCGACGGCGGAAGCATCCGTATCGGTCGCTTCGGCAACGCGCCGCGTCAGTGAGGTGAACTCCATGGCCTTGAGGAAGCCGATCAGCTTCGGACCATTTTGTGGTTCGAGAACCAGAGCGTCCAGATCGACATCCAGCGGCACATCGGTCTTGAGCGTGACCAGCTCGCGCGAAATCTTGGTCTGGTCTGCGAAGGCTATAATGTTCTCGCGGCGCTTGTTCTGCTTGATTTCCGAGGCGCGGGCCAGAAGCGTGTCGAGATCGCCGAATTCTTCCAGCAATTGCGCTGCCGTCTTGGGGCCGATGCCCGGAATGCCCGGCACATTATCCGTGCTGTCGCCGGTCAGCGATTGCAGGTCGATCATCTTTTCCGGCGGCACACCCCATTTTTCGATCACTTCCGGGATCGAAATCTGCTTGTCCTTCATGCTGTCATACATGGACACATTTGGCGTCACGAGCTGCATGAGATCCTTGTCGGAGGAGACGATGGTGACATCGCCGCCCGCTTGCTCGGCAAGGCGCGCATAGGTCGCGATCAGATCGTCAGCTTCGAAACCGGCCTTTTCGACACAAGGCAGGTTGAAAGCGCGGGTCGCCTGACGGATCAGGCCGAATTGCGGAACGAGGTCTTCCGGCGGGGCGGTGCGATTGGCTTTGTATTCAGGATAAAGCTCGTTGCGGAACGTCTTCGACGAATAGTCGAAAATCACCGCGAAATGGGTCGGCACCACGCCGACATCGGTGTTGCGCGCATCTTTCAGCAGCTTCCACAGCATGTTGCAGAAGCCCGATACGGCGCCCACCGGCAAGCCGTCGGTCTTGCGGGTCAGCGGGGGAAGGGCGTGATAGGCGCGGAAAATATAACCCGAGCCGTCAACGAGAAAGAGATGATCGCCTTTTTTCATGGCTTCTTTTTATCCTTCCGCACTTTCGGACGCAAAACCGTTTCGCATTTTTGCTGAATTGTTCCGGGAAAAAGAGGCCCGGAACTGGAGGCCAAGAACTAAAGGAAAGCAGCCGCAAAGGGAACCTGCTCCGTGTCAGGAGAAACAATGATCCACGCGAAAGAAATCCATCACGGTAAGATAACGAGTTTGTTACAGATTTGTAATCTTCCGTGCCCTTGAATAGCCACGATTGAAAACCAAATTTTAGTCATCGACAGTTCGTCGGTCGCCGGTTTTCTGACCCGTCCCCCGTTGGATGCCGGATGCTAGCGGCAGCCTCATTCCCCTCTCCGGGCTGCCGCTTTGAGTGTAGTGATATGGCCGCTGTGGTATCCCCTCACCGCAGCGGCCAAATCATATCCGGGGCACCTTTTCCCTCATGCTTTCGGACAGTTTTTCTCAGGCGAGAAATCCCGGCTGCCATCCGGTTTGAACACTTTCGGGTTCGGATCGTAGAAGGGGCCGACGACGAGCGGTTCCGCCGGTAGTATGGACTGGTCCTCACTGGAAACGACGGTGGTTGCAAGTGTCTGCAACAGGTCACCATTCCTTGCGGTCACGCGAATGGAAACATCATAGGGTTTATCCTTGACGATGCAGTGCAAAGGCCCGGTCTCCAGCGAAAGCTGGTCCTGATTGGGAAATACTTTCCGGTCGACCATGACTGGCGCGCCCTGTGTGGGATTGTCAAAGGCCGCAGTAACCGTCGCTCCTTCTTCCACCGGGCCGATCTTGCGCAGCGTGACCAGAAAGGTCGCGCGGGCGATGCGATAATTGAAGACCACGAGCCGTCCCGAAATCTCGTAAGGTCCGGTAGCCTTTTCACGCTGGCATGCCGCCAGCAGCGGAAAAGCGAGCGCGATTGCGACGAGCGGTTTCACATCTCCACCTCCCGATTGCGATAATAGTGGCGGCTGGCCTTGGCCCGGTTGCCGCAGACGGTCATGTCGCACCAGACGCGACTGCGATTGCGGCTCTGATCGAGGAAAAGCCAGCCGCAATTGGCGCAGATTTTCATGCGATCCGCATCGGCTCCCGACTGGCACTTCGCCATCAGTCGGAGTACCGAATGTGCGGCAGCCTGCTCCAGCGCCATGGGCGATGTGGTCTGGCGCAGCACATCGGCTATGCATTCGAGAAGATCGGCCAGCAGCCGGTCATCAGCTTGCTTGCGAACGAATGCACGAAAATAGCCATCGATGGCTTCTCGCAAGGACAGAAAACGGCGCAGATTTTCCGGCTCGACCGGGACAAGCGGCAAAGGCAGGTCTTTCTCCGCGCAGAACGTTGCCGCCGCGTGCGCAAAGCTTTTCAGATTAGCCGGCTCGGCAAAGCGGTCCACACTGCGCGCCGCGTCGCCGCGCAGAATAACGCTATTGGCAACATCCAGCGCCAATGCGCCGCCGGAAAAACGATGCGGGGTCCAGGAAAAGCTCATGGCGCATTATAACTGGTAAAAACCATTTTGACAGTTATAATATGGCCAGTGTAGCGAGGGCGTATCCATGGCCTACCTCTTGCAGCAATTCGCAAATGCGGTGCCGCTGGCGGCAACCTATGCCATGCTGGCCTTTGGCTATGCGCTGAGCTTCGCCGTCCTCAAGCGTGCAGATATCAGCTATGGCGCGCTGGTGGCCTTTTCCGGCCAGCTTCTTCTCATCTTCACGGCGTTTGGCTGGAGCAGGCTCTGGCTGGTTCTGCCTGCCGCGATTGGTGTCGGTATAGCCGGGGCGCTGTTTTATACGCTTGCTGCCGGAGCGGTGATTGCAGGTCTCGTCATGCGGCCGCTTAGTCGGGCGTCTCCCAATATGGCAATGGTGGCGGCGTTGGGCGTGGCGGTGGTGCTGATGGAAAGCGTTCGTCTTGCCGCCGGATCGCGAAACCTCTGGCTGCCGCCCTTGTTGCAGGACAGGGTCACCTTTTGGGGGGAGGGCGACAAGGCAGTCGTGCTGACCACGATGCAAATCATCAACACGCTTGTGATGGCTTCCATTGTGCTGATCGGCAGCTTCGCCTTGCAGCGCACCCGTTTTGGCCGCAACTGGCGTGCGGTCCGCGATGATGTGCTGGCGGCTCAGCTTTGCGGGGTCAATGCGGGGCGGGTCTTCCTTGCCGCCTATATGGGCGCGGTGCTGATTGCCGCCTTGTCCGGTATTCTGATGACCGCCTATTACGGCACGATGAGTTCCGGCGATGGCTTGCTGCTTGGCCTCAGAATATTGATGATTGGCGCCGTGGGCGGCTATTTCTCGCCGCTTGCTTCGGCAGGCGGTGCGGCCCTGCTGGCATTTGCCGAAACATTCTGGACAGCCTTTGCGCCGCTTGTCTGGCGCGAACCGGCAATATTCGCATTGCTGGTCTTTCTCCTGAGCGTCAGCCGCCGCGAAAGTCTTTCACCCTGATAAAGGCCTTCAATTTGCGGTAATCACTCGCGAATTGGGTTTCCAGCGGGAAGTGCTGGTTGTAGTGTGCCGCCAGTTTACGTTTCGACTCGTCAGGAAGTTTCCATGTCCCAGCAATCGCTCGACAAAGTACTCAGCCACCTCGACGCCAATCTTGATAACAGCCTCGAACGCCTGTTCGAACTGCTGCGTATCAAGTCGATTTCGACAGACCCGGCCTACAAGGCCGATTGCCGCAAGGCTGCGGAATGGCTCGTGACCGATCTGAAGTCGATTGGCTTTGACGCCAGCGTGCGCGACACGCCGGGCCATCCGATGGTGGTTGCGCATCACGATGGCGCAACGCCCGATGCGCCGCATGTGCTCTTCTACGGTCACTATGATGTGCAGCCGGTTGATCCGCTCAATCTGTGGGAAAACGATCCTTTCGATCCTGCGATCAAGGATATGGGCAACGGTCGCAAGATTCTGACCGGTCGCGGCACGTCCGATGACAAGGGCCAGTTGATGACCTTTGTGGAAGCCTGCCGCGCCTATAAGACGATCAATGGCAATCTGCCCGTCAAGGTGACGCTGTTGTTCGAAGGCGAGGAAGAATCCGGTTCACCGTCGCTGAAGCCATTCCTCGATGCGAACAAGGCGGAACTGAAGGCCGATGTGGCGCTGGTCTGCGACACCTCCATGTGGGACACGGAAACCCCTGCCATCAGCGTCGGGCTGCGCGGTCTGGTTGGCGAGGAAATCGTCATCAAGGCTGCCGACCGCGATCTGCATTCGGGCTTTTTCGGAGGTGCTGCGGCCAATCCGATCCATATTCTGAGCAAGATTCTGGCCGACCTGCATGACGAAACCGGACGTATCACCGTGCCGGGCTTCTATGAAGGCGTCGAAGAAACCCCGTCGCAAATCCTGCAATCCTGGGAGGGTCTCGGTCGCACGGCGGAAAACTTCCTCGGTCCTATCGGCCTTTCCATTCCGTCCGGCGAAAAGGGCCGCAGCGTTCTGGAACTGACTTGGGCGCGCCCAACGGCGGAAGTGAACGGCATTATCGGCGGTTATACCGGCGAAGGCTTCAAGACCGTTATCGCAGCGCAGGCTTCGGCAAAGG
>Ga0153948_1000443_pt1 | contig 22610 bp, 22 predicted proteins | sample TSNJ032MetaG_FD_104696 | JGI IMG/M metagenome (GOLD analysis project Ga0153948, IMG submission 104696) | Attine ant fungus gardens microbial communities from New Jersey, USA - TSNJ032 MetaG | ecosystem: Host-associated > Fungi > Mycelium > Unclassified | place: USA: New Jersey, Wharton State... | reverse complement strand
TAGAACTTGGATAGAACAGCGTTAAAATTCGAGGTTAATCGAACTCTGAGGGTATGAAAAACGCTGAATTTACAAGGCTTTCGGGCTACGGTACTTCCACATTACCTGTTTCATTTCGAGTGCAGTCACTACTAGAGCATTTGATAGAAAACGGTCAATTTTAAGAGAAGATAAAAGTCCCGGGAAACCTTAGAAAAACTAGGGTTTTCCGGGACTTCGATGTTTTTATCTCTATACGTCCGGTTTTCCCGAAAATTGGGTTTGGTTACCGATGGGGAGATGTTGGGGAGATATACCTCATCAAATACTATTCATTTGGCTTTTACCACCCGCCTTGGACAAATAACTATGGGAAAGGGTCAAAGACAATGGATTATAAACAATACTATCCTGATATTGTAGCGTCTTATTCAAGTTTAGTCACCACAAAGGAAGCTGAGGAAATTCTTGGATTGAAGCAAACGACTGTTCAGAAATTGAAAGCCAGAGATTTACTTCACTCTAGCAAAGTGATATTCGGATTAGTCCACTATGATGTCATTAAGCTAGATGAGGTTTTACGCATCTTGTTTTTAAGAGAACACGGAGATCCAGATATTGAATCGAAACTAATACAGTTTTATCAAGATAAACTAAAAGGATATCCGGATCTCATAACTGTCCATGATATTTCGAAAATAACTGGATATGCAAAATCAACTATCAATAGTTGGATTCAATCTGGACACCTAAAAATAATACGGCGTTATGACTTGTGCAAGAGAAACCATGTACCAAAGGAGTGGCTAATACAATATCTCTCTGGACATTATTACAATACAATCTGCAGAAAATCCCAAAAACATAGAGAGATAATTAAAAAATATCCATCTTCTTTGTATAGAGAAATGATTATGCACATTCAAAGAAAACAAAAAGACTACTGCTCTGGTTGGCAGCACGGTGCCGTATCGAGGAGGTACATTATGAAAACAGGAATATTGATATACAATTCTTATGCAGACCGATATGATATTCGCTTCGGCTTGGAGGAATATTACGGAGGGCTCCATTGCGGAAATACCTTTGAGGTGTTAATTGAGAACCGCTGGATACCATCACGGATTAAAAAAGCTGAGGAGTGGTATCTGATAGGAATCAAAACAAAGGATATTCAAGGTTTACAGGTTAGAATATAAAGTACATTTGTTGCCAGGGCGACCGTTAAAGGCCGCCCTCTTTTTATATCCAGAAGAAAGGAGTGCCGCCATGAAATGTCTGCGAAAATACCGATGGGTCAAACTTAACAGATCCACCCTGCCCGCGGGCAAGGGGTTAATGGGCCATTGGGCAAAACTTGCGTCTCGTGCAGCATTCCGTCCGGGACAGGCCCGGTACTGTGGATATACAAACGATGTTAGCGCCGGATCCTGGGCAGGCGGTATTGTCGGACTCAAAAGCATTCTTGGAATTAAAGACCGCCGCAGGGCCCTTGAAATCATGGATCAGCTTTCCGATCTCGGTTATATTGAGTATTTACTGAACCCAAAAACTAAAAAGCTTACTTACAAAATCAAAGACTGGGTCATAGAGTGCTCAGGCGAGGCCTGTGCTGATGGCGCCGTGTATGCCACCGATGGATACGGATTTCTCTGCCTTCCCAGAAATATTACGCAGCCCCTGATAGACGCCGGCAAGACTTTTGGCGAATCCGACGCCTGGCTGGATTTGTGGTGTCATACGATATGGAACGATGCGCAAAATGCCTTCTCCTGCCTGGCTCCGGTTATTCAGTATGGCCGGTATGGCGCGGTCCTGACATTGGAAACCTTGGGGCGGCGCTGGGGATGGGAGAAAACCAAAACCTGGCGTTTCTTTCAGAAATATGCGGATACCTTCCGCCTTGAAAAGCTCCCAGGCTCCTATGGATGCCTGATTTACAACGTAAAATACCCTTCCACCTTCGATTCCAGCATAGAAGACCTGTCAGCTCTGTCTATGTGTATAATCGAAAAAATGCGCATTCAAAGCAAGAATACACATTTTACTGGAACAGATCACGAGCGTATCAACCAGATGGTTGCCTGGATCAGCAGTAAGATCACCTTTATCACAGCTCCAGAAGCAGCTGATCAGGCTATAGTCCCAGAACACGATAGCCGTGTTGCAGTTTGTGGCCTATATATGTGCGCGTATCTTTCTCCAGCATGTAAGCGATATAAGAACGATATGGTCTGGAAGGATGATATAGATACTCCGTTCAAATTCAGAACTGAGAATAGCACTAATATTCGCGGCCCCTGCTGTTTTTGCTGCAGAGGCCCTTTTTATAAACGACAAGGAGGAAAACCTAATGAAAAACCAACATAACCCCCATGAGATATATGAAGCCCAGGAAAAAAAGCTCTCCCAGCAGTCCAATGCGTTTTTGGAACTGCTGACAAAGCGTGGCTTGCTTGCGGATCAGGAAATCCACGACGAAAATGTGAGGAAAGCAAAAAAGGAAAAAACCAGGAACATGTACCATAACACTCTCCTTCTCCTCCGCCATTACCGCGATATTGTCTGGGTCGTGGAGAGTTTCCCGTCAGAAATAGCCCAGGAACTGGAGGTACCGATGGAAGGAGTTGATCAGCTGCTGAGTCTGATAGATACAGAACTGGGAATGAATAACCGAAAAATGGAAAATCGTTTATTGAGCCTCCAGAAGACACGTTTGTTATTAGACCGGCTCAATGAGGCTGTTACGGTACTTCGGAAAAAGCCTGTTGATGGCGAAAGGATGTACAATGTGCTCTACTATACCTACATAACACCGGACAGGCTGACGCATCTGGAGATCATCGAAAAGCTGGATATGTCTACAAGGAACTACTACCGAATCCGCCAGCAGGCTATCAATTTGCTTTCCATCCGCCTATGGTCCGCGCCTTCCGGAGATCTTGACACATGGTTGGAGGTTTTGTCTCTGCTGCAGATTCTCTAACTGCAAAAACAGTGGCAAAAAACTTGCACAGTGCCGCCGATGACATGCAAAAGGAAAAGGGCTATACTTGGTATTGTCCGAAACTGGGCACAGCGAAAAAACCGCTTTTCAAACGGCTCTCAACCAGTCGTAGAAGCGGTTTTTCACTTTATAATTCAAAATAAGGAGGATCCCCGAATGTCACACAAATTGTCAACGTGGGGGCAACGGCTGACCAAAAATTATTGGTCGTTAGTGGCCGTTGCCTCAGCAATCATCTTTTCCCTGCAACCCGTACTGGCGGCCACCGACACGATTTGGACCAGATTCAGCACGATTATGAAAGATGTTTATGGCCAGCTTGTAGGTATTTCCACCATTGTAGGCGTTACCGCCGCTGCTGTGGCTTTGCTGGTCAGGATGATCAGCCGCAACCAGCGGGCCGTGGATGAGGCAAGCTCATGGTTGAAGCGTATCATCATAACCTGGGTCGTATTAAATACACTTGGTTTTGCGGTCGCTTATCTACAACCTTTGATTGAAGGTGGAATGTACAAGTAAGCGGGTGCCGGTCACAATCCGCGTTTTCAGGAGGTGAAAATTTTGCTGGATTGGATTTTTGAGGGCATCGCAAATTGGCTTGCGTCAATCGTGACCTCGGTGATGGACTCAATCTCAAATATTTTTCTATCGGCTCTCGGAACCGATATGACTGCGATGGAGGAGTACTTCCCGTTTATAACGCAAGCCTATACTGTGATGCAGTACATGGCTTGGTCGCTTTTATTCCTCGTAACTGTGTGGCAATTATTCAAAGTGTTCGGTGGTCCTCTCTCAGAGTCAGAACATCCGCTGCAGCTTTTAGCCCGCAGCTCAATATTTGCGGTACTGATTGGATACGCCAAGCCGATTTTTATGATCGCCTTGGATATCGCCCGGGCGCCTTATACAGCACTCTCCGATTTGCAGATGGGGGCGGAGGCCTTTACTTTTGCGGGTATTGAAAATGTGCTTAGCAATGGCATTGTCACACTTGTTTCCGCAATTACCGTAGTCGGTACCATCCTCATGCTGATATTTATGATCGCCATAGGGTGGAATTATTTCAAGCTCTTACTCGAAGTTGTTGAGCGCTATATCGTGGTTGGCGTCTTATGCTATACCAGTCCCTTAGCATTCTCCATGGGCGGCAGTAAATCCACAAACCAAATATTCAAAAGCTGGTGCCGCATGGTCGGAAGCCAGCTTCTGTTGCTGGTGCTCAATGTCTGGTTTTTGCGGGCATTTAATTCTTCAGTCGGTCATTACGTCACAAACGCCGGCGCCCTGACGAGCGGTGCCGGCAACGTCTTTCTGTGGATGTTCTGTGCATTAGCATTCCTCAAGACAGCGCAAAAATTTGATAGCTACTTAGCTTCTATGGGCTTATCTGTCGCACAAACAGGCTCCAGTATGGGTATGGAACTGCTCATGGCAGCCCGTGTAATCGGCGGTTTTGGCGGCGGTGGAATGAAAAGTGCCGGCAGTATGTTCCGCGGCGGTTCCGCAGCAGCCTCTGCAGCAGGCAGCGCTGGTTTTGCCGCAGGCATGGCCGCAAAAATTAAGCCCAATTCCTTTGTCCGGGACGCCGTCGTCGAAGGCGGCAGCCAGATGGGCATGGGCGGAGGCGTTGGTGTTGTTGGCCGTATGTTCGGCGGGATGGCGGCCAGAAACGGCGCCTCTTTATCAGGAGAGTCTATTGCTTCTGTGGCGGCCCGGCCGGGAGCCGTATCCGGAAGGATTGGCGGAGACATTGCCGACCGAAGCCTTGGAAACTATATGCCCCATCTGCAGGGCACGAAACTGGGTAATACCGATATCAGCGGCGGCCGGATCAGTACCACTGCGGTAGGTCCGGACGGCAAGACCGCAAACCTGGAGATGTACAGCGCATCCCAGTTTGAGAAGCCGGCAGCGCCCCATTCTGTGGTGACAGCCCAGGACGGCAGCCAGTGGTACCAGATGGCAACCGGCGATGGGATGGGTTCTTTCTATGGGACCCCAAATTTCACCGGCGACGCTTCAGAAGCGGCGCAAGTCGCCGGAACCTTCCCGGGAGCGCCCGATGGCACTTCGCTCCGGTCAGTGGATGAGGGCGTCATTGAGGCCAATTATCCCGACGGCAGCAACAGTACATGGTACAACAGTGCTTTTTACGATGAGCCGAACGCTCCTCATAATACGATTTCCACCAGTGACGGTGTTGGCTGGTATACCATGGATCCGCACGCCTCTCCTCCGCAGTTTGAATCCGGAGACGCGGCGCAGGAATACAACCAGGGGCAGTTCCGCGATTACATGCCCGGATATGAAAATTCCGTTGCTCATGTGGATGCAAGCCGTTCCGGTGACGGCGTCATTGAAGTCCGCCATGAAGACGGATCCGGTACCCGGTTCTATGACTATACCCAATATGAGCCGCCCCGCGGTGATTATACCGTCTATGAGGATAAAAACGGAAGCCAGTGGTATGCGGTCGGAGGCTCCGCCGCGGTTGACCGCATTCCCGTCTACGAAAATGGGCAGCCGGTTTATGATAACTCCGGCAATGTTCAGACACAGACGGTGGAAACGGTCCGGTACCGTGGAGAACTCAGATCTTATGGAGAGCCTTCCGCACGGGATCAGGGTGATTTCAGGCCACCGAGACGTAAATAGAACCACAGGGGCATGCTCTTGCATGCTCCCGGTTCTTCTCTTAACAAATATTCGGCACAGCCGCCCGGCTGTGTCTTTTTATATGCCGATACGGAGGTGATTCCATGGCAGAGCAGGATAAGCAATATACCGGCGACGGTAATGATAACTATGCGCAGGCAGCGCAAAAAGGGGCTCAGGCGGGTATGCAGGCAGGAAAGGAAGCCGGTAAGGAAGCTGCCAAACAAGCCGCTACCGCCGGCGCCGAGGCAGCGAGCAACGCCGCCGCGCATGCAGTCAACGCCAGTGTTCAGGCCGGCTCAGCCGTGTCGGAAATTGCGGTCGGTACAGCTTCAGGAGGCCCTGTCGGTGCAGCTTTGGCGGCGGTATGGGCTTTACGGCACAGCATTTTCAAGGTCATCGTGTGTATCTGCCTGGTGCTGGTTTTTCTGATCACAGCAGTAATCAGTCTCCCATCCCTCATATTTAACTCAATTTTTCAGACCGACCCGGGCACCGCGGACGTAGCTTACGCCGCCGGGAATGCAGATATGCACAAGATCGCGGATGATATGTCCGAGATTGTGAATTTGTGTGTACAGGATGGATACGACGCCGCCCTGGCCAAGGTGGAAAAAATCATCGAAGATAACGGCTACGATTACGAAGCATCGATGGAAGCCCTGATCAACTATGGCGCCTCTTCCCCTGATTACGACGTTTGCTATATATTTGCCGCCTACTCCGCCTCTATGGAGCAGAAAGGCACGACCGGCGCCGATATGAAATCAAAACTGAGTTCCGTGAAGGACAGCATGTTCAAGGTCACCTATGAAGAAAAGGAATTTGAGCGTGTCGTTCCCGTTACCTATTCTACCTATAAATCAACGACGGTTACGGTGGTGACCGGGAAGACCCTGACCGGAACGATAAATGGAACTCCCCAGTACCGTTATGATACCGAGACCAGAACATACTACATCCCCGATGAACAAAAAACATCCGATGCCGCTATTACGATAGACGCCTATAATTCTGTATCTGTTGATGTTCCGGTTCGTGAAGGCGGCAAAATTGTGGGAACCAGGAGCGAGACGTACTATCAGTCCGCTGGCAGTCAGACCCTGGAACCCGCCAGTGAAACCGTAAAATATGCGGAATGCACCATTTGGCCTTTCGACCAGGGTGTCATCAACACGGCATTTGGCATTGACCCGGGTGCAACATACGGGCAGTTTGGCGCAAACTACGGCCAGGCCATTGAGACCATGGCCTACGCCTTGAAGATGACCCTATATGGATCGGTCGGCAGCGGCAATGTCCCTGTTATTACCGATACGGAGCTACTGAAGATCCTGGAAAACCTCGACTGCAGCGCCACGCGCAAGGAAATGATACGGGTAGCGCTCAGCCTGGTGGGCCGGGTGCCCTACTTTTGGGGCGGGAAATCGGCCGCGGGCTGGAACGAGGAATGGAACACGCCCAAACTGGTTACGGCTGCCGGCTCCTCCAGTAGCGGTACGATCCGTCCGTATGGACTGGACTGCAGCGGATTTACCGACTGGGTATATAAGACGGCGGGACTCGGCCCCATCTCGCCTGGCGGAAGTTCAGGCCAATGGGATTCATCCTATGAAATCAGCAAGGAAGAACTCCGGCCCGGTGATTTGGGGTTCATGGCGCGTCCCGGCGAGGTCGGTATCAACCATGTTCTGATGTATGTGGGTGAAGACGATAACGGCAATATATTGTGGGTTCACTGCTCCAGCGGCAGCGGCGTCGTGCTCAACTCTCCCACTTACGTCAAACACTACCGCCGTGTAAAGGACAAGGATCTGGAGAGCAATGTGGTGCCCGGGCGGGAGGAACTGGGAGAACCCCTGTATACGCTCCGCGTCAACGTAACCCATTACTGCGCCTGCGCAAAATGCTGCGGTAGGTGGGCGGACGGCATTACGGCGTCAGGGAAAAAGGCCCAGCCCGGCATGGTGGCGATGAGCTCCTATTATCCCTTTGGCACCAAACTGATGATCAACGGCCAATTGTATGTCGTGGAAGACAGAGGCGACTCAGGCATAGAAAACGATAAAACCCGGGTGGATATCTTTGTATACGATCACCAGGAAGCGCTCAGGCTCGGCCGATACTGGACTGAAGCTACTTTTTACCGATAAGAGGTGACGGTTTATGGAAGAAAAAGAATATAACAACATTTACGCGGTCCCTGCCAACTATACCGACAGCGGTAAACTGCTGGGCGGGATGCTGGAAATACGCAATACGGTGGAAGCAATCATTTTGGTTGCGCTGCTGGGATATCCGGAACTTGTCTGGATACCAGTCGGCACGACGGCAAAAGTGATCATTATGACTGTAACTTTAATTCCGCTTGGCGTCCTGGCCTTAATGGGAATAGGCGGCGACTCACTCATGCAGTTTTTTACACATATGATTCGCTTCTGGGTCAATCGCCGCAATCTACATTACAGGAGGATAGGATACCGATATGATCAAACAGAAAACGGCAATAAGAAAAAGCCCAAAAAGAAAGCCCAAAAACGCAAGCGCCGATCAAGCGATCCGGAAAGCTGATTTTGTTCAGAACTATATCCCTATCAAGGAAATCCGCAACGGGATTGTGGAAACAACCGATAACCGGTATATCAAAATCGTTGAAATAGATCCGATCAACTTTGTGCTCCGTTCCAGCGAGGAACAATTCAATATCATCAGCAGCTTTGCGTCCTGGCTGAAAATCAGTCCCATGAAGCTGCAGTTTAAGAGTCTTACCCGAAAGGCTGATGCGGAGAAGCACATCAATATGGTAATGGAACGCCTGAAAGAGGAGAAAAATCCGCAGTGCCGGGAGCTGGGCCAGGAATATATCAATTTAATACGGGAGGTCGGATCTAAGGAGGCGCTGACACGGCGCTTCTTTTTAATCTTCGAATATGAACAGCTGCCGGGACGGCGAAATGATGATTATGCGGATATCTACAGCATGATTCAGACAGCTGTACAGAATGTCAAAACATATCTTTCCCAGTGCGGGAACACGCTGGTACAGCCCAAAGATGAAGACGCATGGACAACTGAGGTGCTGTACATGTTCTATAACCGGCGCAGCTGTGTGGATGAACCGTTTGGGGATCGCGTTGACCGAGTGATCATGGATACCATGACTGCCCGTGGCAAGGTTATCGGTGTGGATCCGGTCCCCCGGATCAAGATGAATAATTTCATTGCACCCCGCGGCATAGACCTGAATCATCATAATTACATCATCATGGATGGCATGTATTATTCCTTTATGTTCATACGCGGCGACGGGTATCCCCATGCGGTACGCGGCGGTTGGCTTTCCTCGCTGGTGAATGCCGGCGAAGGTATCGATTGCGACGTCTTTCTGAAGCGGGAAATTCGTGGCCGCACGCTGGACAAGGTCGCTCAGCGCATCCGCCTGAATAAATCTAAACTGAAAAATATGCAGGATACCAATACCGACTTTGAGGAGCTGGCCAATTCCATTCAGGCCGGGTATTACATCAAGCAGGGTATTTCCAATAACAACGAAGACCTCTTCTATATGTCCATATTCATTACGGTAACCGGAAATACCTATGAAGAGCTGCTGTGGCGAAAAAGCCAAATGACGGACCTGATGAAATCCATGGATATGCACATCAATGAATGCGCCTTCCAGCAGGAGGTGGCCTTGAAGACAATTATGCCGCTGATAGCCATGGACAAAAACCTGGAGAAAAAATCCCGCAGGAATGTGTTGACCTCTGGCGCCGCTTCCACCTACATGTTTACTTCATTTGAAATGTCGGATGACAACGGCGTGCTGCTGGGACTAAACCGGCACAACAACTCTTTGTGCATTGCCGATTATTTCAATACAAAAGTGTATAAAAATGCCAATATTACGCTGCTGGGTGCCACAGGGGCAGGCAAAACTTACACTCTGGCTACCTTAATGCTCCGTATGCGGATGTGCGGAATCCCCTGTTATGTGGTCGCTCCACTCAAGGGCCATGAGTTTCGCCGCGCCTGTCAGGCTGTTGGCGGAACCTTTGTGAAAATTGCTCCGGGTTCTGGCGACTGCATAAACGTGATGGAAATCCGAAAGACGACCGCACCGGAAATGAGCCTGTTGGATGAAATCGATTATAATGCGGAGGCCTCGCTGCTCAGCAATAAAATCCAGCAGCTGATTACGTTCTTTTTTCTGTTGATCCCCGATATGACCAATGAAGAGGAACAGATGCTCGATGAAGCTTTGGTCAAAACCTATGCCGAGTTTGGCATTGCCCATGATAACGACAGCTTGTATACGGATGCCGAACAAACCAGGTTCAGGCCCATGCCGATCCTGGGAGATTTGCACAAGAACCTGAAAGAAAATCCATTGACCCAGCGCATTACTACCATCCTCAGCAGGTTTGTCACTGGCAGCGCCCAGAGCTTCAATCAGCAGACTAACGTAGATCTGGATAACGATTTTGTCGTGATGGATATCAGCGAGCTCAAGGGCAGGCTTTTACCCTGCGGAATGTTCATTGCTATCGATTGCCTCTGGGATGCCATCAAAGCAGACCGCACCAAACGAAAAATGTTGGGAATCGATGAAATTTGGCAGCTGATCGGCGCTACTTCAAATAGGAAGGCAGCTGAGTTTTGCCTTGAGATCTTCAAAATTATCAGAGCTTATGGAGGCGGCGCACTGGCTTCGAGCCAGGATTTGTCCGATTTCTTTGGATTGGACGACGGGAAATATGGCCGTGCGATCCTGAATGCCTGCCGGACAAAGATTGTTTTGAACCTGGAGCCCGATGAGGCCGCCTATGTTCAAAAGGCGCTCAACTTAACCAAGAATGAGGTTCGGAGTATTATTCAATTTGAACGCGGTGAGGCGCTGATAAGCGCCAATAACAATAAAATACCGGTTAAAATCAAGGCTTCCAGAGCGGAACACCGCCTCATCACGACGGACCGTGCAGAGCTGGAGCAGATGATAAAGGAACGGCAGGCGACCCAGAAAAGAGCCACCGGCCATACTTCGTAGAATACACATTCAAATATCAAATGCGCATTCCCGTATGGATTGCGCATTTTGAAAGGGGGAATTTATTATGTTACTTCCGGATGAAAAACTGGTCGTCAAATGGCTTTCCCAGTATCAAGTCCTGCAAACGAATCAGGTCATTAAGATGCTGCCAGACAAAAAGCCGGAGACGGCCCGCCGTATAATAGGCAATCTGAAAAAGATGCACATGGTTTCGGATGTGGAAGGCGGGTACCTTGGCTTAGATCATATGGCCCGGCCGGAACCGCGCTTAATTACAGCCGTCTGGGTGCTACTACAGTTTATTGATAAGGTTGATCCATTGGCTCATTATCCCGCCGCTTACCCTTCGCAGTTATATTTTCTCAAAGAATCTATCGGATACGAGATCGTGGTTCTGTATGAGGGTGAGCTTCATTTGACGAAATTACTGCAGGAATATCCCGAAACAAGATACATCATTGTCCTGCCGGATATTGAACTGGCTAACAGTCTGACCCTGCCGAATGTACCATGCCTTTTTGCTACAGTTAATGAGCAGGCCGCAGGAAACCCTGAAATCATGTTCTACTCGGGAGGTGCAGAACATGACGCCATTTGAAGAGAATCTGAATAGAGCAAGCGGCAGACTGCGAAAGGCAGAGTCCGCATTGGGTGTAATCAACACTCTGGTCAACGCCGGCAATATAGAGGCCGCTTATCAGGCCGCTTTCATGTTCGCCCATGAATGCGAGCAATTGACCCTGCAGGCGCGGCTGCTTCCGGCCTATACAGGAAATCCCCGGTACCATGACGATATGGCGCTGGATACCACCACAAACGTGCCTATCCGGATCGGCTTCACCATCCAGGGATGGTTCGGCGTTCACTTGCCGGCGCTGCTGCCGAAAAAAGAAAAAGGTTCTCCGGATTATCTTCGCGCCCCCCTTTACCGGGCGCTTGGCGAGTTTATCCAAAATGTGCAGACCGATATGCCGGTCAGAACCGGGAGCTGTGTCATTGTATTCCGGCACCGGTACGACCGGACCCGGCCGGAACGCCGGGCCAGGGATCATGACAACATTGAGGTCAACGCCATTGTGGATGTCATTGCCCTATTCCTTCTTCATGACGACTCTCCTCTGCTGTGCGACCATCACTATTGCACAGTCATGGGGGATCGGGATGAAACGGAAATTTATATCATCCCCAGGGAGGAATTTCCCCAGTGGTGGCATGTCGCAAATTCAGAGACTGGCCGCAAATTGGAACTCCATGAAAACCCGCCCGAACCGGTCAAAAAACCTATGTAAAAACGGCCGCTTCCGGGCGCTTAATTTTTACATACGCTCCGGCTGCAGAAGAAATCACATCTAATCGGGCTTTCCGATGAGTCCGGAGGCAAAAAATGAGACGAAGGGAGCAGACCACATGTCGTAAATCGCTCACACACTGAGGAGGTCATTATGATCACAATACGCCCATCCAGTTATGTGTATCAGCTGCTTGAATTGCTGTCCGTTGCGGGTGAGTTTCCTGTCCGGTCTTTATCGGTTCTGGGAAACGAGCGCACAGTCAAGGCGTTGGTTCATAGACTTGAATCGGTGCAGGACTTGAGGATGGGCAAAGACGCTCCGGTACACACCATGAAGATGCTGCAGATCAGCGGCAAAGGAAGCAACCGGACACTCCGGCTTTATAAACGGGCCCTGCCGCTTCTGGAAGAACTCCATCCAGGTGCCCTGGAGAGCTACAGCCAAAGCTTTTTTAATCACAGGTTCCCAGGGGACTCCACCCATATCTTTCGCAACCACCGCATCGCCGAGGCGCTTGCAATGATGATGAAGGCTGGTGTGGAGATCCGTCCGTATGTGCTTCCCGGACTCCAGATGACGGGGCGGCGAAAGGTTGTGCCTGATTTCCCTTGTTTTTATACGTCCAGGGAGATCAAGCGGTTTGATACAACCCAAATGAACAAAACCATATTCACCCGCACCGTTGGCGCCCTGTTTTATCCCGGCGGCCTTTACGCCGTATACAACACCAGGGACAGCGTCATGCGGTGGAGCGGCCTTGGAGAATTCAAAACATATTATCACCTGCAGGATCTTGCGCGTATGAACTCTCCCATAACCGACTTTAATTCCGCGCTTTTGATCGGCCGCGATCCCGGCGTGGCACTGGAGACCATGCTGGAATCCGATAAAAGCCAGCGCAAAGAGATGCGCTTTGACCGTATATATCCACATATTCACTATATTCCCCTGAACGATGATGGTATCCGTTTGCTCCGGATCCTGATCCGGCCAAACTGGCAGGAAGACATGCTTGCTGCACTGTTCCCCCCGGAACTGAGAATCAAACAATCCTATATGGAGCTGGACGCCGTTGATGGAGACCTGCATATCCTGTCCCATCTGGACAGTGATATTGCCCGGCTCTATCGTTTTCATGAGGCAGCGGTAACAACAAGCCGCCGCTTTGAAGTCGTTTGCTATCCGTGGCAGGTACCATTCCTGCAAAAATACCTGGGCAGGGATATCGCTGTCCGGGTTCTTGAAATGAACGCCGTGTATAACGCCTTGGGGGTGATGTAGAACCGAAAAATGAAAGGAGTGTTGCCTTTGAACAGCAGAAAAATCGGTATCATTCTTGCTGTGATACTGGGCATTGGAGTCGCCCTGTACCTGGGTGGACTCGCTGGCCAGCTGATGGCCGGGTACGACGAATGGATGCAGCAGGACGGCCTGACCGGCGGCGCCACCATGCGGCCCATCTATTTAAGCCCTATATATTGTATCCCGCATGCGTTCTCCGGCGAAGGCCTCAAGGGAACGCTTTTTATTTTAGCTGCCGCCGGAGCCATTACTTTATATGTCAAGATTCACAACCGGTTTTCCCGCGGTGAATACGATGAACGAAATTTCAAACGAAGTACCCGTGGCACTTACGGAACCGCCGCCTGGATGTCCGAAAAAGAAATGCGTGAAAACCTGGAGGTCACCACACCTAATCAAGCGAAGGGCGTCATCCTGGGCGAGAAAAACGGTAAAGTCGTATGCCTTCCGGAGGACACGATGCTAGGACCTCATATTGCCTTGTTCGGTTCTACGGGTTCAATGAAATCCCGGGCATTCGTAAGGAATTACCTCTTTGGAGCCTTAAAGCGCGGGCAGTCCGTAATTTGCACGGATCCCAAGGGAGAACTCTATGCTGACACGGCATCCATGTTCCGCGATGCGGATTACACCGTCCGGGTCTATAACCTGGTGAGTCCTGAGAACTCAGACAGCTGGAACTGTATGGTGGATCTCGGCGGAGACACCTTGGTCGCCCAGATTCTTACCGATGTCATCTTTACCAATACCAGGGAAGAAGGTATCAAAGGAGACCGGTTCTGGGACGACGGGGAAAAGGGCTTACTCAAGGCCCTGATCCTTTTTGTGGATCAAGACGCCACCCGGGTTCAGGCGGAGAAGCATCTCCCGGCCGTATACCAACTGCTGACCAACAATTCAGAGCGCCAGCTGGAAGCCATCTTTGACAAACTTCCCATGACCCACCCTGCCAAGGCGCCTTACAGCTATTATCGCCGTGGCAATGAAACGGTTCGCGCCGGCATTGTCACCGGCTTGGGCACCAGACTGCAGGTACTCCAGAACGCAGCCATCCGCCGCATCACTTCCGGATCCGACATTGACCTTACAGAACCGGGAAAAAGCAAGTGTATCTATTATATTATTATGTCCGACCAGGACAACGCCCTCGATTTTATATCCTCGCTGTTCTTTTCCATGCTCTTTCTCCGGTTGGTCCGGTTCGCCGACGCACAACCGGACGGCCGATGCCCGGTTCCCGTAGCCATCATGCTGGAAGAAGCCTGTACGGTGGGAGCTATCAACAACCTCAGCCGCCGGATGTCGAATATCCGGTCTAGGAACCTGAGCGTCTGCATGGTAATACAAAGCCTTCCTCAGCTCCGCAACCGCTACCCGAACGATCTGTGGGCAGAGATCCTTGGCTGCTGTTCCACGCAGCTGATGTTCGGATGCACCGACCAGGATACCGCTGAATTTATATCAGTCCGCACGGGCGATATGACCGTGGAGGTCAACAGCAACATGACCATGCGTAAAACCATTGCTGTAGCACAGGTCATTCCCCAGTACCGGGCAATGGAGGGCCAGGGCCGCAGGCGGCTGCTCACCGTTGATGAAGTCCTGCGGCTCCCGAATGATGAAATGCTCATTATCCTGCAGGGACAGAAGGTACTCAAAGCAAAAAAATTTGATTATACCAGGCACCCCATGTATAAGCAGATACGCCGGTCTTCGGTTTATGACTATACGCCACAGGAGTCACAGAGCGCCGCTGCCTTCTATTCTCAGGAAAAGCCATCTGCAGAACCAGCTCTTGTACCCCGCACAGCCCGTCCGACCGCTAAACCCACATTATATAGTACCGGAAAACCACCGGATGAATTTTAAGGAGGAAAATCACCATGTCAAATACAATTCCCGAAGAACAAGTCACTCCAATTGCGGGAGAAGATGTTGTTCTCGAAGGCGCCACGCCGGAAGATTCAGTAGAACCGGCAGCAGTTGAAGCCCAATCCGATATCGTACCTGAAGCACCTGCAAAACCCAAACGAAAACGAACAAAAATAGCCGCAGCTGAAGCTGATGAGACTGAGGCTAAAGCTGAAGCGCCGGAAGAAATCTCGGTTATGGGGCCGGAAGAAAATGAGCGCCCAGAACCGAAAAAGAATCCCCCTGCACGCAGCCGCCGTGCCAGATCCCGCCCGCCGGCGGACCCGGTTGTATCCATTGACGATCAGAGGACGGTGGAGACCGACGCCGATAAACGGCAAAGCGACCTGCTGGACCTAATTGAATCTCAGAAGGGCCGGAAGATCCTGACGGATATCATTCAGGGAGTGGAGCACCCGGCGGAAAATCTGCTGCTCTCCTATGCGGTTGTATACCACGGGGATATCAAGGTAATCCTGCCGGCCTCTGAAGTGGTGGAGCTTCCGGAGGACACACGAGACCTGCAGCCCGAAGAAATATTGCATTACCTGGTCACTAAGCGGCTCGGTGCAGAGATCGATTATATCGTCCAGGGTATCGACCGGGAAGCCGGTGTTGCGGCGGCCAGCCGGTTAGCCGCCATGGCAGCCCGCAGGCGGGAGTATTACTTCTCCACCGACCGCGATGGTATGTACCTGCTTTATGACGGCGTTGTCGCTGAAGCCCGTGTTATCTCAGTGATCCGTCCGGGCATTTTCGTGGAAATTTTCGGTTTGGAAGTTTATATCCCATTACGGGAACTCAGTTATCAAAGATGGCTGGACGCCTCCCAGCATTTCCAGACCGGTCAGCGTGTCCTGGTAAAGTTGCTGGAGGTGAACCGTACGGACCGTGACAACATCCGTGTCTCGGCCTCTGTCAAGCAGGCGTCAGAGAACCCATATGAACGTGCGCTGCAGCGCTATACCATCGGCAGCCGCTATGTCGGCACCGTCTCGCTGGTAGATACCCACGGCGTATTTGTAGCGATGGACGGCGGCATTGACTGTTTATGTGCCTTCCCCAAAAGAGGGCGGCCGGCCCGCGGATCCCGCGTCACCGTCCGTATCCTGGGTATCAATCATGAAACCAACCGGATTTGGGGCGCGATTACGCACATGGCCGCCACGACCCAATAAAGGAGAATCATGATATGAAATATGAAAGCATTACGAATCTGGAACAGGAGAACCGGCAGCTGCTTGTGCGGCGAACCCGGGAGATGATTTCCCGCTTCCTGCCGGTACAGGACCAGGATGAAACATCCATCATGGTCACCCTGGATGAATTCTATCTGCAGATCTTATTTTCGGATATCCATCCGTTGATGGTGCTCTACCTGGCAAGGGCTATTGACCGTTCTGTTACCGCAAAAGATTTTCGGTTAATAAATGACCTGAACCTGCAGAGCGTTCTCGGCGGCCACGCCCTTAATACCGATATCGGGTGTTATACTTACCGGTCCACACACTGGCTGAACGGCGAGCTGTCACAACAGCGGATGATGGAGATGCTGGACCGGTGTGTGGAAGACGCAAAACGGGGATACTTGCGTTTCAATCCCCGTGAGAAAGAGAGGTACCTATGATTAAAAAATTTTATCTCCGGAGGATCATATTACCCATCCTATGTTTTTGCCTTTTGCTGGGCGCCGCGCCAATTGCGCTGGCGGCGCCGGAGACCGAATCGGATCCAACCGCATCCGCGGCAACGGAGCCAGAATCGAATACAGCGGCCGAAACAACGAGTCCGGCATCAGACAATACGCCGGTTGATACCGTAGCCGACAAGCTGGTCATCCAGCTCGGCCCGGCATGGGCGGGCGTGGAGTTTGAGCTGCATACCGATTACGGGCTTTACCCGGGAACCATCGTGGTGGATGAATCCGGATTCCTTAAAATGGAGTTGGGCGGCAGCAAAACGTACACGATCAGCTGCCTAAACTCCTCAGTTCCTGTCCCGAGTCCGGATCCGGCCGCTACGGAGGCGCCCGATGATCAAAGCACCCAGAGTCAAAGCCCGGCTGAAGATGATGGAGATTCCGGTGATGAGGATGCCGGCGGCGAAACAAAATTCAACATTCCCCCGATGCATTTGATCCTGTTTATCGGGGGCATGGTTATTTGTATTGGCGCACTTATTGCCATGCGTGTTGTGCGCAAACGCCGCGAAGCTTCCTATCAGGAAGATGAGGACGATGAATAATCCTATGCGGCCTTGAATCAAGGAAAACCGAGCCTACCAGATTTTTTATTGGTAGAACATTCTTGCTAAATGCTTGCACTTCGCAATACATTTGGGTATAATAGTGATAGAAGGAGGTGCTTGTAATGGCAAGGACATCAAATATTTACGCTCGCATTGAGCCTGAATTGAAAGAGCAAGCTGAATCTGTTTTAGATCAATTGGGCATTCCGATGTCAAACGCAATAGGATTATTTCTGCGTCAAGTTGTGCTGCAGCGCGGGATTCCTTTTGACATGAAGCTCCCGCAAAACAGGCCGCTATCCATCGGTGGGCTCACTGATGAGCAGTTTAATGCAGAGATTGAAAAAGGACTGGCCGACCTGACTACCGGGAAAGTGGTTTCAGCCGAAAGCGTCGCGGACAGGATGCAGCGGGATTATGGCGTATGAATGCGTGGGAAGTGGTTTATACCGAACAGGCAGAACGGGATTTGCGGGATATCTATGAATATATCGCTTTTTCCCTGCTCGAACCCGATATAGCGAAAAATCAAGCCAGACGTATCATGGAAGCGGCCGCAGGTCTTGACCAAATGCCGATGAGGTTCCGCCTTTATGAAAAGGAACCTTGGCACAGCAAAGGTCTGCGCGTTCTGCCCGTAGATAATTATCTCGCTTTTTACCTGCCGGTGGAAAGCAAGAAGACCGTAGCTGTAATCCGGATTATGTATGGAGGCCGTAATATTGAAAAGCAATTGAATCAGACAGAGACCGCGAAGGAAGACAATTAGTTTTCTGTTCCATAACCGAGAAATAAGGCAAGATATTGCCCCGTAAATCTAAATTCGCAGTATAACAGTCAATATGTTGACATAAGCGAAGATCTGTGCTATACTATAGCCGGATAGAGTTTGTGCCACAGGCCTTCTAAGCGGTCGATGCCGAAAGACCGCCAACACATACCGGAACGAAGGGTATGGATTAGTTGCGGATACGCCGGGTCGTATCCATACGGTACAGCTCTGCTGCATAAATCCTATTAGCAAACAGGGTCTATGTTCTCTTAAAAAGAGTGCATGGGCCCTGTTTTGCATTTTTTTAAGACTCTGGAGGTGATGATAATGAAATCAAGAGGGAGCAAGTACATACCTGACAGTAAACACAAAGGTCATAGTCTGCGCTGCCAGTATTGCGGCAGCCCCACCGTCCTGCGAAGCGCGGACGGGATCTATAAAAGCAATCCGGATAATACGCAGCTGTATGTCTGCACGCGATGGCCAGCTTGCGACGCTTATGTCCGAGTTCATCCCGGGACCACGATCCCGGTAGGATCCGTTGCAAATAAAAAACTCCGCCAGATGCGCTACCAGGCCCACCAGGCATTTGACCAGCTGCATAAATCCGGACTGATGAGCGACGACCAGGCCTACCAGTGGCTCGCCGGACTCCTGCAGGCGCCGCGTTCGCAGGCACATATCGGATACCTGGGTGAATACTCCTGCCAACTGGTCATTGACGAGAGCAAAAAACTGATGTCCAATGCGAAAAAAACCGGTATTACCAGATGGGGAATCCCTCAGCTTGTGGGAGGTGTCCGATAAATATGGATTCTATTGAAGAAAGAAACCGGCTGGTGGTAGAAAACCAGGGGCTGGTGGGACAGGTAATTAAAGACTGTGTACACGGAATCGACGGCATCGGCCTTTACTCCTATGACGACTTGTATCAAACCGGCTGTATCGGTCTGATCAAGGCTGCCCAGTCTTATACGGAAGGCAAGGTCAAGTTCAGTACATACGCTTACCACTGCATCCGCAACGAGATATACCACGCCTTGGAATATGCCAGACTCCGCAGAGACCGGGAATCGGTCACCGATCCGATAAGTATCAATCCCGACATCAGCTACTCTCCATCCCGGTTCCCTGAATTGTGCGCAGTCCTGGAAAGAGCAAAAGCATCAATGACCAAATCCGCCGCCAAAGGCGTGGACGCATTGATGCTCAGAGCGAAAGGTTATTCCAGTAAAGAGATAGGCGAGATTTACCATGCCCCCGCAAATCATGTAACAGCCTGGATATCGAAGGCACGCAGGGAACTCAGGCACAATCCGGAACTGGCAGATTTCATATGAAGAGGCCAAAAAAGCTTGGCACACTCAAGCTGGTGCTCCCTTTCGCAGCCGCCGCTCTCACAATTCTCCTGTTCCGGACGGTGTTCTTCCTTGGTTACACGCCGACAGCTTCCATGGAACCAGCCATACCCGCAGGCTCGTTTCTTTTCGGGTACCGGCTTTACGGAACGCTGCAGCGTGATGATATAATCATATTCAAACGCGATGGCCACACCGTTATCAAACGGATCGCCGCTATTCCCGGCGATACCGTGTACGATTACGGAACTCAGTTTTCATTGGAATACAGAGCCGGCGCACTGCCGGTGGAGGTTCCGGAGGACTGCTACTTTGTACTGGGTGACAATACTGCGGAGTCTTACGATTCCCGGTTCTGGGCCGAGCCCTTCGTAGTCCGCAAAGATATCCTGGCCAAATATGCAGGAAACTGATGCCATCGCAGGAGGTGTTGTGTTATAAAAAAGAACTGATAAAAGCCAACCAGGTCGCCCCATAGCTGGTGGAATAAAACCGATGGCCATACTCGCTTTGGGCATAACGGCCGCCGTCGCGGACCTGGTACCATCCGCGGAGCTCTTGCCGCAAATGTTCGTCTGACGACAGTGGTTCCAGCCAGATGCGATCATGTGTGGTAAGTTCCTCCGCATCCAGCGGTGCGCCAATACCGTGAAGACCCAGGGCAAAGCCTGGAGGAAACGCGCGTACCTCCCCTGTGATACTTTCAAAAGGACATGTACGCCCGTCATGAAACGTAAGCTTCTGGCCGATTGCGTCTACCAAAGCAAACCCGGACCCGTTCTGTTCCAACCAGACCGGCAGTCCATGCATGGCATGCAGCTGCTTTACGGGGATGGGCTCTGTCAGGGACAGTTCGTATTCCAGGGCGCCCGCACGGCCCGTCAGGTAATCCATGCTGACATTCAATATTTGGGCGGCCATCGCAATTTTAGAGCAGGGCGGATCCACTGCCCCGCTTTCCCAGTTCTTTAAGGAACTGGGTGATATATCAATGAGCGCTGCGAACTCCGGGATTTTATAGCCACGGAGTTCCCGCGCTTTTTTCAGCCGTTCCAATGTGTGTTCACCCCCTTTAGGTATTATTATACCATGATTTTTTATGGCCGGGTAAAAATCATTCGTATTAAAAGTGGGGTTCCCGGTTACGGATAACAGGGGCCCGGGCCGTTCAGTACAACAAACCACCAAAAGGATTGCGTAACCGAAAAAATGCTGTTATAATCAGGGTGTGCCCGGGGAGGATACCCCAATGAAAAAAATACTTATATGGTTAATGGTTATCGCCATTTTCGCAGGCACGACAGGCTGTGGCAATTCAAGTGCAGATCCGACCGAAGACCCGACCGCTGAGGCATTGATTTCTTCCGATACTTCATCCGATGGGGCGGATGATGAGGAAATGTCTTCAGAAACCGAGTCTTCTCAGCAATCGGAAACTCCCGGTGAAAGCACTGATCCGGAACGGTCTGTTTCGTCATCTTCAAATACGAGCTCTCCAGGTTCCACACCGGGAACCGGGAATCAGGGGACGCCGGGAACAAATTCCGGTAACCGCTCAGCAAACGGGGGCAACTCCCAGTCGTCCAGCTCGTCAACACCATCGACATCGGCTCCAACAGCCCCGTCAACCTCGGCGCCGACCACGCCTTCAACACCGGCACCGACCACGCCTTCAACTCCGGCACCGACGGATCCACCACCGGCACCGAAGACGGCTTATGATTACCCATTTGACCCGGAGCAAATCAAGCAAGACATGATTGCTTATGGAAAATCACTGGGTATGAAAAAGGGCAGCGCGTCCAGCTCCACCGGCGACATTACTGCTTCCAGTTCCTTTCAGGGAACGGCGCTGAAAAACGCTTTGATGAACCGCGTCGCCTGGTATGCGAATCCGGACAACCTGGCGGCATACGGCGGAGATCCGGTCGAATATTTTAGTGTTACCTATTCGGGATCCGATGGTAATTACAGTTTCGTTTTTTGGTATTAAAATCAAATATCACCCAATACCCTCTGTTTTAAGACAGGGGGTATTTTTATGTAATTTGAAAGGATGGAAAACCTCATGAAAAACCTATTTGTTCAGAAAGGCAAGCGGCTGCTTGCTGTTTTTTTATGTCTTATTATGATAACCGCGGCCCTGCCGGCCAATGTTCTTGCATGGTCTGCCTCACCCGGTTCAACCTGTACCTCCGGATTTGGTTCTTTCTTGGAAGGGTACGACGGCGAATACTACTACTCGCCCGCCAATATTAACGTGTTGTTTTATAACTCGGACGGAACCACCTATATCGCTTCTCATTCCGGTGGCAACGCACGCCGCCCTTATTTGCTGTATGACTCTTCCGGGTCATCCCGCAGGGCATTCTGCATTGAGTCCGGAGTTTATCTCGATTCTGACCGCTCCTACACTTCAGACAGTTACAAAAACAGCGCTTATTTCAATATGCTGCCTGAGAGCGCCCAGTTTGGGATCATGCTGGCTACCATGTACGGATACCAGCCCGGGAAAGCGATGCCGATCTCCGGGATCAACGCCGATGACTACTGGTATGCCACCCAGATTATTTGCTGGGAATATCAGCAGGTGCTCCGGACCAGCCCCGCCGCCCGTATCAACAACGGGACGATAGACAAGGATACCTATTATAACGCCATAAAAGGCCGGCCCGCCGAATTAGCCTACAACTGGATCCTTTCCCAGATGCAAAAACACGCTACGGTACCCAGCTTCACCAACCGCAATGTGAACAACGCTCCGACGCACACCTTAAAGTATAATATCTCGACGGGCCTGTATGAACTGACGCTGACCGATACGAACGGTTTGGGGATCGACCTTGAGCGCCTGAGCGGCAGCAGCAGTGTGACCGTTACCCGCAGCGGCAGTACCTATAAGTTCACCACCCCGAACATGATCAGCTCTCCTATCCGTTTCGAGTTCAGAAAAAATGTGCCCATTACCGACAATATGCTTATCTGGGGGCACATAGGGGAACAGACCCTCTGTACCGGTTTTGACGATCCGGTCAGC